>ERZ1034962.19-NODE-19-length-123875-cov-117.626999_pt1 | contig 123875 bp, 101 predicted proteins | sample MGYA00520696_ERZ1034962 | MGnify/ENA primary metagenome ERZ1034962 (study PRJEB33766, sample SAMN09781770) | gut metagenome | biome: gut microbiome | host: Homo sapiens | place: Madagascar | study: EMG produced TPA metagenomics assembly of the PRJNA485056 data...
CATATGGCCGCGAAGCAGAAACCACAGGCGCTGACTCTGGCATGGAGTGACGAGGGCGGTATTGTGGTAGCGTTTGATGGAATCAATAGAGATTATCCGCAGGAAAGCATATATGGACAGTGCTAAAGAAATTGCCCGGGATATGCTGGAGGCCGTAAATATTAATGGGGATGGGTTTCTGGGGGCCGTCGGGAAGGGACTCATATCTTTGCCAGTCAGTCTCGGTTATATGGGATATGATTTTACAGATACCGGACATAGGCGGGAAAACCAGAATGACAAATTCAGAATGGCCAGACTGGTAGAAAAAGGCATTTTCAGCCGTGATATTATTGGGAAAATTATCAGTATTTGTCTTGAAGACTTTGTATCCCGGATCAATATGGAAAAAATAGGCTCCATTGTGAAGAACGTTTCAGGAGATCTGGCAGGTAGAATGGCATTTGCTGAATTGACCGGGGTTAAACTGGGAGAGGCTCTGGTATCCAGAGGGCTGGCTGCTTTTTTTGCAGGGAGTTTTGCCGGGTTGTTATTATCTGTTGGCGCAGAGACATCGCGTGCGATTTACACATCCCGTTTTCTGAAAGACAGAAATCCGGTGTTGCATGATAAGCTGAAAGCTCAGGGGGATTTGGACCTTTTGTACTTTCTTGTTGAAGATATTGTGCGCCCGTTTGAACGAGCCTGTATTGTCGCAGACCGAAATTCGGCTGAGTTTGACCGGATATGCGAATATTTTTTCGGTGGTTTATGAAGATAAAAAGAACATTACTTATAATGCTTTCCCGATTTATCCGTGGCGCAGGTATGGGGTTAGGTGCGTCGGGTATTGTATTTACAGTCTGGTTCTTTTTTCTCTCATCTTCTGAATTTAAATATCTGTGGGGAGGGCTCTCTGTTGCGTTATTTTTTGTCGGTTATCTGATGTATCGATTTGCATATGCATATATTTACGATGAATGGGATGATTATCAGTAATTCTCTCTGAAAATAAAGCTTGACGGCCATCATTATATAATTGCAGTTCAATACCGGTACAGACATGGAGTTAACAATATGAGTCTGACAGATACACTTTCAAAAACTATCTCTGCTTCCCTGAATCGTTACCATTTAATTATTCCCTCCTGCCCGTCACCACTGGATGTTGAGCATTTCAGCGGCAGGGAGGAGATGAGTCAGACCTATTATTACATCATCAATTTTACCAGTACTGACAACGACCTGGATGCCGGGCTGCTGCTGCGTAAATCAGCCACATTTACAATGGGTACGGGAGGGCTTAAGGAGCAGGTGAGCCAGAAAGTAGTACATGGTGTCATTACAGATTTTCGCCGTATATCGGGCTCCGCCGACCAGGCAAAATACCAGGTGATACTGGAACCATTTATTAAACTACTGGACAGGCAGCATCGTTCTCACCGATTTTTCGTTAACAAATCGGTGCCGGAGGTGGTGACAGAGGTTCTCCAGGAGCACGGCCTGAAAGGCTGGGAGTTTGAGTTCCGTCTCAAAAAAACGTATCCGAAGCGTGAACAGATTAACCAGTACCAGGAAAGTGATCTGCAATTTATTCAGCGTTTGCTGGCTGAAGTGGGGATTTTTTATTTTTTCACCCTGCAACCGGACACGCAGACGGAAGTGGTGCATTTTGGTGACAGCCAGGCAGCGCTGACGTTTGATAAGACGCTGGCGATAAACAGTCCGTCCGGAATGAATGATAACAGAGCGGATTCAGTGTGGGGGCTGAATGTGACGCACAATGTGGCAGAGGCCAGTGTCACTACAAAGGCTTATAACCATCGTGAAGCACAATATCTGTTGCAGTCCGCCCCGGCAGACATGACGCATGGTGATGGTGACGGAATTAACTATGGAGAGGTGTACCACTACCATTTCCGTCATATGGAACGGGGGGATAAAATCGACCCGGTGCCGGAGACGGCCAATTTTTATGCCCGCCTTGGTCATGAACGTTATCTGGCGGAGCAGGTACGGATAACCGGCAACAGTACAGACGCCACGCTGGCACCTGCTCAGGTTCTGACTATCACCGACAGTCTTCCGCCGACGTTGCCTGCGCTGCTGCGCAATCCGGTGTTGCTGACCTGTGTCGGTTTTTCTGCAAGTCGCAAGGATGCCCTGCAGGTTGTACTGAAGGGCGTTCCTTACAGTGAAGTTATTTGCTGGCGTCCTCCTTTACTGCTCCGTCCGAAAGTTACCGGTACCATGACGGCCCGTGTGACCAGTGCAAAAGAAGGGGATATCTACGCCTGGCAGGATGCATCAGGCATGTACCGGGTGAAATTTGATGCTGACCGTGATGATAAAAATCCGGGACAGGAAAGCATGCCGGTACGTCTGGCCAAACCCTACAGTGGTGATGCTTATGGTTTTCATTTTCCGCTGATTCAGGGAACGGAAGTGGCCATTGCCTTTGAGGAAGGTGATCCGGATCGTCCCTATATTGCGCATGCCCTGCATGATTCACGTCATGTTGATCACGTTACCGATAAGAACGGTACGCGCAATGTTATCCGTACGCCGGCAAATAACAAGTTGCGGATGGAGGACAAACGCGGTGAGGAACATATCAAGCTCAGTACCGAGTATGGCGGTAAGACACAACTTAATCTTGGCCATAACGTTAATGCCTCCCGGGAACTCAGGGGAGAAGGCGCTGAGCTGAGGACTGATGACTGGATAAGTATCCGGGGAGGAAAAGGAATATTTATCAGTGCAGATATGCAGCCTCAGGCACAAGGAAAGATGCTGGATATGAATGAAGCTATCCGCCAACTGGAGCAGGCATTATCTCTGGCCCGAAGTATGGCGAAGGCCGCAACTGCTGCAAATGCTACTCAGGGAGATATAAGTTGTCAGCAACGATTGAATGCATCGCTAACAGATCTCACTGCGCCGGGAATGCTGTTGCATGCTCCTGATGGGATTGGCATGGTTAGTGCGCGGGCGTTACGAATTGCTTCGGGTAGTGAAAGCGTGGGCATAATGTCGGGAGATAACACTGATATTAGTGCCGGGCAGTCATTTACAGTTGCAGCAGAAGGTGCTGTTAGCCTGTTGAGCAGAAACCAGGGGATGCAACTGTTAGCAGCAAAAGGGCGGGTAAATATTCAGGCTCAAAGTGACGATTTGTCAATGAGTTCCCAACAGAATCTTGATATTCAAAGTTCTGAGGGCAAAGTGACTGTTTCTGCTAATCAGGAACTGATACTGGCATGTGGTGGAGCTTATATCAAACTAGGCGATGGAAATATTGAGCTGGGATGCCCGGGACAAATCCTGTTAAAAAGCACGAATATGCAGAAGATGGGACCAACAAGTCTTGATATTGCGTCTGTTGAAATGCCGCGAGGGTTTGGGGGCGGTTTTATTCTTACCGATGAAGCGGGAGTGCCGCAACCTTCGACGCCTTATCGATTAACAACGGCTGAAGGTGATATTCTACAGGGGATCACCGATAAAAATGGTAAAACAGCGCCAGTCAACACCTCCATTCCGTCAGTAGTAAAAGTTGAGTTTGGGAAGGTAAAAATTCATGGAGAAACAGAATGACAAAATATCAGGGATATGACGTAACAGATGCCACCCATAAAACCAGTATTCATAATGACTGGAAAGTTGTTGTTGCAAAGAAAAAACCGGCGCGGGGTGTGACTTTAACCATTGGCATATTTTTCGATGGTACCGGAAACAATCGGGAGAATACAGCATCTCGTCTGATGAAATTTAATGAGTGTAGTGCAGCCAGACAGGGGGTAAATCAAAAAGATGCACAAAGCTGTGAGGACTTTCTTGAAGAAATTAACAAGAACAGTATCTCGAATGGCAGTTATCGTGGATATTATTCCAATATTCACTGGCTTAATATACTCTATCATCCAGACCAGGTACTTAAAAAAGACCAGACGTCAGCTCAAATTAAGACTTACATTTCCGGGATAGGGACTGCGGCTGGTGAAGCAGATTCAGTCATTGGCATGGGATTAGGCACCAGTATTCTGGATATATTTGAAGGTGTGGTGACGAAAACTGACGAGGCAATGGAGAGAATCACTAAGGAGTTGTTGGCTTTTATGAAGCGCAACATTCAACAGGATTTCTGTATTGCAAAAATTCAGTTTGATGTTTTTGGTTTTAGCCGGGGAGCAGCGGCGGCAAGGCACTTTGCCAATCGGGTTATGGAACAGGATCCTGCTATAGCCAGAGCTATTGCTAAAGGGCTCAGAGGCGATTTTTATGATGGTAAACCTTCTGGTGAAGTCCGTTTTTTGGGGCTTTTTGATACTGTCGCAGCTATTGGTGGAATCAGTAATTTCTTCGATATTAATGGACGTAGCAACCCGGGAGTAAAGCTGGAATTGCGTCCTTCAGTCGCGAAGAAAGTTTTCCAGATTACTGCAATGAATGAATACCGATATAATTTCAGCCTGAACAGTATTAAAGGTATGTGGCCCGAACTGGCTTTACCAGGGGCGCATTCAGATATTGGAGGTGGTTACAATCCGGTAGGTTCACCTCTGCAGGAAAATGAAAGTCTGTTTCTGAGTTGCCCGGAATTTGAAATTGTCAGTGACGATACCAGAGAAACGGATACGCGAGTATACCGTAATGCAGAGCAAGTCAGAAAAATGTTGATGACTCTGCCGGCCTTAAAATATATTTTACCTCATGGAAAACTAACTACCAAAATTCGTTCCGTAGGTGTGAACAACAGCAATCAACGTCGGGCTGGCGTGATACAAAAGCAGGTGGGAGCCGCAGTATTTTTTGAGCGTATGGCAGTACCTAATGACTGGGCTAATGTTTGCCTGCGAGTGATGCTGGATGCTGCTCAGGAAGCAGGGGTATTGTTTGCTCCAATTGACCCCAAAAATCCAGATATGAATTTATCTCCTGAATTAATTCCTTTTGTTGATAAAGCCATTGCTCAGGGAAAAGCGGTACGTTTGGGGCAAGAGCCTCAGGCTTTTACTGAGGAAGAGTTGTATATTATCGGAAAATACACCCATTGTTCTGCCAACTGGAATATTGAGTCTGATGGTAATTTATGGGTGGATCCTACAACGGGAGAGATTTTTATCCATCGCTTTGGTCCTAAAGGGAATAAGGCGTTCGTTTTTCCGAATAAACCAAATGATCGCTGGATTCGTTCTGTATGGTACATGGATGATCAGCAGCGATTGAATGATAACGCAGTAAAAAATACTAAAGTTATGATGTCTGGTGTTTAACGCTACAGGATGACAATACATGACCAGAGATAAAATCATTTTTATCGCACCATTATTGGCATTGTTAACTGGGTGTAATTCGGTTAGCTCACAGTATGCTGATTCGGATAAGACTGAATGGGGTTATAAAAAATTACCCTATGATGAATGGAAATTTCTCTTTATTTATCCAAAGGCTCTGCCTGCGCTGGCCACCCAGGCGTTGATGGTGGACGGGGAAGGTTATAAGACGACTTATCAGTATCTTGATAATACCGAGCCGAGTCAGGTCAGTGTAGGGCGCTGGAATGACCATCTGGGAGTGACTGAGTCGTATTATAACAAGGGGAAAGCATTACCCCTGATGTTGCGTTTTTGCTGGGATTCGATAATTGATAAAAAGAGTTATGAAACTCTGATTTTTTTTAAAAAAGGGACCTGGGAGCAGATGACTACATTATATACTGACCGCTATCACCCAGGCGAAACGTATTATCGTGACACGTTAGTAATTGGGTTGGCCCCAGGTGGAAAGGTGAGTGTTTGGTTGGATAATTTAGGTGAACCAGTGGTACCTCAGTTGGATGCTAAAATTACTACAGTATCGGGTGATAAAATGAAGATGTGTAAGGGGGTTACTAAACATCCAGATGGATATGTTTATTACGGTGATACACCAGATTTTATCAAAGGGAAAATTTACCCCTACGGCAACTGGTGACTCAAACCGGAATAATGATGAGCATATAAAAAGAAAATCTAATTTTCATCTGGCGTAAAAAACGGGCAATAGCTGAATGATAACGCAGTAAAAAATACTAAAGTTATGATGTCTGGTGTTTAACGCTACAGGATGACAATACATGACCAGAGATAAAATCATTTTTATCGCACCATTATTGGCATTGTTAACTGGGTGTAATTCGGTTAGCTCACAGTATGCTGATTCGGATAAGACTGAATGGGGTTATAAAAAATTACCCTATGATGAATGGAAATTTCTCTTTATTTATCCAAAGGCTCTGCCTGCGCTGGCCACCCAGGCGTTGATGGTGGACGGGGAAGGTTATAAGACGACTTATCAGTATCTTGATAATACCGAGCCGAGTCAGGTCAGTGTAGGGCGCTGGAATGACCATCTGGGAGTGACTGAGTCGTATTATAACAAGGGGAAAGCATTACCCCTGATGTTGCGTTTTTGCTGGGATTCGATAATTGATAAAAAGAGTTATGAAACTCTGATGTTTTTTAAAAAAGGAACCTGGGAGCAGATGGTTACGCCTTACACAGACAACCGCTGGAACGAAACCTATTATCGTTCAACGATGATTATTGGTCTGGCTCCTGAAGGGAAGGTAAGAGTCTGGCTGGGAGATCGCGGTAATCCGGTGGTACCTCAGTTGGATGCTAAAATTACCACAGTATCGGATGATAAAATGAAGATGTGTAAGGGAGTTACTAAAAGTGATTTCTCATATGGATATGATGAAGATATTAAGGAGTTTATCAAAGATAAAACTTATCCCTATGGCAACTGGTGACTCAAAGTGAAAATTTATTTTTGAGAGTATTATGTCTAAAGGTTTTGTATTGCTTGGTGATAATACCACACATGGTGGTAAAGTTATTTCGGCATCTTCAACCATGATTGTCGATGGTAAAAAAGTAGCTCTTGTCGGAGATATGGTTAGTTGTCCTGTTTCCGAACATGGTACCAATCCTATTGTGGAAGGCTCTCCTGAATGGATATCTGATGGAAGAGCTGTTGTGATTGATGGATGTAAATGTCTGTGTGGGTGTAAGGTTATATCCAGTGCACCGGAATGTGCAATAGGATAAACCATGGGATGGAGCAGAACAAAATCATTATCAACAGAATTACCTCATAAACCATCAATGATATTGTGGTTTATGACAGGGGCATTTATGGCTGTTGTTGGTGCTCTGTTGTTTATTATCCGGGCATCAGAATATGTGAAAGCATTAAATGATTTCAGTATCTGGTGGCTTGCATTGACTCCTCCGGGGTGCTGGTTTTTCCTGTTTTGCCTGCGACACTGGCAGTGGAGCAACCAGATGGATGAACATTTGTTTCTTAAAAAAGAGGGGGAGTATGCTCAGAAACAGTGGGAATCCTGGGCCGAAAGGTATCTTGTTATTACTGCCAGTTGTGTTTATTTGCCTGATAAAATAACGGTAGCTACTCTTTGTGATGAATTGCCTCTGCAGTACGGCCTTGTAAAGAAAATAGATTATCTTTCTGACAGTGGGCATAAGGTTGAAGCCTCTTTACGTGTCTTGCTTAGGGAGATAACGGATAAATTTTGTCAGTTACCTGCCGCTCTCCCTGTAAATGTGACGCTGATAACCGATCAGCCTGATTCTGAAATCAGATCTGCTTTTGTTTCTGCATGGGAAGCGTTATTTCCCCAACGCGTCGTTCCTGACAATATCGAGGTTACTCCCGACTTTTCCATGGGGTGGGTTGATGAGCGTCTGAAACAAACAGTGCTGACTGTGGATTTGATACTGGTAATACAGCTTAATGGGGGAAATACATACTCTGACGGACTGGCTGCACTTTTGTTGACCAGCGATGATGTTGCGCAAAAATATAATCTGTCGCATTCAGCCCGTCTGCTACGCCCGATGTCGCTGGATATCAACAAGTTTAATGATGAATTCACACTTTTCCTTGAAACCCAGACAGCTGCCTGTCGTACCGCTCGTGTACTGGGGGACTGTTATCACTGGGAAAAGATTGCTGCACCGCTGATGACTATTGGAAACCAGTATGGTGCCGGATGGGAACCGTCCGGACGTATGTTACTGGAAAAATGGTGCGGTATCCCGGGACCTGCTGCTCCGTGGCTACTTACTGCTCTGGCAGCCGATCTGGTCTGTCTTGGTAATGATTCTCTCCTGACTTTATTCTCATCCGGAGAAGAACATTTTATCAGTACTGTTACATCAGGAAACCAGAATGAATAAACTGGCCTGTCTGTCTGGTCGCTTTGGGCGACCGGGGATTGTATTTATTGGTGTGGCTGCGCTCTGGTGGCTGATAACCCGATATGGAGCATTTCTGGGGGCAGAAACACGCCGGGATCAAATACTACTGCTGATATTGCTGAGTCTGGGGTTGCTCTTTGTCTGTTACCTGCCAGTGATGAAAAAATATGTTCAGGAACTGACATATCGACGCCGGGCCCGTAAGGAGCAAAGGTTACCTGATGATGAAGAGCGACTGACTCAGACGCCACCGCGCTATGTTACTGTTCAGGATATTCGTCATACTCTGCGGCGCCAGTATGGCAGATTCTGGGGACGTAAAATACGCATTCTGTTGATAACAGGTACTGCCTCTGAGGTTGAGTTGCTGACCCCGGGCCTGACAGAACAGTTCTGGCAGGAAGAGCAGGGGACATTGCTTCTCTGGGGAGGAGACCCCTCGCAGCCGGAAAACGCAGACTGGCTGGCTGCGTTACGCCGTCTGCGTTACCGGCCTGCTGATGGCATTGTCTGGGTAACTTCCGGACTGAGTGAAACATTATCCGCACCACTGACAGAAGATGCCCTTGACAAGGTTTCCCGTGCGGTCAGTTCATGTTGTGAGCGCCTTGGCTGGCGTCTGCCGCTGTATGTCTGGTCACTGCAGGAGAGTCCGGATGAGCGAGGGCGTATTACTCAGCCCGTGGGATGCCTTCTGCCGGCAGAATGTAGTTCTGACAAACTGAAAGCACAACTACAGGCCATGCTCCCCGGGCTTGTTGCTCAGGGGATACAGCAGATATGCAGTGCCCCTCGGTATTATTTTTTGTTGTCGCTGGCAGAGCGATTCAGACGAAATATTGATGCTGTGGTGGAGCCATTATCCGTATTACTCCGTCCATACCGTCAGTTGTTGCTGGCGGGTATTGTTTTCAGTCCGGCAACTGTCGGTGGTGAACGAAGTGTCAGACATCGCTGGCGAATGGATAACCGCTGGGAGGCGTTGCCGGAGACAGTGCAGCAATTACCTGTCCGGCTACAGCCTTCCCGCACAGGTCATAACTGGCGCAGAAGCCTGACTGTTATGGCGGTCATACTGATGATGGCTCAGGGAACAGGAATGGTGGTTTCCTTTCTGGCAAACCGGAGTCTGGTTGCTGAAGTACAGGAACAGATTCGTCCAGCTCAGAACCAGCAACAGTCTCTTGCAGAACGTCTGCAGGCGTTGCTGAATCTGCAGAAATCCCTGGCCCGCCTTCAGTACCGGGAGGAGCACGGGGTGCCATGGTACCTGCGGGCTGGTATGAATCAGAATACAGACCTGCTCGCGGTCGTAATGCCCCTTTATGCACAAAATGCACATCTTTTACTGCGTGATGCCGCTGCTGCTCATCTTGAGCAGCAGCTCAGGACATTTATTCGTCTTCCTCCGGACAGTCCGCAGCGGGGGAAAATGGCAAAAACCGCCTATGACCAGCTCAGACTGTATCTGATGCTGGCGCAACCGCAACATATGGAGCCCGCCTGGTTCAGTCGTACGCTTATGCGGGAATGGCCACAGCGTGACGGTGTGAGTGCCGGTTTCTGGCAGGCTAACGGCCCGAGGCTGCTGGCGTATTATGCCTCCGGAATTATTACCCATCCTCAGTGGAAGCTGACGGCTGATGAAGAGCTGGTCAGCCAGAGCAGGACTCTGCTGCTTCGCCATCTGGGAACGCAGAACAGCGATGCCATGTTGTATCAGAAAATGCTGGCACGGGTGGCACATCAGTTTGCGGATATGCGTCTGACGGATATGACCGGTGATACTGATGTCTCCCGCCTCTTTTTCACCGATGAAGTGGTTCCCGGTATGTTCACCCGCCAGGCCTGGGAAGAGGCCGTATTGCCGGCCATAGATACCGTGATTAATGAGCGTCGTGAAGAAATGGACTGGGTACTGACTGATGGCAGGCAGAAGGCACCGTCACCGGTATCGCCGGAAGCACTCAGACAGCGCCTGACAACGCGCTATTTTGCTGATTTTGGTAATGCCTGGCTGAATTTTCTGAACAGCCTGCAGTTACGCCAGGCTCAGACGCTGTCTGATGTGACAGAGCAGCTGACGCTGATGGCTGATGTGCGCCAGTCCCCCCTGGTTGCACTCATGAATACGCTGGCGGTTCAGGGGCGTACTGGCCAGACCCGGGAAGCGGTTACTGATTCACTGGTTAAATCTGCCAGAAACCTGCTTTCACAGGAAAAACAGCCAGTGACAGCACAGGAAAGCCGGCTTCACGGTCCTCTGGCGACGACTTTCGGGCCGGTGCTTGCACTGATGGATAATCAGAACAACAGCGCGGATATGCTGAATCTGCAGACGTATCTGACCCGGGTGACACAGGTTCGTCTGCGTCTGCAACAGATTGCCGGCTCTTCTGACCCGCAGGCCATGATGCAGATGCTGGCACAGACAGTATTGCAGGGGAAATCGGTTGATTTAACCGATACCCGGGATTACGGTAGCCTGACCGCTGCCGGACTCGGACAGGAGTGGTATGGCTTCGGACAGACGGTCTTTGTTCGCCCGATGGAGCAGGCGTGGCAGCAGGTTCTTACGCCCGCGGCAGAAAGTCTGAATACCCGGTGGTGTACTGCGGTGGTGGATGGCTGGAATAATGCATTTTCCGGGCGTTATCCGTTTAAAAATGTCAGCAGCGATGCTTCGCTTCCCCTGCTGGCAAAATACCTGAATACGGACACGGGACGTATTGCCCGTTTTCTGCAGAATAACCTGAGTGGTGTATTGCGCAGGGAAGGCAATCGATGGGTACCGGATACCATTAATACCCGGGGGCTGACATTCAACCCTGCGTTTCTGAAAGCCATCAATACCCTGAGTGAAATAGCGGATGTGGCGTTCACCACAGGTAACGCGGGGCTGCATTTTGAGCTGCGCCCGGGAACTGCTGCCGGTGTGATGCAGACGACGCTGATAACCGATAATCAGAAACTGATTTATGTTAATCAGATGCCGGTATGGAAGCGATTTACCTGGCCGGCTGATACGGAAGCACCTGGCGCCAGTTTAAGCTGGGTAAGCACTCAGGCCGGTACCCGTCAGTATGCAGACCTGCCGGGAAGCTGGGGGCTGATACGTCTGCTTGAGATGGCCCGACGGAAGGCAGCACCGGGCGTTGCCAGTGGCTGGAGCCTGAGCTGGCAGGCGCAGGACGGTCGTATGCTGAATTACACACTGCGAACTGACGCGGGGGAAGGGCCGCTTGTATTGCTGAAACTCCGCAATTTTGTTCTGCCGGAAACGGTTTTCGAACTCTCCGGTACGTCAGCGTTTACAGGCAATGACGAAGATGCCGGGGATACCGTGGAGGAGACTGACTGATGGCTTCCGTTCATTCACTCCTCAGTGCATGTCAGACGACACCCCGGGATGTGGCTGAACCGGCTCAGGAGCGTATTGCGCTGTGGGACAAATGGCTTGCTCCCGTGACGCCAGATAATCCCGCAGGTGATGATGCGGGGTACGATGATGATTTTCAGCAGATGCGTGAAGAGGTCAATAAACTCTCCGGAGCTGATGCCGGAATTGTCAGCCAGCTTGCAGAAAAATTACTGACCACCAGAACCAAAGACATCCGGGTGGCAACCTGGTATATCTGGGCCCGTCTGCGGCAGGATGGTGAAAAAGGGCTGGCTGACGGTCTGGAGCTGCTGGCCGGTTTGTTGCAGCGTTTTGGTGAGCACCTGCATCCACAACGGTCACGGGCCAGGAAGGCGGCGCTGGAGTGGTTATGCAGTGCCCGCATACTGGACAGTCTGTCTCTGTATCCGGAGGTGGTGAAGGCGGATACCCTGCGCATTGCCGGGGCGCTGTGGCTGGCAGAACAGACCTTTACGGATGAGGCTTCCGCCCCGGTGCTGAACGGGTTATATCAGGCACTTGAAAATCGCCTGATGAAGGCCGGTGGTGTTGATGCAGTGGTGCCTCAGGAGGCTGCCGCGCCGGCACCGGCGGTAACATCCGGCAGCGTCACGGCATTATCTGCCATCACCTCCGGACAGGAACTGCTGTCACAGGCTCGTGTTCTGGCAAAATATCTGCGTGACCAGCCTGAGGGCTGGCTGGCGGCTCATCGGCTGATGAAAAGCGTCCGGCATGACACGCTGCATCAGTTACCGCCGTTATCTGCAGATGGACGGACCCGTATTGCACCACCGGGGCCGGACCGGCGTGCGTCACTGAAACGGTTGTATCTGCAGCAGAACTGGTTGTCACTGCTTGAGCAGTGTGACGATATGTTTGCCCGGGGAGCCAGTCATCTGTGGCTGGACCTGCAGTGGTATATTCATCAGGCGCTGTTGCAGACCGGAAAAGAAAATTATGCTGCCATTATTCAGTATGACCTGAAAGGATTGCTTCTGCGCCTGCCGGGGCTTGAGACACTGGCTTTTAACGACGGCATGCCGTTTGCCGATGACGTGACGCTGAGCTGGATACAGCAGCAGGTGATGGAGTGTGGTGAACGCTGGGCGGAAGAACCTTCTGTAACGATAACGGCAGCCTCCGGAGATAACGACATTTTATCTCTTGAGCCGGAAGCCCTGCAGATTGCGGATAATGAAGGAACAGAAGCCGCTTTAAGCTGGTTACAGGCACGTCCCGGTATTCAGTCTGACCGCAGCAACTGGTTACTGCGCCTGTTGATGGCCCGTGTTGCCGAACAGACAGGAAAAAATGACCTTGCCCTGCACCTGCTTGCGGAGCTGGATGAACGTGCAACCCGGCTGACCCTGTCACAATGGGAACGTGAACTGGTATTTGAGGTAAAAGCCCGCCGCCTGAAACTGTTACGTATGAAGTCCGCAAAAACTGAAAGTGACAGGGTGCGTCTGCAGCCTGATATGGAACATCTTCTTGCTGGGCTCATCGCCATTGATGCTGCCAGAGCTGCCGTGTTGTGCAATCCGGGGAGCTCATGAGATGTCTGTCATGCATTATCTTCAGGACAAAACATTTCAGGATATAGTTAAAAATCTGGTGTTACCGCTTCTGTCGATCATTATTATTCCTCTTGTCAAATGGTTTGTGCAGCATTATGGCTATGCGCCGAATATCAGGAAATACAGATTTGAGAAAATCTCTGTATCTGAAAAGGAGTCCCTTCTTGCCCGTATTGACAAACTGACAAAAGAGCCAGCAACGAAAAATACACTGGTAAGAATAAAACTCTGTTATGAACAGATGGGGATTTATTTGCCAGTATGGCATTGTAATCAGCTCATTCGTTACATGTCAGACAAAAATATTTGTTCAATGGATGTAAGATTGTATTATTTTCTTAAATATCCTGTGTTAGGAATGTTTTCAGATAACGATTTTAGTATTAATTTTAAACGTGTATATAGGTCGCAGTTGGCAATTTTTATATTTGGTGTTTTGTCTTCCGGGATTCTGATTATTTCTGGATGGAGCACGATAGCCCCTTTTTCTCAGGGGTATCAGACAGTATTATATCATTTATTTTTTCTGATTTATTTGGTGATAATGTTTCTGATAATTATATTAGCCTGTAACACGCTTATGGAAATCAGACTTGCCGTTCAGTTCGGACGATTGTTTGAGGCATGGCTGAAGTCAGAGCGCGAGTCTCCGGAACAGTTAGCTTTATTCTGAGAAGATAATGGACGATTTAACCCTGCGTTATTTTGACGCTGAAATGCGTTATTTGCGTGAAGCCGGAAAGGCGTTTGCACAGGCTCATCCCGATCGGGCGGCGATGCTGGATCTTGATAAAGCTGGTACGCCTGATCCCTGCGTGGAACGCCTGTTTGAAGGTTTTGCCTTTTCCATGGGACGACTGCGCCAGAAAATTGACGATGATTTGCCGGAACTCACCGAAAGTCTGGTCAGTATGCTCTGGCCTCATTACCTGCGTACTATCCCGTCCCTGTCGGTGGTGGCACTGACTCCCCGGTTATCCGTCATGAAAATGGCTGAAACCGTACCAGCCGGACTGGAAGTGACTTCCCGCCCTGTTGGCCCCGGAAATACAGTCTGTCGTTATCGTACCACCCGGGCCATACCACTGAATCCACTGGCAGTGGAGAAGGTCGTTATGACTACGGAGCCGGACGGGCGCTCAGTGCTGAAAATAGGTTTTGCCTGCAGTGAACTGGCTGACTGGTCTCAGGTCGATTTGCATCGTCTGAGTCTGTATCTGGCAGCAGAAGCCCCGGTCAGCAGCACCCTTCATCTGATGATGACAAAGCGTCTGGCTGCGCTGTATCTGAGGCTGCCGGGAAATGATGAGCGGATCCGCATTGACGGATGGTTTTCACCTGGCGGTTTTGCAGAGGAAGATCGGCTGTGGCCGAAAGGTGACAGCGCTTTCAGTGGATATCAGTTATTGCTGGAATATTTCACCTTCCGGGAAAAATTTATGTTTGTTCATCTGAACGGACTGGAGAATGTTTCTCTGCCGGCAGGTATTTCCGGATTTGATCTTGAGGTGGTGCTGAGTCAGCCCTGGCCGGCAGATTTACCTGTGACAGACGATACCCTGTGTCTGCACTGTGTGCCGGTGATTAACCTTTTTACGCTTGAAGCCGATCCACTCATCATCAATGGGCTGGAGAGCGAATACCTGCTGCGCCCGAAGCGTCTGCAGGATGGGTATACGGAGATATATTCAGTGGATGCGGTGACGGGCTCCGGGCGAACCGGCAGTGCAGAGTACGTGCCTTTTACCAGCTTCCGTCATCGTGGGGGAATGCTGCGCCATGATGCACCCGAACGTTATTATCATACCCGGGTGAAGCGGGGTGTTACGGGGATGTATGACACATGGCTTATCCTTGGCGGTCAGCGGTGGGAGGCGGATCGGATGCCGGAGCGGGAAACGCTTTCATTACGTATTACAGGCACCAATGGTCAGCTTCCCCGTCGTGCGTTGCAGAGTACGCTGCTTGATCGTTGTGAACAGGTACTGCAGACCCCGGTCAGTGTACGTAATCTTTGTAAACCCACGCTGCCGGTTTATCCGCCGACAGAAGATCGTTTTCACTGGCGGGTGATGAGTCATCTGGGGACAGGATTTCTTAACATGCTGAGCAGTGCGGAAGTGCTGCGTGGCACGCTGGCGCTTTATAACTGGCGGGACGATGAACTTAATCACCGTCGGCTTGATGCCATTCTGGCTGTACAGCATCATCGTATTCAGCGTTTTGAAAAGGGTTTTCTGCTCCGGGGGCTTGATGTGGAGGTAACTCTTGATGGCAACGGGTTCGCCGGAGAGGGAGATATTCACCTGTTTGGCGAAATGCTCAACCGTTTCCTGGCCCTGTACGCCGATATGAATCAGTTCAATCAGCTCACACTGATTGTTCAGCCTGAAGGAAAATGCATCCGGTGGAAAGAAAATCACAATCCGCGCCTGCCCGGTTAATTACCCGTTACCGGAAACAGCTTCCGTATATTAATTTTTACCGCTTCTGTCAGTTGCTGGAACAAAGCCAGCCAGAACAGCCTCCCATTGGCAGTGGCTGGCAGGCCCGTCAGGAAGCGGTTCGCTTTTGTCCATACCCGGGAATGGGGTTTCCTGCGAGTGAAATAAAAGACGCTGTAATTCCTGAAGAATCCCATCTGCCACCCACTGTACATGTGACGTTTATGGGACTTTACGGGGTCACGTCTCCGTTGCCGGCACACTATATCAGTGATATTGCACAGCAGCGGGAAGGCCATGAGGCCGCAGCGGATTTTCTCGATATATTCAGTCATCGTCTGATCACCCAGTATTACCGTATCTGGCGTAAATATTCGTACCCGGCCACCTTTGAGGCGGGAGGGCAGGATAAAACGTCTCAGTATCTGCTCGGTCTGGCCAGACTGGGGATCCCCGGATGTGCACAGAATATTGCCACGCCGGTATCGCGTTTTCTGGCGTTATTGCCCCTGATGTTGTTACCCGGAAGAACAGCTGAAGGGCTGACATCACTGGTAACGCTGCTGGCTCCCGGAACACAGGCCCGTGTCTGGCATCATGACCGACGACGGATCCCGCTGAAAACACCGCTGGCCATGCGTGTTCATCATCCGGTCAGTCTGAAGAGTCGCCCGGTGATGGGCGATCATGCCACGGATGTGAACGGACAGGTGTTATTACAGCTTTCAACACAGACGGGCAGCGAGGTACAGGGCTGGTTACCGGGTGGGCAGCTGTATTCTGATTTGCTGGCGTTGTTGCACGTTTATCTGGGAAGCCGTCTGGATGTACGTCTGCAACTTTGTGTTGAGCGTTCACTGTTACCGGATGCCCGGCTCAGTTGCCGGCCGGCAGCCGGTAGTCCGCAACTGGGGCGCACGGCAGTAATGAGAACACAGGCAAAGATAACGACTTCAGCGGCACGCGTCATGACCATCAGTCTGGGGCGTTATCAGCGGGTTCAGGAACATTATCAACGTAAGGAGACTCAGGAAAATGGCGATTATCTCTGGTAAGGCTGGTTACGGTCTGATTATTGCGTTGTTTTCCCTGTCGTTATCAGGGTGTGGCCTGACGCAAAGAGTGGCAGACGGTACGGTATCTGCCACGAAATCCCTGTTTTACCGACAGATAAAAACACTTCACCTGGATATTCGAGCAAGGGAGGCCATTAACACCAGTGCTGCCGGTATTCCCCTGTCGGTTGTGGTGCGGATTTATCAGCTTAAAGACAACCGGAATTTTGACAGCGCGGATTATCAGGCGCTTTTTACGGGGGACAGTGAAATTCTGGCAGGTGATATCATTGCACAGAAAGATGTATGGATGCAGCCAGGTGGCTCAGTAACCGTGGATATGCCTCTGGATGATGCTGCGAAATTTACCGGTGTGGCAGCAATGTTTCTGGAGCCTGACCAGAAGAAAAATACCTGGCGGGTGGTGCTGAGCCGGGATGAGCTTGAACCGGACACGCCCCGTCTTATTGAAGTATCCGGTAACACCCTGACGCTGTTACCGGTGAAGGATAAATAGTGATGCCGCGTCCTTCCCTTTATGAAATTCTCTATGGCAATTTTGCTGGCGGGCTGGCGTTAAACCAGGTCGGTGAGGAAGAGCAGGTTATTCTTTCGGTGCTCGATAACATGCAGCGTATTCTGAATACCCGGGCCGGAAGCCTTAAGCATCTTCCGGATTATGGTCTGCCGGATATGACAACCATTCTGCAGGGAATGCCGGGTACAGCACATCAACTGATGCGCGTGCTTTCAGATGTTCTGCTGAAGTATGAGCCACGTATTAAGCGTGTTGACGTGACCATGCAGGGGCAGACTCAGCCTGGTAAGTTGCATTATGTCATTGATGCAGAACTTAAAGACGCAGGACTGGTTCGTTACGGAACAACATTTATGCCGGAGGGCAGGGTGTTGCTGCGTCATCTGAAACAGCAGCGGTACGTTCAGACATGAGCCGGAGCAGGGAGGGCAGAACAGAAATAAACAGCGATGGATATATGTCAGGTGTGAATGTGACATTATTCTGGTTTATGACAACGCTGGCGGAATGTTTCATCATCCTGATAACTCTGGCATATCAGCAATAACAATGTATGAGTTTTAAAATGAAGAAAATTATCTGTTTTCTGTTCGTGGGGCTTTTATTTTCTGTTCAGGCAGATGCTGCACGGGGAAGAAAACCCTGTTCGGGTGCTAAAGGTGGTATTTCACACTGTACGTCAGACGGACGTTTTGTCTGCAATGACGGAAGTCTGAGTCAGTCGAAGCGCTTTTGTTCTGGTTATGACGTGGCACCCGCCAGACGTCAGGTGAAATCACCGGTCACCACGAAGCCGGTTCAGAAGAAAAAATCAGCGGCTGTCCGGAAGGTGTCACAACCGTCGGTGGCTGAGAAAAATGAGGCTGTACCGGTCACTGAACCCCGTAAACCCACCTGTGCGCCGCTTTATATGGCCAGCAAACCCGGATTTACGCATCTGCCCATTTGTTCCGGTAATCAGTATTAATCTGACACTGAAATAGCAGAGGAATCTGTGCTCAGCCTGCAGTTAATCCTGTAGTGGCGGGCATCATAAAGCCGGACAACCTTCCGGGTATAAATATTTCCGGAGGGCGTTAATCAAAGATATTCAGTTACTGAGAAGGAAAATAAAGGAAAGTCATGGCAGGAAGAAAAAAAGATGATAATGCAGCGGGATTTGTCCTGATTTTAATTTGCGTTATTCTCTGGGGGATTTATGTGGCGGTCAGGGCGCTGATAAATCTTAATGAGCGCTTTATTGATGCAGTATCGAATCCGGCAGGAATTACTGGTTTGTTTTTTGGTTTGCTTACTGTATTTGCAATTTTACTTCGTTTTTTTATTTACCGGAGACTCAGAAAGAAAACAGCAGCCTTTGAGCAGGCCGTTTCAGAGCTGGTTCAGAGGGAGCGGGATTTTAATGAAACTGTCAATGCCGCGATAGCCCGGGGAATACGACAGGAAAAGGAGCAACTTGCCAGACGCCGTGATGAGTTTCATACCGCCAGGCAGAAGGCCAGCCGTGCAATGCAACGGATTGTTGATTCCGCCTGGAAATTTAAGGCGAAAACTCTGCTGGCTGGTGTAACGATTAATAACTGGCAAAGCAAATATGACCAGCTTCGTAAGGAAAGAGAGGCTTACGCTGCTGTCAGTGAGAAAATTGCCTTTCTTAACCTGGAAGATAATTCTGACTGGGAGAGTGTCAGGCAACAGTTTCTGGACAAAGTGGCATTGCTGGAAAAAGCGCAGGAAGAAAAGGAATATCAGGCAGAGCTTAAGCGTCAGATGCGAGAAGAAAAAGAGCGTCAGGATGAACTTGACCGGCGCCAGCGGGAAGCGGAAGAGGAAGAACGGCGTCTTGCCGAACAGCAGAAACTGGTTGAAGAGGCGCTGCGTGCCGCAGAAGGGGCTCACAGGGAGGCGTTAGAGAAACAACGCCTGGCGCTGGAACAGAAAATTCAGGAAGCGCATGCGCAGTATGAACGTGCTAAATCCATGGCTCAGCTTACGAAACAGGGGCATGTTTATATCATTTCGAATATTGGTTCGTTTGGTGAGGATGTCTTTAAAATTGGCATGACCCGACGGCTGGAACCCATGGACAGGGTAAAAGAATTAAGTGGTGCTTCTGTTCCGTTTGATTTTGATGTTCACGCCATGATTTCCTGTGATGATGCGCCTGCACTGGAAAAAACACTTCATGACAGTCTGGAAAAATACCGCATCAACAGGATTAACCTGCGTAAAGAATTTTTCCGCGTGAAGCTTGAGAAAATCATAAGTGAAGTGGAGCGTCACCACGGGCAGGTGGAATATGTGGCTGACCCGGCGGCTCTGCAGTATCTGCAGAGTCTGGAGTACGCGGAAAATGAAGCTGCCTGACAATCAGTGTTCTGATTTTATTCCGGCCGGATATAACAGGAGGGATATCTGCAGATATCCTGCAGCATGGTTCACAGTATTCCTGTCATGTTAATGATTCTGTCTTTTATTTCTGAATAAAGCGACACCCACGATATAACGTCGTGGGTGTCGGTGATGATTATTTTTTTTGTTCACAGATTAAGGTGCGTTTATGGCGAAACTGATAAATGTATCGGCGTCCACTGAGGAGAGAATGACGTCCGGGGAGAGGAGGGTGGCTTCACGACTGGAGAGCTTTCTGAATGATGACTGCCTTGTCTGGTACGATATTCCGGTGGGACGGAAAAATCGGCATCCGGATTTTGTCATTATTGACCCGGAGTACGGACTGGTATTTCTGGAGGTCAAGGACTGGACGGTTTCCACGCTGCGTGAGGTAAATCAGGAGCAGGTCACGCTGGAAACCGACGGTCTTCTGAAATCAGAAATAAATCCGCTGGTACAGGTTCGTCGTTATGCCTGTGATACGGTTAATGCCTTACCTGCAGACCCGTGCTTACGGCAGAATGACGGTCAGTATAAGGGACGGCTGAACCTGGCCTGGGCGTATGGTGTGGTGTTTACCCGCATTACCCGTCAGCAACTGAAGGCACTGACAGGGAATGATGAGAATGCGGTGGAAAAGATTTTTCCTTCAGCACAGACAATCTGTCAGGATGAAATGACGCAGTCTGTTTTACCTGAGGTATTCCGGCAAAAAATTGCCGGGATGTTTACCACGGGATTCAGAACCCGGGTGACACCCCGGATGAGAGACATTCTGCGCGCCCATCTGTTTCCTGAAGTGACCGTGAAACAGAACTCACAAATCAAAATCATGGATATCCAGCAGGAGATTCTGGCCAGAAATATTGGTGACGGGCATCGTGTCATTCATGGTGTGGCCGGTTCCGGAAAAACCATGATTCTTTTGTTCCGTTGCCTTTACCTGGCAGAAACCACGTCCGGAAAGATTCTGGTGTTGTGCTACAACATTACCCTGGCCAGTTATCTGCGGGAATGCATTGAAGCCAGAGGGTTGGCGTCACGGGTTACGGTATCCCATTTTCACAGCTGGTGTGCCTCAATGGTAAAACGCCACGGTATTAAGGTGACGGCCGACAGAAAAGAATATCCTGAGAAATGCTTCAGTGCACTGGAAGAGGCCGTGAACAGCGGAAAAATCACCCGAACCGGATATGATGCTGTACTGGTGGATGAGGGGCATGATTTTGACAGTCGCTGGCTGGCCCTGATTGCCCGTCTGTTTGATAACGCATCCCGTTCACTGCTCCTGATGTACGATGATGCCCAGTCCATTTACCGGCGGGAGCGGGCCCTGAACTTTTCTCTGGCCAGTGTGGGGATTCAGGCGCAGGGACGCACTTCTGTCCTGCCGGTCAATTACCGTAATCCGAAACGCATTCTGCACTTTGCTTATGCATTCTCCCGCGAGTATTTTGAAAAACATCAGAACCGTGAAATACCGCTCGTTCAGCCACAGGCGGGTGGTGAAGAGGGCACAGAGCCGGAAATCCAGCGTTGTGCTTCTGAACGTGATGAAGCCAGACAGGTTGCAGACTGGCTGGAGAAGCGCCATGCCCTGTGCGGTCACTGGAGTGATATGGCTGTGCTGTGTCCGACAGAGCGTTCAGCGAAACAATTGCAAGACGTTATGACGCAACGCGGGATACCGTTTGCCACCTGTTTTGACAGGGAAGGCAAGAAGGCATACTCGCGACGTAAGGATGTGGTGCATTTACTGACGTACCAGAGCAGCAAGGGATTGGAGTTCCCGTATGTGGCAGTTATCAATGCGTCTTTCGTTCATTCTGGCGCAACGGATGAGTCTGAAGTGATTCCGGTGCTTTATGTGGCATTCACCCGGGCAACCCGTGAATTACTGGTGACCTGTTACCATGAAAACAGTATCAGTCGTCACCTTGAGGATTTTGCATAATACCAGACCATTTCTTTATTCCGGGCTTTCACCATACTGTTATTATCAGGTTTATTTAATTCGCCATGAACCCGTTATTTAACGATATTCAGATGCGTCTTTTTTATCTGAACCACTCTCCGTACTCCTGGCACTGGAATGTCAGATTCAGACCTCAGGAAGCCGTATATATTGGCAGCGATACCTGTCATATCACCATTACCTGTAATCAGTCTGGTTTTCATTTAACCCGGGACGGACAACGGGTATTCACTGAGCGTTATATCAGAAACCTTAATGAGCTGTTACCGGTTCTGAAACGGCGGTGGGATGTGACACCGGCAATCATTCGTGCAGTGGAATACCTTTCCCGGGTCCCGGTATCACACTGACATTCTTTCCGTAACTGTTAATCATGATTTAATACAGCAACACTGAATCTGCCGATGACTTCTGAAGTGAAACTGAAAACCGGTGGTGACCCCCGGTCATTACCGGATTATGCTGCCCTGCGTGATGAAATCAGCAAACTGACCCACCCGGCACGCCCGGATGTGGACTGGTGTTACGTGGAAACGCTCTGCCTGCGTCTGTATGAACACAATGGCGTGGAATTACAGACGGCATCCTGGTACACCATCGCCCGGATGCATACAACAGGGTTAAGTGGCCTGAATGAAGGGCTGGCTCTGATTGTGGCGCTGACCCGGCATCACTGGTCAGTGATGTGGCCGCTGAATACACACGCCCGGCTGGAAATTATTACCGGTCTGTTCAACCGTCTGCAAAAAACGCTCCGGGCCATGCCACCGGACGACCGTGACAACCTGCCCCTGCTGTATCAGACCGAAACATTCCTGAAGGCACTGAGTGACACACTGGCCCGGCACGAACTTAAACAGAGCAGTAAAGTGGCTTTACCGGAAGCTATGGTGAAGGAATATATCACCCGTCTGGAAAATCAGCCAGTGCAGGGCGAAGCGTCGTCTCCGGTAACCCTTCCGGCTCAGGCACTCCGGTCTGATGCTCCGGATGTGCAGGAACATCAGACCCTGCCGTACTCCCGTCTGGTGTATGTTGTTTCTGAAACAAAAGCAGAGCCCACACCCTCCCTTCAGAAATCCCCGCCCACGTTTCTGAAACCGTTTGTGGCTGGTGTCTGTGCGGCATTGATGGCTGTCAGCGTGGCCATTCCGGGATGGCAGTTTCTGACACAGCCCTCACCGACGGAGCAGCAACTCAGGGTGCTGCTGACACCACCACCGGATGTGTTTTCAGCAGACCAGATGACACAGCTCAGCAGAACACCCTCACTGTTAAATCATGCGTCAGAGTGGATAACCCTTTCCGGTCAACAGATAACGCGACTGACAGAATTACCCCTGGCATACAATCTGCAGCGCAGTGCGCAGCTACTGCAGCAACTGATGGTACTTTTCCCCGACAATCCCCGGGTACAGGAAATGGTGGATAACTGGCAGAAGAGCGTAAGGAGTCGTGCGCTCCCGGAAGAGGCGATGACGGGCTGGAATGAAGGCATGACCCGCTTACAGCAGCTGGCTGAGCGCCTGAACCGTCTGGATGAACAGCGGGGAAAATACATGACGGTCAGTGAACTGAAAACGGAGGTGTTTGGCATCATGCAGGCTTTTAACCGGCATATCCCGGCAGAAGAGCAGTTACGTCGCTATGATGAAGTCCGTAACCAGAATGGCAGTGAACAGCAGCAAAAAAAGGTGGAAAATGGTCTTGTCGAGCTGGTGAGTCGTTACTGGGTTTTGACGCAGAAAAGTGGGCAGGGGACATGAAGTGATATTCCATCTTTTGGAGAATAATTTTCTAAAGGCACTGCAGAGTATAGTGCTTCTCTTCTTCAGCGGAGCATTAATGTGGTTTTACGCATTGATAGTATAGTTATTTAAATACTGGGCTTGGGTAGCAATAACTGAGTTATATTGTTATGGTTATTCATAATGCAAATTGTGTGATATGACGCATGATTTTTAGATATCCAGGAGCCAGATATCATGATAATTAACATCCTTTTTAGATTGCTGCTTACATTCAATGCCACCTCTTTGTTGATAATCATATTTTTGGTGCAAAAGAAATATACGTTGTTTTACTTTTTTCAGCATGAACAGAGTTTGCAGTGGTTAAGTGGTATTCCTCAGATAGGGTCGTATCTTTTTTATTTTTTAATACCAGTTGTTTTGACTAAAGTCAGCCTTGTGCTTAGTGCTGTGCTGGGAAAAGATGAGTTTAAAAAAGGTGAGGTGATTTCAGTTGAGCATGCGAATAACTCTTTTTTACCGAGTTATCTGGGGTACTTTTTTGTTGCCCTGAGTATAAATAACTGGGTGGCGTTGTTCTTTGTTTATGGAGTGCTGTTTATTTTTACATTTTTATCTCAGGCCTTATATTTTAATCCTTTGTTTCTTGTTTTCAGGTATGAGTTTTATAATATTAAGACAAAAACAGGAGCGTCGATTTTTCTTATCAGTCCTTATAGGTATAAAGTACCGCAAGATATTGTAGTGCCCATGGCTTTCAGGATTAATAACTATACCTTTATCGAAAGGAAATAAAAGTGGATAATGTATTTGTTAAAGCAAAAGGTCTCAGGAAAAAACCATATTTTAAGATTGTCTCAGATCATACCCTTTTTGAAAGGGTTGATCTGTCAGTGTGTTCATTGGTTCCGTATGCACCGGATCATAATCTTGATGAAGATTCCTGGTTTAGTCTCAGTGAATTTAGTAAACGGGAATACTGCCCATCCTTTTTGAAAGATGAGTTTGATTCAAAAAATTATGATGAATTGCCTAAAAAATATTTTTCAAAGATAGCATTTATTTTTTCATTTCAAAGTGGTGACTTTTATTTTCAGAAGGTAACACCATCATTATATCTCAAGAAAAAAATGATCGAACTTGGTGATAGAGCAAAGATAGAGAGCGGGAAGAATCGTCTGGTTGTTAACCAGACCCCGGATGCAGTATATCTTGCTGCAAAAGACACGCTTATATTTAAATCCTTGTCAGCCATTTCTTCCATGTTTAATGGTATCGATACTCTTTATAAAGAGGCAACAGAACAGGATGTTGAGCAGTTTCTGGGGGAGTCGTTTATTGTTCTCTCTGGTGAATATAAAGCATGTAATGTTTCAAAACCAAACAGAAAAAGAATAGCGTTAGCGATGGATACGTTAAACCAAATGGATGTAAGTGACAGGGAGAATATGCTAACTTATATAAATGATTATTGCTCTGAAAAATTAAAGTTTGATGATGGCACTGGCTGTTTCGAAATTTCTTGTGACGAAGATCTTAAACTTTTGCTGTATGGTATCGAAGAGAGATATTACACAACTCGATTTGGTAATGAAAAAAGGTTGGCCAACTCGATACAAAAATTATGAATTGTTTTATATCAAGGGATGCAGATAATATTGTTCAGTAATGCATGATCATTTAATGACAGACAAAATTTGGCTTTGTACTAATGTTCTGCGCGCAGCAACCGCCCGCATTGAGTGGATTTTTGAAACTTTTCCGTCGGTATGCCTCTCTTTTTCAGGTGGAAAGGATTCCACGGTGCTTTTCCATCTTGTGGCAGAGGTGGCCCGCAGGAGAAAACGTCATTTCTCTGTTCTGTTCATTGATTGGGAAGCCCAGTATCAGTGCACCATTGAACATATTCAGAAAATACGGGAAATGTACCGGGATGTGACGGATACCTTTTACTGGGTGGCACTTCCCCTGACCACGGTAAACGGTGTCTCGCAGTTTCAACCGGAGTGGATATGCTGGGAGCCAGGAGTGACCTGGGTTCGCCAGCCACCGGAAGAGGCCATTACAGACATGACGTATTTTCCCTTTTACCGGTATGCCATGACGTTTGAAGAATTTGTTCCGGCATTTTCTTCCTGGTTTGCCGGTAACCGGTGTGGAGTGGCAATACTGACTGGTGTCCGTGCGGATGAATCCCTCAACCGCTTTATGGGACTGGTGTCTCAGCGCAAACTGAGATATGCCGATGATAAACCCTGGACCACAGCGTCACCTGAAGGGTTTTATTACACTATGTATCCGTTATATGACTGGAAAGCCCGTGATATCTGGATATATAACGCCAGAACCTGTGCCATCTACAATCCACTGTATGACCTGATGTACCGTGCCGGCGTGCCGTTACGCAACATGCGTGTCTGTGAACCTTTTGGTCCTGAACAGCGTAAGGGACTGTGGCTTTACCATGTTCTGGAGCCGGAAACCTGGGCCAGGATGTGTGAACGGGTGTCAGGGGCTGCCAGCGGGGCGCTTTATGCCAATGAGAGTGGTGCCTATTTTGCCCTGCGTAAGCGTATCACGAAGCCGCCTCATCATACCTGGCGCAGCTATGCGATGTTCCTGCTGGATGTGATGCCGGAAAGAACAGCAGAACATTACCGTAATAAAATTGCTGTCTACCTGCGCTGGTATCAGACGCGGGGCTTCCCGGATGACATCCCGGATGAACAGGAGAATGACCTGGGGAGCCGGGATATCCCGTCCTGGCGACGTATCTGTAAGACTCTCATAAAGAATGATTTCTGGTGCCGAACCCTCTCCTTCAGTCCGAACAAACCCCGGCACTATGAACGTTATCTGCAGCGTATGAAGGAAAGGAGGAAGGAATGGGGGATTCTGTGACACCGGAGATACTTGGCAACATGATTCGTCAGTACTTCAGCCAGGAACGAGCAGAAGAAGAGACTATACAGGCTCTGAATCACCTGCGCAGGGTGCTTCATGAGGTCAGCCCTTTTGCGCAGGAGCCTGTGGACTGTGTGCTGTGGGTGAAAGCGGATGAAGTGGTGGCCAACGATTACAATCCCAATGTCATGGCGCCGGGTGAGAAGAAACTGCTGAAGCAGTCACTGGAGAAAGATGGTTTCACACAACCGGTGGTGGTGTCTGAGGAAAAGAACCATTACCTGGTGGTGGATGGTTTTCATCGCCAGGTGCTGGGCAGGGAAGCAGGTACGGGAAAACGTTTGAAGGGCTGGCTGCCGGTGGTCTGTATTAATCCGGAGAGAAAGGGACAGGCCTCACGTATTGCTGCGACCATCCGACATAACCGGGCCAGGGGCAAACATCAGATAACCTCAATGTCTGATATTGTCAGGGACCTTTCACGCCTGGGCTGGACGGATGAACGCATTGGCACTGAGCTGGGTATGGACCAGGATGAAGTGCTGAGACTGAAACAGATTAGCGGGCTGACGGAATTGTTTCAGGAAGAGGATTTCAGCCCGGCATGGACGGTTCGCTGAGACCGTCAGATATGTATATTATTTCAGTGAGTTAATGTTTTGAGCAGGAAAAAGAGTACCCCGGAAGTTGTGGAAGACATTGTTGCGCAGAAACTGGAGGCTGCAGGTTACTGGCGCAGAGCTTCTGCCCGCTGGCTTTTTGTTATGGGCAATGTTGAATGTACAGAAGCACAACGGGAGTGGTTGTTGTTGCGACGGGAATATTGTCTGGCGCAGATATCGTCTCCGCCGCTACCTGAAAAGCTGGATATCAGCGAAGTGGCGAAAGCTGCAGATGCCACGCTGAGGCGAATGGGGATTGCCAGCCCGTCCGGGGAGGTATTCAGAAAAGGTGCACCGGTCTGTTGATATTCAGGTAACCGGTATTAATGATGAAGAAAGGGATGGCAAACAGTATATCAATGACATGGCAACTTTTATGCGATGAAGAAAACGCCTTCTGAATCAGGCAGAGTTCTAACTTATTCTGCAGGGAATCAGTATAACAGGCTGTGCTGGCTTTACGCTTACGTATGCCCCCTGGTCCCCGCGAAAACAACAGCAGTTGTTCCATCAGCAATAAATTGTTTGTTTGGATTCTGAACTACCTGTCAAAATAAGGGGAAATATAACCGGTGCCGTGATATTTCCGAATATTTACCGACAGAGTATATGACATACAGCCAGACTGCCAAATTATTGTTGTTTTATGGCGGATTATACAAAAAAGGTGTGCGTTGGAGAATATTGAAGTTTTTGATTTGTCCTGAAATGAAAAAACATTAAAGATGTGTGAAACTATTTTTTCGACTTTTGTAAAGCAATGCAGCGGAAATATATTCAGGTTTGGCATGATGAGACTTTTGTTAATATGACTTTTTGGGATTTTTGGGGAAAAACCCGACGTGGCGAGAAAGAGGGTGGTGACGACTATCACCTCCTTTGCTGGCATTCGCTGGATGTAGCCGCAATGGGCTATTTAATGGTTAAAAGCAACTGCTTCGGGCTGGCTGACTATTTTCGTCAATTAGGTTTCGCTGACACGGAGCAGCCAGCACAATTTTTCGCCTGGTTGTTGTGCTGGCACGATACGGGAAAATTTGCCCGCTCATTTCAGCAACTTTACCTGCACCCACAACTCAGGAGGCCGGAAGGTGCCAGAAAAAATTACGAAAAAATCTCTCATTCAACGCTGGGCTACTGGTTGTGGCATCATTATTTAAGAGGATGCGAAGAGTTGCTTCCTTCATCTTCACTCTCTCCGCGCAAGCTCAAACGGGTAATAGATATGTGGATGCCCGTAACTACCGGGCATCATGGTCGGCCTCCTGACCGTATTGATGAACTGGATAATTTTCTGCCTGAAGATAAAGCTGCTGCACGAGATTTTCTCATTGCAATCAAACCACTGTTTCCGCTCATCGAGATCCCCGCATTCTGGGATGAGGACGAGGGCGTTGAACTTATAAAACAACTTTCCTGGTATATCTCTGCAACCGTCGTACTTGCAGACTGGACGGGATCGTCAACGCGATTTTTTCCACGCGTCGCACAGACAATGGATATTGAAGATTACTGGCAAAAGGCTTTAGTTCAGGCTCAAAACGCCTTAACCGTCTTCCCGCCAAAAGCACAAACCGTGCCTTTCACCGGAATTAATACGCTGTTTCCTTTTATTGAGCACCCGACACCGTTACAGCAAAAGGTACTGGATCTGGATATCAGCCAGCCAGGGCCACAGTTATTTATTCTGGAAGATGTGACTGGCGCAGGTAAAACAGAAGCGGCGCTTATCCTGGCGCACAGGTTGATGGCTGCGAGGAAAGCACAGGGTTTGTTTTTGGGCCTGCCAACAATGGCAACGGCCAATGCCATGTACGATCGGCTGGTCAAAACCTGGCTTGCTTTCTATTCGCCAGAATCCCGCCCCAGCCTGGTGCTGGCACATAGTGCCCGCACATTAATGGACCGCTTTAATGAATCACTCTGGTCTGGTGATTTAGTCGGGTCAGAAGAACCGGATGAACAAACGTTCAGTCAGGGATGTGCGGCCTGGTTTGCCGACAGTAACAAGAAGGCGCTACTGGCTGAAATTGGCGTCGGCACGCTGGATCAGGCGATGATGGCAGTGATGCCGTTTAAACATAATAATCTGCGGCTTCTGGGGTTGAGTAACAAAATCCTGCTGGCTGATGAGATACACGCCTGTGATGCTTACATGTCGTGCATTCTTGAAGGGCTGATCGAGTGGCAGGCACGTGGCGGAAACAGCGTCATTTTGCTTTCTGCCACGTTATCTCAACAGCAGCGTGACAAACTTGTCGCTGCCTTTGCGCGGGGTACAGAGGGCCAGCAAGAAGCCCCGTTCCTGGAAAAGGACGATTACCCCTGGCTGACGCATGTCACGAAATCGGATGTGAATTCACACCGGGTAGCGACGCGCAAAGGCGTTGAGCGTAGCGTGAGCGTGGGTTGGCTTCATAGCGAACAAGAATGTATGGCACGTATCGAATCAGCGGTAAGTCAGGGGAAATGCATCGCCTGGATCCGGAATTCTGTCGATGACGCTATTAAGGTTTATCGTCAGTTACTTGCCAGCGGCATCATTCCTGCTGCCAGCCTTTCACTTTTTCATAGCCGCTTTGCTTTTAGCGATCGCCAGCGAATTGAAACGGAGACGCTGGCACGCTTTGGTAAAGAAGATAGCTCACAGCGTGCCGGAAAAGTCCTTATTTGTACTCAGGTCTTAGAGCAGAGCGTCGATTGCGACCTGGACGAAATGATCTCCGACCTGGCCCCTGTTGATTTGCTGATTCAGCGAGCAGGACGATTACAGCGGCATATCCGCGATATTAATGGTCAGTTAAAGCGTGACGGAAAGGACGAGCGTTCTCCTCCTGAATTGCTGATTCTGGCCCCCGTCTGGGACGACTCTCCGGATGACGAATGGTTTGGCAGTGCAATGCGGAACAGTGCATATGTCTACCCCGATCATGGGCGAATCTGGCTGACGCAGCGTGTGCTGCGTGAGCAAGGTGCTATTCAGATGCCACACGCAGCCCGGCTTCTTATTGAATCAGTCTACGGTGAGGACGTGGTAATGCCGGAAGGATTTGCCCGCAGCGAGCAGGAGCAAGTGGGCAAATATTACTGCGATCGCGCAATGGCTAAAAAGTTTGTGCTGAACTTCAGGCCCGGCTATGCCGCCAGTATCAACGATTACCTCCCGGAAAAACTGTCGACACGTCTGGCTGAGGAGTCTGTTTCCCTGTGGCTGGCTACCTGTATTGACGGTGTGGTGAAGCCTTATGCCACCGGTGCTCACGCATGGGAAATGAGCGTTGTCAGAGTGCGCCGAAGCTGGTGGAAAAAACATCGGGATGAGTTTTCTTTACTGGAAGGGAATGCGTTCAGGCTGTGGTGCGTTGAGCAGCGGCAGGATCCAGAAATGGCAAACGTAATTTTAGTCACTGATGACGAAAGTTGCGGGTATTCGGCTACAGAGGGATTGACAGGCAAGGTTGATTGAGATGCCTGCGACAGGACTTTCTGAATAGTTGATACACCGAAAAGGATGGAATGATGGACAACCGACCAGGGATGGTCTTTTTTACGAGAGGATACATATGAACTCGTTTTCACTTCTGACAACTCCGTGGTTGCCCGTTCGTTTTAAAGACGGAACGACAGGCAAACTGGCGCCAGTCGAACTGGCGGATGAAAATGTTGTCGATATCGCTGCGCCGCGGGCAGATCTCCAGGGGGCGGTATGGCAGTTTTTGCTGGGGCTACTACAAACCAGCTTCGCGCCAAAAGATCATCGTCGTTGGGATGATATCTGGGAAGACGGACTGGAAGCCGAAAAGCTACGGGAAGCATTGCTGTCCTTAGAGCACGCTTTCCAGTTTGGCCCGGGCTCACCTTCATTTATGCAGGATTTTGATGAATTAAAAGTTAAGGCTATTTCTATTGCTTCGCTTCTTCCTGACTCACCTGGAAAACAAACAAAAGAAAGAAATACAGACTTTTTTATTAAACGAGACACAACTCAGCATATATGCCTGCATTGTGTGCCTTTAGCTCTTTTTTCAATCCAGTTGAATGCACCCAAAGGTGGACGCGGTTACTATCCGGGGTTACGTGGCGGGGGGCCGCTGACCACACTTATAGAATTGCTGGAGTATCAGGGCAATCCACAAACTCCATTGTGGCGCAAGCTGTGGCTTAACGTAATGCCACAGGATGAAGCCGATTTACCTTTACCAAAAACCTTTGATGACCTGGTCTTTCCCTGGCTTGCACCGACGCGTACCAGTGAACTGGATGGTGCTGTGATAACCGATGAACAAGTCAATAAACTTCAGGCCTACTGGGGAATGCCCCGGCGTATTCGTATTGATTTTAATACCACGACAGTCGGCAACTGCGATATTTGCGGCGAGCAGAACGACACGCTCCTGAGCCTGATGACGACCAAAAATTACGGTGCGAATTATGCCATGTGGCAGCATCCCTTAACGCCTTACCGTATACCACTTAAAGAGGGTGGCGAGTTTTACTCGGTCAAACCACAACCGGGCGGTTTAATCTGGCGCGACTGGTTAGGCCTTATCGAAACGGGTAAATCAGAAAACAATACGGAACTTCCCGCTTTGGTGGTGAAACTCTTCAATGCCAGCAGTCTGAAACAGGCAAAAGTGGGCCTGTGGGGATTTGGCTATGATTTCGACAACATGAAAGCGCGCTGCTGGTACGAACACCATTTCCCGCTGCTGCTCAATAAAAAAGAAGGCCAGATACCAAAGCTGCGGCTGGCTGCGCAAACGGCTTCACGGATTCTGAGTCTGTTACGGAGTGCATTGAAAGAAGCATGGTTCTCCGATCCAAAAGGTGCACGGGGTGATTTCAGTTTTGTGGATATCGACTTCTGGAACAAAACTCAGCATCGCTTCCTGAGGTTAGTGCGCCAAATTGAAGACGGTCAGGATGCGGATGAATTACTCGGCAAATGGCAAAAGGAAATTTGGTTATTCGCGCGTCAGGATTTTGACGAGCGTGTCTTCACCAGTCCATATGAGCCCGTTGATCTGAAACGCGTCATGGCCGCGCGCAAGAAATATTTTACAACATCGGCGGAGAAGCAAAGTGCTAAAGCCGCCAGGGAGAAAAAGCCGGAGGCTGCTGAATGAGTATTGTAAAAGAGGAGCACAAAGCCACGCTGCGTAAATGGCACGAAGAGTTGCAGGCTAATCGCGGTAATCGTGCCAGTCTTCGGCGTAGCACAACGGTTAATGATGTTTGCTTGTCAGAAGGTTTTCGTTCTCTGCTGATGCAGACCCACACATTGTGGAAAATAGACGCACAAGAGTGGCGTTTTACCGCACTGGCGCTGGTCGCTGCAGTGAGCGCCAGTGTAAAAGCCATTGATGAACGGCAGCCTTTTGCCGCGCAGCTGGCGGCAGTAATGTCTGAGGGACGTTTTACTCGCCTGTCGGCAGTAAAAACGCCGGATGATTTACTACGTCAGTTACGTCGCGCGGTCAAATTATTAAATGGTTCCGTCAATCTTATCTCTTTGGCAGACGATATTTTCCGCTGGTGCCAGGAGAGCGACGACCTGCTCAATCATCACCGCCGCCAGCAGCGGCCAACCGAATTTATCCGTATCCGCTGGGCGCTGGAATATTACCAGGCTGGCGACGCCGATAACGAACAAAATCAATAAAGGACTATCTCATGACAACATTTATTCAGCTTCATTTGTTAACCGCTTACCCTGCTGCCAACCTTAACCGTGATGATACCGGTGCGCCGAAAACTGTGGTGCTGGGTGGAGCAACGCGTCTGCGCGTTTCTTCGCAAAGTCTGAAACGTGCGTGGCGCACTTCTGCACTTTTTGAACAGGCGCTGGCGGGGCATATTGGTATTCGCAGTGGGCGTATCGCGCGTGAGGCGGCAACTATCCTGATTGAGAAAGGAATCGAAGAGAAAAAAGCCATCGAATGGGCGGCAAAAATTGCAGATTATCTTGGGAAAGCTAAAAACGACAAAAAACCAAAAGATCCGCTCACTAACGCTGAAACTGAACAGCTAGTCCATATCAGCCTGGCAGAATTTGACGCCGTAAAAGCGCTGGCCCATCAACTGGCAGAAGAAAAGCGCGCGCCAAAAGAGGAAGATCTCGCTCTGTTACGTAAAGACCGTATGGCGGTAGATATCGCCATGTTTGGTCGTATGCTGGCGAATAAACCCGAGTTTAATGTTGAAGCTGCCTGCCAGGTAGCACATGCATTTGGTGTCAGTGAAACGATTGTCGAAGATGATTTTTTCACCGCCGTTGATGATTTGCGCCAGGCTTCTGAAGATGCTGGTGCCGGGCATCTCGGAGAAACCGGATTCGGTTCTGCGCTCTTCTACACCTATATCTGCATCGATAAAGATCTGCTGGTAGAAAACCTCGGCGGTGACGAAGCGTTAGCTAATCAGACCATACGTGCCTTTACGGAAGCCGCGCTTAAAGTCTCCCCCACCGGTAAACAAAATAGCTTTGCCAGCCGTGCCTACGCCTCCTGGGCGCTGGCAGAAAAAGGCACCGATCAACCGCGTTCTCTGGCGGCAGCTTTCTATGAACCCATTAATGGCACCCGTCAGTTAGAGGTGGCGGTGCAGCGTATTACAACTCTTCGCGAAAATATGAATACGGTCTACGAACAGAAGACCGATTACGCAAGTTTTGACGTGATGAACAAACAGGGAAGCATGAAGGACGTGCTGGACTTTATCTGCGCGTAAGGGGCGGCTTATGAGCCAATATCTGATTTTTCAGCTTCATGGGCCGATGGCATCCTGGGGCGTCGATGCCCCCGGCGAAGTGCGTCATACCCATGAACTGCCTTCGCGCTCAGCATTGCTGGGGCTGCTGGCTGCCGGGGTAGGGATCCGGCGTGATGATACCGAACGCTTAAACGCGTTTAATCGCCACTATTCACTGGTGGTTTGCGCCAGCCGTAACCCGCGCTGGGCACGGGATTATCACACGGTCCAGATGCCAAAAGAGGTGCGTAAAGCACGTTATTTCAGCCGTCGCGAAGAGTTGAGCGACCCTGATCTTCTGAGCGCGATTATCTCCCGGCGCGACTACTACACCGATGCCTGGTGGATGGTGGCTGTGGCAAAAACAGCCGATGCGCCTTACAGCCTCGAACAGTTGCAGGACGGTTTACGCCATCCGGTTTTTCCGCTTTATCTGGGGCGAAAAAGCCATCCGCTGGCATTACCACTTGCGCCGTTACTGCTCGAAGGCAACGCGTCTGATGTTTTACGTAACGCATATCACCAGTATCAGGAGCATTTCCACGACCTGAAAATCGCACTCCCGAAACTTCAGGATGAATGCTGGTGGGAAGGGGAGCACGACGGCCTGGTCGCGAGCAAAATATTGCGCCGCCGGGATGTTCCTTTAAATCGTCAGCAGTGGCTGTTTGGGGAACGCACCATCAATCAGGGGCCGTGGCTCAGCAAGGAGGAACCATGTACCTCTCAAGAATAACCTTACATACCGGCCAGCTTTCGCCTGCGCAGTTGCTGCATCTGGTGGATCGCGGTGAATATGTGATGCATCAGTGGTTGTGGGATCTCTTCCCTGGCGGCAAAGAAAGGCAATTTCTTTATCGTCGGGAAGAACTCCAGGGCGCGTTTCGCTTTTTTGTCCTCTCGCAGGAACGCCCGGCGGAAAGTGAAACTTTCACCATCGAATGCCGGTCATTTACGCCCGAGCTGAGTACCGGACAACAACTTTGTTTCAACCTGCGGGCGAATCCAACAATCTGTAAAGCGGGCAAGCGCCACGATCTGCTGATGGAGGCGAAACGGCAGGTGAGGGGACAGGCGGAAGGAAGTGATGTCTGGTTGCATCAACAACAGGCGGCGCTGGACTGGCTGGCAGCGCAGGGGGAAAGAAGTGGTTTTACACTACTGGATACCTCGGTTGATGCCTACCGACAACAACAACTCCGGCGGGAAAACTCCCGGCAACTGATCCAGTTCAGTAGTGTGGATTATACGGGGATGCTTACGGTCACCGATCCCGGGTTATTTCTGCAACGTCTCAGTCAGGGGTATGGCAAAAGCCGCGCGTTCGGCTGTGGTCTGATGCTGATCAAACCCGGAGCAGAGGCGTGACGTTTGTACCACTGAGTCCGATCCCGTTAAAAGATCGCACCTCCATGATCTTCCTCCAGTACGGTCAAATCGACGTACTGGACGGCGCTTTCGTGCTGATCGACAAAACCGGGATCCGCACGCACATTCCGGTGGGATCGGTCGCCTGCATTATGCTCGAACCGGGAACGAGAGTTTCCCACGCGGCGGTGCATCTGGCCGCCACGGTGGGGACGCTACTGGTCTGGGTCGGTGAAGCGGGTGTTCGCGTCTACTCTTCCGGACAACCCGGTGGGGCGCGTGCTGATAAGTTACTCTACCAGGCAAAGCTGGCTTTAACGGAAGATCTACGCCTGAAGGTGGTGCGCAAAATGTATGAATTACGTTTTCGTGAGCCACCGCCAGCTCGCCGTTCAGTGGAGCAGCTACGGGGAATTGAGGGATCCCGCGTTCGCCAGACCTATGCATTACTGGCGAAACAATATGGTGTGAAATGGAATGGTCGCAAATACGATCCTAAAGACTGGGAAAAAGGCGATGTTGTGAATCGCTGCATCAGTGCTGCTACATCATGTCTGTACGGTATATCTGAAGCGGCAGTATTAGCCGCGGGATATGCGCCCGCTATTGGGTTTATCCATAGTGGCAAACCGCTTTCATTTGTTTATGACATAGCCGATATCATTAAATTTGATTCGGTTGTGCCAAAGGCATTTGAAATAGCGGCGAGGCAACCCGCAGAACCGGATAAAGAAGTCAGGTTGGCTTGTCGCGATATTTTCCGTAGCACAAAGTTAACGGGCAAATTAATTCCGTTAATTGAGGAAGTGCTTGCCGCAGGTGAAATTGAACCACCACGACCCGCGCCGGATATGCTACCGCCAGCCATCCCTGAACCTGAAACGCTGGGTGATAGCGGTCATCGAGGACGCGGCGGATGAGTATGATCGTAGTTGTAACGGAAAATGTTCCTCCACGTTTACGTGGACGGCTCGCTATCTGGCTACTGGAAGTCCGTGCTGGCGTTTATGTCGGTGATACATCCAAACGTATTCGGGAGATGATCTGGCTGCAAATCACCCAACTAGCAGGTTGCGGAAATGTGGTGATGGCCTGGGCGACCAATACCGAGTCGGGTTTTGAATTTCAGACCTGGGGAGAAAACAGACGTATTCCGGTAGATTTGGATGGGTTACGGTTGGTTTCGTTTCTTCCTGTTGATAATTAATAAGTTATCCGTTCTTTAAAAATAAGGAAATGTTTGAATTTAGTTGGTAGATTGTTGATGTGAAATAAAGTTGTTTAAAAACAGATATGTATGCTTAGTGTGTTCCCCGCGCCAGCGGGGATAAACCGGTCGAGGCCCAGGTTTTTAGCGAACTGCAAGAGTGTTCCCCGCGCCAGCGGGGATAAACCGCGTTCCTCTAACTCCCGGCGCACTTTCTTCTCGTGTTCCCCGCGCCAGCGGGGATAAACCGCGTGATATAGTCCCAGTGAGCTAAAACTTACTGTGTTCCCCGCGCCAGCGGGGATAAACCGGGCTGATTAACTTCAAATCGACCTGGTATATGGTGTTCCCCGCGCCAGCGGGGATAAACCGGTACTATTCGCATATCGACTGACTAAGGAGTAGTGTTCCCCGCGCCAGCGGGGATAAACCGCGGCTGTTGGGTTTGACCAAGCGGCGTAGTGCGTGTTCCCCGCGCCAGCGGGGATAAACCGATGAATGGATGAACTGAAGGGAGAGAGGTAAGGTGTTCCCCGCGCCAGCGGGGATAAACCGCCGCACGCCTTTCCATTTCCCGGACGAATGCAGTGTTCCCCGCGTGCGTATTTTCATGGAAGGAGATCACCCAATAACCCCCTGTGTCAGGATAGTTGTCAGCTTGTGAGTGAGGTTACTGGCCTAGAACGGAAATACCTGACGACAAGTGCTGCTCATCCGGAGAAGGTCATTCCTTCTGTAAGCAACAGCTCTGGCAGGGGGAACAGAGCTGTAATGATTGTACATATAATTAGAGTTGACTACCTTCGCTGCATGAAAACTTTATTCAGGTTGACTGGGCTTTTGAATGAGAAAAGTCTCAGGGGGCAACCTTCATTAACCTGTTTTCGTAAAGCAAGTGGCATTTTACCGTTACCAGACCACGTCTTGGTATCGCCGTTCTCATCCTCAAAGATATATTTCGCTTTTCTCACACCGCCTTTGGGTTTTCGTTTGGTTTCCGTTGTCCCTGCAATAGCAGAAATTGGACCCTGCCATTCTTCCGGGTCAAGCCCCACAGAACTGATGTAGTCAAATACCTGTTGACATTTAGTTTCCAGTTCCTTACGTTCAGCATCTTCACGGCGTCTTCAATAACAGCGTTGAGCTTTTCCTGCATGTCGAGTAATTGCTCAAAATAAACTCCGCGTACATACATGCGTAGTGAACGAATATTCGTCATTGTTCGACTGATGATGCTGTATTCTTCTTCTTTAGTCAGTTTGCACATAATTCCCCCCTCTTTTGCAATAAACATGTTTTCTCTGGTGGGTTGATTACCCAGTCTTTTTTACTGTGTCTGACATTTTGTACTGTGGTGCAGTTGTAATGCAAACCTTCCGGGCTTTTGGGACACAGCATTTCAGTCCTGGCTCCATCATTACCATTTTGTTAATTCGAAACGAAAACCCTCATCAATATCGATCGATTTTGCCGATCGATATGATCGTATCGATCGGTTGTAACCATTTTACCCTATCTTTTTCATGGTTTTAAAATAGGCAACCTTTTTGTCGGGTAGGGTAAGAACCAACGGAGATGATTGAAATGAAGAAGGTTATTGCGGTTTCAGCGCTTGCAATGGCAGGCATGTTTTCGGCCCAGACTCTGGCTGATGAGAGCAAAACAGGCTTTTATGTGACCGGTAAAGCCGGTGCTTCTGTTATGTCACTTTCAGACCAACGTTTCGTTGATGGTGAAGGGGCATGGGCGGATAAATACAAAGGCGGTGACAAAAGTGATACGGTTTTTGGCGCAGGCCTTGCGGTGGGATACGATTTTTATCAGCACTACAATGTGCCGGTGCGTACTGAAGTGGAGTTTTATGGCCGCGGTAACGCTGAATCAAAATATCGTCTGAGTTATTGGGAAAGTGCCGGTGGCGCCGAGTTTGATGATGCACAGAACAAGCTCAGTGTAAACACGCTGATGCTGAACGCGTATTATGATTTCAGAAACAGCAGTGCATTCACGCCATGGATATCTGCTGGTCTGGGTTATGCACGGGTTCATCATAAAACTTCGTACATATATACCGATAACAGCCCGGCAGGCAGTGAAGTATATTCAACTTCAGCGTCAAAATACGAAAACAACCTGGCATGGAGCCTTGGTGTCGGTGTTAAATACGATGTGACGCAGGATTTCAGCCTTGACCTCAGTTACCGGTATCTGGATGCAGGGGATTCCACTCTGACTTATAAAGATGAGGATGGCGCTAAATATAAATCCTCTGTTGATGTCAGAAGTAACGAGTTTATGTTAGGCGCAACATATAACTTCTGACAGCCATTTCTGCCTGCGCTTTTGGACACAGTAAAGTGCAGGTATGACAAATCAATAACAGATATCCTGATGATATTCTCCCTCCGGCAACTAATAATTTCAGATGAATGAAATATAAATAGAGCAAAAATATTACTCTCGTTGATTTTTTACGGCAGGTAGCGCGCAGTATGGTTGTCAGTCTGTTAAATGAAAAAGGACTGTTGTTGGGACATGTTGTTTTTTGCTATATCAGCTCTTCCGGAAACAATAAACCTTATTACGAAAGAGGCACCTGGGATATCCGGTTTAAAGTTTGATTATAATCAAATAAAAATTTGTTGCCGGAGGGCGTAGTTTTGTGGAACTGACAAATGATGTCAGGAGTATTTATATAATTCACTTACACGAGAGTAATACTACAGGTGCAGTGATTTATGGCTGACTCAACGAGAAATCGCTCAGCGGAGCGTTTGATTGATATCCTTGTTGAATTACAGAATTATGGTGTGGTCAGTCGCCATAATTTGATGAAAAAATACAACATCACTGAGCGAACAGCATATCGTGATCTGAACATGCTTTCTCCCTTTATTGAAGCCTGTGGCGATGGAAAATACCGGCTTATTTCAGCAAGAGCAGGAAACCAGAGCAAAGAATCCCTGCACAAATCTCTGGCCAGGTTATTGGATACTGATGCGATTTTTCCTGAACGGGATGAAGGTTTCTGGCAGAAATTAGAAAACAGGGCAACCGAAAAGCATATTCGTGTTCAGTTTCATAACCCTGAGCACACTATCAGGGATGATTTAAGAAAATATCTTGATGTTCTTGAAAAAGCGATCTGCAACAGTAATGTTTGCCAGATTGCATATGCCGGTAAGACCAGAATCGTTCATCCCTATAAATTAACTAATCAGAGAAGTATATGGTATTTGCTGGCTACTGAAGAGAACAAGTTAAAGTCGTTTTCATTAGCTAAAATAAAATGGCTGGATATAAAAAAAGAAAAGTTTGCAAAGAGTGAGAAAATACAGTCACTGATAAGTGAGTCATGTGACCCGTGGGTGAGCGACAAAACATTTGATGTAGTGTTGTTCATTCACAGTAATATCGCCCATTATTTTTTGCGACGGGACTTACTTCCTTACCAGCAATTGCTACACAAACATGACAATGGCATTACGCTGTCATGCAAGACTGCACATAAAAATCAAATTATCCCGTTGATTTTATACTGGCTACCGAATGTTGAAATTATTGAACCAGTATGGCTGAAAGAAGCCGTGTTAACAATGTTAGGAAAATACCTCACTGTTGAGAATGTTTCCTGAAATATTTCAGTTGACTGATGATAAAGCAACCTGTACAGGAGGAAACGAATGGCGTTACCTTTCATTATTTTGGGTGTGGCTGCCGGCGCTGCGGCATTCGGCGGAAAAAAAGCTTACGATGGATATCAAAAAAAGTCAGAAGCAGAGGATGTGCTCGAAAAAGCAAAAGAGCGTTACGAGGAGCATAAAGGAAAATTTGAGCAGGCTGAAGCTCAGACATCATCAAAATTAACAACGCTCGGAAATAAAGAGCTTGAGATTGGTAAAGATTTCAGTGAGTTCGACAGGATTGCTGCTGAGCTCCTGGCGCGTCTGGAAAAAGAGGGCAATAAAGACCTGAAACTGAGTGTCCCGCAACATAACATCAATAAGATTCAGAACCTGGCTATTTCAGCGACAGAATATCTCAGTACGGTCGTTGCTGCCGGAGTTTCCGGGGCTGCTGCGGGTTTTGCTGTGTATAGCGGAGTGATGGCATTTGCTGCGGCTTCCACAGGTACACCCATTGCAGCGCTTTCTGGTGCCGCGGCTTATAACGCGACGATGGCGGCAATTGGTGGGGGCTCACTGGCTGCAGGGGGCATGGGAATGGCCGGCGGCGCAATGGTATTAGGCACCGCAGTGGCTGCACCGTTGATTGCCATTGCGGGCTGGGCTTACGACAGACACGCGACGAAAGCTCTTGAAAATGCCCATCAGTGTGCCTGCGATGTTGAACGGGCAGTTAAGAAAATGAATCTGGCCCGGGAGCATTTTGCAAAAGTTAATCAATACGTTGATGAAATTCTCGCAGCACTGAACAGAATGCATGCTGTATTTATTAAACACTATTTTGAGCCGCTTAAATCCATGCATTCTGTTATTACAGAACAACAGGATATCAGTGTATCAGATGAAGTCATTGTGCTTATTGACCATGGATATTCACTGGCCGCTATTATGACGGATATTATTACAACGCCACTATTTAAACCGCGAAAACAGGAAAATGGTGAGGCAGTGATAAAAGATAACGTTATTGAAATGGAAACGGATGATAATGGAATGAACGTTATTAATAAGGATGAGCTGGATGATGTACTGGCCAGTTCGGTTGTGAAATTTGATGATTTTTCATCCCGGAGTTAATAATTTACCGGGCGTTAAAGCCCGGCTTTACAAGAAGTGAAATAACATGAATGTGGAAAAATTTGACTGGACAGAAGAGTTACATCAGACCATGGTGAAGAGCCTGGTTACATCATTCGGGCTGGATTTTCTGTTGCTAAATGATCGTAAGGGTGGTGATGTTGACACTATCCATAATGTGCGTAATGGCATTTATGCCACGGAGGCTGAGCGACAGCGGTATGAAGGTCGTGGCGAATATGATTCTCATCATTACCACAGCCATGAGAACTATATCGCGACGAACCGGGAAGGAAAGCGTGCGCATCAGGCAGGGACTCTTACTGATACATATACAGGCGAGGTGTTTGCTTCTGACGACAAAAAAAATCTGGATCATATTATTTCCGCTAAAGAAATTCATGATGATCCGGGGAGAATTCTTGCTGAACGGGATGGTGCAGAACTGGCAAATGACGCTTCAAATCTGGCATTCACTCATGAGACGCTCAATAAATCAAAGAAAGCAGACTCAATGGATGCGTTTATTTGCACACTGCAGAAAAACAGAGAAGATACGTTAAGGCAGATAGCAGAGCTTGAATCTCAGGCAACACTGACAGAAAAAGAAAAGAAACGTCTGATAAGTCTGAGAAAAAAAGCTGATGCAGATACTGAGCGTATGGAAAGGGCTGATAAATATGCCCGGGAAAAATACGAGGCCACGATTAATCAGAGCTATTACCTGAGTAGTAAGTTTGCTACTGCGGTCGCCAGTGCTTCACTTAATTCCGGTTTTCGTATGGGGACGCGACAGATGCTGGGGCTTATTCTTGCCGAGATTTGGTTCGAACTGAGGGAACGAATCCCGTATATTATCAGACAGCAACGGAACTCATTCAGCGCCGGCAAATGCCTGTCCGAAATAACGTCAGCATTACGTGCCTGCCAGGAACGAGTACAGGAAAAATTCAGTTCTTTTTTAATTGCCTTTAAAGATGGTGTCATCGGAGGGATACTGTCAGGTATTACCACAACGCTGTTAAATATATTCCTGACAACGGAAAGAATGATTGTCCGGCTTATCAGGGAAATGTGGAACAATCTCGTTCAGGCCTTTAAAGTCCTGGTATTTAATCCGGAGGGATTATCACCGGGGCAGTTAGCCAAAGCGGTCACTAAACTGATAGCAGCAGGTGTGGCTGTTGCCGGAGGGGTGATGATAAATGAGGCGATGGCGCGGATCCTTATTTTTCCATTTGGTTCAGAGCTTGCTGCCTTTTGTGGTGCGCTGACGACAGGTATTCTCGGGCTGGTGATGAATTATTATCTCGAATATAGCGAGGTTATGCAGCGGGTATGGGCATTTCTGGACAAATTTAAGGACAAATTCCAGCGGTCACTGGAATACTTTCAGGCAGTCAATGCTGAACTTGATCGCTATCTTGTGGAACTTACTGCGCTGGAATTTTCTGTTGATGCTGCCGCGTTAAATTATTTTTCACTTCATCTGGATAGCGTAAACAGTGAGATAGAGCGCGGACTTCTGCTGAGAGAAGAAGTCAGCCGACGAGGGATTGCGTTGCCGTTTGAGTCAGGAAATGTGGCTTCTGTTCGTGACTGGTTAAATAAGCGATGAAATTACACCCTCCATTTCCCTGTAACCAGTGTGGGGCCTGTTGTCGTCATGTCAACAGGGCGGGTGAAACGCAATGTCTGGATCGTGGTGACGGTATTTGTCGTCACTATCAGACTGATTCTCATTTGTGTGCAATTTATGATAAACGCCCACAGATTTGCCGGGTTGAAGACCAGTATTTACTGAATTATCAGTCTCAGTACAGCTGGCAGGAGTTTATTGCATTAAACCAGGCCGCCTGCCTTATTCTGAATAAACTGTAATGCCATTAATGGCGGCGTCAGGATAGAAACTGAGAGAACATAAAACAGTAAAATGTCATTCCGTTCAGCAGCCAGCGTTGCTTTCTCCGGCTGCTGTTATTGTAAGACATTTTCGTTAAGAACGCAGAAGGAGAAGATCGTGAGATTGCTGTTAAAAGGGCTCGTCGGAATGGCGCTGGCCTGGCTTGTTATTGGTTTCGGGATGGAGTTATTTTTTCTCGCCGATCGGGTTCATCCGGCATTAAGAGTAATCGTTGGCCTGGGGATGTTATTCCTGATGATAATGATTGCGGGTGGTATGTGCGGTTCTCTTCTGTCACGAAAGAAAACATCATGACGTTCCTGTTTACGCCGTTACATTTGTGGCGGCGGATGATACCTGTTTTATGATTATTCAGAAAAATGTATTTACCTGTCACGGCATGTTCAGCGAGCGGCGCCGGACAGAAATATCGCTTTTACTCAATTATTATGAAAATTAATCTTCCATTCATACACTGGCCACGGATTAGCAATGATAAGCGCCTCGTGTTATCAGTGGTTGTCTTTACCCTTTCTAATCTCCTTGTATCCTCAGGAGCGCATCTGATTTACCGGATATTATTCTTTATCCTGGCACTTCTTATTATTAAGGCAATGAAATCGATTACGTTGCGTTTGATTCTTGCCTTCCCGTTCACATTACTGACTGCTGCAGATATCAGTATCAGCCTGTATTCATGGTGTACATTTGGCACAACATTTAATGATGGTTTTGCAATCAGTATCCTTCAGACAGATCCTGATGAAGTAATAAGAATGTTCAGGATGTATGTTGTTTATGTTATCGCATTTATTATCCTCTTTTTATTGTTCTTCTGTTCAGCAATAAATAAAACGTCCTCATTGCCATCGGAAAAGGTCACGGTAATTACATTTTTATTGTTAATTACAGTAACGTTATATTCTTCCTTCCAGTTTGCGTTGAAGAAACAGTATCAAATAAATGAAGTTGATCCTTACATAGTCGCTTCCCGGTTTGCCACATATACCCCTTTCTTTAATCTGAACTATTTTGCACTGGCCGCAAAGGAGCATCAGAGATTAATGACGATTGCTGATACCATACCTCACTACGATCTGGTGATTACGGATAACAACACTGACGTATTTGTTCTGGTGATTGGTGAATCTGCAAGGACTGATAACATGTCCATTTACGGGTATTCGCGCCCTACCACACCAGAGCTTCAGAAACAGAAATCACGACTGAAACTGTTCACTCAGGCAATCAGTGGCGCACCTTACACCGCGCTGGCTGTTCCACTGGCGTTATCTGCCGATAGTGTACTGCATCATGATATCCGTAATTACCCTGATAACATTATCAACATGGCGAATCAGGCGGGGTTCGATACCTGGTGGCTCAGTGCGCAGTCCGCTTTCCGACAGAACGGAACGGCTGTGGCCAGTATCGCCATGCGGGCCAGAAACAGAATTTATGTCAGAGGCTATGATGAGTTACTGCTCCCACACCTGGCTGAAGCACTGAACAGTAATCCGGGGAGCAGGAAACTGATTGTTCTGCATTTGACGGGCAGTCATGAGCCAGTCTGCAGTAACTGGCCCAGAGATAAAGCCGTGTTTAAACCGCTGGATACAGAAGAAGTCTGCTACGATAATTCCATTCATTATACCGACAGTTTGTTGGGACAGATTTTCGCCATGCTGGAAACGCGTCGGGCATCAGTCATGTATTTTTCAGATCACGGTCTGGAGTATGACCCGACAAAAGAACATGCCTATTTTCATGGTGGAATAAAACCCAGTCAGCAGGCTTATCATGTTCCGATGTTTATCTGGTACAGCCCGACACTGGGAGAGCATGTCGATCGCCAGACGGTGAACAGCGTTTTTTCCACTGCGTATAATGATTATCTGATTAATGCATGGATGGGCGTAACCAGACTGGCTCAACCGAAAACGCCGGAGGAGGTGATTACCCGCTGGCAGGGGAAATCCGTGGTTTTTGATGCCAGTCATAACGTGTTTGACTACAAAGTATTACGAAAGAACTTTAATGAAACCCTGGAGTAATTCATTAAAGTAATTTACGACTCTATTCTTTTTTAAAGGAAACTTTCAGAAAATAACCCCAGGGCGATAACCTGGGGAAGGGAGTTTAGTGTGTTATTACTGGTGGATAAATTATTACTTGTTTGAAAAATACACTAATGCAATATCTACTGATGCTGGATGCTTGTGTGTTTCATTCCTGCCGCTGAAAACGGCAATATCCAGGGCCAGACATACTCACCGTTAATATTTCTGCATTTCTGTACAATTTCCTCAGAAAGTGTCTCATCAATTCTTTCCCACAACAGCTTCTGCTGTCTTAAAATGCTTTCGCATATTTCGAAATCATCTTCCTGCATCAGCATTTCGGCGCATTTAATGATTTCTGCCCGTTCATGCAGCACAGAGGAATGGTTATAGAGCCAGTTTACAAACAGCAATGCTTCCGGATATTGTCCCCATAATGGTGAGTATGTTGCATAATAATCTTCGGCAGTATCCGGCCCGGCAGAATAGTTATGCCATACAGCAAGAGGAAATGGATGCAGATTTCCGCACAGAATTTCCGCGATGTAAGTATTTGCCGCAAATCCGCGACGAAATGCAGTTGCAGCTTTTACCAGTTCCCCATTAAGAAAATGCAGAAGACCAAGTTCATACCAGTAAGGTGAAAATTCATCAGCATGTTTTTTCAGTACACTGAAGGCTCGCTCATGATCACCTGTTCGTAACAGCTCTGAACCCAACAACCAGCGGGCACCCTGATTATCTTCAGGATTGTATGCCAGTATTTTATCAGTAAGCATAACCGCATCCTGATGACGCTGTAAGTGCACATTTGCGAGAATTGCTGCATAAAGCGCGCGCAGATAAGGCCGGTTTTCGGGATGCATCCAGATGATTTCACCACTGAAACTTTCCGGGATGAGACGATTACCTGCCGCCAGTCCTTTAAGAGCGGCGTTCAGTGCCTTACGCGGGGTATTCTGCTCCAGAAATGCATATGCCAGATGAGCGTGTATATCAATAAAGTCAGGCTCCCGTTGAGCAAGGCGTCTGAGTTTGTTGATGTAACTTGTCTCGCTTATTTCATCAGTGTCGTATGCATCAAGCACTTCTTCAAACTCCCCCAGTAATGGGCCAAACCAGGTATCCGGAAATACGAAACGCCCCTGGTTATCGTTCACTTTAAAGCGTAATTTGTCGTTCATTTTCTGAGCCTGTAAAACGGATTGGACACAATCTGAAAAGCATAAAAGTCGTGATGTTGTGTATCAAGTCTTGTTTTTGTCCGGGATGAATGTTGTTTACGATATCATCGACAGTGTTTTTACATGAGAATGAAAATTTATCTTTATCTGCATTCCGATGTATTGTGAATTGTCAGCTGAAACAGCATATTAATCGATTTTTTGGTAATGGTGCTGAAATAACGACAGGATGATGATTGAAACTACGGGTATCAAAATTGTTAGCGGTCCATAATGGTGTGATGTTTTGAGATTGTTTACAGATGCAATATTAAATATTTTGTCAAAAAACAAAAAATATCTAAAAATAAAGCATAAAAACAAAATTCCTCCGGACCTGGAGGCCGGAGGAGAATTTGTGGATTGAGAGAAAATATCAGGACAAGTGCTCTTAACCCTGACTCTCTTGCTTAGAAAGCGAATCAATATAATCTGCGTACCACTGCATCATTTCACGGCGACCATCGAGATACTGGGCATGATTATAGGTACCCCTGATGGCGTTTTTATCCACATGAGCTAACTGCATTTCAATCCAGGCAGAATTAAAGCCCTGTTCGTGCAGAATGGTACTCATGGTGTGTCTGAAACCGTGCCCTGTGAGTCTTCCCTTATATCCCAGTAATTCAATGACTTGGTTAATGCTTTCCTTACTAATTGGCTTGCGAGGATCGTTCCTACCGATAAAGACCAGAGGATGATGTTTTGTGATGGGTTCAAGTTGCTTAAATAGGGCAATGACCTGCTCAGAGAGCGGCACAATATGAGGTCGCTTCATCTTCATTACTTCTGCCGGAATCTCCCATAATTTTGTCTCAAAATCGATATCCTCCCAGCGTGCGAAACGTAATTCTTGTGTTCGTACACCAGTTAACATAATGATCTGAGTAGCTGTCTTAGTGATGATACTTCCGGTATAACCCGCCAGATCGTTGAGGAAGTGGGGAAGTTCATTAGCAGTAAGAAAGGGAAAATGTACTTTTTTCGGTGTAGCTAAAGCACAGGCAAGATCGGGAGCAGGGTTGTAGTCTGCCCGACCAGTAACAATTGCATAGCGGAATACTTCACCACAGCGCTGGCGGACTTTGCGCATTTTCTCCAGAGCTCCACGTTTTTCCATTTTACGCAGTGCTTCCAGTAACTCCATTGGTTTGATTTCGGCGATAGGGCGTTTGCCAATGTAGGGAAAAATGTCTTTTTCAAAGGTATCAATGATTTCATTACGATAGCGTAATGACCACCGATCGGCTTTTGACTGATGCCATTCGCGAGCAATGGCCTCGAACGTATTTTTCAAACTCATTTGCTGCGCGATTTTTTCTTCTTTTTTTGCCACCCCTGGATCGCCTCCAGCAGCGAGGATTTTTCTGGCTTCGCTGCGTTTTTCACGAGCGTCGGCTAGCGTTACATCGGGGTATACGCCAATAGAAAGCATCTTTTCTTTACCAGCAAAGCGGTACTTCATACGCCAGTATTTAGAACCATTAGTGTTAATCAGTAGATACATACCGCCGCCATCAGCAAGTTTATAGGGCTTTTCTTTTGGTTTTGCGGTTTTCACTTTAATATCGGTTAATGCCATGACATCCTCCGGCTTTTAATGAATTCATGTTCCTGAGGGGGATTTCTGCCAGTAATTAACCTGATACCCCCAATGCACCCCTTGTATAACAAAGATGTTGTTGAAAGCCGTTGTTATATATCATATTTTACCAATTATGGGGGTGCTGATATTTCAATAGGAAATAATACCCCCTAAAGTACCCCCAAAAGCAACTTGATACGGAGTGAAGTCGGTTGACTTCTGGATACAAAGGAATCCTGATATACAAGGGATTAGAAGGGGGGGGAGGACATCGGGAGAGTTCAGAAGATGTTAATTGGCGGAAGATCACAGGAGTCGAACCTGCCCGGGACCGCTGGCGGCCCCAACTGGATTTGAAGTCCAGCCGCCTCACCGGAGACGACGATCTTCCGCGCCTCGATTGCTACATGGAGGCGGGGCGCATTATAGCTACTTCCTTGAGTTTCTACATCCCCCAGATCAGTTTTTTCCGCCTAATACACGCAGCGTATTATCACGAAAGCATTATAGTTCATATAAAACCCATATTTTACAATGATATATGAGCGGAATTAACGCTACCACGATCACATAAAACAAGAATCATAAATTAATAACCAGATATCGGAATATTCGCTCTCACAGGGATGGTTTACAAAATGCGTTATCGGTCTCAGCACCCCTATAGCATCAAGGAAAAGCAGATGAAGAGTGAAGTGTTGTCCGTTAAAGAGAAAATTGGTTATGGCATGGGAGACGCCGCCAGCCACATTATTTTCGATAACGTAATGTTATATGTGATGTTCTTTTATACCGATATTTTTGGCATTCCTGCCGGATTTGTCGGAACCATGTTTTTGGTCGCTCGTGCACTGGATGCGATTTCCGATCCTTGCATGGGGTTGTTGGCCGATCGAACGCGCTCTCGCTGGGGTAAATTTCGTCCGTGGGTACTGTTTGGCGCACTGCCATTCGGGATCGTCTGTGTACTGGCCTATAGCACGCCAGATCTCAGTATGAACGGCAAAATGATCTATGCAGCAATTACTTACACCCTACTTACCTTACTTTATACCGTCGTCAATATCCCTTACTGCGCATTGGGTGGTGTAATCACCAATGACCCGACTCAGCGTATCTCGCTGCAATCCTGGCGTTTTGTGCTGGCGACCGCGGGAGGCATGCTTTCTACTGTTCTGATGATGCCACTGGTTAATTTAATTGGCGGTGATAATAAACCACTCGGTTTCCAGGGCGGTATCGCGGTCCTTTCCGTGGTGGCATTCATGATGCTGGCATTTTGTTTCTTCACCACTAAAGAACGCGTTGAAGCACCACCTACAACAACGTCTATGCGGGAAGATTTACGTGATATCTGGCAAAACGACCAGTGGCGGATTGTCGGTTTACTAACCATTTTCAATATCCTGGCGGTGTGCGTACGCGGTGGGGCGATGATGTATTACGTCACATGGATTTTGGGCACGCCGGAAGTGTTTGTCGCTTTTCTCACCACTTATTGCGTGGGTAACCTGATTGGTTCCGCACTGGCAAAACCTCTGACCGACTGGAAATGTAAAGTCACTATCTTCTGGTGGACGAACGCCCTGCTGGCAGTGATTAGCCTCGCGATGTTCTTTGTTCCCATGCAGGCCAGCATCACTATGTTTGTCTTCATCTTCGTGATTGGTGTGTTGCATCAACTGGTGACACCTATCCAGTGGGTAATGATGTCCGATACCGTCGACTACGGCGAGTGGTGCAATGGTAAACGCCTGACCGGGATCAGTTTTGCTGGCACGCTGTTTGTGCTCAAACTGGGGTTGGCCTTCGGCGGCGCTCTTATCGGCTGGATGCTGGCTTATGGCGGATATGATGCGGCAGAAAAAGCGCAGAACAGCGCCACGATTAGCATCATTATTGCGCTATTCACGATTGTTCCGGCGATCTGTTATTTGCTGAGCGCGATTATCGCTAAACGCTACTACTCACTCACGACGCACAATCTGAAAACCGTTATGGAACAGCTGGCTCAGGGTAAACGCCGTTGCCAGCAACAATTCACCTCTCAAGAAGTGCAGAACTAAGGAACGGCAATGAAAATTAGCGATGGAAACTGGTTGATTCAACCTGGCCTCAATTTGATTCACCCGCTTCAGGTGTTCGAGGTTGAACAGCAGGATAATGAAATGGTGGTCTATGCTGCCCCCCGTGATGTGCGTGAACGTACCTGGCAGCTTGATACTCCTTTATTTACGTTGCGCTTTTTCTCCCCACAGGAAGGTATTGTCGGTGTGCGGATTGAGCATTTTCAGGGGGCGCTGAATAACGGTCCTCATTATCCGCTCAATATTTTGCAGGACGTGAAGGTCACAATCGAAAACACAGAACGTTATGCTGAGTTTAAAAGTGGCAACTTAAGCGCGCGTGTCAGCAAAGGTGAGTTCTGGTCACTGGATTTTCTGCGCAACGGCGAACGTATTACCGGTAGTCAGGTGAAAAATAATGGCTACGTGCAGGACACGAATAATCAACGCAATTATATGTTTGAGCGGCTTGATCTTGGCGTTGGCGAAACAGTTTACGGTCTGGGAGAGCGCTTTACTGCCCTGGTGCGCAATGGCCAGACGGTAGAGACCTGGAACCGGGACGGCGGCACAAGTACTGAACAGGCGTATAAAAATATCCCGTTCTACATGACTAACCGTGGTTATGGGGTACTGGTCAATCATCCCCAGTGTGTCTCTTTTGAAGTGGGATCGGAGAAAGTCTCCAAAGTGCAGTTCAGCGTTGAGAGTGAATATCTCGAATACTTTGTTATCGACGGCCCGACGCCGAAAGCGGTACTTGATCGTTATACCCGCTTTACTGGTCGTCCGGCGCTGCCGCCCGCGTGGTCCTTCGGCCTGTGGCTAACCACTTCATTTACCACCAACTACGACGAAGCGACGGTAAACAGCTTTATCGATGGTATGGCGGAACGCAATCTGCCGCTGCATGTTTTCCACTTTGACTGTTTCTGGATGAAAGCCTTCCAGTGGTGCGATTTTGAGTGGGACCCGCTGACTTTCCCTGACCCGGAAGGGATGATCCGCCGCCTGAAAGCGAAAGGACTGAAAATCTGCGTCTGGATTAACCCCTATATCGGTCAAAAATCCCCCGTCTTTAAAGAGTTACAAGAGAAAGGCTATTTACTCAAACGCCCGGACGGTTCGCTATGGCAGTGGGATAAATGGCAGCCAGGTCTGGCGATTTATGACTTTACCAATCCGGATGCCTGCAAATGGTACGCCGACAAACTGAAAGGTCTGGTCGCGATGGGCGTTGATTGCTTTAAGACCGACTTTGGCGAACGTATCCCAACTGATGTTCAGTGGTTTGACGGTTCCGATCCGCAGAAAATGCATAACCATTATGCGTACATCTACAACGAACTGGTGTGGAACGTGCTCAAGGACACCGTTGGTGAGGAAGAAGCTGTCTTGTTTGCCCGCTCGGCCTCCGTCGGTGCGCAGAAATTCCCGGTACACTGGGGTGGCGATTGTTACGCTAACTACGAATCAATGGCGGAAAGCCTGCGCGGTGGTTTGTCTATTGGCCTTTCAGGTTTTGGCTTCTGGAGCCACGATATCGGCGGCTTTGAAAATACCGCTCCGGCGCACGTTTACAAACGCTGGTGCGCGTTTGGTTTGCTCTCCAGCCATAGCCGTTTACACGGTAGCAAATCTTATCGTGTGCCGTGGGCCTACGATGATGAGTCCTGTGATGTGGTGCGCTTCTTCACGCAACTGAAATGCCGCATGATGCCGTATCTGTATCGTGAAGCTGCGCGTGCGAACGCGCGGGGTACGCCGATGATGCGGGCCATGATGATGGAGTTCCCGGACGATCCGGCTTGTGATTACCTTGACCGTCAATACATGTTAGGCGACAACGTGATGGTTGCGCCGGTGTTCACTGAAGCGGGCGATGTGCAGTTCTACCTGCCGGAAGGTCGCTGGACACACCTGTGGCACAACGATGAGCTCGACGGTAGTCGCTGGCATAAACAGCAGCACAGCTTCCTGAGTCTGCCCATTTATGTGCGTGATAACACCCTACTGGCGCTGGGCAACAACGATCAACGTCCCGATTACGTGTGGCACGAAGGCACGGCATTCCACCTCTTTAATCTGCAAGACGGGCATGAAGCCGTCTGTGAAGTGCCCGCTACTGACGGATCGGTGATCTTTACTTTAAAAGCAGCACGTACTGGCAACACGATTACTGTGACTGGTGCGGGCGAGGCGAAGAACTGGACGCTGTGCCTGCGCAATGTTGTGAAAGTAAATGGTCTGCAAGACGGTTCGCAGGCTGAAAGTGAGCAGGGGCTGGTGGTGAAGCCTCAAGGGAATGCGCTGACAATTACGTTGTAATCTATTGATGGAATGCCGGGTACGTCTGAGTCGTACCCGGCGAGATTGATGTTTACCGCACCGGCTCCGTCGATGTAACTTCACCGCTGGAAACGATGCCAGCATTCATGGTTTGAGTCACTTGCTGCTTTGCGGCGTTCACGGCATGCAATTGCCCGCTAACCGTAGGTTTCAACGGGACATTGGCCTGAATATCGCCACTGGCGGTAAGCTGAATATTGCCGTCGCCAGTCAACGGTAATTTAGGCCATCCCCACTGTTGCAAAATATTCACCGGCACACCGCGTCCATTCAGGCTGATATGTGTCTGACGTTGTGGCGTTTGTGAAACACTGGCGGTGGCTTCCAGAATGCCTTTTTCAGTAAATGCACTCAGTTCGCTGATATTCACCGTGCTGCTGTTGGCGGTCAGCGCCAGCGACGGGCGACGAACATCAACACGATTGAATGTCGCGGCGGCGGCATTCAGATTCGCCGAGCCACTCCAGACGCCCCATTTATGATCGGTAACCAGCGTCAGGTTGGCACCGTAACCATCGAGCGCGGTGAGCTGCCACGGGAAGTCAGGGTCGATATCAATGATCAGATTGCGGCTGGCGCTAAATCTCTTCAGTTGCAGGCTGTTTAACCAACCGGGTGTCGTTTCCATCCACAACTGTTGCCAGTTTTTCGGCAAGGTATATTCCAGCCCGGCAATTGCCACATCATCAAGGATCAACGTTTTCCCGTCACGCAGCCAGTTCCCTGACGTTCTGACCATACCCCCTTCCCAGCGGCTGGTGAACTGGCGCAGCGCTACGCCCTGCGGGGAAAATTCCGCGTTTATAATCGGGTCAAATAAATGCAGCGAACCATAAATGAACTCGCTAGCGTTCATCGACAGTTTGCCTTCCTGTGTCTGCCAGTCATCTTTACTGAAGGTCATGTTGCGCAAGCTGAGATCGAGGTCGGTCACCGCCCAGTCCGGACCTTGCAAACGAGCATCGATCACTTCCAGGCGACCAATCTGCAACGACGGGACAGAGCGTAATGGCGCAAAGAAGTCGGTTAGCGATTTTTCGCTTTGTAGACGTATATCCGCCATGCGCAGGTTTTCCACTTGCCAGCTGCCGTCGGCGTTACGCTGCGCGTTTCCGGTTAATGTCCCGCGGGCGATGTCGGCACCCAGGTTAGTCAGCGTAACGCGATCGTTATCAATACTGCCTTCAATCAGTACATTGGTGGCAGGAACATCATTGAGCGAAAGCGATCCGGCACTAAACTGAATCTGCGCCTTCGTACCCAGCACTTTACCGGCTTTTGGTGACCACGGAACTACGCCGCCATTTACCCGCTGCGCGCTCAGTTTCCATTCGCTATTCGGGCTATTAAACGCCATATCACGCAGTTGCAGACGATCGGCTTTGAACGGTAGCGGCGCGGTCTGGTCGGTGAGATTCAGCGTCCCGTTTTCCAGCAGGATGGTATCGACATGGCGTGGTTCGGTCAGTTGCCGACTGCTTAGCGCAATGTCGACACTTTTTGCCACCAGGGTCGCGGGCTGGCCATCACGGCCAAACGTGACGTTCTCCAGCACGATATGAGATGGCGCGGAAAAACGGTGATCCATCGCCCCGAAGGCCAGATGATAGTCGCTATTCTCGGAAACCCATGCGCTGATATGTTCTGCTCCCCAGCGGGTTTGCAGAAGAAAATAGAGGCCAGCGATCACCACTAACAGAGCGATGAGAATGTAGAGAAGCAGCTTCCCAATAAATTTCATGGTCTTCCATCCCGTGAAATGCACATAAGGGAGTTATGCACGATTTACGCGCAATCCTCAAGGCGGGAATGGTGAAAGAGGTGAGACTGCGGCGGTAATTATCTTACCGCCGCCAGTGAATTACTGTTTTTCTGGTGGGAAAATCAGATTCAGCACGATGGCAGTAATACCGCCCGCGGCGATCCCGGAGGAGAGCAGGTTTTTCAGCCATTCAGGGGCAAACTGCAAAATCAGCGGCTGCTGAGACACGCCCAGACCAACCGCCAGCGACAGCGCGATAATCAGAATCGCCCGACGGTTCAGCGGCTCACGAGAAACGATACGCACACCGGAGGCGGCGATGGTGCCAAACATTACAAGCGTTGCGCCGCCCAGAACCGGTTCTGGAATGTGTTGTACAAAACCGCTCACTGCCGGGAACAGACCCAGCACGATCAACATCAGCGCGACGACAAAACCGACATAGCGGCTGGCAACACCAGTCAACTGGATCACTCCGTTGTTTTGCCCGAAGCAGGAGTTCGGGAAGGTGTTAAACACCGCCGAAACAAACGAGTTCAGGCCGTTTGCCAGCACGCCACCTTTCAGGCGTTTCATGTACAGCGGACCGGACACTGGCTGTTCGGAAACGTCAGAGGTCGCCGTGATATCGCCAATGGTTTCCAGCGAAGTGATCATAAAGACCAGCATCAGCGGCAGCAGCAGACTCCATTCAATGCCAAGACCGTAATAGAGCGGCGTTGGCACCATAATCAGTTCTTGCGTCATCGGTTCGTTGCTTTCTGGCAACATGCCCATAAACCACGCCAGCGCATATCCGGCCGCCATCGCAATCACCAGTGAGGCCACGCGTAAGTAAGGGTTACGTTGACGGTTAAGCAGGATAATTAAGGCTAAGACCACGCCTGCCAGCAGCAGATTTTTCGGTGCGCCGAAGGTGTTATCGCTCATGGCTGCGTAACCGCCGCCAATGGACGTTAACCCAACCTGAATTAGCGACAGGCCGATAATCATCACCACAACGCCAGAAACCAGCGGCGTAATAATGCGGCGCGCCAGATGCAGAACGCGGGAGATCACCATCTCGGTGCAACTTGCCAGCATCAACGTGCCGAACAAAGCCGCCATCATGGTAGGAACATCAGCACCACTGGTTTTCAGCGCGGTACCGCCCATAATCAGCGGGGCAACAAAGTTGAAGCTGGTGCCCTGAATAGACAACAGCCCGGAGCCAACCGGACCCCAGGCCTTAATTTGAATAATCGATGCCACACCGGAGGCAAACAGCGACATACTAATAATGTGTTGCGTGTCTTGTGCCGGTAAACCCAGCGCCTGGCAGATTAATAGCGCTGGCGTGATCACCGCAACGAACATCGCCAGCAGATGCTGACAGGCGGCAAACAGGGTTTGAGGAAGCGGCGGACGATCTTCAAGACGGTAAATCAGTTCGCTGTTTTGAGTCTGCGCAACCGGTTGCGCATTTTCTGACTCGAGGGTGGAAACAGACATCGAAAACAATCCCGTGGTAGCAAAGCGGGCATTTTAGCTGACCGAAAGAGAAAAGCAAACGTTTGCCACATCCTCATCTAAATATTTAAATGAGATAAATGCACTTTTTTATATAACTTTTGGTATTTTTCTGCTTAAAATCCATGCCATTTGTTCATTAACAGCTGAGAATTTGACCCAGGAAAGCATAACTCGATACCCGTCATAGTTCATGAAGTTGCCACTGCGCGATGAAGTATGACGAGTATGAAAGAGTGATGCGGATACAAAGGAGTAACTATGTTTCATCTCGATACTTTAGCAACGCTTGTTGCCGCAACGCTGACGTTGCTGCTCGGGCGTAAGTTGGTCCATTCCGTCTCCTTTTTGAAGAAATACACCATACCGGAACCTGTTGCGGGTGGTTTGTTGGTGGCGCTGGCGCTACTAGTACTGAAAAAAAGCATGGGCTGGGAAGTCAACTTTGATATGTCCCTGCGCGATCCGTTAATGCTGGCTTTCTTCGCCACCATTGGCCTGAACGCCAACATAGCCAGTTTGCGTGCCGGTGGGCGTGTGGTTGGCATCTTCTTGATTGTGGTTGTTGGTCTGTTGGTGATGCAAAATGCCATTGGCATTGGTATGGCTAGCCTGTTAGGGCTTGATCCGCTGATGGGGCTGTTGGCCGGTTCTATTACGCTTTCCGGCGGTCACGGTACGGGCGCTGCGTGGAGTAAATTGTTCATTGAACGTTATGGCTTCACCAATGCGACGGAAGTGGCGATGGCCTGTGCAACGTTCGGTCTGGTGCTGGGCGGCTTGATTGGCGGTCCGGTGGCGCGCTATCTGGTGAAACACTCCACCACGCCGAACGGTATTCCGGATGACCAGGAAGTCCCGACGGCGTTTGAAAAGCCGGATGTGGGCCGCATGATCACCTCGCTGGTGCTGATTGAAACTATCGCGCTGATTGCTATCTGCCTGACGGTGGGGAAAATTGTTGCGCAACTTTTGGCTGGCACTGCTTTTGAACTGCCGACCTTCGTCTGTGTACTGTTTGTTGGCGTGATTCTGAGCAACGGTCTGTCAATGATGGGCTTTTACCGCGTCTTTGAGCGTGCGGTATCCGTGCTGGGTAACGTAAGCCTGTCGTTGTTCCTGGCGATGGCGCTGATGGGGCTGAAACTGTGGGAGCTGGCTTCGCTGGCGCTGCCGATGCTGGCGATTCTGGTGGTACAGACCATCTTCATGGCGTTGTATGCCATCTTCGTTACCTGGCGCATGATGGGCAAAAACTACGATGCGGCAGTGCTGGCTGCGGGTCACTGTGGTTTTGGCCTCGGTGCAACGCCAACGGCAATCGCCAACATGCAGGCGATCACTGAACGCTTTGGCCCGTCGCACATGGCGTTTTTGGTGGTGCCGATGGTCGGTGCGTTCTTTATCGATATCGTCAATGCGCTGGTGATTAAGCTGTATTTAATGTTGCCGATTTTTGCCGGTTAAAAATGAAAAAGCGTCGGAAGGAACCGGAAACGCTACGTGAACACTGTCGCCATATTTTTGGTGATGAGCCGCCAGTGCTCTGTGTATGGGAAACGGAATTTGATTACGCAGATGCCGAACTCAAGGCGCTGGCGGCTAAAGAGTGGCAGCAGATCAGCGTATGGGATTTGAGTGCTTACTATGTACTCAATCTCGTTTATAACGAACCGATGCAAATAGAGTTGTTTCGCTATCTGTTTCCGCTCTGCCTGGCGCAATGGCATGAAACCGTTTTAGCTGGCGGTTATGGTGATCACTTCGAAGAATCCTTAATGAAGGCATTGTGTCGGCCCTATCTCTGGCAGGAGATGATGAATGCTTCCCAACGCCAGCAGGTACGGCAATTTTTACTGGACACCGCGTTGCAGCGTATGGATAACGAGCGTGGTTTCAATAACGTTCTTTGCTGGCTGGCGGTGTTCAATACTCTGGGTGGGGCCGCGCCGTTAATTCATTCTCTCTGGTCGCGCTGGTGGGCGCTGGATACGCCAGGAAAAGCGGTGTGTGCTATTCAGTATGCCGCGCATCTAATTTATCCCATAGAAGCCAATCCGTTATGGTCGCAAGAATGGATAGGCTGGGGGCATCCATTAGGCCATAAAGATGGCTGGTCCTCTGATAATCGCGCTTTTCTTCGCCAAATGTTAACACCTGAAATGATTGTGGCTGGCGTACAGGCAGCGGCTGAAATTCTGCGTGGTGAACCGGAAGGCGCAATGGCGGCGCGAATTGCACAGGATGCGTATGAGGCAATGGATATCCTCACTATCCAGATTGAAGATTTACTGCGTGACTTGTCTTGTGATGAGTCTGGTCATGCGTTGGAGTAACGTTCCGTCTCCGGCATCCAGCGTTCTATCAGGGCTTTTGCTTGTTGTGGGTAACGTTCGTGAATATGTCGCGCCAGGCGCTGAACTTCCGGGATCATCGCCTGATCGCGCAGTAAATCCGCCACTTTAAACTCAGCATTACCCGTCTGACGCGTACCTAACAGTTCACCCGGTCCGCGAATCTCTAAGTCTTTCTGTGCAATCACAAAACCGTCGTTGCTGTCGCGCAGCACTTGCAGCCGAATTTGCGCGGTTTTGGAGAGCGGCGTTTTGTAGAGCAGCACGCAGTGAGAAGCCACCGCACCACGACCTACACGCCCGCGAAGCTGGTGTAACTGCGCCAGACCCAGACGCTCCGGGTTTTCGATAATCATCAGACTGGCGTTAGGCACATCAACGCCGACTTCAATAACGGTTGTGGCAACCAGCAGGTGTAGCTCACCTTGTTTAAACGACGCCATCACCGCCTGTTTCTCGACAGGTTTCATCCGCCCGTGTACCAGGCCAACGTTCAACTCTGGTAGCGCCAGTTTCAACTCTTCCCAGGTAGCTTCCGCCGCCTGCGCTTCCAGCAATTCCGACTCTTCAATCAACGTACAAACCCAGTATGCCTGACGACCTTCAGTTATGCAGGCGTGGCGCACGCGGTCAATGATGTCGGTACGGCGGGTATCAGGAATAGCGACCGTAGTCACTGGCGTGCGGCCTGGCGGCAGCTCATCTATCACCGAGGTATCGAGATCGGCATACGCAGTCATTGCCAGCGTGCGGGGGATCGGCGTGGCGGTCATGATCAACTGATGCGGATGGAAGCCCTGCTGCTGGCCTTTCTCCCACAATGCCAGACGCTGATGCACGCCAAAACGATGCTGTTCGTCGATAATCACCAGCGCCAGGCCGTTAAACTGCACCTGTTCCTGGAAGATGGCGTGTGTACCGACAATCATCTGCACCTGACCGCTGGCGATGGCTTCCTGCTGTGCCAGCCGTGCTTTACCTTTCTGCTTACCGGCGAGCCAGCCCACTTCGATACCGAGCGGTGCAAACCAGTTGCGGAAGTTATTGGCGTGCTGCTCGGCGAGTAATTCGGTTGGTGCCATCAGGGCCACCTGTTTGCCGTGGGCAATCGCACGCAGCGCGGCGAGGGCGGCGACCAGTGTTTTACCGGAACCTACATCGCCCTGCACCAGGCGCATCATTGGAACATCCAGCGCCATATCATGCTCGATCTCCGCCACTACGCGTGCCTGTGCGCCCGTTGGCTTGAACGGTAAGGCGGCGAGGAGTTTATTTTTCAGCGCGTCATTGGCGCTCAGCGGCTGGGCATGAAAACGCTGTGCTCCGGCACGTAAGGCTAACATGCTGAGGTTGTGCGCCAGCAGTTCTTCCAGAATCAGACGACGTTGCGCCGGATGCTGCCCGGTTTCCAGATCGCTAAGCTGTAGCGTCGGCGGCGGGCGGTGCAAAGTGCGCAACGCTTCCGGTAGCGTCATCATTCCTTGTGACAGTTCCGGCGGCAGGAGTTCTTCAATGGCGCAGGTGTCGAGCAGATCCAGCGCCTGGTCGGTTAATTTACGCAGCGTGGCCTGCTTTACGCCTTCCGTTGTTGGATAAACCGGCGTGAGCGTTTCCTGTAATTCTGGCGTGCTGAGATCGCCCTGCACGCGGTATTCCGGGTGGATCATCTCCGCACCATATTTACCGCGCTTTGCTTCGCCATAAGCCAGTACACGGCGGCCCGTCGCCAGGCTATTTTTCATTGCCGCGCTGAAATTGAAAAAGCGCATGGTGAGGATGCCGGAACCGTCGCTGATCTGGCAGGTCATCATCCGCCGACCGCCGAAGGAGATATTGCAGTTCAGCACTTCGCCTTCCACCGTGGCATAAACGCCCGGCAGTAGTTCTCCGATGGGGTAGAGATGGGTGCGATCTTCGTAGCGCAGGGGAAGGTGTAAGAGTAGATCCTGCACGGTATGCAGGTTGATTTTCGCCAGTTTGTTACTAAGTGCTGCGCCAACGCCCGTTAGGGAACTGAGTGGGACAGCATCTAACAGGCGACCTTTCATGGCACTTACCCTGCAGCCTGCATAGTAGCCCACCAGTCGGCATCAGCTTCGATCTCGCCTTGCTGATTGACGTGGGGATAAGGCAGGCCTTTGCGTTTTGCGACTTTCGCCAGCACCGGATAGCCGCCTTCAAACAACAGGCGTTGTTGCTCTGCTTCCGGCAACATGCTGTTTTCACGCAGGTACATGCCTGCATTTTGCCGCTGACGCTGGGCTTCGTAAAGAATGAGGGCTGAGGCAACGGAAACATTCAGCGACTGCACCATGCCGATCATCGGAATGATGATGTCCTGATCCGCCAGGGCCAATGCTTCCTGCGTGATGCCCGTTTTCTCCTGTCCCATCAAAATGCAGGTCGGGCGAGTGTAATCAATTTCGCGGAAATCGACAGCGTTATCAGAAAGATGGGTTGCCAGAATCTGCATGCCCTGGCCTTTGAGATGAGCGACGGCATCGCCAATGGTGCGGTGTGTTTTCACCTGTACCCAGCTGTTACTACCCGCCGCTGCCGAAGCCATGGTGCGCATGCGGCTACCAGGCCAGACGGCGTGAACTTCATGTACGCCAACGGCATCTGCGGTACGAATAATCGCAGAAACGTTATGAGGTTTGTGGACCTGCTCCATGCAGACGGTCAGATCAGGCTGCCGCCTGGCGAGCATTTCGCAGATGCGTGCATAACGTGTTGGGTTCATAAAACATTAATTTCGGTTTCGGGTGACTTTAATCACGTCTGGCATCACGCGGATTTTGCGCATGATATTCGCCAGATGCACACGGTCACGGGCGGTCAGACGAATAAAGGCGCTGTAGACGCGACCATCTTTCTCTTCCGTATTCAAACTTTGAATATTCGAAGTCGTGGTGTTAATTGCCGCCGTCAGGTTTGCCAGCGCGCCCTGATGATTGAACATCTCCACCTTGATTTCGGTGATGAATTCCTGCGCCGTCTCTTTATCCCATTCCACAGCCATAAACTTCTCTGGCTCTTTCTGGTAGCCACGGATATTACGGCAGGATTCATGGTGGATCACCAGACCTTTACCGGGGCTGACGTGGGCGATAATCGGGTCGCCAGGAATAGGGCGGCAGCATTTCGCAAAGGTGATCAGCACGCCATCGGCACCTTTAATGGGCAGATGTCCGTGGCTTTGGGTTGCCGGTGGAATGGAGGCGTCCCCATGTTGCAGATTTTTCGCGACCACCACGCTCATTGCGTTACCAAGTCCGATTTCTGCCAGCAGATCGTCAAGCGTTGCCAGCTTCATGCGATCCAGCTCGCGCTGAATATTTTCCTGCGGGATTTCATTCAGCTTACGGCTACCACCCAAAGCATGGTTGAGCAGACGACGGCCCAGGCTTACAGAATCATCACGCTTGAGGTTTTTCAGCAACTGACGAATTTTGGCGCGCGCTTTTGAGCTAACGACAAAGTTCAGCCACGCGGCATTCGGGCGAGCGCCCGGTGCGGTAATGATTTCAACGGTTTGACCGCTGGTAAGCGGCTGCGACAGCGGGTAAGGCTGGCGGTCAACGCGTGCGCCCACGCAGGCATGACCGATATCGGTATGCACTGCATAAGCGAAGTCGACGGGCGTTGCACCGGCAGGCAGCTCGACAATTCGCCCTTCCGGTGTGAAAACGTAAATCTCATCCGGGAAGAGATCGGATTTAACGCTCTCGATAAATTCAAACGAACTACCGGCGCTCTGTTGCAGCTCCAGCAGGCTTTGCATCCAGCGCTGGGCGCGGATTTGCGCGGTGGTGCTGGTTTCGCCGTGCTCTTTATAAGCCCAGTGCGCGGCAACACCCATCTCCGCCATCTGATCCATATCTTCGGTACGGATCTGGACCTCAACCGGCACACCGTGCGGGCCGATCATCGAGGTGTGCAAAGACTGATAGCCGTTCGCTTTTGGAATGGCGATGTAGTCTTTCACGCGACCCGGACGCGGCTTGTACAGGCTATGCATTTGCCCGAGCACGCGATAACAGGTGTCAGAATCATTGACGATCACGCGGAAAGCGTAGATGTCCATGATTGAGTGAAAACGCTGCTCTTTGAGCACCATTTTGCAGTAAATCGAATAAAGATGCTTTTCGCGACCACTGACGCGGCACGGTATTCCCGCTTCCTGCAAACGCCCTTCGATTTCAGAGAGGATTTTTTGGATCATCTCTTTACGGTTGCCGCGCGCGGCTTTCACCACTTCTTTAATTACGCGGTAACGATTGGGATACAGCGCCTCAAAACCCAGCTCTTCGAGTTCGGTTTTAATGTGGTGGATACCTAAACGGTGCGCCAGCGGGCTATAAATTTCGAGAGTTTCACGGGCGATGCGGCGACGTTTGTCCGGGCGAAGTGAGCCCAGCGTGCGCATGTTGTGGGTACGGTCGGCAAGTTTGATGAGGATGACGCGGATATCCTGCACCATCGCCATAATCATCTTGCGAAAGTTTTCGGCCTGCGCCTCTTTCTTATCGCGGAACTTGAGTTTATCAAGTTTCGACACCCCCTCTACCAGCTCGGCGACGCTTTTACCAAAAAGCTGTTCCATATCCTGGTAGGTGGCGGGAGTATCTTCAATCACGTCATGCAGCAGCGCCGCCATCAGCGTTTCATAGTCGAGTTTCATCTCGGCCAGAATGCAGGCAACCGCTACCGGGTGCGTGATATAGGGTTCACCGCTTGAACGTGTTTGCCCCTCGTGAGCATCACGTGCAACGAGATACGCCTGCCGCAGACGCTTGATTTGGTCTTCCGGCAGGTAGGTTTGAATCAGTTGATTCAGGCTTTCAAACAGATACAAGGGCGACCCGCTTTGTGATTAACGACGACCTTCAGCAATAGCGGTAACGGCTTGTAATTCAGCGGCTTCCTGCTCTTGCTGTTCCTGGCGTTCGCGAACGTCGAGGATCTGGTTGTTGATCAGACCTTCTTCGATTTCGCGCAGCGCGATTACAGTGGTTTTATCGTTTTCTTCCGGTACCAGCGGATCCTTTCCGCCTACCTGCATCTGACGAGCGCGACGCGCGGCGACCAGTACCAGGTCAAAACGGTTACCAATTTTCTCTACAGCGTCCTGAACAGTTACGCGTGCCATACTTAAAAAGCTCCACAGGTGAAGAAATGACTGGGCATGATACTGAAATCAGGTTCAGTCTGCCAACAATTTGCTGATTAAAGCGTCATGACGCTGCTTTTGGCGGCTCATGCGCAGACGTTCGGCGCGAATAATGGTCTTCAAATCGGTCAACGCGGTATCGAAGTCATCATTCACAATCAGATAATCATATTCGGCGTAATGGCTCATTTCTGCAACAGCTTGCGCCATACGCTTTGCAATGACCTCTTCGCTGTCCTGACCGCGACCGCGTAGACGGCGGTCCAGTTCAATTTTGGACGGCGGTAAAATAAAGATACTCCGCGCGTGCGGCATCTTCTGGCGAATTTGCTGCGCACCCTGCCAGTCGATATCGAGAAAAACATCGACACCGGTCGCCAGTACTTGCTCAATGGCCTCACGCGAAGTGCCATAGTAATTACCAAAAACTTCTGCGTGTTCGAGGAACGCATCTCTGCTAATCATTTCTTTAAATTCATCATGATTAACAAAGAAATAATGTTCACCGTGGACTTCACCAGGACGCGGTTGGCGTGTGGTGTGTGAAACAGAAACCTGGGTGTCATACAACGGTTGGGTTTTTAATAAAGCCTGAATCAGGCTGGATTTACCCGCGCCACTGGGGGCAGAAACAATATAAAGCGTGCCTTGAGCCATGAGTATCTTTCGTATGTGATTAGCGAAATAAAGCCTACATACGAGCTTATTATACACGGCGCGGCCATGTGACGTAGCCCTTGCTCACACTTTTTGCGCAAAGTTGTTGCGTTTTGCGTAGCTGTTTCCGCATTTGCCTGTGATTTACTGCAATAAAGACGATTCTCAGGAAGCGTCCTCGCAGACTCCGTTTTTGCCACTCGGCTTTGCCTTCACCACGTTGTATATCTGCCAGCCTGACTACAGCGGAGGTGAAGATGAAAGTATGGATGGCGATATTAATAAGTATCTTGTGCTGGCAATCATCTGTGTGGGCGGTCTGTCCGGCCTGGTCGCCAGCCAGAGCACAGGAAGAAATTTCCCGCCTGCAACAGCAAATAAAACAGTGGGACGATGACTACTGGAAGGAAGGAAAAAGTGAGGTGGAAGACGGTGTTTACGATCAGTTAAGCGCCCGTCTTACGCAGTGGCAACGCTGCTTTGGGAGCGAGCCCCGCGACGTGATGATGCCGCCTTTAAATGGTGCGGTTATGCATCCGGTTGCCCATACGGGTGTACGCAAAATGGTGGATAAAAACGCATTAAGTCTGTGGATGCGAGAACGTAGCGATCTTTGGGTGCAGCCAAAAGTTGATGGCGTTGCGGTAACCCTGGTTTATCGGGACGGGAAACTGAACAAAGCAATCAGTCGCGGTAATGGCCTGAAAGGCGAGGACTGGACGCAGAAAGTTAGCTTAATTTCCGCTGTGCCGCAAACCGTTAGCGGGCCTTTAGCCAACAGTACGCTTCAGGGGGAAATATTTCTCCAGCGCGAGGGGCATATCCAACAACAAATGGGGGGAATAAATGCCCGCGCAAAAGTTGCTGGCTTGATGATGCGCCAGGACGATAGCGACACGCTGAATTCTCTGGGCGTTTTTGTCTGGGCATGGCCGGATGGACCGCAGTTAATGTCTGATCGTTTAAAAGAGCTGGCTACCGCAGGTTTTACTCTAACGCAGACGTATACCCGTGCGGTGAAAAATGCTGATGAAGTTGCGCGCGTACGCAATGAGTGGTGGAAAGCGGAATTACCCTTCGTCACCGATGGCGTAGTTGTGCGAGGGGCGAAAGAACCCGAATCCCGCCATTGGCTACCAGGCCAGGCAGAATGGCTGGTGGCCTGGAAATATCAACCTGTAGCTCAGGTTGCCGAAGTGAAGGCGATTCAGTTTGCGGTGGGTAAGAGCGGTAAAATATCGGTGGTTGCGTCACTCGCACCTGTCATGCTGGATGATAAAAAAGTCCAGCGGGTGAATATTGGTTCCGTCAGGCGCTGGCAGGAGTGGGATATTGCGCCTGGTGATCAGATCCTCGTCAGCCTTGCCGGTCAGGGTATTCCTCGCATTGATGATGTGGTCTGGCGCGGTGCAGAACGTACAAAACCGACACCACCAGAAAACCGCTTTAACTCGTTGACCTGCTACTTTGCTTCTGATGTTTGTCAGGAACAGTTCATTTCACGCTTAGTCTGGCTGGGGTCAAAACAGGTTCTGGGGCTGGATGGCATTGGTGAGGCCGGCTGGCGCGCGCTGCATCAGACTCATCGCTTTGAGCATATCTTTTCCTGGCTTTTATTAACGCCAGAGCAATTACAGAACACGCCGGGGATCGCGAAAAGTAAAAGTGCGCAGCTATGGCATCAGTTTAATCTGGCTCGTAAGCAGCCTTTTACTCGCTGGGTGATGGCAATGGGAATACCGCTAACCCGGGCGGCGCTTAATGCCAGTGATGAACGGTCCTGGTCGCAACTTTTATTTAGCACGGAGCAGTTCTGGCAGCAGCTGCCGGGGACTGGATCGGGGCGCGCCAGACAGGTTATTGAATGGAAGGAAAATGCGCAAATCAAGAAGCTGGGCAGTTGGCTGGCTGCCCAGCAGATCACAGGTTTTGAACCTTAGTGTCCTTCGTGGCTGTAGTAAAAGACCGGTAATCCCAGCTTAAGGCGTAGCGCCAGTAAGCGGGCAAAAAAGCCGAATACCAGGGTGGAGATAATTACCACATCATGGTTAGAAACATAGTGTTGCAGCGCGATGTACAGCACGGCGGAGGCAAATGAGACACCGGCATACAACTCTTTCTGGAATACCAGTGGGATACGTTTACAGAACATATCGCGCAAAACGCCGCCAAACACGCCGGTGGTTACCGCCGCGACAACGGCAATAATTGGGCCGTGCCCCATATCCAGTGCAACCTGTGCCCCGATGATAGAAAAGACCACCAGTCCGAGCGCATCGAGCACCAGAAACACTTTGCGCAGGTAAGGCATTACAGGAGCAACGATAGTGGTGAGTACTGCGGCGGTAGCGACGATAATCACATATTCCGGGTGTTTGACCCAGCCGAGCGGATAGTGGCCCAGCAGAATATCGCGCACTGACCCTCCGCCAATTGCGGTGGCGGTCGCAATAATAATTACGCCAAATGTATCCATGCGCCGTCGTCCGGCCGCCAGCGCCCCCGTCATGGCTTCGGCAGTAATGCCAACCAAATACAAAATGTGTAACAGCATGGTTCTCTCCCTAAAAATCTGTCTGGCAGGGTAGCGATTTGTGCGCATTGTCACGATTGAGATTTTTTAAGGTGAGGGGAAATTGATAACTTGTAGTTATGTGAAATCGCTATTTTCTGTAGCGTAGATGCATTCTTCTGACTTCTTGTCTGAGAAAATGCATAAGAAAAAATAGGTTAAAATTGAGGGGTGGAAAAGAAAGGTGCAATGTTTAGCCATTGTGTTCACCGCACCTGGACTTTGGCTTACGCATCGGGTATCTCAATCAACAAAAAGAGTTTTTAGTTTCTGCTATTTCTTCTCTGTAATTTTTACACTGTTTTCCAACTGCTTGATGCTGACCTGCGGGGTCGGCAACTCCTCAGGCATGGTTCCGCCAAGTTCCTGAATGGTTTGCCTCACCTTGCTACCCACGTCAAAGTGTGTGGTATTAGCTTGCTGTTTTGAATTCACGCCATCCCGCTTGAGTTTTTCTTCTGTTTGGGTAGCTCGAAAGAGATTAGCCGCCAGTTCTGTTGAACCCATATGATCCAGGATCTTCTGACTCTTTTTCAGCCCCTTCCGCTGATGGATGGCTTTCTGATCTAATCCACCATACAGCCCCCGGTAACCATGATTCTGAAATATGGCGAAATCGATAGCTGTCGCTACCCCAGCTTGCTGCGCTGCCTCAACCAATTGTTTGTTATGTTCTTTCAATTCATTTCTCAGAAAAAGACGCTTTTCGTCTTCACGAAGTTGCCTGAAAGCTTCATCGTCAGCCAGCTCCTGCCGTCGGGTCTGGATAGCAAAATAAGTTTGCCCTGCCGCAATAACCGGTTTCGCAGGGTCGCCGTTTTGTACTACCAGGTAACAGGCATAGCGGGAGAGATGAACATCTTCAAGTTCTCGTTGAGCCCCTGAACCTAATACAACCATTTTGGTGGTTTCAACGAAATGGTCAGATGCAGCTTGATTGCTGGCTTCGCACGCTTGAGTCGCGCGGGCCAGTACCTTTTGAAAATTGCGCCAGTCCCGATAATCCAGTAACGGTGCCAATTCTCTAGCTGACCAAAATTCTTGCCCTTCAGTGCCATAATGCCGTATTTCTTCAAAAGGTTGATGATGTTCGTTCATTGCCCACTCCATGTGATATCGATTGCAAAGAAAGTAAATCTGTAACTGTATTTATATACAGTTGTGAGTATCTCACGTTCTCAGTGTGCTGGGCAAAAAAACATCGCAAAATCTGGAGCAGGCACGCAAAACAGAATTGAAGTTGCGGGGAAGAAAAATGCCGCTCTGTTTGAGTGGGCGGCATTTGTGAAGGCTGAAAAGTAAGAATTGGCGTTACGAGTTATTCAATGTTCTGAATCTGCTCGCGCATCTGCTCAATCAACACTTTCAGCTCAATCGCGGAGTTTGTCACTTCGGCATTGATAGACTTCGACGCAAGAGTGTTCGACTCGCGGTTGAATTCCTGCATCATAAAGTCCAGACGACGACCAACGGCTTCTTTTTTCTTCAGAATGTTGTAGGTCTCTTTGACATGCGCTTCCAGGCGGTCCAGTTCTTCGGCAACGTCAATTCGTTGTGCCAGCAGAACCAGCTCCTGCTCCAGACGGTTGTTTTCCAACTGAACCTGAGCATCTTCCAGCTTCGCGACCAGACGCTCACGCTGCCATTGCAGGATTTCCGGCATATGGGCGCGGACTTTGACCACTTCGGCGGTGACGCCTTCCAGACGCTGCTCGATCAATGCTTTCAGTGCCTGACCTTCGGTTTCGCGCGCGACAATAAAGTCGTCCAGCGTACCATCCAGCGCCGCGAGAATTTCAGCGGCAATGGCGTCAAGATCCTGCTCCTGGGCTGCCATCACGCCCGGCCAGCGTAGAATATCAACCGGGTTGATTTCCCCTTCGTCACTCTGCATTTTTACCCAGTTCGCGGCAGTTACCAGCTGTTTAGCCAGTTTTTCGTTGAGGATCAGCTCACCTTGCGCGCTAACATCTGGCTCATAGCGCAGGGTACATTCCACTTTACCGCGCGTCAGGCGAGAACGAATACGCTCGCGAACGACAGGTTCAAGGCTACGGAACTGCTCCGGCAGACGAAAGTAAGTTTCCAGATAACGCTGGTTTACCGAGCGCATTTCCCAGGTTGCGCTCCCCCATTCACCCTTGATTTCACGCCGGGCGTAGGCGGTCATACTGCGGATCATAGACGTTCCTGTTTATAAAAGGAGAGGTGGAAGGATTATAGCCATCGATGCCTTGTCAGGATAGGAATAACCGCCGGAAGTCCGTATAATGCGCAGCCACATTTGTTTCAAGCCGGAGATTTCAATATGCGTCCAGCAGGCCGTAGCAATAATCAGGTGCGTCCCGTTACCCTGACTCGTAACTATACAAAACATGCAGAAGGCTCGGTGCTGGTCGAATTTGGCGATACCAAAGTGTTGTGTACCGCCTCTATTGAAGAAGGCGTGCCGCGCTTCCTGAAAGGTCAGGGCCAGGGCTGGATCACCGCAGAGTACGGCATGCTGCCACGTTCTACCCACACCCGTAACGCTCGTGAAGCGGCGAAAGGTAAGCAGGGTGGACGCACAATGGAAATCCAGCGTCTGATCGCCCGTGCTCTTCGCGCGGCAGTAGATTTGAAAGCGCTGGGTGAGTTCACCATTACGCTGGACTGCGACGTGCTTCAGGCTGATGGTGGCACGCGTACCGCGTCGATTACGGGTGCCTGCGTGGCGCTGGCAGATGCGCTACAGAAGCTGGTGGAAAACGGCAAGCTGAAAACCAATCCGATGAAAGGGATGGTAGCCGCAGTTTCTGTCGGAATTGTGAACGGCGAAGCGGTTTGCGATCTGGAATACGTTGAAGACTCTGCCGCAGAGACCGACATGAACGTAGTGATGACCGAAGACGGGCGCATCATTGAAGTGCAGGGGACGGCAGAAGGCGAGCCGTTCACCCATGAAGAGCTACTCACCTTGTTGGCTCTGGCCCGAGGGGGAATCGAATCCATTGTAGCGACGCAGAAGGCGGCGCTGGCAAACTGATTTTTAAGGCGACTGATGAGTCGCCTTTTTTTTGTCTGTAGAAAAGTAAGATGAGGAGCGAAGGCATGAAACCATATCAGCGCCAGTTTATTGAATTTGCGCTTGGCAAGCAGGTGTTAAAGTTTGGCGAGTTTACGTTGAAGTCCGGGCGCAAAAGCCCCTATTTCTTCAACGCCGGGCTGTTTAATACCGGGCGCGATCTGGCACTGTTAGGCCGTTTTTACGCTGAAGCGTTGGTGGATTCCGGCCTTGAGTTCGATCTGCTGTTTGGCCCTGCTTACAAAGGGATCCCGATTGCCACCACTACCGCCGTGGCGCTGGCGGAGCATCATGACCTTGACCTGCCGTACTGCTTTAACCGCAAAGAGGCAAAAGACCACGGTGAAGGCGGCAATCTGGTTGGTAGCGCGTTACAAGGACGCGTAATGCTGGTAGATGATGTGATCACCGCCGGAACGGCGATTCGCGAATCGATGGAGATTATTCAGGCTAATGGCGCGACGCTTGCTGGCGTGTTGATTTCGCTTGATCGTCAGGAACGGGGGCGCGGCGAGATTTCGGCGATTCAGGAAGTTGAGCGTGATTACAACTGCAAAGTGATCTCTATCATCACCCTGAAAGACCTGATTGCTTACCTGGAAGAGAAGCCGGAAATGGCGGAACATCTGGCGGCGGTTAAGGCCTATCGCGAAGAGTTTGGCGTTTAAAGAAACTCGCCGGATGAAAAGTCATCCGGCGTCATATTACTGCAACTGTGCCGCAATTAGCGGCCAGCGGGCGTCAAAATCATCCGTCGGGCGGTATTTAAATTCGCTGCGGACAAAACGTGACAGCATACCTTCACAGAAGGCCAGGATCTGGCTTGCCAGCAGGGTTTCATCGGTGGTGTAACCTTCACCCTCACGCATTCTCTTTTCACGCAATACCTGACGCAGCTGCGCTTCAATACGCTCGAACAGCTGGTTGATGCGCCCTTGCAGGCGATCCTGTTCAAACATTAGCGCATGACCAGTGAGGATGCGGGTCAGGCCAGGATTACGCTCACCAAAACCGAGAAGCAGCAACACAATCAGACGCAGGCGCGCTGTGGTGTCTTTCTCATCTTTCAGAATCAGATTGATGCGAGTAATCAGGCTATCTTCGATAAACTCAATCAGGCTATCGAACATGCGGGTCTTACTGGGGAAGTGGCGATACAGTGCCGCTTCGGAAACGCCGACAGAGGCGGCCAGTTTTGCCGTCGTGATACGTTGGCTTCCATCGCTGGATTCCAGCATCAGCGCCAGAGACTGAAGTATTTCCTCGCGACGGTTCCTTTTCGCAGTTTGTTTTTCTGCCATGTTACAAAATACCCCTGAAAATAAGCACTTGCCAGGCGGCACCCACGCTATGACCGCAAACGAAATGTTTGCGGCTATGTTATGACGTTATTCGGATGCGTATGTGTTACTGACGACCAGAGTGACCAAAGCCGCCTTCACCGCGGTCGGTGGCGTCGAAATCTTCCACCAGATTAAATTCAGCCTGTACTACCGGAACAAAAATCATCTGGGCGATGCGTTCGCCAGGTTGAATGGTGAAGCTGTCCTGACCACGGTTCCACACGGAAATCATCAACTGGCCCTGATAGTCGGAATCGATCAATCCTACCAGGTTACCAAGCACGATACCGTGCTTATGTCCCAATCCGGAGCGCGGCAGCATCATTGCCGCCAGTGAAGGATCGGCAATATGAATCGCCAGCCCGGTCGGAACCAGCGTAGTGTCACCCGGAGCCAGTTCTACGGCGTCGTCGAGACAGGCACGCAGGTCAAGTCCGGCAGAGCCAGAGGTGGCATAAGTCGGGAGCGGAAATTCCTTCCCAACGCGCGGGTCCAGAATCTTAACGTCGATTTTTTTCATCATAACGGGTCACGATCTCGTCGAGTAATAATTGGCCAAGGAGCTCTTTGCGCTCAAGCGGTAAGACTTTATCTCCGTCCTGCCAGAAAAGGTGTAATGCGTTGTTGTCGCTGTTAAATCCTTGAGTTGGCTGGGAAACATCGTTCGCGCAGATCAGATCAAGGTTTTTACGGATACGTTTTTGCCGGGCGTATTCTTCCACATTATTTGTTTCGGCGGCAAATCCAACGACGTAGGGTCGATGGTCTTTTAGTGCGGCAACGCCTGCGACGATATCGGGGTTTTTAACCATTTTTATTGTTAATTCATCACCCTGCGTGGCCTGCTTTTTGATTTTCTCTGGGGCCACGGTAGCTGCGCGATAATCCGCCACGGCGGCGCAGCCGATAAAAATATTTTGCTGCTGTACAGAAGCATTCACGGCGGCTTCCATTTCCAGCGCGGTCATCACATCAACACGTTTAACAAACGGTGGCGTCGGTAGTGAAACCGGACCTGATACCAGCGTGACGTTCGCGCCACGACGGGCAGCGGCGGCGGCGATAGCAAAACCCATCTTGCCGGAGCTGTGATTAGAGATATAACGCACGGGATCGAGCGGTTCACGCGTCGGGCCGGCGGTAATCATAATGTTCAGATGTTTCAGGTCGTTGACGGGCGAAAAATGCGCTACCGCCATATCCACAATGGTTAACGGATCGAGCATTCGCCCAGGACCGATATCACCACAAGCCTGACTGCCACTGTCTGGCCCCCAGATGAGCAAACCACGGGAAGCAAGCACCTCTAAATTATGCTGCGTGGCAGCGGCACGGTACATCTGCTGGTTCATGGCGGGGAGCACGGCTACAGGCGCAGGTGTAGCCAGACAAATCGTCGATACCAGGTCATTCGCCATTCCGGCAGCAACACGGGCAATCAAATCTGCCGTGGCAGGGGCGAGAATCACTAAATCAGCCCATTTACCCAGCTCAATATGGCCCATAGCGGCTTCGGCTGCCGGGTCCAGCAGACTGTCGGAAACGGGATAACCAGAAACCGCCTGCAAGCTAAGTGGGGTGATAAAGGCTTTTGCCGCTTCGGTCATGGCTACGCGGACGTCGGCCCCGCGATCGCGCAAACGACGCACCAGTTCAGGGGTTTTATAGGCAGCAATACCGCCGCTAACGCCGAGAACGATTTTTTTACCGGCCAGGCTCATGATGATTTTTCCTGTTGGGTGACACCAGAAGTTGGCGATTTTATCACAATACTTTTGTTGTCGTGCCTTCACCTGAGAATCACTTTGCGAGGCGCTTTCCAGGATTGAAAACTGGCCGTCGATTTAACGGAACGGCTATGACAGGATGCGAGCACCACAAAGGAGGTGAAGGTGAAAAACAATTCACAGCTGTTGATGCCGCGCGAAAAAATGCTGAAGTTTGGTATTAGCGCCTTAACGGATGTCGAGCTGCTGGCGCTATTTCTGCGTACCGGAACGCGCGGTAAAGATGTATTAACCCTGGCAAAAGAGATGCTGGAGAATTTCGGCTCTCTTTATGGCTTGTTAACCTCTGAATATGAACAATTTAGTGGCGTTCATGGAATTGGCGTGGCGAAATTTGCCCAGTTAAAGGGGATTGCTGAACTGGCGCGGCGTTACTACAACGTGCGGATGCGTGAAGAAAGCCCTTTACTCAGCCCGGAGATGACGAGGGAATTTTTACAAAGCCAGCTCACGGGTGAGGAGCGGGAGATCTTTATGGTGATCTTTCTCGACTCCCAACACCGGGTTATAACGCATAGCCGTCTTTTTTCCGGCACGCTAAACCATGTTGAAGTCCATCCTCGGGAAATTATCCGCGAAGCGATAAAAATAAACGCCTCGGCGCTGATCCTTGCACATAATCACCCTTCGGGTTGTGCTGAACCCAGTAAAGCGGATAAACTCATTACTGAACGGATAATAAAGAGTTGTCAGTTCATGGATTTACGCGTGCTCGACCATATCGTGATTGGGCGTGGAGAGTATGTTTCTTTTGCCGAACGCGGCTGGATTTAACCCGCTATGCGCGATCCTTCGGGATCTTTGTCTGTTCGGGACTTGAGCACATCGCTGAGTCAGCGTATACTACGCCACCTTTGAGAATCTCGGGTTTGGCATTTGGGCCTGGCAATCGAGAGTTCACATAGAACTGCGATGACCGGGCTGTAAAGCCTGACGAGGCGCCAATACCCCATACGAAGCTCGAGCTAATTTGATTTTTGGAGAATAGACATGTCCCGAGTCTGCCAAGTTACTGGCAAGCGTCCGGTGACCGGTAACAACCGTTCCCACGCACTGAACGCGACTAAACGCCGTTTCCTGCCGAACCTGCACTCTCACCGTTTCTGGGTTGAGAGCGAGAAGCGTTTTGTCACCCTGCGCGTATCTGCTAAAGGTATGCGTGTAATCGATAAAAAAGGCATCGATACAGTTCTGGCTGAACTGCGTGCCCGTGGCGAAAAGTACTAAGTACTTAGAGGAAATAAATCATGGCTAAAGGTATTCGTGAGAAAATCAAGCTGGTTTCTTCTGCTGGTACTGGTCACTTCTATACCACTACGAAGAACAAACGTACTAAGCCGGAAAAACTGGAACTGAAAAAATTCGATCCAGTTGTTCGTCAGCACGTGATCTACAAAGAAGCGAAAATCAAATAATTCTCGCTTTGATGTAACAAAAAACCTCGCTCCGGCGGGGTTTTTTGTTATCTGCTTGCCCCCATATTGATTGCATCTGTTCATTCCTGGAGATGCTATGCCTGAATTACCCGAAGTTGAAACCAGCCGCCGCGGCATAGAACCGCATCTCGTTGGTGCAACCATTCTTCATGCAGTGGTGCGCAACGGACGCTTGCGCTGGCCGGTTTCAGAAGAGATCTACCGTTTAAGCGACCAACCAGTGCTTAGCGTGCAGCGGCGGGCTAAATATCTGCTGCTGGAGCTGCCTGAGGGCTGGATTATCATTCATTTAGGGATGTCTGGCAGCCTGCGCATCCTTCCAGAAGAACTTCCCCCTGAAAAGCATGACCATGTGGATTTGGTGATGAGCAACGGCAAAGTGCTGCGCTACACCGATCCGCGCCGCTTTGGTGCCTGGCTGTGGACCAAAGAGCTAGAAGGGCACAACGTGCTGGCTCATCTTGGACCGGAGCCGCTTAGCGACGATTTCAATGGTGAGTATCTGCATCAGAAGTGCGCGAAGAAAAAAACGGCGATTAAACCGTGGCTGATGGATAACAAGCTGGTGGTAGGGGTAGGGAATATCTATGCCAGCGAATCACTGTTTGCGGCGGGGATCCATCCGGATCGGCTGGCGTCATCACTGTCGCTGGCAGAGTGTGAATTGTTAGCTCGGGTGATTAAAGCGGTGTTGCTGCGTTCGATTGAGCAGGGTGGTACAACGCTGAAAGATTTTCTGCAAAGTGATGGTAAACCGGGCTATTTCGCTCAGGAATTGCAGGTTTACGGGCGAAAAGGCGAGCCGTGTCGGGTGTGCGGTACGCCGATTGTGGTGACTAAACATGCGCAGCGGGCAACGTTTTATTGTCGGCAGTGCCAGAAGTAATTCATGCGCGCCGGATGGCATACCATCCGGCATAAACGCTACGCTAACTTCGCCATCAGCGCCTGATGGACATTCTCCGGCAGGAAATGGGTGACATCGCCCTGATGGCGCGCCACCTCTTTCACCAACGATGAAGAGATAAACGACCACTCTTTCGACGGCATCAGAAACACACTTTCCAGTTCCGGCATTAAGTGGCGATTCATATGCGCCAGCTGCATTTCATATTCAAAATCCGCCACCGCACGCAGGCCACGAATCAGCACCGTAGCGTGTTGATTACGGGCGAAGTTCGCCATCAAATCACTAAACCCGACCACTTCCACGTTCCCCAGATGCGCGGTTGCCTGCTGTGCCAGCGCCACACGCTCTTCCAGGGTAAACATCGGTTTTTTACTGGGGCTGGCGGCAATCGCCAGAATAACGTGATCGAACATTTGCGTGGCGCGCGTCACGATATCGATATGACCATTGGTAATGGGATCGAAAGTACCCGGATAAATCGCCCGTTTTTGCATAACAACCTCAATGCGTTTTCGGTGGCAGGTAAGGTTCCAGCAGTTGAAGCAGACGCTGTAGCGCGCCCTGGTTTTGATACAGTACTTCAACGGCATGACGGCCATAGAAACTACGGTAATCGGCGTCGGTGAGTAAAGAGGACACCTCTTTTGCAAGCGTAGTGGCATCGGTAACGGTAATCAGCCCGCTTGCCTGCTCCAGCCGCGCGCAAATGTCTTTAAAGTTAAAAGTATGCGGCCCCATCAATACCGGAATAGCGTGTGCGGCAGCTTCCAGCGGATTATGCCCACCACGTTCAACCAGTGAACCGCCAACAAAGGCGAGATCGGCAATGCCGTACAGTAACATCAACTCGCCCATCGTATCGCCAACTACAACCTGCGTGCTGGTGGAGGGGACTTCCCCTGAAGAGCGTGTGATATAGCTTAGTCCAGCCTGGCGGACAAGATTAATCGCATCCGGGAAGCGTTCTGGATGACGGGGTACCAGGATGAGCAATAAATTCGGGAATTGCTGTAACAATGCCTGATGTGCGGCGATCACCACACTCTCTTCGCCTTCGTGAGTGCTGGTGGCAATCCATACCGGGCGGTGTGGTGCCCACTGGCGGCGCAGCGTCACGGCTTTAGCAGCCAACTGCGGCGTTACAGAAATATCGAATTTCAGGCTACCGGTAACGGTCACCTGATTATTTTTTGCGCCCAGCGCCACAAAACGTGCACCATCTTCTTCATTTTGCGCAGCAATCAGCGTAATACGACGCAGCAAGCGGCGGACGAATTTACCCAGTTTGGCATAACCTGCGGCCGAGCGGGCAGAGAGTCGCGCGTTAGCGATCACCAGCGGAATTTTACGTTTATGTAGCGCCGCAATCAGGTTAGGCCATAGTTCGGTTTCCATAATCAACACCAGTTTGGGGTCGACTTTATTCAGGAAACGGTTGAGTGCATCGGGCAGGTCATACGGCAGATAAACGTGCTGAACATCCTTCCCGAAAGCCGATTGTACGCGCTCCGAACCGGTTGGCGTCATGGTTGTAACGGTAATCGGTAAATCAGGATAACGATGACGCAGCGCGCGCACCAACGGGATCGCCGCCAGAGTTTCACCGACGGAGACGGAGTGCAGCATAATGCCGCCTGGTTTTAGCGGATGGCGGTAAAAACCGTAACGTTCACCCCAGCGTTTTCGATAGGCCGGAGCCTTACGTCCGCGCACCCAGAGCCGTATCCAGATCAGCGGCTGAATAAGGTAGAGAAGGGCGGTGTAAAGCAATTCGAGCATAGTAAATAGCTGACTTATGGATGTGCTGGGGATTCTATGTATTTAGCTGTGGCTTTACCATTACTTTTCCCGTTTTTGACTTAAATAGCAATTTACCCGCCAATTCTTGCTGAACATCTATACTTTTTTTGTATTTTTATGCGATTCATTGATTTCTGCTGTACGTGCAGGAAGGAATCGCAGAGCAACAGTGAAAGAATATGGTTGCTAATGATTTTATTTGATTGATTTCTTTATTGAAAATCAACAATGTGCTTAAAAATCATTCGGGTCGGATTGCCGCGAAAGAAGTGATACACTAGCGCGTCAATATCAGTGCGGTATCAGTATTCAGGTAGCTGTTGAGCCTGGGGCGGTAGCGTGCTTTTTCTGCTTCACCTTAATCGGATAATCTCAACAAAAAGAGTTACTTGTGGATAAGCCATTTCGAAGAATTTTGCTCATTAAGATGCGTTTTCATGGGGATATGTTATTAACTACTCCCGTCATTAGTTCGCTGAAAAAAAATTACCCTGACGCAAAAATCGATGTGCTGCTTTATCAGGACACCATCCCGATCCTGTCTGAAAATCCAGAGATTAACGCGCTCTACGGCATAAAAAATAAAAAAGCAAAAGCCTCAGAAAAAATTGCCAACTTTTTTCATCTCATCAAGGTATTACGTGCCAATAAGTATGACCTTATCGTCAATCTCACCGATCAATGGATGGTTGCTATACTGGTTCGCTTATTAAATGCCCGTGTGAAAATTTCCCAGGATTATCATCATCGGCAGTCTGCTTTTTGGCGTAAAAGTTTCACCCATTTGGTGCCGTTGCAGGGTGGAAATGTGGTGGAAAGTAACTTATCCGTGCTGACCCCATTGGGAGTTGATTCGTTGGTGAAGCAGACAACCATGAGTTACCCGCCTGCAAGCTGGAAACGTATGCGTCGCGAACTTGATCACGCTGGTGTTGGACAAAATTATGTGGTTATCCAACCTACGGCGCGGCAAATCTTCAAATGCTGGGACAACGCCAAGTTTTCCGCTGTGATTGATGCCTTACATGCTCGTGGTTATGAAGTTGTTCTGACGTCCGGCCCAGATAAAGACGATCTGGCCTGCGTCAATGAAATTGCGCAGGGATGCCAGACGCCACCAGTAACGGCGCTGGCTGGAAAGGTGACCTTCCCGGAACTTGGTGCGTTAATCGATCATGCGCAGCTGTTTATTGGCGTTGATTCCGCACCGGCGCATATTGCCGCTGCAGTTAATACGCCGCTGATATCGCTGTTTGGTGCGACAGATCATATTTTCTGGCGTCCCTGGTCAAATAACATGATTCAATTCTGGGCGGGAGATTACCGGGAAATGCCAACGCGCGATCAGCGTGACCGAAATGAGATGTATCTTTCGGTTATTCCGGCGGCAGATGTCATTGCTGCTGTCGATAAATTACTGCCCTCCTCCACGACAGGTACGTCGTTATGATCGTTGCTTTTTGTTTATATAAATATTTTCCCTTTGGCGGTTTGCAGCGTGATTTTATGCGTATTGCTCAGACAGTCGCCGCCCGAGGTCATCATGTTCGGGTTTATACCCAGTCGTGGGAAGGCGAATGCCCTGATGTATTTGAACTGATCAAAGTGCCGGTTAAATCGCATACCAATCACGGGCGCAATGCGGAGTATTTTGCCTGGGTGCAAAAACATTTACGCGAACATCCCGTCGATAAAGTCGTTGGATTCAACAAAATGCCGGGGCTGGACGTTTATTATGCCGCTGATGTTTGTTATGCCGAGAAAGTAGCGCAGGAAAAAGGCTTTTTCTATCGCCTGACGTCACGTTATCGCCATTATGCCGCCTTTGAGCGGGCAACCTTCGAACAGGGTAAGCCGACACAGTTGCTGATGCTGACAGATAAGCAAATCGCCGATTTCCAGAAACATTATCAGACTGAAGCGGAGCGTTTTCATATTCTGCCACCGGGGATTTATCCTGATCGTAAATATAGCCAGCAGCCAGCCAATAGCCGTGAAATCTTCCGTAAGAAGAATGGAATAACCGAACAACAATATTTATTGTTGCAGGTCGGTTCAGACTTCACGCGTAAAGGTGTCGATCGTTCCATTGAAGCACTTGCTTCGTTACCGGATTCGCTGCGCCACAACACATTGCTATATGTTGTTGGGCAGGATAAACCGCGAAAATTTGAGGCGCTGGCAGAAAAACGCGGCGTGCGCAGTAATGTTCACTTTTTCTCGGGGCGCAATGATGTCTCGGAATTAATGGCGGCGGCGGATTTATTACTGCATCCTGCCTACCAGGAAGCGGCGGGAATTGTGCTGCTGGAAGCGATTACTGCAGGATTACCGGTACTAACAACAGCCGTTTGTGGCTATGCGCATTATATTGTCGACGCTAATTGCGGCGAGGCTATTGCTGAGCCATTCTGCCAGGAAACATTGAATGAGATTTTACGCAAAGCGTTAACGCAATCTTCATTGCGCCAGGCCTGGGCGGAAAATGCGCGACATTATGCTGATACACAAGATTTATACAGTCTGCCAGAGAAAGCGGCGGATATCATAACGGGTGGTCTGGATGGTTGAACTTAAAGAGCCGTTTGCCACGTTATGGCGCGGCAAAGATCCTTTTGAGGAAGTTAAAACCTTGCAGGGTGAGGTATTTCGTGAACTGGAAACTCGCCGTACTCTGCGCTTTGAAATGGCGGGCAAAAGCTATTTTCTCAAATGGCATCGCGGCACGACCCTGAAAGAGATAATCAAAAATTTACTCTCATTGCGGATGCCAGTATTAGGCGCTGACCGCGAATGGAATGCGATTCATCGACTGCGGGATGTCGGCGTTGATACTATGTATGGGGTGGCATTTGGCGAAAAAGGCATGAATCCGCTGACCAGAACTTCATTTATTATTACCGAAGATCTGACACCAACCATAAGTCTTGAAGATTACTGTGCTGACTGGGCGACTAACCCTCCAGATGTTCGCGTAAAGCGTATGCTTATTAAGCGTGTCGCGACGATGGTGCGCGATATGCATGCTGCGGGCATTAACCACCGTGACTGTTATATCTGTCATTTCCTGCTGCACTTGCCTTTTTCCGGTAAGGAAGAGGAGTTAAAAATTTCGGTAATTGACCTGCACCGGGCGCAGCTTCGCACGCGCGTTCCACGTCGTTGGCGGGATAAAGATCTTATTGGGCTTTATTTTTCTTCGATGAATATCGGCCTGACTCAGCGGGATATCTGGCGGTTTATGAAAGTGTATTTTGCCGCCCCGCTTAAAGACATTCTCAAGCAGGAACAAGGACTGCTGTCGCAAGCAGAAGCAAAAGCCACAAAAATCAGGGAAAGAACGATTCGAAAATCGTTGTAACCCGTAACTTATTTTTGCCAAAATTTTGGATACAGAATAAATATGTCTCAACTCAATGATAGTGACATCATCCTTTTTGAGTATAATTTTCATTATCAAAATATAAGATCTAAAAATACTCTTGATATAGCATTTGGTATTGACAGAAATTTTCTTTTTGGATGTGGTGTAGCCATCGCATCTATTCTATTAAACAATAGAGAAATCTCTTGTGAATTTCATGTTTTCACAGATTATATCAGTGATAAAGACAAATTATATTTTTCTGATTTAGCAAAACAATATAATTCAAGAATTAATATTTATGTTATCAATTGTGATAAGCTGAAGTCATTACCAAGCACGAAAAACTGGACTTACGCAACATATTTTCGATTTATAATTGCAGATTATTTCTATCATAAACATGAAAAAATACTATATCTTGATGCAGATATTGCTTGCAAGGGTAGTATTAAAGAACTCTTAGATTATCAATTTTCTACTAATGAAATTGCCGCAGTTGTAGCTGAAAGAGATGTTGAATGGTGGCAAAATCGAGCCTCGGTATTAACTACACCACAGTTAGCTTCTGGATATTTCAATGCTGGTTTTTTACTGATAAATATTGATGAGTGGAATCTAAATAACATTTCGTCAAAAGCTATTGAAATGTTGCGTGACCCAGATTGGGTAAGTAAAATCACCCACCTTGATCAAGATGTACTGAATGTATTATTGAATGGTAAAGTGAAGTTTATTTCGGAGAAATATAATACCCGATATAGTATTAACTATGAATTAAAAGACAAAGTTGATAATCCAGTCAATGATGACACCGTGTTTATACACTATGTGGGACCTACAAAACCCTGGCATGAGTGGGCTGACTATCCGGTGTCACGTAGTTTTTTGATCGCCAAAGCAGCTTCTCCGTGGAGTAAAGAAGATTTACTTAAACCTGTAAATAGCAATCAGTATCGGTATTGTGCAAAACATAAATTTAAACAAAAGCATTATATGGCAGGCATTTTTAATTATTTAAAGTATTATAAAGAAAAATGCTTCTAAAGATTTAAGGTTAAAATAATTCATTATGATATATAATAAAACGATAAATGGGTTGAAAGTTTTCATAAAAGATAATGATCCCTTTTATGAGCAAGTTCTAAATGACTTTTTAACTTGCAGGGTTAAAACATTAAAAGTTTTTCGTTCGATTGATGATACTAAAGTCATTCTTATTGACACTGCTCGTGGACCTCTTGTACTTAAAGTTTATGCGCCAAAGCATAAAATGACCGAACGTTTCTTAAAATCTTGCATAAAAAAAGATTATTATGAAAATTTAATTTATCAAACCGATCGGGTACGTGGTGAAGGCATCCAATCAATTAATGACTATTTTTTGCTAGCTGAACGTAAAACATTAAATTTCGCTCATTATTATATTATGCTCATTGAGTATATTGAAGGTGTCGGGTTAAATGAGTATTTGGAAATTTCTGAAGATCTGAAGGATCAATTATCAGAATCGATAAAAGAGTTGCATCAGCATGGAATGGTGTCTGGCGATCCTCATAAAGGAAATTTTATAGTATCCGAAAAAGGTTTAAGACTAATTGACCTTTCAGGTAAAAAAACAACCGCTGTTTTAAAAGCAAAAGATCGCATTGATCTTGAACGGCACTATAATATAAAAAATGAATTGAAAGACTTTGGCTATACATATCTTATATTCAAAAAGAAAATTAAAAAAGTAATCAGGGATGTAAAAGTCAAACTAGGATTGAAGAGCAAATAATGATTATGATGAAGGGTAATTAAATTGGATTTTAAACATCTTACTCAATTTAAAGATATAATTGAACTGGACAAGCGCCCCGTTAAACTTGATGAACGGGAAACGTTTAATGTCTCATGGGGTATTGATGAGAACTACCAGGTTGGGGCTGCGATTTCAATTGCTTCAATTCTTGAAAATAATAAACAAAACAAATTTACCTTTCACATAATCGCTGATTACTTAGACAAAGAGTATATTGAATTATTATCACAATTAGCAACGAAGTATCAAACAGTAATTAAATTATATCATATTGATTCTGAGCCATTGAAGGCGCTACCTCAATCAAATATCTGGCCAGTATCTATTTATTATCGTTTGCTTTCATTTGATTATTTTTCTGCGCGATTGGATTCATTATTATATCTTGATGCTGATATCGTCTGTAAGGGTTCATTGAACGAGTTAATAGCATTAGAGTTTAAAGATGAATATGGGGCAGTGGTAATTGATGTAGATGCTATGCAAAGTAAAAGCGCTGAGCGTTTGTGTAATGAGGATTTTAACGGTAGCTATTTTAACTCTGGTGTAATGTATATTAATTTACGGGAATGGTTAAAACAAAGACTAACGGAAAAATTCTTTGATCTATTATCAGATGAGTCAATTATAAAAAAATTAAAGTACCCGGATCAAGATATTTTAAACTTAATGTTTCTACATCATGCTAAAATATTACCGAGAAAATATAATTGTATTTATACTATAAAGTCAGAATTTGAAGAAAAAAATAGTGAATATTACACCCGGTTTATTAATGATGACACTGTCTTCATACATTATACTGGTATAACTAAGCCATGGCATGATTGGGCGAACTACGCCTCTGCAGATTATTTTCGTAATATTTATAATATATCACCATGGAGAAATATACCTTATAAAAAAGCTGTTAAAAAACATGAGTACAAAGAAAAATATAAACACTTGCTTTACCAGAAAAAATTTCTCGATGGTGTTTTTACAGCAATTAAATATAATGTTATGAAAGGTTAATATACGAGATGGTTGATAAAATAATATTTACGGTTACTCCTATTTTTTCAATTCCTCCTCGCGGAGCGGCTGCTGTTGAAACGTGGATGTATCAGGTTGCTCAGCGTACCAATTTTCCAAATCGTATTGTTTGTATCAAAAATCCAGGATACTCAAATTACACCTTTGTTAATGATAATTGTAGTATTCATAGGGTTGGATTCAGTCGCATATATAAGCGGTTATTTCAAAAATGGACAAGACTTGATCCTCTTCCATATTCACAGAGAATATTGAATATTGCACATGATTTTCCTATAACGAAAGAAAGTGTTATTGTAGTTCATAATAGCATGAAGCTATACACTCAAATTCGTAAGCGAGCTCCTCAGGCAAGAGTGGTTATACATATGCATAATGCATTTGAACCAAAATTGCTTGAGCAAAATGTTAAAATGATAGTGCCTAGTTTATACTTGAAAAAGTATTACCAATCTTATTTAGCAAATGCAGATATTGAGATTGTACCAAATGGAATTGATTTAGAAACCTATCAATCTAATTTTCAGCCGATCACTAGAAGCGAACTTAATATCTCCCCTGAAGAGAAAATTATTTTTTATGCTGGGCGTATCGTCCCTGACAAAGGCATATTGCTGTTGATGCAATCATTCGAAAAATTGGCCGCTGCTCACAAAAATTTAAAATTAGTTGTGATTGGTGATTATACAGAAATGAGTAAAAGTGACAAAGGTGCATATCAACGCAATGTCAGGGAAATTGCAAAACGTTTGAAGGATCGTTGCATTATGTTAGGAAGCATACCGCCTGAAAAGATGCATTGTTATTACCCACTGGCAGATTTAGTCGTCATTCCTTCCCAGTTCCAGGAACCATTTTGCATGGTGGCAATTGAAGCTATGGGTGCTGGTAAGCCTGTTTTAGTGAGTACGCGTGGGGGGATGACGGAATTTGTCAAAGAAAATACTACGGGATTCCATTTAAAAGAACCTATGACTGCAGACTCCATAAGCAGCGATATTTTAAAAACGTTAGCGAATCCTGAATTAACAGCAGTTGCAAAGCAAGGTCAGGACTTTGTGTTTGAACACTACAGTTGGGATGGCGTAACTCAAAGATTCGAAGAGGTTATTCATAATTGGTTTGAATAAATAAAAAGGCCGCATTATGCAGCCTTTTTTATTTTTTACTTGTTTTTCATCGCTAATAATAAGCCGGCGTAAACGCCTAATAAATTTGGTTCAATTTGTTCTACGTTTCCACGGATAACAAAATAACCTATAAAAGATAGTAAGATTATATAATATGCATTATATGGTGAGCGATATTTATTCTTGACGCCATTTTTTATACACTCTTTCAATATTGCACAGTATAGCATCATAAGACTTACCAGCCCTAATAAACCAGTGCCAAACCAGATGAATAGCGCAAAATTATGTGGCCCTATTGATTGTCTAAAGGTCCATTCTGGATAATCAATGACACGTTTATTATAGACATCTTTATATGCAACGTTACCGTAACCATAACCAATAACAGGATTTTCTAATATTAGATCGAGTGCGCTGCCTTGAGTACCATTTGCATAGCGATAAGAACTATTAGTTTGTTGAAGTTTATACGTTAGCTTTGCGGTCATCTCCTTATGTGTGAAAATAACCGACAATGCAATGATGGCAACCATTACTCCTACTAATAGTAACTTCCATTGTTTAAACATCAGAATCCATATCAATCCAATGACTAACACGGAAAGCCAGGCCCCTCTGGATAAAGTTCCTAATATCAGAAAAATAAAAATAACGCTTAGAACCACAAAAGAAATGCGGTATTTTGCTGATTTGATAAGCCAGAGATTTAACAATGCAGGGAATAAAAAGACCATCGAGTCAGAAATGCTACGGTGTCTATAATCTGCGAATGGCATTATCCCTTGTTGATAGTCCTTATAATAGGTAATCAATTCAGAAAAACAGCGTAAGCCCAACGCACTAATAAATGAGAAGAAAACGATTTTTTCGACATCTTCTCTTTTCTCGTCTCTCAATATGATCGGTATTGCTATTGTGCATAGTAAAGTATTCTCAATAATAGCTTTGAAAATTTCCTTCATGCTAGCACCTGCATCAGGGGATTGAAGAAGTGACAGCAATGCAGCAATAGTTAATATGGCAACACTACCAAAAAGAAATGTTTTAAATAGTGAGAGATAGTGTTTTGGCCGTTTGCAGAGATAGACGATTGTCGTTATTGTCATAAGAATAACAATAAGATGTTTATACCTTGTAATCCCACCCAAAAAATAGGTGGTAATGAATAAGAATACGAGAGCTCTGTTCCAGTACGCTATCCAGTTTTTTTTCTCGAGAGAGAAAAATAATGTTGAGGTCATCTTATCTCCGATGTCAACTTATTGGTTATTATTTCAAAATTTAAATTTTGAAAAACGGTTTGAGCTGGCAAATCTGCAAGAGACATACTTGTAGAACGACACTCTACTTGATTCTTCCCATACCCACCAATTAATCCCGGATCGGTTGGTCCATAAACCGTGATATTGGGTCTATCCAGTGCCGCCGTTAAATGGCTTAACCCCGTATCCACCGACACTACAAATTTAGCCCCGGCCAGCACGCGGGCAACGCCTTCCAGACTCATCTTCGGCAATACTTCAACATAAGCAAATCCTTCCGCCAGTCGTTTCGCCCGTTCTTCCTCATGCGGCGCGCCCCACGGAAGTTTAATCCGTATTCCTGAATCAGCCAGTAAACCAATCAATTCTCGCCAGTGTTCTTCCGGCCAGTGTTTATCATCACGGGTCGTCGCATGAAGAAATACGGCATATTCGCCAGCATCTGTAGGCAGGTTCGTCAGAAAATGCTGTGCGATAGCATAATCGCCCTGGGTTTGCGGTTTGCTATAGCCCAAACTTTTGGCAAACAGTTCGCGGGTGCGTTCTACGGCGTGCTGCTGTTTTGCAATATGATGCTTACAATTGTAAAACAGGCTGGCTAAAGGTTCGCGAGCGGTTTGCCAGTCCAATCCATGCTTTACGCCATGCGCCAGACGTGTCACCAGTGCCGCGCTTTTTACCAGCCCCTGAGCGTCGATAACTGCGTCATAGTTCTCTGCTTGTAGCGCTTCACGAAACGCTTTGCGTTCCGCTTTTATGGGGGCCGAGAACCAGGCTTTACGCCAGCGACGTATTGCCACAGGAATAACTCGCTCAACGGCAGCGTGCCAGGAAGGAATCTGTGCGAACCCTTCTTCCACCACCCAGTCAAACTTAATCCCTGGGATTGCCTGCTGGGCATCAGTGAGTGCGGGCAACGTATGGAGAACATCGCCCATCGACGATGTTTTAACGATCAAAACCCGCATCCGTCAGGCTTCCTCTTGTAACAATAGCGCGTTGAGTTCTTCCAGTACGCGCTGGGGAGTAATGTCGATCAAGCTCTGGTGATAACCCTCCGCAGCGTCACCTTTACGCACTTTGTGATAGCCGGTAATCAGACGGATCACGCGCGCTTTATGGGATAGCGGCGGTGTGAAGTCCGGGCTACTTGGACCATACAGGGCAACCAGCGGACGATTGAGCGCCGCCGCAACGTGCATCAGGCCAGAATCGTTAGTGACAATGGCTTTACAGGCTGCAATCAGGATAACCGCTTGATCAAGCTGTGTTTCCCCCGCCAGGTTCCGACACCATGCCTGCTGCTCGGTATTTAAAGCGGCAAGAATCTCATTGCCTGCTTCATGATCTTTCGCCGAGCCAAACAGAACCACCTGATAACCTTCATCAATCAGCTGCTTTGCCAGCTCCGCATAGTGGTAGTGTGGCCAGCGTTTTGCCGGACCAAACTCCGCACCCGGGCAAAAACCAATCATCGGACGTTCTGATGAAAGCGAAAATTGATTACAGGTATATGATTTTTCACCTTCGCTCACCTGCAACTGCGGCCATAACAATGGCTGCGGCAGATCTTGTGCTGTGCGCATAATGCCTTTGTCATAGGCCAGCGCTATATAGCGTTCCACCATTAGCGGCCAGGCTTCTTTATCGAGCACGCGTACATCGTTGAGTAAACCGTAGCGCATCTCGCCGCGCCAGCCGGTGCGATGAGGAATACCCGCGAAGAAAGGCACTAATGCGGATTTGAAGGAGTTAGGTAAGACGTAGGCGCGGTCGTAGCGCTTTTCACGCAGGCTATGACCCAGTTTGCGGCGTTCGCCGATTTCCAGCGCTCCGTGACCGAGAGGCATAGGGATAGCTTCGTTAACTTCCGGCATCCGCGATAATAATGGACGGCACCATGCCGGTGCCATCACATCGATTATCGCCTGGGGATAGCGCGCCTGGAGCGTGCGATAGAGACTTTGCGACATCATCATGTCGCCAACCCAAGACGGGCCGATCACCAGTATTTTCATGCAGAGCTCTTATGCGTCGCGATTCAGCCAGGCCATGTATTCCGTTACACCTTCAGCAACGGTTTTGAACGGTTTGTCGTAACCCGCCGCGCGCAGATTTGTCAGATCTGCCTGAGTGAACGCCTGGTAGCGGCCTTTCAGCTTATCCGGGAACGGAATGTATTCGATCTGGCCTTTCTTGTGATAAGCCAGCGTAGCATCAGCTACAGCCTGGAAGGATTCCGCACGACCGGTGCCGAGGTTGAAGATGCCGGAAACGCCATTTTCCAGGAACCACAGGTTTACATCTGCCACATCGCCAACATAGACGAAGTCGCGTTTAAAGTTCTCGCTACCTTCGAACAGCTTCGGTGATTCACCGTTATTAAGCTGGGTGTTGAGATGGAAAGCGACGCTCGCCATGCTGCCTTTATGGCCTTCACGCGGTCCATAAACGTTGAAATAGCGGAAGCCAACAATCTGCGAGTTCGCTTCCGGCAGGATTTGGCGAACATATTCATCAAACAGGAATTTTGAGTAACCGTAGACGTTCAACGGTTTTTCGTACTCGCGGGATTCAATAAAGTCGGAGGTGCGTCCGCCGTAGGTGGCTGCGGAAGAAGCGTACAGGAACGGGATTTCACGCTCCAGGCAGTAGTGCAGCAGCTCCTTGGAGTATTGATAGTTGTTATCCATCATATACTTGCCGTCCCACTCGGTGGTGGAAGAGCACGCGCCTTCGTGGAAAATCGCTTCGACATCGCCGAACTCTTCGCCAGCCATAATCTGGATCAGGAAGTCTTCCTTATCCATATAGTCTGCGATATTCAGATCCACCAGGTTCACAAACTTGGTGCCGTCTTTCAGGTTGTCCACCACCAGAATATCGGTGATGCCTTTATCATTCAGGGCTTTAACGATGTTGCTGCCGATAAAGCCCGCGCCGCCGGTAACGATGATCATAACTGTAACCTTCGAATTATGGAGTCAGAGACAATCTCAGACACGAATGTCTGTAATCATACCATCACATCCGAATCCCTTCAGCCCTTTACATAGAGGTGCAAGGATGCTAATTGCAACAAACTAGTTTGGGTTTTAGCTAGTCCTTCATGGCGGATGTTGGTTTTGCATGTGAATAGTGCTTTAGTATCAATATTCCGATGTATGATAAATAACGGAAGCATTTGAATGGATAATATACAGTATACATTCTGTTAATATTTATGATATAATTCTTTTTTTATATTAATGGTCTTATTAGTAATGAAATCATCCACCACAATTATCACTGCATATTTTGACATTGGTAGAGGGGATTGGACTGCTAATAAAGGGTTCCGTGAAAAACTAGCTCGTTCAGTTGATGTTTATTTTAGTTACTTTGAGCGTCTGGCCGCACTTGAAAATGAGATGATTATTTTCACTTCTCCCGATTTGAAACCAAGGGTTGAAGCGATTCGCAACGGAAAACCAACAACGGTTATCGTTATCGATATAAAAAAGAAATTTAGATATATCAGAAGTCGTATCGAAAAAATTCAAAAAGATGAGTCGTTTACAAATAGACTTGAGCCTCGACAATTAAAAAACCCAGAGTACTGGTCACCAGAGTATGTTTTGGTATGTAACCTTAAGGCCTATTTTGTAAATAAAGCTATCAACATGGGCTTAGTGAAAACGCCTCTTGTTGCGTGGATAGATTTTGGCTATTGCCGTAAGCCAAATGTAACTCGAGGATTGAAAATTTGGGATTTCCCATTTGATGAAAGTAAGATGCATCTTTTCACTATAAAAAAAGGGCTTACTGTCACATCTCAACAACAGGTTTTTGATTTCATGATTGGCAATCATGTATATATTATTGGGGGCGCAATTGTTGGTTCACAGCATAAATGGAAAGAATTCTATAAATTAGTTCTGGAAAGTCAAAAAATAACACTAAATAATAACATTGTGGATGATGACCAGGGCATTTTTGTCATGTGCTATTACAAACGCCCCGATCTCTTCAACCTAAACTATCTGGGGAGAGGAAAATGGTTCGATTTGTTTCGCTGCTTCAGGAGTAACACTTTAGGGGCAAAAATGCAGGCGCTGAGAATTTTCCTTTCAAGAAAATAGGTTTCCCTCCATTAGTGGGTAGCGTTTTGATACCAACTGAGATAGGAAAAATGATGCTTTGGCATCATTTTTTCTTTTTATATCAATGCAATAAAATCAATCATCATTATGCCCAGCCAAAACTGTACAGTTTTTCTACTATCTGTAGGTGTTGAGAGACATCAAGTTACACGTTATTTATCCTGAATTTTGCAGAAGTGTTAACGCGTCATCTCGTCGCGACCTATAAGTTTGGGTAATATGTGCTGGAATTTGCCCTGTCTGGAGAATCGCAATGCGTGGAGAATTTTATCAGCAGTTAACCAACGATCTGGAAACCGCACGGGCGGAAGGGTTGTTTAAAGAAGAGCGCATTATTACGTCTGCGCAGCAAGCAGATATCACTGTGGCTGATGGAAGCCACGTCATTAACTTTTGTGCCAACAACTATCTCGGGCTGGCGAATCATCCGGATCTGATTGCGGCAGCAAAGGCGGGAATGGATTCTCACGGTTTCGGCATGGCTTCGGTGCGTTTTATTTGCGGCACTCAGGACAGCCATAAAGAGCTTGAACAAAAACTGGCGGCCTTCCTGGGGATGGAAGATGCGATTCTCTACTCTTCCTGCTTTGATGCTAACGGTGGCCTGTTTGAAACGCTGCTGGGCGCGGAAGACGCCATTATCTCCGACGCACTGAACCACGCGTCTATTATTGATGGTGTGCGTCTGTGTAAAGCTAAACGCTATCGCTATGCCAACAACGATATGCAGGAGCTTGAAGCTCGTCTGAAAGAAGCGCGTGAAGCCGGTGCGCGTCATGTGCTGATTGCCACCGATGGTGTATTCTCGATGGACGGCGTGATTGCCAATCTGAAGGGCGTTTGCGATCTGGCAGATAAATACGATGCCCTGGTGATGGTAGACGACTCCCACGCGGTCGGTTTTGTCGGTGAAAATGGTCGTGGTTCCCATGAATACTGCGATGTGATGGGCCGGGTCGATATTATCACCGGTACGCTTGGTAAAGCGCTGGGCGGGGCTTCTGGTGGTTATACCGCGGCGCGCAAAGAGGTGGTTGAGTGGCTGCGCCAGCGTTCTCGTCCGTACCTGTTCTCCAACTCGCTGGCACCGGCCATTGTTGCCGCGTCCATCAAAGTACTGGAGATGGTCGAAGCGGGCAGCGAACTGCGTGACCGTCTGTGGGCGAACGCGCGCCAGTTCCGTGAGCAAATGTCGGCGGCGGGCTTTACCCTGGCGGGAGCCGATCATGCCATTATTCCGGTCATGCTTGGCGATGCAGTAGTGGCGCAGAAATTTGCCCGTGAGCTGCAAAAAGAGGGCATTTACGTCACCGGTTTCTTCTATCCGGTCGTTCCGAAAGGTCAGGCGCGTATTCGTACCCAGATGTCTGCGGCGCATACCCCTGAGCAAATTACGCGTGCAGTAGAAGCATTCACGCGTATTGGTAAACAACTGGGCGTTATCGCCTGAGGATGTGAGATGAAAGCGTTATCCAAACTGAAAGCGGAAGAGGGCATCTGGATGACCGACGTTCCTGTACCGGAACTCGGGCATAACGATCTGCTGATTAAAATCCGTAAAACAGCCATCTGCGGGACTGACGTTCACATCTATAACTGGGATGAGTGGTCGCAAAAAACCATCCCGGTGCCGATGGTCGTAGGCCATGAATATGTCGGTGAAGTGGTAGGTATTGGTCAGGAAGTGAAAGGCTTCAAAATCGGCGATCGCGTTTCTGGCGAAGGCCATATCACCTGCGGTCACTGTCGCAACTGTCGTGGCGGTCGTACCCATCTGTGCCGCAACACGATCGGCGTCGGCGTTAACCGTCCGGGCTGCTTCGCCGAATATCTGGTGATCCCGGCGTTCAACGCCTTCAAAATCCCAGACAATATCTCCGACGACCTGGCTTCCATTTTTGATCCCTTCGGTAACGCCGTGCATACCGCGCTGTCGTTCGATCTGGTGGGCGAAGATGTGCTGGTTTCTGGTGCAGGTCCGATAGGTATTATGGCTGCGGCGGTGGCGAAACACGTTGGTGCACGCAATGTGGTGATCACCGATGTTAACGAATACCGCCTTGAGCTGGCGCGCAAAATGGGTATCACCCGTGCGGTTAACGTCGCGAAAGAAAACCTTAATGATGTGATGGCTGAACTGGGCATGACCGAAGGCTTTGATGTCGGTCTGGAAATGTCCGGCGCGCCGCCAGCGTTTCGTACCATGCTCGATACCATGAACCACGGCGGTCGTATTGCGATGCTGGGTATTCCACCGTCCGATATGTCTATCGACTGGACCAAAGTAATCTTTAAAGGCTTGTTCATTAAAGGTATTTACGGTCGTGAGATGTTTGAAACCTGGTACAAGATGGCGGCGCTGATTCAGTCAGGTCTGGATCTCTCGCCGATCATTACCCATCGTTTCTCTATCGATGATTTCCAGAAGGGCTTTGACGCTATGCGTTCGGGCCAGTCCGGGAAAGTAATTCTGAGTTGGGATTAACACGAACAAGGGCTGGTATTCCAGCCCTTTTGCCTGAGGATAATCCGTTAAATATGTAAAATCCTGTCAGTGTAATAAAGATATCGTAATTGCGCTGATCTCTTATATAGCTGCTCTCATTATCTCTCTACCCTGAAGTGACTCTCTCACCTGTAAAAATAATATCTCACAGGCTTAATAGTTTCTTAATACAAAGCCTGTAAAACGTCAGGATAACTTCAGAGGTCGTCGGTAATTTATGATGAACAGCACCAATAAACTTAGTGTTATTATTCCGTTATATAATGCGGGCGATGATTTCCGCACTTGTATGGAATCTTTAATTACGCAAACCTGGACTGCTCTGGAAATCATTATTATTAACGATGGTTCAACGGATAATTCTGTTGAAATAGCAAAGCATTACGCAGAAAACTATCCGCACGTTCGTTTGTTGCATCAGGCGAATGCTGGCGCATCGGTGGCGCGTAATCGTGGGATTGAAGTGGCAACGGGCAAATATGTCGCTTTTGTCGATGCTGACGATGAAGTCTATCCCACCATGTACGAAACGCTGATGACCATAGCGTTAGAGGACGACCTCGACGTGGCGCAGTGCAACGCTGACTGGTCTTTTCGTGAAACGGGAGAAACCTGGCAATCCATCCCCAGCGATCGCCTTCGCTCAACCGGTGTATTAACCGGCCCGGACTGGCTGCGGATGGGGCTTTCTTCGCGCCGTTGGACTCACGTTGTCTGGATGGGGGTTTATCGCCGCGATGTTATTGTTAAAAATAATATTAAATTTATTGCCGGATTACATCATCAGGATATTGTCTGGACAACAGAATTCATGTTTAATGCGCTGCGTGCGCGATATACCGAGCAATCATTATATAAATATTATCTGCATAATACGTCAGTGAGTCGGTTGCATAGACAAGGGAATAAAAACCTTAATTATCAACGTCACTATATTAAGATTACCCGCCTGCTGGAGAAATTAAATCGAAATTATGCCGACAAAATTACGATTTATCCGGAATTTCATCAGCAAATAACTTACGAAGCATTGCGTGTTTGCCATGCGGTGCGCAAAGAGCCGGATATTCTTACCCGCCAACGGATGATTGCCGAGATATTTACTTCCGGTATGTATAAGCGCCTGATTACCAATGTGCGCAGCGTGAAGGTGGGTTACCAGGCGTTACTGTGGTCTTTCCGCTTATGGCAATGGCGCGACAAAACGCGGTCGCACCATCGCATTACGCGTAGCGCCTTTAATTTGCGCTAGCGTTAAGTTTTGCCGCTTCGGGCTGTTTGCCCCAGCCTTGCCACTGATGCTGGAAGTAAACGATCAGCGTGCTCTGGCTGATGCTTTCGCTTAATACTTCAAAGAAGCGATTAGCATAAACAGGTTCTATCGGTTTCTTCGGTTTGCACAGCTTCACGCCACGGAACGGATTACGCGGTGTGTCGGGCACAGTGTTTTTCGGCGGTGTAGACGTATCAACCTGCGGTTCATTCAGCAAGCTGCTGGCTTTCACCAGCGTAATGTCTGGCGGCAGGTTATAAACCATCTGTTGTAGCACGCGTACCGTTGAAGGGTGAGGATGCCCAATGGCAATGGTTGAACCGTTGCGACGCGCCAGATCAATTGCGCGATTAAATTGCACACGGATGTCCGCTTCATTTTGCGAATCGTCGAGGAATACCTTCCGTTTGATCACCTTCACGCCAGTGCCTTGCGCGGCGCGCATCGCCTGGGTATTACCGATGGTTACGCTGTCGAGGAAGTAAAGATTGTAACGCTCCAGCGCCTGCATCACTTTCTGCATACCAAACAGGTTAGAGGTCATCTTGCTACCCATGTGGTTGTTGATCCCCACGGCATAGGGCACGTTATTGACCGCACTACGAATAATGCGCTCAATTTCGTCGCTGCTCATCTCCGGGCGCAGCGTATTTTTCTCCAGCGGCTGTTTACTCAGTGGTGCCATCGGGAGATGAATCAACACTTCGTGCCCGCTGTTATGCGCTTTGGTCGCCATCTCTCTGGCGTGCGGTGAATCGGGTAATACAGCGACGGAGATAGCGGAGGGCATCGCCAGCACCTGGTTTTCGTTGTGCGGGCGATACCCAAAATCATCAATGACGATGGCAAGTTTGCCAGCAAGTACGGGGGAGGAGAGCGCCAACAGAGCGGCAAATGCAAGAACGTTACGACGAAATGGAAACAAAACTTATCTTCCCAACCACGGCTGTGGATTGACCGCCTGACCCTGGCGGCGAATTTCGAAATAGAGTGAAGGCCGACCCTGACCGCCACTGCTGCCCACCAGTGCAATTGGCTGGCCCGCGCGAACCTGCGAACCAACGCTCACCAGTGCGCTCTGATTATAGCCGTAAAGACTCATGTCGCCTTTACCGTGCTCAACCACCACCACCAGACCGTAACCTTGCAGCCAGTCAGCCAGAATCACCCGACCGTCGGCAATCGCTTTAACTTCAGTACCTTCAGAGGCACCGATAACCATTCCTTTCCAGCGTAGTTCGCCCTGTAGCTGTTCACCATAGCGATGCAGCGTCGGCCCGCGAACCGGCCAGAATGCCTGACCACGCGGCGCACCCAGGCCACCAGTTCGGGACATCAGCGATTTTTCGCTTTCGGTCGGTTTATAGGTGGTGCCTTTGCGCGTCGCTTCTTTCTGGCGGTCGCGAACCGCCTGGGCCTCACGCGCTTCTCGTTCAGCACGCGCTTTCGCCGCGGCTTCCGCACGGGCAATGCTGTTACGCAGACGGGATTCGTTGGCACGCAGTTCACTTAGCTGCTGCTGACCTTGCTGGATGGAAGATTCCAGCCCCGCCAGCGTCTTTTTACGCTCGTTCAGAGCCTGAGTCAGTTTCGCCTGTTGGGCGCGCTGTTCATATAACAGCGTTTGTTGCTCGCTTTGTTTCTCTTCCAGTTCAGCACGCTGCATGGCGACTTCTTCACGCGTTTGCTTCAACTGGGCAATGGTTTCTTGTCGCGCCTGGTTGAGATAGCCGAAATAAGCCTGTAAACGCTGTCCACGCTGGCTTTCTTCACCGCTGAGAATTAGCTGAATACCGGTATGCTCGCCCTGACGGAATGCGGCATCCAGTTGCGCGGCGAGGCTGCGCTCCTGGGCGGCTTTTTGCTGCTCCAGTTTGGCAATCGACGCGTTCATCTCATCAATCTGTTTATTGAGTTGATTGAGCGTGTTTTGCGTTTCGCGCAGCTTACGGGTGGCTTCAGAGATCGCTTCTTCCTGCTTTTTCAATTGTGCGAGCAGGCTTGCGCGTTGTTGTTGCTTTTGGCGTACCGCGCGCTCTTTTGCGGCGATATCGGCCTGAATAGATTTGAGTTGGTCACGCTCATCCGCGTGGGCGGAAAAGGCGCACAACAATACGCCAGCGCTAAGAACGCTGGCGTAGATGATGGGCCTGATTGCAAACCTGCGCGGTTTCACGGCCCGTGTCATGGTATTAATCGCCTTTCCCCTCATGGGGAGGGATTATTCCACGATGAACAGCGGCTTACCAGTCATCTCTTGCGGGATTTCCATACCCATCAGCGACAACATGGTCGGCGCGATGTCAGAAAGTTTGCCGCCTTCAACCGCTTTCACGTTCTTATCACCAACATAAATCAGCGGAACTGGCAGGTTGGTGTGTGCCGTGTGTGCCTGACCCGTTGCCGGATCGCGCATCTGTTCAGCGTTACCGTGGTCAGCGGTGATCAGCAGTTGTCCACCCACGGACTCAACCGCTTTCGCGACTTCTTCCACGCAGTGATCCAGTGCTTCAACCGCTTTAACCGCCGCTTCCATCACCCCGGTGTGACCTACCATGTCGCCGTTCGGATAGTTACAGATAATGGTGTCGTATTTGCCGCTCTTGATGGCCGCAACCAGTTTTTCGGTCAGCTCTGCGGAGCTCATTTCCGGTTGCAGATCGTAGGTAGCCACTTTCGGTGAGTTGATCAGAATGCGATCTTCGCCTTTGAACGACTCTTCTACGCCACCGTTGAAGAAGAAAGTAACGTGGGCATATTTTTCGGTTTCGGAAATACGCAACTGAGTTTTGTCGTTTTTCGCCATCCACTCGCCGAAGGTGTTAACCAGGGAAGCGGGTGGGTAAGCAACCGCAGTTTTGATGTCAGCGGCGTATTCGGTCAGCATCACGAAATCGACGTTAACCACTTTCTTACGCGCGAAGCCATCGAAATCAGCGTTCACGAATGCACGAGTGATTTCACGCGCGCGGTCAGCACGGAAGTTCATGAAAATCAGCGCATCGCCGTCTTCCATTGCCGCATCTGGCTGACCTTCTGCACGAATAACGGTCGCTTTCACGAACTCGTCGTTTTCGTCGCGAGCATAAGCTGCCTGCAAACCAGCAACGGCAGTATCGGCCTGGAACTCACCCTGCGCCAGAGTCAGCAGGTCATAGGCTTTTTCAACGCGATCCCAACGGTTATCGCGGTCCATCGCGTAGTAACGACCAATGATGGACGCTACGCGGCCTTTACCCAGCGCAGCAAATTTCTCTTCAAATTTTTTCAGCGAGGATTCAGCACTGCGCGGCGGGGTGTCGCGACCGTCAAGGAATGCGTGCAGGTAGATTTTTTCTGCGCCGCGTTCAGCTGCCAGTTCTACCATCGCCATGATGTGATCTTCGTGGCTGTGTACGCCGCCTACGGAGAGCAGACCCATAATGTGTACTGCTTTACCTGCGTTTTTCGCTTTATCTACCGCGCCAGTCAGCACTGGATTAGCAAAGAAAGCGCGATCTTTGATTTCAACGTCCAGACGAGTCAGGTCCTGATACACGATGCGGCCGGCACCCAGGTTAACGTGGCCTACTTCGGAGTTACCCATCTGACGGTCAGGCAGACCGACTTCCAGACCGGAAGCGTCGATCAGGGTATGCGGACGATTGGCCCACAGTGCATCCATTACCGGGGTTTTAGCACTAAAAATGGCGTTATCCTGCTGTTCTTCACGATAGCCATAGCCATCCAGAATCACCAGTACCATAGGTTTTTTAGAAACCGACATTGCGACAACCTCATACTCAAGAGTCAAAATTTGCGTAATTTTACTACAGCTGAATCGATAAAATAGCCTCTGAAGATCAAAATATACGACCGCTCGCGGCAAGCCGATGCCAGATTTGCGCTTTTTTTTCGTCGTGCCCCGCAAAATTGCATTCCAGTTAACGCGCTGGCTGTATTTGCCGCACCGCGCAGGTATACTCCTTTCCTGGTTTTTTTAATCACTACGTCGGGAGTTGTTACCCCCCATGCAAGAAATTATGCAATTTGTTGGCCGTCATCCCATACTGAGTATCGCCTGGATCGCGTTACTGGTGGCGGTTCTTGTGACTACGTTTAAGAGCCTGACCTCGAAAGTGAAGGTGATTACTCGTGGTGAAGCTACGCGTCTGATCAACAAAGAAGACGCTGTGGTTGTGGATTTACGTCAGCGTGATGACTTCCGTAAAGGCCATATCGCAGGTTCTATCAATCTGTTGCCGAGTGAAATCAAAGCCAACAATGTTGGTGAGCTTGAGAAGCACAAAGACAAACCGGTTATCGTGGTAGACGGTTCTGGCATGCAGTGCCAGGAGCCTGCAAACGCGCTGACGAAAGCTGGTTTTGCGCAAGTATTCGTGCTGAAAGAGGGCGTTGCTGGCTGGGCTGGCGAAAACTTGCCTCTGGTGCGCGGCAAATAATTTACCTGTCGTCTTTCATGATGCAGGCCGTTAGCTGCAATTAGGCCCCCAGCGACTTATTGTTATAAGCTTCTGGGGACACTCCATTTTGCTGCCGCCCTGCAACATGAAATTTCAGGGTAAAAAAACAGGAGCTAATTTATGGCCAATGTTGAAATCTATACCAAAGAAACCTGCCCGTATTGCCATCGTGCAAAAGCACTGCTGAGCAGCAAGGGCGTGAGTTTCCAGGAGCTGCCGATCGATGGCAATGCCGCCAAGCGTGAAGAGATGATCAAACGCAGCGGTCGCACCACGGTTCCCCAGATTTTTATTGACGCACAGCACATTGGCGGCTGTGATGACTTGTATGCATTGGATGCACGTGGTGGACTGGATCCCCTGCTGAAATAACGTGTGAACGTTGGCATTACATTGCGCAGTATTTAAGGACAACACTTAAGGGTTTTCTACACATGTCAGAACAAAACAACACTGAAATGACTTTCCAGATCCAACGTATTTATACCAAGGATATCTCTTTCGAAGCGCCGAACGCGCCGCACGTTTTCCAGAAAGATTGGCAACCAGAAGTTAAACTTGATCTGGATACGGCATCTTCCCAACTGGCAGATGACGTATACGAAGTGGTACTGCGTGTTACCGTAACGGCCTCCCTGGGCGAAGAAACCGCGTTCCTGTGTGAAGTTCAGCAGGGCGGTATTTTCTCCATCGCGGGTATCGAAGGCACCCAGATGGCACATTGCCTGGGCGCATACTGCCCGAACATTCTGTTCCCGTATGCTCGTGAGTGCATCACCAGCATGGTATCCCGCGGTACATTCCCGCAACTGAACCTTGCGCCGGTTAACTTCGATGCGCTGTTCATGAACTATTTGCAGCAGCAGGCTGGCGAAGGTACTGAAGAACATCAGGATGCCTGATGAACCAACGTAATGCTTCAATGACTGTGATCGGTGCCGGCTCGTACGGCACCGCTCTTGCCATTACCCTGGCAAGAAATGGCCACGAGGTTGTCCTCTGGGGCCATGACCCTGAACATATCGCAACGCTTGAACGCGACCGCTGTAACGCCGCGTTTCTCCCCGATGTGCCTTTTCCCGATACGCTCCATCTTGAAAGCGATCTCGCCACTGCGCTGGCAGCCAGCCGTAATATTCTCGTCGTCGTACCCAGCCATGTCTTTGGTGAAGTGCTGCGCCAGATTAAACCGCTGATGCGTCCTGATGCGCGTCTGGTGTGGGCGACCAAAGGGCTGGAAGCGGAAACCGGACGTCTGTTACAGGACGTGGCGCGTGAGGCCTTAGGCGATCAAATTCCGCTGGCGGTTATCTCTGGCCCAACGTTTGCGAAAGAACTGGCGGCAGGTTTACCGACGGCTATTTCGTTGGCCTCTACCGACCAGACCTTTGCCGATGATCTCCAACAATTGCTGCACTGTGGCAAAAGTTTCCGCGTTTACAGCAACCCGGATTTCATCGGTGTGCAGCTTGGCGGTGCGGTGAAAAACGTCATTGCCATTGGCGCGGGGATGTCCGACGGTATCGGTTTTGGTGCGAATGCGCGTACGGCGCTGATCACCCGTGGGCTGGCTGAAATGTCGCGTCTTGGTGCGGCGCTGGGTGCCGATCCTGCCACCTTTATGGGCATGGCGGGGCTTGGCGATCTGGTGCTTACCTGTACCGACAACCAGTCGCGTAACCGCCGTTTTGGCATGATGCTCGGTCAGGGCATGGATGTACAAAGCGCGCAGGAGAAGATTGGTCAGGTGGTGGAAGGCTACCGCAATACGAAAGAAGTCCGCGAACTGGCGCATCGCTTCGGCGTTGAAATGCCAATAACCGAGGAAATTTATCAAGTATTATATTGCGGAAAAAACGCGCGCGAGGCAGCATTGACGTTATTAGGTCGTGCACGCAAGGACGAGCGCAGCAGCCACTAACCCCAGGGAACCTTTGTTACCGCTATGACCCGGCCCGCGCAGAACGGGCCGGTCATTATCTCATCGTGTGGAGTAAGCAATGTCGTGTGAAGAACTGGAAATTGTCTGGAACAATATTAAAGCCGAAGCCAGAACGCTGGCGGACTGTGAGCCAATGCTGGCCAGTTTTTACCACGCGACGCTACTCAAGCACGAAAACCTTGGTAGTGCACTGAGCTACATGCTGGCGAACAAGCTGTCATCGCCAATTATGCCTGCTATTGCTATCCGTGAAGTGGTGGAAGAAGCCTACGCCGCTGACCCGGAAATGATCGCCTCTGCGGCCTGTGATATTCAGGCGGTGCGTACCCGCGACCCGGCAGTCGATAAATACTCAACCCCGTTGTTATACCTGAAGGGTTTTCATGCCTTGCAGGCCTATCGCATCGGTCACTGGTTGTGGAATCAGGGGCGTCGCGCATTGGCAATCTTTCTGCAAAACCAGGTTTCTGTGACGTTCCAGGTCGATATTCACCCGGCAGCAAAAATTGGCCGTGGCATTATGCTCGACCACGCCACGGGCATCGTTGTGGGTGAAACGGCGGTAATTGAAAACGACGTATCGATTCTGCAATCTGTGACGCTTGGCGGTACGGGTAAATCTGGTGGTGACCGTCACCCGAAAATTCGTGAAGGTGTGATGATTGGCGCGGGCGCGAAAATCCTCGGCAATATTGAAGTTGGTCGCGGCGCGAAGATTGGCGCAGGTTCCGTGGTGCTGCAACCGGTGCCGCCGCATACAACCGCCGCTGGCGTTCCGGCTCGTATTGTCGGTAAACCAGACAGCGATAAGCCATCAATGGATATGGACCAGCATTTCAACGGTATTAACCATACATTTGAGTATGGGGATGGGATCTGATGTCCTGTGATCGTGCCGGATGCGATGTAATCATCTATCCGGCATACAGTAACTAATCTCTCAACAACGCTCCCGGATATCCCAGCTGCCTCCAGGCTTCATACACCACAACTGACACCGCATTGGACAGGTTCATGCTGCGGCTGTCCGGCACCATCGGAATGCGAATTTTTTGTTCAGCGGGCAGGGCATCAAGAATGCTCGCTGGCAGGCCGCGTGTTTCCGGGCCGAACATCAGATAATCGCCATCCTGATAGTTTACGGCGCTGTGAGCAGGCGTACCTTTCGTGGTGAGGGCAAACAGGCGCTGGGGATTTTCTGCTTCGAGGAACGCGCGAAAGTCATGATGACGCGTAACGGCGGTAAACTCGTGATAGTCCAGCCCCGCGCGGCGCAGGCGCTTATCGTCCCAGGCAAATCCCATCGGTTCGATGATATGCAGACGAAAGCCGGTATTAGCGCAAAGACGGATGATATTGCCAGTATTTGGCGGAATTTCTGGTTCGTAAAGTACGATGTTTAGCATACTGCCCCCTTAGTGCGGGGGCAGGATAGCAGAAAATTGGTGAGCAGTGCGGCCTTTTCCCCTCACCCCGGAGGGGCGAGGGAGAAAAAAAGAGTGCGGTGTCGTTTCAGAGTGAGGGAGTACATACAGCGCCGAACGGTCCCCACTCCCTGAGGGAGAGGGTTAGGGTGAGGGGGCTCAAACGACTATGCCGCATTCCCTTTCGCCATCGGAGCCAGTGCCGTAGGCAACTCTTTACCCAGCCCCTGCACCAGCGAATCTTGCGTAATTTCACTGATCGATTTCGCGCCAGTCAGCGTCATTGCCACTTTCATCTCTTTCTCGATCAGATTTAGCAGGTTAGCTACACCCGCCTGGCCCGCTGTTGCCAGCGCATACAGGAAAGCACGACCCAGAAGTACGGTGTCGGCACCGAGCGCAATCATACGCACGACATCAAGCCCGTTACGAATTCCGCTATCCGCCAGAATGGCGATATCACCTTTCACCGCATCTGCAATAGCGGGCAACGCACGAGCGGAAGAGAGTACACCGTCCAGCTGGCGGCCACCGTGGTTAGAAACCACAATTCCATCAGCACCAAAACGTACTGCATCGCGCGCATCTTCCGGATCGAGGATCCCTTTGATCACCATCGGGCCATCCCAGAAATCGCGGATCCACTCAAGGTCTTTCCATGAGATGGACGGATCGAAGTTATTCCCCAGCCAGCCGATGTAATCTTCCAGTCCGGTCGGTTTGCCGAGATAAGCTGAGATATTACCTAAATCATGTGGACGACCGTTCAGGCCCACATCCCACGCCCATTGCGGATGCGTCACCGCCTGCAAGTAGCGGCGCATTGCCGCATTTGGGCCGCTCATACCTGAATGCGCATCACGGTAGCGTGCGCCCGGTGTCGGCATATCCACGGTGAAAACCAGCGTCGAACAACCCGCTGCTTTTGCTCGCTCCAGCGCGTTACGCATAAAGCCGCGATCGCGCAGTACATAAAGCTGGAACCACATTGGGCGCTTGATGGCTGGCGCGACTTCTTCAATCGGGCAAACGGAAACCGTCGAGAGAGTAAACGGAATGCCATGCGCGTCCGCCGCTTTGGCTGCCTGAACTTCGCCACGACGCGCATACATGCCACACAAACCCACCGGTGCCAGTGCTACCGGCATCGACAATTTCTCATTAAACAGCGTCGTTTCCAGGCTTAAGTCAGACATGTTTTTCAGAATACGCTGGCGCAGTGCCACTTCTGACAAATCTTCCACGTTGCGGCGCAGCGTGTATTCAGAATATGCACCACCATCCATATAGTGGAACAGGAACGGCGGCAGAATGCGTTGCGCTGCGGCGCGATAATCGCTGGCTGCGGAAATAATCATGCGTTTTTCTCCCTCGAATGCTCATAATGCTCACCGGGCAGGCGGGTAATCCGTGCGTGGCGAGCCTGATCTTCATCGAATCGTTTCATGGTGGTGTGAACAAAACTAAGGTGCGCCATCATTGCTTTACGCGCCCCGTCGGCATCACCAGCAAAAATGGCGTCAATGACAGCCTGATGTTGTTCGGTCAGTTGTGAAAAAACCGGTGGCACCAGATACATCCGCTGACGGCTATGCTTCACTGAGGATTGCAGGACATCGAAGAAACCGCGCATGGTTTGCAGCAGCACGATGTTATGTGAGGCTTCGGCAATCGCCAGATGAAAACGAACGTCCGCTTGTGAGGCGATATCCGGGTCTTCACTTAGCGTTGCTTCAAAGCAAAGCTGAATCTTTTCTTTGTCGCCAGGTGTGGCGCGCATTGCCGCATGCCATGCGGTGCTGGCTTCAATGGCGTAGCGGGCTTCCAGAATATCGAAACTGTAATCCGGATCATCGGCCATCAGCGTTTTTAGCGGCTGGACGATGTTTTGCTCCGACCATGTGTCATGACGCCAGCGAATAAACGTCCCGCCGCCGCGTCGACTGAGCAGCACGCCTTCGCTCACCAGTTTTGCCAGCGCCTCGCGTAGTGAATTACGTGATACGCCGAGTTGCATCGCCAGTTGGCGCTCAGCGGGCAACTTCATGCCAGCTTCCAGGTTTTTTTCATCAATCAGCGCCCGCACACGATCGGCAACCTCGTCTGACAGGCGTCTGGGTAAAACAATCATTAAGGAATCATCCACGTTAAGACATAAGCCTGAAGCGTGGTGATCACGCCCACCATACAGGTGAAGATCAGGCTGTGTTTGACAGTAAAGCGGAACAAATCAGACTCTTTGCCCACCAGGCCTACCGCCGCACAGGCGATAGCGATAGATTGCGGGGAGATCATCTTACCGGTGACGCCACCGGTGGTATTGGCGGCAACCAGCAACAGATCAGAGACGCCAATTTGTTGTGCTGCGGTGGCTTGCAGCGCGGCGAACAGGGCGTTAGATGAGGTATCCGACCCGGTCAGGAATACCCCCAGCCAGCCGAGGAACGGCGAGAAGAAGGTGAATGCATGACCGGTGTGCGCCAGTGCCAGTGCCAGTGTTGATGACAGTCCGGAATAGTTCGAGATAAAGGCGAACGCCAGCACCATGCCGATGGAGTAGATGGGTAGAGCCAGTTCTTTCAGCGTGCTGCCGAAGGTGCTGATAGCGTCAGACGGTTTCATCTTCAGCCAGACAATCGAGAGCAGTGCAGCAAACAGAATGGCGGTGCCGGTGGCAGAGAACCAGTCAAACTTAAACACGGCGGCATAGGCTGTAGCCTCGCTGACCACTGGTGGCATACGGGCAACCAGTTTATCGAGGTACGGCACCGGAATGTTGATCACCCACTCATACAGCGCACCACCCGATGCGAACAGGGCTTTAAACGGCGGGATACTCCACAGTGTTACGGTAGCTGTCAGGAACAGGAACGGTGTCCAGGCACGTAACACCTGACCCGCAGTGTAACCGGTGTGGGCCAGCGTCATATCAACCTGTGACGCCCCCAAATCACCAAAACGGAATACGCGCACTGGCTGCCAGCGTTTGAGGAACAGCGTCAGGCAGAGCAGTGATACCAGCGAAGAGATAATGTCCGGCAGCTCCGGCCCAATGAAGTTAGAGCTAAGGTACTGAGCGATGGCAAACGAGCCGCCCGCAACCACGACCGCAGGCCACGTCTCCTTGATACCGCGCCAGCCGTCCATAATCGCCATGATCCAGAACAGCACGATAATGGTCATAAACGGTAGCTGCCGCCCCACCATCTGGCCAATCTCAAAGCTGTCGATGCCTGTTACTTGTCCGGCAACCAGGATTGGAATGCCCATCGCGCCAAATGCCACTGGCGCGGTGTTAACAATCAGGCACAGTCCGGCGGCGTACAGCGGTTTAAAACCCAGGCCGACCAGCAATGCGGCGGTAATTGCTACCGGTGCGCCAAAGCCTGCGGCTCCTTCAAGGAAAGCGCCGAAACAGAAACCGACGATCAGCATTTGCAGACGCTGGTCAGGGGTTATCGAAAGAATAGACGAGCGAATGATGTCAAACTGCCCGGTTTTCACCGAGATCTTATAGACGAACACTGCTGCAATAATGATCCACGCGATGGGCCACAAACCATAGAAGAAGCCATAAACCACCGAGGCCAGCGCGTTAGCGACCGGCATTTTATAGAACAGCAAAGCCACGGCAAGGGCGATTGCTACCGTCCATGAGGCGGCGACGTATCCTTTCAGTTTGAGCTTAATCAGCGCAAAGAAGAAAAACAGGATGGGAAGCGATGCTATCAGACTGGAAAGCCAGATATTCCCGGCGGGATCGTAGTTTTGTTGCCAGAGATTCATTGCAGGTCTCCTGGAGTCCACGCACATCGTGTAATGAGTCTGTTGCTCATCTCCTTGTCACACGTTGTGTAAAAGTGGCACTGCCAATTGTGTTGTGTAGGGATAATGACAATGAATGGTTAACTAAATGTTATGTATTGGCAATATTGATGTGAGTTTTAATTGGGGAATTGTGAACCAGAGGTCAGATAAGCGAAGAATTGGTAGGGCCAATTCTTGTGGGGGGAGATGTCTGGTAAAGAAAAAGGGCAATCCTCATCAGAGAATTGCCCTTAGATTGTTGACCCGGAGCGCCTTATCTTGCCTGATGCGCGTAACGCATCAGGCAATTTGGCGTTTGCCCTTAGTCACACTAACTTAATGGATCATTACCACTGAATACCGGCACCGAGTGCGGCGGAGTATTCACCCTGGCTATTGGTACTACCTTGTAATTTGTAGACCCAACGACCATTGGCGCTCACCATCGATACACCTAAAGCAACTGCCGATTCACCGTTGTAAGTACCGCCACCAATAGAAGCCATGCTGGCACCCGGTGTATAAGCCTGCGGCAGACCGGTCATTGCCATTGCAGAAGCGATACCACCGCTCAACTTGCTTTCAGTTTTAGACAGTTTGTTATCCATCTCAACCATTCGCTGATCGGTGTATTGCTTCGTTTCCTGCACGCTTTGCTTCAACTGCGCGTAATTCACCGCGTCGTTGTTGTTGACGCCAGCGGAGACGTTGCTGATACGAGTCGTACCGCCGTTGCCGCCACCGAGGGTGATATTGCTATAGTCGATAGAACCATCAGCTTTGGTGTCGTAACGCACACCGCCAGCTTCGGAAGACTTCAACTGTGCCACGTTAACAGCATCGGTGTCGTTTTTACCTGCGGCTACGTTGGTGATACGACGTTGATTAGTAGATGAGCCTACAGAGATCGTATTTTCTTCGGTTGCCACAGACCCTGTACCCAGTGCGACGCTGTTATCCGCGGCAGCAATGGAGCCAGAACCAATCGCGACGCTATCTTTACCCTGCGCGCTGGCATCTACACCATCGGTATTGGTCTTGAAGTACTTGGTGCTACCGGTGGTGACGATATCGCCAATACCGTTTTCGATATTGGTGACGCGTGAATCAAGATTCGTTACCCGATTATCCAGGTTAGTAATGCTCTGGGTATTCTGGGAAACCTGCGCATCCGTTACTTTCAACTGACCCACGTTGACCGCATCGGTATCAGCCGAACCTGCTGCGACGTTAGTGATCTGACGTTGACCATCCGCACTACCGACTGAGAATTCACCGACAGAGTTCTGCGGTGCGTCCATGTTGTAGGCGGTATAATTGGTTTGAGCGCCACGAGTGGTCGTAGAACCATTACCTATCGCAATACTGTTGACATGAATGACTTGCGCATTGCTACCAATGGCAATGCCGTTAAGTGCATTCGCGTCCACGTAGGCACCATAACCGATACCAATACCTTTATCGCCATTCACGATGGTTTTCGCACCCATTGCCAGCGAGTCAGTTCCCACTGCCAGTGAATCTTCTTCCGTTGAATTAGCGTGGAAGTATTTAGTCGGCGTGGTTGCGACCGCACCAATCGCATTCTGCAATTGACGAACCGTAACGGCGTCATGGGCTTCGGAACCATCGGCTACGTTGATGATTTGACGATATTTACCGTCATCACCGATAGACAATGCACCGAGCAGTTCGCCATCCGTGGTGTCGTAACCAATAACAACGCCATTTTCCGTTATGCTGGTGTCACGGGAGCCTTTGGCAATCACTCGGCTGGAAACAGAGCTGCTACCCAGGGCGATACCCGTATCAACGTCGCTGTAGCTGCCCTGACCAATAGCTACGCTGCTATCGCCTTTGGCGACAGAGTTATAACCTATAGCTGTAGCGCCAACACCCTGTGCGCTGGCGTCGTTGAACGCTAAGCCGTCGTCGTTAGTACGCACATAGTTAATACCCGCACCGTTTTCTTGGATATAGGTTGCGTCGGTGTTACCAGCGAGCTGATTGATAATTTGGGTGTTCTGCTCAATCATCATATTCGTCGCATTCAACTGAGAACCGTTCACTGCATCGGTACTGTCCTCACTAATACTGCCATTAGCGACATTAGTGATGATGCTGGCTTTACCGTCATGGCTGGCATTGTAGGCTCCAGCACCGCCATTGGCAGTCTCATCCCACAGCAGGGCGTTATCATCAAGCGCATCCAGGGCGTCACCGACGTTGTTGTACTCGGCGTTCGCAATGGTGTAAGTCGGTGCGGTGATGGTGCCGTCAGCGTTGACTTCTGCGTCACCACCCAGCGCATCAGCGATGTACTTATTGGTGGTATAGAGTTGTGAGCCGTTAATCGCGTCGCTGCTGGCAGCAGAGATTGCACCGTTAGCGACGTTAGTGATTACACTGGCAGTTTTATCTTTTCCGTGAGCGGCGCTAAATGCACCATTTTCACCGGCGTCCGCATCCCAGAGCAGAGCGTCGTCAAGAGTGGTATCGATAGCATTCAGGGCATCACCGACATTATCGTAATCAGCATTAGCAATGGTGTACGTCGGCGCAGTGATGGTGCCGTCTGCATTGACTTCGGCACCACCCCCCAGCGCATCAACAACATAACTGCTCACGCCGTGGAGTTGTGAGCCGTTTACTGCGTCAGAACTGGAGTCTGAAATTTCACCATCTGCGACATCAGTGATCACGCTTGCGTCACCATTAGTACCGTGTTTGGCACTGAATTTACCTGCGGTGGCATCCCAAAGCAGAGCATCGCCGAGAGACGTGCTAAATGAGGAGTTAATCGCAGCCAGTGCATCGCCGACGTTATAATAATTTGTTTCACCGATTTTGTAGGTTGGACCGGTAAACACACCGTCAGTATTCACAGAAGCATTGCCGCCGAAGTAGGTGGCGATATTGCTGCTTAAGTCATAAAGCTGGCTACCGTTAATGGCATCGGAACTGGTTGCAGTGACTGTGCCGTCCAGGATATTGGTGATTTTGTTGGCGGTATTGTTGCCATGAGCTGCAGTGAAGACACCATTGTCCTTATCCCATTTCAGCGCATCCTCACCAAGATTAGTCACCGTCTCAGTCAGATTAGAGATGTTGGTGGTGTTAGTGGCGATATTGGTGGTATTCGTCGCCACGGCATCGTTGGTGGTTTTCAGCTGAGAGCCGTTAACGGCATCGGTGCTGCCAGTCGTCAGGTCGCCATCTTTAACGTTGGTGATTTTGCTGGTGGTCTCGGTGCCATGAGCTGCCGTGAATACACCATTGTCCTTATCCCATTTCAGCGCATCCTCACCAAGATTAGTCACCGTCTCAGTCAGATTAGAGATGTTGGTGGTGTTAGTGGCAATATTGGAAGTGTTATTGGCGATATTGGTGGTATTCGTCGCCACAGCATCGTTGGTGGTTTTCAGCTGAGAGCCGTTAACAGCATCAGTGCTGTCAGCCGTCAGGTCGGCATCTTTAACGTTGGTGATTTTGCTGGTGGTATCCTGGCCGTGAGCTGCACTGAATGCCTTTTTAGTTTCGTTCCAGAGCAGGGCATCAGCCTGAAGGTCACCAACGGAATCCGTCAGGTTGGTGATATTGGTGGTATTGGTGGCAATATTTGCCGTATTCGTGGCAATGTTGCTGGTATTAGTAGCGATATTGGCGGTGTTGGCTTCGACATCGTCATTGGTAGCTTTCAGTTGGGAACCGTTAACCGCATCCTTACTGGAGGCTGAAATCGTGCCATCCGCAACATCGGTGATTACGCTGGCAGTTGGGCTACTAGTACCATGAGCAGCGCTGTATTTGCCTTTGGTTTGGTCCCATTGCAGGGTGTTTTCATCAAGTACAGCGAGCGCAGCCCCTACGTTATTTTTGCTACCATTTTTTAAATTGTAGGTTGGTGCTGTAACAGTACCGTCATCAACATCTACTGCAGCCCCTCCTCCAAGCCTTTTTGCTACCGAGTCGCTAATGGCATAAAGCTGTGAACCATTAATGGCATCGTAACTGTCAGACTTGATCGCGCCATTTTTCACATTAACGATCTTGCGTTTTAATGAACTATTGCCGACAGAGACGGTATTGTCTAAATCCACAATGGAATCTGCGCCCAGCGCGACAGAGTTAATACCGTTGGCACTGCTATTACTACCAAGCGCAAGACTCTTATCACCAGTTGCATTACTGGCTGTGCCTAAGGCAATGGTGTTTAAGCCTCTCGACTGGCTACCATTACCCAGAGCGATGGCATCCACGCCATCAGCTTTGTTGCCCTGGCCTATGGCGATTGCATTATCTGCCAGAGCCTGGCTGCCATTTCCTAATGCGATAGTATTGACTTTATCGGCAAGGCTTCCGAACCCCATTGCCATGCTATTAGTCCCTTTTGCCTTCGCATTATTGCCAATAGCAGTTGCATTTTCAGCGGCTTCGGTCTCAGCACCTATCGCAATAGCGTTCGCTGCGCTGGCAAGTGATTGTCTGCCAAATGCGAGGCTGTCAGTACCGCTAGCTACACTGCTACGCCCCAGGGCAATTGCGTTTTCTTCAGATGCGACGCTACTTGCTCCCAGCGCCATTGAATACGCTTTTGACGCATTGGCGGTGTCGCCAAGAGCAATACTCATAATCTCAGTAGCTTTAGTGGCATTTCCCAGGGCAATGGCGTTTGCTCCTTCCGCTTTGGAAGAGTCCCCCATAGCAATAGACAATTTACCCAATGCTTTTGAATAACGGCCGAGGGCCATTGAGTATTGGCCCAATGAATACGAAGAGGCACCCAGTGCTATACTTCTATCGCCTTCTGATATTGCACTAACCCCAAAGGCCATTGATGCACCGCCAATCGCATGGGTTTTTGACCCGATGGCAGAGCTATATTGGCCTTCAGCTATAGCGTCATAACCCACAGCAGTACTGGAACCACTGGTGTTCATAAAAGTATTTGCTTTCGCCCCTTTGCCTATAGCAACCCAGCCGTCGCCAGCTGATCCACTACCGTAATCAACACCCTGACCGTTGTCATTCCCGGCATTCGCCAATGCCCCAAACGACGACAACATTCCACCCGCAACCAGCGCAGAAATTAACAGCTTACTGCGCCCAGATTTCTTGCCACGGCTTTTTGCCGTTTCGCTGGTAACAGTATAATTCCCTGTCGCAGGGTTCCAGATAACTTTAAATATTTTGTTCATTAATGATGCTCGCTATTCCTTGTTATAAGCGTACTAACTGCATTTATTTTTTGCTTCTTTTCTGCCGATTTTCAGCAGAGGGAAGATTGTCGAACTGAATATTTTCCATGTTGATGGCTAACTTCAGATATCCCAGGTTATTGGGCGATACACCCTTCAGGGTCAAATTAATGTCTTGCCATTGACCTGGTAATAATTTCAATGTGGATTTCATTGATGTGTTGAAAAGTAATTGTTGCCACCGGGCAAACTCTTTGGCATCGACAGGTTTTTCACCACCCCATGTCGCATTAAAACCAATGTTTGAGATAGGTGTACTTAATAAGTTGACCAGTGAGATATGAATAACACTACCATTCTCTGTGGCGTCAATGGATAACACTCGACCCGCTAAAGCCACCGAACCGTTGTTCAGGATGAAATACTTCGTTTTTGCTGGGTTAAACTCGGTAAAAATAAAAGTATTTTGTTGGTCTTTAACGGATTTAATTACGTGAGTTAAAGTCTTTGTACTGTTTATTATGCCAGTTTGTTGTTTTTGAATAGTTTCGAGTTGACTCTTTAGCTGTGCTTGTTGTTTTTCAAGTAGCACAATTTTATTATTATGTTCTTCTTGTTGTTTCAGTAAACTACTTTCTGGCTTGCCTTCTTCAATGTAGTCACATCCCGTTAATGCGCAGAGAACTGAAACAGTGACAGCACTGAAAAAAATCTTCTTCAAGTTCATGTAAAAATCCTTATTGCCTCCGACCAGCGATCAATGCCGGTAGAGTTGTCCATTGTATTATTGGTGATCTATGTTGCTTTACATTAATGACAGTAATGTGTGTCGATTAAATATTGTTTTAAGCATTCATCATAAAAATGTATCATTCGTTTCAAAAGATGTCTGTGTTTGTATGAATATAATATTTTTCGTGGATTCTAATGATGATTATTAATAAATGTCAAATATGAAAGAAACCATGTCTGGGAAAAATTTTACAGATAATTGATTGTATGAATATGATGATTAAAATTTCACAATTAAATCCGAAAAAAAGTGACGTAACTGCTTGTTAATTAATAAATGATATCTTCTATATATTTTTATTGTTTATAGGTGGTTATTTCGGTAAAGATGCATTTTCAGAATATCAACCAGCGGTAAATCGACGTAAGGGGAGTGAATTGTTTGGTAATTAGGTGAGTAGACAGGAGAGTCCCCGCATTGACCAGCTAACGCAAGTCAGATGCGGGTTGATACGATCGTACCAGTCGTCTGAGGGGCTTAAAACGCGGTCTTTGAAAACCCGGTCATCTCTTCCAGGCCCATTTCACGGCCCAGTGCGGTCATTGGGTGCACAACCACCAGTCCGCGAACACTTTTCTTCAGCTTGCCCATATCAGCCTGCTCTTTTTTGGTAATTGCGCGCTGAAACGGCATCTTCATCAGTTTTTGCGCTTCTTTACTCAGTTTTTGGCTATGAACCTCACGCAGGCGAGCAATTTCTGCTTCCAGCGTGGCTTTCTCTTTTTCCAGCTCGGCATATTTGTCTGCGGCTTCAACCAGCGACAGATCGGCCTGCTGGTGGCGGATGGCGTCCAGACGATCGCTGAGACGTTTGATTTCGTTTTTTTCGACTTCTTTCATGTGATGGCTTCTGATAAAGATAAATTTATAGCCCCTAGTATGCGCGACCAGGTGCTTTGTTCACAACTGATGACATTGCAATAGTTCTGTAACGTAATCATTAACATGCTTAAAAACTACGCAATTTATTGATTAATTAAGAAATCTATAGAAAAAAGATAATAAACAGCAGCGGATGATTATTGAGGATTCAGCACGTTTTCCTTAATGTCATCTTTACCGGGAACCTAAACTAAAATTGGCGGCCGCGCATTCCCGGCGCGGGGTAATACGGAGATATCATCATGGGCAAATTAGGTGAAAACGTTCCGCTTCTTATCGATAAAGCCGTAGATTTCATGGCATCAAGCCAGGCGTTCCGGGAGTATCTGAAAAAACTTCCTCCCCGTAACGCGATTCCGTCCGGAATACCCGATGAAAGCGTGCCGTTATATCTACAACGTCTGGAGTATTATCGTCGGCTTTATCGGCCGAAGCAGGTAGAGGGGCAGTAAGCAGACGTTGCTTACTTTTGAAAGGCTTTTTTTAAGCTGATTTTGGAAATCAGCTCAGTCAGTGAAAGGACCATTGTTGATCGCACAGCCTGTTGATAGCGCTGAATTTGCATTGCATACAAACTGGAGTCTGCTGGTTCAAACTGTGGCGGCGGTGGTAACGCCGCCACGCAGTGCAGTTCACCAAAGGGTCCAAGGATTTCGTCGTCGGTAAAGGCGTACTCGTTGCCGTCGTGATTTAGTTCTTCACGCAATGCCATCAGCAGTTCCGCATCTTCGTATTCCTGGCGGTTAATGACGCCCAACCCGTAAATGAGTTTTAAACGCACAGAAAGATCGCCCAGCGGACCATCGCCGTCGAGTAACGGTTCTACAGCATACTTCACCGCGTAATCGTCTTTGCGGAATACCTGAAGCACCAGAAGATTTACCGCCTCGGTCAGGAGCTCGACGGCGGTGATCAGAAAGCTTCGCACGGTTTTGCCAGCATTCAGACGCTCAAGCACACGGTTTTCAAAGGCCTGGGTTTGTTCCATTGTTGCCTGCATATCTGACAATCTGTTATTCGGGCGCAGGGTGTCCTGCGCCTGGTCCACCATTATTGCATTGCTTTATAAGCGGTTACCGCCTCGGATACAACCTCGCTGTTGGCATCAAGACCGGAAATCTGTGCCAGCGCTGCCTGCGGACCTTTGTCAGCGATCAGTGCTGCCAGTTCCTGAGCCTGCGGATCATCTTCACTGCGGAAGTGCATTGCGCCAGCAATCCCCTGAATCAGATTCTTGTGCGGAAGGCCGTATTCCAGCGTACCGAGCAGTGGCTTGATCAGACGGTCGCCAGCACTCAGTTTACGCAGTGGCTGACGGCCTACGCGCTCTACATCATCTTTCAGATACGGGTTCTCAAAACGACCGAGGATTTTCTGGATGTACGCCGCATGTTTGTCTGCGTCAAAGCCGTAACGCTTGATCAGTACCGCGCCGCTTTCTTCCATCGCACCTTTTACCACCGCGCGGATTTTCTCGTCGAGAATAGCGTCACGAATGGTCTGATGACCGGCCAGTTTTCCGAGGTACGCGGTTATAGCATGACCCGTGTTCAGGGTGAAGAGTTTACGTTCGACAAATGCCATCAGGTTGTCGGTTAACTCCATGCCTGGGATGTTCGGCAGTGCGCCTTTGAACTGCGTTTTATCGACAATCCATTCGCTGAAGGTTTCTACCGTCACTTCCAGCGGATCGTTAGTTGCCGAAGCCGAAGGCGGTACGATGCGGTCAACGGCGGAATCGACAAAGCCAACGTGTTCTTCTACCCACGCTTTGGCGTCTTCCGGCAGGGCGTTGATCACATGACTTTTCAGCTGCGTGGTGCCGCGTACCATGTTTTCACAGGCGATGATGTTCAGCGGGGATTCATTACCTTGTTCTTTACGTTTCACCAGCCCTTTGGCGATTGCCGGAGCAATACGTTCCAGCACAACCGGGCCAACGGCGGTAGTGACTAAATCAACCTGAGCAATGAGATCAACGACATCATCACCAATGCTGCTGACAGCATTGACGCCGGAAACGGTATCTACCTGCTCGGTTTCACCAACCACATGAACCTGATAGCTATGACGGGCATTCAGGGCATCAAGTACCACCTGATTGACATCGGCAAACGTCAGTTGGATACCCGCGTCTGCCAGCAGTTTACCGATAAAGCCACGACCGATATTACCTGCGCCAAAATGTAATGCTTTCATAGTATTAACCTTCATCAATGTTTTTACCCGAGAGGGCTGGGGTGAGGCTTTTCCCTCACCCAAACCCTCTCCATGAGGAGAGGTGCAGCGCCGGATGCGGCGTAAACGCCTTATCCGGCCTACAAGAACGTGCAAATTCAACAAATTGTGATGCATCCTGTAGGCCTGATAAGCGAAGCGCATCAGGCAATCAGCCCCACCGTCTCCATGTGGAGAGGGTGGGATTGGATTACTTACGACCTGCCAGCAGTTCCAGCACTTCATCCACGCTGGTGGTGTGTGCCAGACGCTCGATGACGGACTCATCATCCAGTGCATTGGTCAGGCTGGTGATAACCTGAATGTGCTCGTTGTTACGGGCAGCAATACCAATCACCAGACGGGCAATGTCATCTTCTTCTTCACCGAAGCGCACGCCTTCTGGGTACTGGCAGAACACCACGCCCGTTTTCAGTACGCGATCTTTCGCTTCAACCGTACCGTGCGGTACCGCGATGGACTCACCAAGGTAAGTCGGGGTCAGTTTTTCACGATCCAACATCGCCTGAACGTACTCCGGCTCAACGTAACCACCTTTCACCAACTGCTCGCCAGCAAAACGAATCGCTTCTTCTTTGGTTGCTGCTTTGCGACCGAGGAAGATGTTCTCCGCGCCCAGTTTGAACAGGTTAGCACTGGAATCGTCAAAGCTGTCTTTCAGACTGTCTTTCACTTTCACTTCGTTTTCAGTATGGCGCTGGGCAGCAACCAGACGTTCGGTCAGGCTGGTGTACAGGCCGCTGTCGAGGAAGTTAGTCAGCGAAATATGCTGTGCTTGCGGAACCTGGCGCATAGCGCGTTCGGTCAGGTCACGGTGAGTGATGACCAGGTCCACATCTGGCGGCAGGTTGTTGATCGCGCTGTTAGTAACAGAAATCTGCGACAGACCTGCATCCTGAATTTTCTTACGTAGCACGCCTGCGCCCATCGCACTGGAACCCATACCGGCGTCACAGGCAACGATGATTTTACGTACGTGGCTCAGGTCGTTAGTCACATCGCCCGCAGACAGCGGAGATGCGCCTTTAGACTCAGCTTTCATGTCCTGCATACGACGAGTTGCTGCTTCAATATCATCTTCTTCTTTCACTTTGCTGGTTTTCAGCAAAATAGCAGAGACAACGAAGGAGACAGCCATCGCCGCACACACACCCGCGATGTTAGCGAAATAAGCACCTTTTGGTGTCATCGCCAGTACAGCAAGGATAGAACCCGGAGATGCCGGAGAAACCAGACCACCGCCCAGGATAGTCAGCGTGAACACGCCAGTCATACCGCCGAGGATAACGGCCAGGATCAGACGCGGATTCATCAGCACATACGGGAAGTAGATTTCGTGGATACCACCCAAGAAGTGGATGATTGCCGCACCGCCCGCAGACTGTTTAGCGCTACCACGACCAAAGAACATGTACGCCAGCAGCACCCCCATACCTGGACCTGGGTTAGCTTCAATCAGGAAGAAGATTGATTTACCCAGTTCATGGGACTGCTGAATACCCAGCGGCGAGAAGATACCGTGGTTAATAGCGTTGTTGAGGAACAGGATTTTCGCCGGTTCAACAAAGATAGACGCCAGCGGCAGCATGTCATGGACAACCATGAAGTTAACGCCCGCAGCCAGCATTTTGGACAGGGCTTCAACAATCGGGCCAATGCCGAGGAATGCCAGAATGGCGAGGATCATCCCGATGATGCCTGCGGAGAAGTTATTCACCAGCATCTCAAAACCGGATTTGATCTTACCGTCTACCCAGCGGTCGAAGTGCTTAATGCACCAGCCGCCCAGCGGACCTGCAATCATAGAACCGAGGAACATCGGCATGTCTGCGCCGACGATAACGCCCATGGTGGTGATGGCACCGACTACGCCGCCACGTTCGCCGCCTACCAGCTTACCACCGGTATAACCGATCAGCAGCGGCAGGAGATAAGTGATCATCGGCCCGACCAGCTTCGCCAGCGTTTCGTTCGGTAACCACCCTGTTGGAATAAATAACGCGGTGATGATACCCCACGCGATAAACGCGCCGATATTTGGCATCACCATGTTGCTGAGGAAACGACCAAAGCTTTGCACTTTGATCTTAATATCGGATGACATAAAAACACCCCTTCTTATGTTTGCTGTCGCGCAGGCTGGAAGCCCGAGGTTTTTTGTTAATGTGGCGGCAGAGGTAGCCGGACCTTGTAGATACTGCGAAATCTGGCACTGAATCGGTTAACTGTCCAGTCGACGGCCTTTTGTGTGATATCAGTCACATAAATATAGGGGGTAGAGAGGTAATTGACGTGATGTTCATCACAAAACGCTTGTGTAAAAAAGCAACAAGGCGGCGATTTTCGCTAAAAATGGCATTTAAATGTGAGTAATGTCACATTTTTGTTTTGATGGTTTGTTGAATCTTTGTGATCTGAATCACAAGATATTTTCTTACGCCCTTCACCTGATGTGATCTACAGCATGTTATGCCTTCGTCATAAAATCGTTATGTAACTAAGCAACTCATCACCTCTAAAAATTATTCTTTGGTGTTATGGCGAGAATCGCGAACCCGGATTATTGTCAAAATATCAGCCTGACTCCCTTCTGGCTGCCAGCCAAAAAACAACACTGATAAACGTGAATCCGAGGCAGATATGTTTCTAAACTATTTCGCGTTGGGAGTGCTGATCTTCGTCTTTCTGGTGATTTTTTATGGAATCATCGCGATACATGATATCCCTTATCTGATTGCCAAAAAGCGCAATCACCCCCATGCCGACGCTATTCATACGGCGGGCTGGGTGAGCCTGTTTACTCTGCATGTTATCTGGCCGTTTCTGTGGATCTGGGCGACGCTCTATCAACCGGAGCGTGGCTGGGGTATGCAGTCACATGTTGCGTCGCAGGAGAAAGCGACTGACCCGGAAATCGCCGCACTTTCTGACCGAATTTCCCGGCTGGAGCACCAACTCGCCGCCGAGAAAAAGACTGACTATTCCACGTTCCCGGAGATCTAATTATGGATCTATTGATTGTTTTAACTTACGTGGCGCTGGCGTGGGCGGTCTTTAAAATCTTCCGCATTCCGGTAAATCAGTGGACGCTGGCGACGGCGGCGCTGGGAGGCGTGTTTCTGGTGAGTGGTTTGATTTTGTTGATGAACTACAACCACCCTTACACTTTTACCGCGCAAAAGGCAGTGATAGCGATCCCTATCACGCCACAGGTGACGGGAATTGTTACTGAAGTCACTGACAAGAATAATCAGCTTATTCAAAAGGGCGAGGTGCTTTTTAAGCTCGACCCGGTTCGTTACCAGGCGCGAGTTGACAGACTTCAGGCTGACCTGATGACGGCGACGCATAATATAAAGACGCTGCGCGCGCAGCTCACTGAAGCGCAGGCCAACACCACCCAGGTTTCAGCGGAGCGCGACCGTCTGTTTAAAAATTATCAACGTTACCTGAAAGGCAGCCAGGCGGCGGTGAATCCGTTCTCGGAACGTGACATCGACGATGCGCGGCAAAATTTCCTCGCGCAGGATGCGCTGGTGAAAGGCTCGGTGGCGGAGCAGGCGCAGATCCAGAGCCAGCTCGACAGTATGGTTAACGGCGAGCAATCGCAGATTGTGAGCTTAAGAGCGCAACTTACTGAAGCAAAATATAACCTTGAGCAGACTGTCATTCGCGCGCCGAGCAATGGCTACGTTACTCAGGTACTGATCCGCCCAGGTACATACGCAGCTGCCTTGCCGCTGCGTCCGGTGATGGTCTTCATCCCCGAGCAAAAACGGCAAATTGTCGCCCAATTTCGGCAAAACTCGCTGTTACGTCTGAAACCCGGCGATGATGCGGAAGTGGTGTTTAACGCGCTACCTGGGCAGGTGTTTCACGGCAAACTGACTAGTATTTTACCTGTCGTGCCAGGCGGTTCTTATCAGGCGCAGGGGGTATTGCAATCATTAACGGTCGTGCCCGGCACGGACGGTGTGCTGGGAACCATTGAACTGGACCCTAACGATGATATCGATGCCTTACCCGACGGCATCTACGCCCAGGTGGCGGTTTACTCCGACCATTTCAGCCATGTTTCGGTGATGCGGAAAGTGCTGCTAAGAATGACCAGCTGGATGCATTATCTTTATTTGGATCATTGAGGGGGAGGGGGGAGATTATGGAACTTTGCTCCTTGTAAGGACTAATTATTTTTGCATATTACTTCATTAGCTGCGATGATTTTTCTTTAATATTCATTATGTTAATAAGTTCTGGATGAGTGTGCTCTCATTGGATTTTTTATCCGTCTTGTTCTGCCGCAGGATGAGACTATACATCGTCGAGATCGCAATGATGATATGAGTTGTTCCTCCTGCGACGGCTCTAATCAAAAAAGAGCAGGAGTGCTTTTCCATCTATTGCGATGATGGCTTTATTATCTGAAGGATGACAGTCACATTTAAAAAATATTTAATCTATAGATCACAATGTAGGGTCATGGAATATATGTATACAACTATTTTCTTCTTCACTTTTAATTATCGCATTCATTATAAAACTAAGTTAAAAAAACTCCTGGAGAGTGAGTTATTAATATATTTTTAAATAAAATTAAGTTATCATTCATCGATGCACTTTATAGAATCATCAATGGCCATAATAGTACTATTAACTCTCAATTTTATATTTTTATCATCACTACAAATATTAACTGAATTTATATCAATGATTTTTTTATTCTTATCTTTTATTTTATTTACTGTTTCAATGCAATCAGCGGCAAGTTGGAGTGGATTTAGATTTTTCAGATATGGTCTTATGATCTTTCCCTTACTTAATAAATAGCATGTATAGGATTCGGAAAGTCCAGCATCTATTTTGTACCTCATTATATTAGATAAGGATGTGAGAAATTCCTTGTTATCATTCGCAGCCATATATGCCAGTCCGAGTTCAGCCTCTGCGGCCTTACAGGCAAAATAGCTTAGTGAACACGCTTTTTGTCCCTCTTTATTACTGGCTGATATTAGTGCCCATAATATTGCTTTGTCTGCCAAATCTAACTCTCTCTGAAATTGTCTTGCAGTAACTGCACTCGCAGAAATAGAGAAAAAAATACAATTGTTAATAACCTTGCCATATTTTTTAGTCCGTAACTGTTAATGTGCTATCTGGCTCTGAAAATATTAACTCATTTAATTTTTGCATGTCATTAGATAAACCAGTTATACAACCCTCGGAACAGAATCGAGGTCCTAAAGACGGACCAAAAGCGTTTAAACAACTATGTATTGAAAATCCATTGCGATTATAAGTTCCTGTATTAACTGACGGTACTAATCGTATGCCGTCAGGTTTTCTATTGCTTGCTCCCGGGTCATTAACATTCCAACTCCATAGGCCTTGAGGTATTGGCCATCTATTTATAAATGTGTACAACGGGGATTATTTTTACATTGCATATTATTACCAGAAGCGACTGGAATACTAAGCACATCATAAAAATTATCATCACATGGTATATCTGAAACACACGAAAGCATACCTAAAGTTATACTGTATAAACAGGTGGCTAATCCCAAGGGGATCGATTCCAGAAATCGGGTTCAACGGATACTGATAAAAATTCCACCTACCTTCCAGCCCAATCGGAGCCTGAGTGTTATACCGCCCCTGCTGCGGTTAATGTTACCGATAATAGTTATAGTACAGCCCTGATTCATCATCATACTACTGCTGCGGCAGTCTGATGAACTATTGCTTTTACGGATTCTCCTTATTCTTCCTTCTATCCATTCGCTTTAGCTTTTTGAGCTCTTGAAGTTTGCTCTTTGTATCAATATTACCGTTATTTACAGCGAATTCCATCCAATAAATAGCTCTATTCAAATTATAATATTCTGATAATGTTGGATTTGTATCTGATAAAAAGACCCCATAATTAAACTGCGCTGTAACATTCCCCTGAGATGCTGATCTTTCCAAGAATCGCAATTGTTTATCAATATTATTTTTAGTAAAGCAGTAATATTGATATAGTCGAAATGATGCCTCTGAATCACCATGTTGTGATTTATACTTCAGTTTCATCAGCTTTTCTTCACTTAAATCATAGGTCATTGCTGTAGATCCCATCACACTTTCGTTTTCTTTTATTTTCACATCAGCACCATGCAATTGACCAATAAGAGAAAAATAAAAAAATAGTAACAAGCATGCTTTCATACATCTACAACCTATCTTATATCACTGGGTTTTTCTGGCGTACCTTGCATATTAGAAATGGGGTGCCCAGATGGCCCATATGTTATCCAATTACCAAGGTCTTTTGTTGTTATAGCCATTAGATCCTTATTTGAATTAAGGTTCGTTGGTGCTGTTAGCACTGTATCCATTTTTAACTTACCATTAGTTCCTCGCCCCCACCACGTCCATAGCGTGTCAGGTCCTATTACATTTGTATGTAACTCTTTAGCTAATTGGCTAGCAAATGAATTTTGTCCTTTACCTGTATTACAAGAAAATAACCAAACTGTCATCCCATCTTTATAATTCCCATCAAATTTAATTAGATATGCTAGATCTTTAGCTGTCATGATACTGCGCGTTGCGGATTCAATAGATGTGGGGGTACCATGCCCCCGATTGTGAAAACGCCTGGGATATTAATCTCATCAGCTACAGAATGGATAAGATCACTTTCGGGGTATAAATTTATATCAACCAAACCTTGCGGATCTACATTTATGACCGGATTCAACGGATACTGATAAAAATTCCATCCCCCCTTCAGCCCAATCGGATCCTGAGTGATATACCGCCCCTGCAGCGGGTCATAATAGCGGTGGCGGTTGTAATACAGGCCGGACTCCTCATCATACTGCTGCCCCGGCAGCCGGATAAGCTGCTGCAGCTGATGCGGGTTCTCTTCATTCAGCAGGTTGCCCCATTCATCATATTCTGCGCACCACGCTGTTGCCCCTTCCGTGCTGATGAGCGCCAGCGGCAGGCCGCGATGGTCGCAGTGGTACAGGTGGATTTTTCGCGCCGGCGTGTACACCGGGTCCATCTGGTTTTGCATCTGCTCCACGGTCAGGCCGCACGATGCCAGCCAGCGGCGGCTTTCCTCACTCACCCGGTCAGCCAGGATTTCACTTTCCAGCCGGTCGAGCATCTGCACCGTGCCGACGGGAATCCCCCACTGTGCATAGGCAACTCACGCTATGAACGCTTCAGCTTATCAATAGCGGAAGTTATAATTTCATTGTCATCAAACTTGTACAACATAGTATCTAAAACAGGAAGTAGCGTTTTATCACCTAATTCACCCGCAGCTTCAATGATATCATCATAAACAGTATTTTTTTTAACTCATCGCATAAAACAGATAAAACCCTTTTATCTTTTCTGTAGGAAAGTCCGATTATTGCTTCAATACGGACTTCCTCATTTTTATCCTGAAGCATCTCCACAAAACAATCCCTAATATCACTATTATCATATTTATTGATATTTATTGCAAATGCGGCCCAGTTTCTGACATCTCCATTTGGATCTTTTAACAGATTAATCAATAGTGGAATTGTTGCTTTATCATTGATAACAGAAATAGCAAATGCTGTAGCACGTCTGACATTAGTCGATTTATCAAAAGCAGTAATTTGAGATTGTTCTACTATTTTAGGTGAATAAATTTGGTTTTTCTTGCATCGCTGAGCCGTTGACTCGATTGCCGTAGCTCGAACGCAAGCGCTCTTATCATTCAATGCCATATTGTTCAAAATATTAAAAACATTATCTTCGCATTTTTTGCAAATTTTTATTTGCCCGAGTATAAATGCTCCGATATCTCTACGGATATAATTTTTATCAGAGCAGAACTCAATTGCCAATCTAACAGCGTCTTGCCCACCTCTTAACTGTAATACTCTGGCAGATGAAATCCTTTTCAAGGAATTGTGATCATCAAGTAAGCGAAATAATTCATCATCATTTAGTTTCTTACATTGATTATATAAACCATACTCTTTACTTGCCTTTCTTTTCTGGTATGTATTTGACATTGCAGGAACCTCCATAAAGGCTATCTTTTTCTATCGTTTGACTGTCTGGAGTCCTCCACCTACTCTGCCATCAGCGCACACGATGTTTGATTATCCTTACATACTTATTTTCCGTGGCCAAAATTCAGAATTCTCCCATCATTTTTGCCTATTTCTATAATAAAAACCCCACCAGCAATTTGGTCTGAGTGAATGGTACCTTCAACAACCCAACTTGTTGTTAACTCAGTGATTTCGTATGGTTTTTCTTCTTCTGCGGCATCCTGTCCATAACGATTCTTAACATATATCTCAGCTAATTCCAATGCTATAGCTTTATTTTTAACCAAATTTCTAACGGTATATTTACCTTCACTTTCATACTTGCGCATTATTTTAATATTATTATTACACTGCGCCCATGTGTTGTATGTAAAAACAAACAAAGATACAATGACACAGTTCCTAAACAATATTTTTTTACATATTACCATGAACTCTGCAGACATTAGGTAATCCTTTTCTGTTTGTTATTTCCTTCCCGTGGTTATCTATTGCTTTAAAATTACCACTGGGCGTACCTAAATAAAATGACTTGATATTGTTATCTTTACTTTTAACTATTTTCTCATCTTTACCTGAAAATATTTCGTCCCAATATTCTCCATGACTATCTGCACCATGAGTATGATAAGCTGATACTTTCTCAGTACCATTAGGGCAAGGGCTATTGAATGGATATGATCCTTTTCTTTCTCCTCGGTTAGGTGCTGTTGAGAAATATCTGCCACTATTATCCTTACATATTAAACCAGCGAACTCTTTATCTTCGCAAATAGATTGGCTATTTATTTTATTTAAGGCGTCATATGCGGTGCTATCTATAGAATCAAATTTATCTGGACCTATCATAGCGGATAGTGTGCCGCAAAGACCATTAGTACATGCCCCCGATTTTGCATCCTCCCACATAGATAAACCCAGGGGGTCGATGTCTGATATCGGATTCAATTGATATCCATACAGGTTCCATCCCCCCTTCAGTCCAATCGGATCCTGAGTGATATATCGCCCCTGCAGCGGGTCATAATAGCGGTGGCGGTTGTAATACAGGCCGGACTCCTCATCATACTGCTGCCCCGGCAGCCGGATAAGCTGCTGCAGCTGATGCGGGTTCTCTTCATTCAGCAGGTTGCCCCATTCATCATATTCTGCGCACCACGCTGTTGCCCCTTCCGTGCTGATGAGCGCCAGCGGCAGGCCGCGATGGTCGCAGTGGTACAGGTGGATTTTTCGCGCCGGCGTGTACACCGGGTCCATCTGGTTTTGCATCTGCTCCACGGTCAGGCCGCACGATGCCAGCCAGCGGCGGCTTTCCTCACTCACCCGGTCAGCCAGGATTTCACTTTCCAGCCGGTCGAGCATCTGCACCAGCACCGGCGGGAACACCACACTGCCACCGTCTTCGCCGCCGGACTGCTGAAGGGCATCCGCCAGGCTGCGGCGCTGCGTTTTCGCCAGCTCACCGGTGGCAGTTTCGACCCTGATGAGTGGCGTGAAGCTCCCCGGCTGATAAATCGTCTGGATGCGGCTCCTGTCGTTCTGTATCGTGGTCAGCCGGTCGCCGTCCCAGCCGTACCAGGTCACTTGCGGTTTCCGTGACAGCGACATCCAGCCCGTCAGGTCCCGTTCACGCCGCCACACCCGTTTTGCCACCCTGCGGCCCAGCGGGTCGTAAAGATAGCGACTTTCGACCAGCGGCTCTTCATATTGTGTCCGCGTGTAGTGCACCAGCCGGTGCTGACTGTCGTAATGGTACCGGTGAGTCCGCTCATCATCCGTGCGGATACCCCCTTCCGGGATGAGGTCGGTTTTCTCTGTCAGCCTGCCGTGACGGTCATACCGGTAAAGATAGTGCGCGTCACGGGCGATACGGTTATCCGGCCACATGCTGAGGGCGCTGTCCGGGTGCAGCTCCGGGTCGGGCAGGCGGTT
>ERZ1034962.22-NODE-22-length-103634-cov-722.693847_pt1 | contig 103634 bp, 149 predicted proteins | sample MGYA00520696_ERZ1034962 | MGnify/ENA primary metagenome ERZ1034962 (study PRJEB33766, sample SAMN09781770) | gut metagenome | biome: gut microbiome | host: Homo sapiens | place: Madagascar | study: EMG produced TPA metagenomics assembly of the PRJNA485056 data...
AATCATATAGCTACGTAACTAAGGTTGGTGATACTGTAGAGAGCATTATGGCAGGTTTGGTAAAGGATATTATCCGTGCTCCAAAGCGCCAGCGTGTATATGCTAAGATTGAAGGTCAGAAGCTTGTTCTTACACAGATGAAGTATGATGACGATGAGTCTAATAGAACAGAGAACGTTTACATGAAGGGCCGTTTCGATGCAAATATGTATTGGATGAACCCTGCAGCTCCAGGTTGGGCTTCAAATAACAAGTACGACCTTGGTGTTGTCTTCTCTAAGAAGGAAGGCGTTACATACCCAGCAACAGCTAAATTGGTACGTGATCGCGAGCGTGCTACATTTGACTATTAGGGCGTTTTGCACCGTTGCTGCTGGTACGATCCTCAGCCAGCCATGGTAACAAATCTCGATAACAAGTACGACGGTATTACTATCGAGTTTGAAAACCAGTACCGTACAGCTGATGATCTTTGGCGTAGAACAAAGCAGACAGTTGAGATCTACGCTTCTAACAATGGTGAGGCTATGGGTGCAGATCAGATTGCTGATGGTTTTGTTGCAAAACTTCAGGCTATGATCGCTTCTCGTCAGAACATTGTTAACCCAGTTGACAACGCTGCTGCTTACGATAAAGCAAACTTTTAATTAATTGCCGGGGTGGGGTTCTTACCCTATCTCGGCTTTTTGTTTTTAAACACATATTATAATATGCAAAGAATTAGAATTGGAAACGATATAAGATTAAATCTTACACTTCGTGGTCCACGTACGTACGATAGAGCTAATATCAAACAGCTTAAGTGTTATTTTATTAACACATCTATGCTCGATTATGTTCCATTTGATTGTGATCATTGTTGCTGTCCGTGCGACAAGCATGTACATAGCTGTGGATATATGACAAATATGTGTGGTCATCCAAAATATCATGTACTTCCACACTGCTGTCATCATGATTGCTGCCATAATGATTTTTATTGCAGTCACGACTTCCGTTGTATGCTTGATCCTCATGGATGTAATCCTGCAGCAGGACCTGGTATATTGCCACCAAAGTACAGAAAGGCATATGATGCTGTAAATTGTTGCGCTTGTGATGATTTTACATATTTGGCATATTCTAGAGTTTTGCCTAAAGCTAACGCTATTTAGTGCTATTTCCCTGCAAAGGATTAGGTATTCTGCGGAATATACAAGTTGATTGTGCAGGCTATTATGTATGAGCCAGGTTGGGGTCGTACAGATCTCCATACATACACAATGGATTATGGTGAGGTAATTGAGCTTGTTGACGACAATACAGGTGCTAGTGGCGATATAACTGTAGATGTAGACACAGATGATATAGAGAATAAAAATATCATCGCAATAAGAATAAAGAACAAAGATTTGTCTATGTATGGAGGCACTAAGCTTAATCTTGGTGAGAAAGATATAAGAGATCATAAGTATGTCATTGAGGTCGATTTGGAGAATGGTTCTACAGTAGAATACAATCCAAGCAACTGGCCTTACGAACCTATTGAGTTTACACCAATGAAAAGCGATGTTATTGAAATAGACCAGAATACAGGTACTATCCATTCGTTTGAGCATGATGAAACAATCTCTACTACTGTAATAGCTACTGCTAAGAATAATGGTGTAAAGGCTAGCTTTAATGTTACTGTTGTCGGTGGCGGTTATGATTTCATTGGCTACCTGCCAGTTCGTCCTTTCTCTAAAGAAATGGAGGATGATTACAAATATCACTTCGATCGTGATGATTAGGGATTCGAGAGCGATGATCAGGAGAATATTACAAAGGTTGGTGTTGGTTTTGTTGATACTAATTTATTGACTAAATCTAAAGACTTGTCTAATGGTGTTACTGTAGAAAATGATATTGATGGTCAGTATTTATGGATTGTTACTAGACGTCCTATTCAGTACGCTGCAAATATAAACGCTGGAGTAAACTCTAACATGATTCCTACATTTACTATTCCTCTCACAACTCCTTAGAAGAAGTATAATGACGAGAAATACTACTACTGTTGCCCTAACCCAATAAAAGCAAATAAGGCTCACGGTGGAGCTACAATTTATGTTAAAACTAAAAACGATTAATTATGAATTACGCAAACGAAGACGTACAGATATACGGTAAGCTTGTAAATGTATCCACCGAAGGCATTGTAACTGACGCGACTTCTGTATGGAGTGAAAAGTACAAGAAAACTGTAGAAGAGGTTATTAAAGATGTTAATGACAAGATAGATGACTTCAGAGCTAACCCTGAGTTTGATAAAGCTACATTCCATGGAAATGTATTATTCGAGGGTAATATAACTGTAGAAGGAAATGCTACAACTAAGGGTAATAGTACAGTAAACGGCAACCAGGTAATCAATGGTATGCTTGATGTTTACAACAAGATTACAGCTCATGGAAATCCTGTTGGTTTAGAAGTAGACCACAAAATCGTATGTAATGATCTCAGTGTTAATGGAGTATTTAAAGCACTTTAGCTTGACTGCAACACACTTACAGTACACAACCTTATAAAGAGCGAAGGCGAATTTAGAGTTGATGGTGACACAATTCTTAACAATGTTGTTATTAACGGTGAAGCTAGAATACCACATGCTACAACTAAGATGTATGGTAGCGTTAAACTTGCTGAGAATGCAAATGACGCTGATGTACAGGACGTTGTAACAGTTGGCATTTTGGAAGATTATGCATCAGCTGTTCTTCCTTAGGCTGCTGAAGGACAGATTCTTGTTTATAAAGGTGGTAAGTGGCAGGCTGGTAATATTGATACACTTGTAAATAATGACACCAACATTGCTAATTATATAAACAGCATTGTTCAGCAAAAGATTAATCAGACTGTTGATTTGAGTGGATATTACACAAAGTCTGAAGTAGATAACTTGCTTAACGACTTAAAGAGTAATATCGGTGGAGATATAGCTTAGTCTTGCCTTTGGGAAACTTCTGGTAGCACATTACGTCCAAAGAATAATAAAACTGTAAGCGCTTCTCATTTTTATAAAGAATCATAAGGAAGGAGGCTTGTATGTTAAATTATAAAAGATTAGCACCTAGAAGTGCGGATCCAAAAGTATATACTCACAACAATGAAAAGATAACCCACCAGGAAGCTGATATGATAAATAACGGTACATTTATAGAAGGAGAGACTAGTGTACCGGGAGAGTATATAACAGCACAAGAAGTTGTATAGAAATTGGCGGCTCAACATAAGCACGTAAACTATATGATTGGTGGAGACGAATTAAATGAGCTTGTATGCTATTACACATGGTCAGCTGATACCATAGACCCAACGGGCGTACATATTCCAGACCTTGATATGATTGTCGAAGACAGGAAGTTGCTTGCTTACGAGATTACTCCAGAAAATGCAGACGTTACATCTGCTGTTTTCTCAATTGTTAGTGGTTCAAGCGTAGCTCATATAGATGGATCTTATGTGGTAGCAGATAAGTAGGGAACAGCAACATATAAAGTTGTTGTAAACGGCTCTATTGAAGCCACTGCGACTATTAATGTTTCTAATAAACCAGAAGAATTTCCTGACGATGCACAGCATAGATGGATTAGAGTACAGCCAGAAAGTTCGCAGATATCTGTTGATGGTGGAACCATACATGTTACAGGTTCATATGGTTTAACTGGTAGTTATGGAACAGAAAAGAAAGTTGGAGATATAACTGACACTATAGTTATAGAATCAAATTCAAGCTAGGAACCAAAGAGTGGTAGTAAAACATACCATTACAACAATAACTAGTTCGATACCCCTACCGCTGAAATAACATGGACTCAGCCAGGAAGATCTGAGGAATTCCCTGAAGAGTGGACATATGTATTTGAGTATAATATAAGTGATACCAATGGTGGATCTAGCACTGATACATCATGGAGTAGGCAATATTATGCAAATGGTCAAGAGATTAAGCATAATGATGACCTTACATTAGATAGTATAACTTCTTATAGAACTAAAACGGGTACATTTGGTACAGTTAAGAAAGAGAATGTTTAGTATTCTGGTGAAATAGGAAGACCATCTGGATACAATTATAGTGACCAGGCTATAACACAGAGCGGTCAACTTGTACAGTAGGGCTCAAACAAATAGTTATAGTGGTCTTATACGCAAGAAGCTAATGTTAAAGTTTGGGGTATTTCTGCAGATCCTACATCTTTGCATTTTGAGGCAGCTGGTGGAACGCAAAGTGTTTCTGTAACCACTTGGTACACTTGGCAAACTAATGACAATAATAATCAGAAGTTTGGCGAAGCCACAACAGAAGAACAGATAACAGCAGAAGCTAATACATCAACACAGTAGAAAGAATGGACAGAAACTATAACCAAGAATGGTAAGTCTGTTTCTATTAGATGTACACAGGATGGTAAGCCAGTAGTGCTTACTGCTAAGTATCATCTATACGTTGGATTAAGTGCAGATAAAATCAATGATAATAGAGTGTCATTAGTTTGGAATAGTGATCAGTATGGAGAATCTTCTAAAAAGACAGTATACGTAAACGCTTATAAAGAATTTATAAACGAATCCAATGAGGTTGTATCAACAGAATCTGTAGATTATAGTGTAACAAGTTATGCGTCTTAGAACAAATTCTCTGTTAACAAAAATAATACATTAGTAGATTTTTATCCATTAGAGGAGAATACAGATTATTCATCATCTAAAGAAGTTTCATTCCGTGTAAGTATAACAGGACAGAAGAATAAATTCTGTACAATATCGCTTATTCAAGAAAGAAAAGGTATATAGCTCATTTCTGGAGATGCTGTAATGTTTACATATAATTGGGACAAGGGAACCGATTTGGATTAGGCAACTTACGTAAATCTTAATTCTAAATCTTCAAATGATGAGAATTATGCTGGATTTAGCGGTCAAATTATTGATGAGTATAAAAATATTTTATACTTTGCTGGAGATAATAAAAAGAAAGGAAATGAATATGCATTTATTGACTTTAAATCTATTGCTAAATATTTGAATGAACATGGAGATGATGAGTCTTCGGTTGATGGTAAAACTATATTACAATCACTAACTAATGAAAATGGTATAATTTCTATATAGTGTGATCTTTATACTAATTGGTATAATCAAAAAGAATAGGAAGGTATAACATTATCTTATAGTGTTTATAATAAAGATTCTGAAAATGCTAGCGTTACAACAAAAGATTTATAGTTTATATTAGATGGCTACACAAAGAAATCCGATAACGCACAATCGGCTTTATGTTATGCCAAAGGAACTGATAACGCCTATTGCGGTTATGGAGTAAATGAAGTATATACATTAAGCGCTAAATTTACTTACTATTTAAATAGTGGAGTTTTTGCATTTGAGACAAATAAAGACAACGTTGGCAAATGGCAAAAAGGAGTTGTATTTACCAGCGTTTCCACCACTGCTTCTTATAGTGGATTAAATTTTGTAAATGATAACGGAACGATTAATTACAAAATTCGTATAGATTCATTAAACGAACCAAATTATTTTGATAAAAATGACAAAGTTGCAATTTGGACAGGAATTAAACAAATGGTATCTGACAAAACCGTGTATGCACAAAACAACTATATGACAATTAATCAATTACCTTTTATATACAATCAAAGTGTCAAATTGTCAGAAATTGCAAAATATATAGATTTTGGAGGAAATAATTCTGTAAAAATATATCCTGATATATATTTCTATCAAATTTTTGACAAAAATAGTGAAAAAAAGTTAACCTTAAATGAACTTAAATTAACAGACTCCGCTATAACAATACATAAACCATTATCGTGATTACAAAATAATACATTATGGAACCAAATAACGAAGATTTAAAAATATACGGAAAGATTGTTAGTACGTCTACTGAGGGAGTTGTAGCTGAAGCTGAATAGATATATGATGACTCTGCTACAACATATGTCAACGATGGTAAGCAAAACAGTATAAACAAATACTTTAAAACTAAGCAGGACTAGGTTATAACAGGAATGAATTCACTGAATGATAAGTATGATTCTTTAAAGTATCAATATGATGAAATATAGTCTATCCCAATGGATAATTTGTCACAAATATTAAAACTGTAATTATGAAGTAGTTTTTAGATTAGGATGGAGTATAGTACTTTTGGAATAAAGTACAATAGAACTTCGCAAACTTAAGTGATAATGGCAAGGTTCCTGCTAATTAGCTTCCTTCTTATGTTGATGATGTACTCGAATATGGTACATTTAACACATTCCCAGCAACTGGTGAAGATGGTAAAATCTATGTAGCACAAGATACTAATCTGACATACCGTTGGAGTGGCACAAGATACGTAGAAATAAGCCAATCTCTCGCACTTGGAGAAACCTCTACTACTGCTTATCCTGGAAACAAGGGTAAGCAGCTTTCAGAGGATCTTAATGCAGAAATAGGTAGAGCCAAGCATGAAGAGGCTGATATTAGAGCAGCTTTAGTAGCAGAGCAGAATAGGGCGGAAGTTGCAGAAAAGAACAATAGAAGCCTTATACAGAAGAATGCTAGCGATATTGCCATCGAAACTAATAATAGAATATCTGGAGACGAAGCTCTTTCTGTTAGCATTAATGCTGAGAAAGATGCTAGACAGGATGCAGATGATAAAGAGAAGCTTGCTAGGATCGAAGCAGATAATAAGGAAAAAGCTGAAAGACAGAGTGAAGATAACCTTATTAAAGCTAAGATCCAGTAGGAGCAGACTAGAGCTTAGAATGCAGAGAAACTTATCACTAACAATCTGAATAGTGAAATTAGTAGAGCTAAGGCTTCTGAATAGCAGGAAGCTAAGAGTAGATCTGATGCAGATGACGCTATAAAGGCTCTATTGAATACTGAAATTAATAGAGCCAAGGCAGAAGAGTCAAGTATAAGAAGCTCAGTAACTACAGAAAAGAATAGGGCGGAAAGTTCAGAAGCCGAACTCAGAACTCTCATTGATAAGAATTCTAGCGATATTGTTAAAGAGCAGCAGGCTAGATAGGCTGCAGACAATACTCTTACAACAAACTTAGCTACAGAAAAGTAGACTAGAATTGACGCGGATAACGCAATTAAAACTTTGCTGGATACAGAGGTTAAAAGAGCCAAATCTGAGGAATCTAAGCTTACAACTAGTATTGCTACAGAAACAAGTAGGGCTACTACGGCGGAAGATGCACTTTCAGATAGAATTACAGCAGAGTAGAATAGAGCTACTACAGCCGAGAATGATCTCTCAGACAGAATCACATCAGAGAAGAATAGAGCCACAGCTGCAGAGAATGCCATTACAAATAATCTTAATTCTGAAATATCAGACAGAAAAGAAGCTATTAAAGCCGAGTCTGATAGAGCTAAGGCTGCAGAGTAGACTATGCAGGCAAACTTGGGTAGTATAACAATAGCTAAGGTATCATCTGATGACGCAACTATAGCTGCATCATATTAGCTCTAGGTTAACGGAGAAGCTAAGGGTACAACAATCGATATTGCTAAGGATCAATCTATTAAGGACATTAATGTTCTTGACATGAATGCTACACTTAACGATAATGGTACAATTAAAGCAGGTAATCCTGTAGGCTCTACAGCTTTATGTATCTCATACATTCTTGCTGATGGTACTTACAAACTTGCTAAGCTTGACTACTCTAGGTTCCTCGAAGAAACAGAGTTCTCTAATGGCTTGGAGGTAAATAATCATAAGATTTATGTTAAGGTTGATCAGTTGTCAGAGAGCTTCTTATCAGTATCTTCTACAGGTGTAAAGATTACTGGTGTACAGAATGCAATAAACACCGCTGTAGACGCAGAAAGAGTTGCTAGAGAGGCTGAGTGCAAATAGATTAAGGATAGCATAACTTAGTCTGGTTAGGGTTCTACAGTGGCTTTAGATGCCGAAATAAAACGTGCTAAAGAAGCTGAAGCAACTATTACATCAAACCTTAATAATCATATTTCAGATTATAAGAACCCTCATAAGGTGACTAAAGCTTAGGTTGGACTTAGCGATGTTGATAATACATCAGATGCAGATAAGCCTGTATCAAATGCTACACAAACTGAATTAGATAAAAAGGCTAATTAGACATAGGTGAATCAATTGTAGTAGACAATTACAAATTTGTAGTCTACAATATAGCAATTACAGAGATAGGTAACCAATATGTCTACAACAATTGAATCTGTATAGAATAATATTACAAATATGCAGACTACAATAAACACATTGCCAACCGCAGATAGTAATGATGCAAAATATTTGCGAAAAGACAAAGATGATGTAACGCCTTACACAATTACAGCAAAGGCATTATATAAAGCATAATTATGAAATTAACATTAAACAGAATCGCCTTACGTCAAACATACACAATTGGAAAGTTATATATTGATGGCAAATATTTTTGCGATACATTAGAGGATACTGTAAGGGATACTAATAAAAATGGTAAGTTTGATAATGGCGAGAAGAAAATAAAAGGGAAGACAGCTATTCCGTACGGAACATACGAGATAACAACAAATGTTGTTAGCCCAAGATTCAAAGATAGGGTATGGGCGAAGCCCTATGGCGGCAAAATACCAAGATTGATAAACGTGCCATCATTTGATGGAGTACTAATGCACCCAGGGTCGTCAGCAGCTGATACCAGTGGATGCTTATTAGTTGGAAAAAATACAATAGTTGGTAGATTAACCGATTCTTAGAAAACATTTCATGCATTAATGCAGAAAATAAAAGGGTAGAAAAATATAACTATAGAAATAATTTAAACTATGGAAAGCGGAGAAAAAATAGAAGAATGGAGAAAAAGAAAATCCTTATCCGACTTAATAAATAACAACAAATATCTATTCAATTCTTGGAGAGCTATTAAATATACACGAAAAGGAAAAGGCATAGGTTATGATCCATCGTGGGATTCGTTTTAGAATTTTTACAACGATATGCATAATACTTACAAACCTGGATTAAAGCTATCTAGATTAGATAAAACTAAATAGTTTTGTAAAGATAATTGCACATGGCTAACATGTGAAGAAAACAATATATTAAAAGGGAATTATGTACGTATTGAATATAATGGCAAATCTTTAACTTTTAAAGAATGGTCTGCCGAAATAGGTGTTAGTGCAGGTGCCATAAGAAATAGATATTTTAAACACAAAGATTGGAGTGCTAAAGATATTTTATATGGCAAACGTAGTAAAAGAGGCGATAAAAAGGTTAAAGATTGGAAAGTTTCATCAATGACAATTCGCTAGAAAGCCTCAAAAATGATTTCTGCGTACAAACATAAAGATATATATAATGGACTTACCGTGTGCGATATAGACATAGATTGGATGATTGACAACATTATTAAAAAACCATGCGTTTATTGTGGCGACACTCACCGTGTAGGTTGCGATAGGATAGATAATCACTTTGGGCACACAAAGGATAATGTTGTACCTTGTTGTTACGAGTGTAATTGTGCTAGAAATAATAATTTTTCACACGAAGAAATGTTTGTTCTTGGAAAGGCTATAAAATAGATTAAAGAACAACGTGAGTAAAGTAACAGGAACATGGCGCGAGAAGATCCAATATTCAACCGCATGTCTCGCGTTCTTGAGCGGTTAGGTTCTCACCTGGGTACAGTATTTATAGTAGGGTGAAATCTCCACAGGTGTACTAGGGTTTGTAGCCCAAACATTAGTTTATTCGGCTAGTATCTATGGAGTATCTATTTACATACAAGGTAAATTTGGTGAGATAAAAACATATTTAAAAGAATATTTGAACAATAATGAAAGTAATGCTGATGTAGTAGATATTAAACAAGATAAAGAACAACTACAAAACGCTGCTTAACGCCATTGCTGGGCTTCTAATAGCCTTTTGTTTAGCGTCTGGTATATTCTACCACAACAAGGCTAACAGGCTCTCAGAGGAGCTTAAAATGGCTAATAATAACATCGAAGCCTATTAGGATGCCTTAAATGGTGCCTAGTAGGCTTCTGGTGTTTTAAGGCTAGACATGAAAAAGCTTAAAGATTATAACGATAAGCTTGTATAGTAGTTGGATTCTGTACGCAAAGTAGAAAAGCTAAAGAGTAAAGAAATTTAGGTAGCAGCAACTCAGAAGCAGATTATAAACGTTAATAAAAGTAAGGGGGTAGGGGGTAATATTATAACTATACTTAAAGACTCTGTTTATAAAGATAGTTTACAATATAACAATCTAACTAAAGTATACTATACAATCGGTAAAGATAGTGTTAATATTAAGTTAGATGTATAGAATACTTAGTACCTCTACATTTATAAGCATAGAGAATATAAGAACAAAAAGAACTTCTTTAAGAGATTAATAACATTTGACTGGAAAAAGAAAGATGTGTATAAATATAAGATACATAATACAAATGATATACTTAAAGAAGATAGTATAAGAATAATAGAAGCAATATGAAAACATTCTCAGCTCGTACATTGATAGATGACATACTTCTTATTGTACGAAATAATAACATAAGCGAGAGCGAGGATATGTCTAGGGATTAGATCTTATCTTGGATAATGTAGTATAAGGCCTATTTATCTAAGAAGTAGAATGATAAAGATTCTGAAACCGGGGACGATGAAGATCCAGATGATAGTTAGTTATCAACTATTGGACCACTTGAGCTTATAGACGATCCAACTCCTGGATCAGAGGACTCCTGTTGCTGCCATTGTAGTACAAGGAAGAGAACAAAAAAGAAATTGTACACAATGGAAGATAGTAGCGACGACATAGTTAATGTTGCAGATATTAGCGGTTGCGTTATCTAGATCATGAATAAGTCTAGAAAACATTATCATAACTTTAGGAGATATACATACAACGAGCCAATATGTTGGTTTGACGACTAGTATATATATGTTGATGGTGATGGTGTGGAAAATTTTAAATACATATACGTTACAGGAATATTTGATCCAACGCAAACAGCTGATAGTGAAGATGATGTAATAATACCTGGGTGGATGATACCTGACATAAAAAGAGCTATCATGACCAACGAGTTGGCATTTATGCTGAAAAGACCTAGTGACGATAGCAATAATTCAACATTAGCAAGCGTTAAACCAAATGGTCCTCAAGATAAGGAAGAATAAGAAAAGCTATACAATAGCTGATATATACAGAGACTACATTAAAAAGAACGATGTAGAGCTTAATTACGCGCGATATAAGCGCATTATAGACGAATTTAATAAAGTTGTCAAGGAAGAGATTTTAGAGCGCTCACAGCCCTTTAAAATGCCTTATGGGCTAGGCACTATATGCATAGTAAAATATAAACCAAAGAGCTACTCTAGTTAGTCATTGTCTACAGATTACAAATCAACTAAAGAAGTAGGCAAAAGAGTTTACCATTTAAATGAGCACTCTAATGGATATAAATATAGATTATATTGGTCAAAAATACCCAGGATGTTTTCTGATAGATATAAATACCAGCTATGTATGGTTAGGGAAAACAAAAGGCACCTTGCTCAACTTATATTTAATAAACAAGATTATATAAATATAGATGATATACAAGTATACAAAATGTGAGTCAGTTATAGCTAAAATTATGGCTGACTCAAACATGCAAGAAAAGAACATGCGTATTACAGATATACGAGAATGGATCTTTGAAGCTGTTGAAAAAATTGGTGCCCCTGTATAGTATGTATAGAAGGAGTCTGGTGAAGATTGCGTTCCAATATTTGAAATACACGAACATCAAGTTCCAATACCAGAAGACTTAGAATCATTGACAACTGTAGCCTATTCAAACAATGGAACAAATTGGGTATAGGCACTAAAAGATGAGAGCTCATTTAAGTCTAAGGCTGATACAAAACCTATGCATCACCATCATCCAGAGTAGCCGGCTGGCGTACCGTTGATTACGCATAGATCTTAGCTTCTTGGAATCAATGGTAGTACTGCGCTGATGGATGCTATTAGAGATAAGAAGATAGACGTTCCTACATACTGGATTAAACCGGGTTGGATAGTCTTTAATAAGGACAAAGGTTTTGTTAAATTGTCATACAAGGCTATAGCTACAGACGAAAGGGGTTATCCACTTATTCCAGACTTAGCTTCATATTAGGAAGCTATATACTGGTACGTAATGATGAAGTTAAGCTTTCCAAAATTCCTTAGAGGATCACTTGGAGGAAAAGCTAGATATAATTAGAACACATACTTCTATATATAGTAGCAGTGGAATTTCTATAGAAACCAGGCTTACGCTGAGGCAATGATGCCAAACGAAAGCGAGATGCTTACTATTAAGAACGAGTGGACTAAGCTTATACCAGAGTGGGATGATGATGAGAACTTCTTCAATAACACCGGAAAGAAATAGTTAAACTTTAACGATTATTGCTATGGATACTAATACTGAACCACAAATTAATAGTTTCGCAGGAGGATTAAATAGTGATGACGATCTCTCTGTTGTTGCTACAAACTAGTATATTGATGCTAGAAATATAAAGATATCGTCATATAGAGGTGGAGAAGGTAGAGACAATAGACATGGATCATTAATGCCAGTCTAGGGTGTAAAGCTAGCTGGATTACTTGCTGGTGAGAATAACAAAGTTGTTGCTACTGGTTCAATAAGAGATTACGGAGTAGTTGTTTGCATTGATGAAAATGAAAACAGACTTAAGATCTATAGTTTTAAAAATGCGATAGGTGGAACAGTGCACGACCAGGACTTCAACGATATATAGAAGAGCAAACTTGTTGTAGATGCGAAATTATTGCCTTTGGATGAAGGGGAGAAGTATCCAGATGTATTTGATATTTAGCTTAATTATGAGAGCGAAAACAATATCAAGTTATACTTGGCTGACTCTAAGCATCCGATAATGGTTTTTAATATAAATAGAGGAGATCCTTTAATATACGATGATCTTAACAAATGCTTGTCTTATCCAGAAGCGGTTTGTAAACCACCAGTATTTGAAGAGTATGTGCCAGGAAAGATAGAGTTTGGTGTTGTAAGTTATTGTTATCAGTTATACAATAGATACGGAATACATACAGGAGCATCTATACAATGTTAGCAAATACCAATTGGCAATTATGATTTCGATAACAAATACGTAAAGTGCGGTGGTAAATAGGGCGCACAATCAAATTGCGGAGTAAAAATATCTATACAAATTCCTAGAAATTATTGGCACCTTGATTACATCAAAGTATTTAGGGTACAGTATACGCAAAACGGATAGATGCCAATAGTATCTGTAATATACGATGCTAAAGTAAACTTTAATGAACAAGATTCTACAGAGCTGATTATAAATGATGTTGGTAATGATCCGATAGAGAATATCAGCGTTGAAGAACTGAATTCATTACAAGGTGTTAGGATAATACCTAATTCGTTAGCATCTAAAGATGGCTTCCTGTTTGCTGCAAACACAAAGACAATACAGACTACTATTAAGGATTTCGACAAATGGGATGCGAGAGCATTTAGGTTTAATTACGAAAATAAAAGTATCGTAAAAGATGTTAATGGTGATAACGTATTTAAAATAGATGCTCACGAACATGGCATAGAAAGTGACTCTGTTGCAGTTCCTCCATTTGATCATGATTGTTATGATGATACTTATAATAACATAAACAAAGAAGCTTCGCTGTATTCTGCTAATTTTGTATTCGATTCAAAATATAGATGGGTCGGAGGATCTGGTAAAAATATAGAATGGAGATTCGTTATTTCTTCTTAGGTGGAAGATTCTTGTGTAAAAGAAAACAATACAAGAAAGATAGGAACGTTATACAATTATTCTCAAAAAGAAAACATATAGCAGAACAATATTTTCTACATCGATAAAGATTTTAAGCCATCTAAAATAGAGAAAGTAGAATTTGATCCAGGAATAAATAGCAATACATGGTTAATAAAGTCGCTTAGACGAAATGAGATTTATCGTTACGGAATTGTTTTGTATGATAAATATTGCCAAGCTTCTCCAGTTAAGTGGATTGCTGATATAAGAACCCCAAATGTCACTGAAGAAGGGTTCTAGTTAATGTCATCAAATACTGTTGTTAATGGTAAACGTTACGAACTAGTTATCAGAAATCTAGGAATACAGTTTATGGTAAAAAGTCTACCAGAAGGCTGTACTGGCTATCAGATAGTTAGATGCGCTAGACATGAATCTGATATTGCTACAATATCATAGGGCGTACTTAGTTCTCCTGTGTCTAATGCGTATAGTAGATCATATGAGGGGGATAATGATAAGTATGAGATAACAAAGTATCATATGTTTTGTCCAACAGGATTCTTGACAACGAATAAGTTTATAGAAGGATATTGGGTACATAATTAGCTTGTTGGCAATGGAGATAAGCTCGAATCCCAATGCATGACGAACATAGATAATGACAAATTATTGCAATTTGTTTCAAAGGAAATTTGTTATCAACCAGAATCATTTAAACAATTCACAAAAGACAAAAAGTATTATTTGCAAAAACAGTCTTTTTTGTTTGGAGCTAGAGGAGATTATAAATTTAAAGACAACCAATATGATTCACATAGGGATGGTGAAACAAATACAGATTATGGAAGCTTAAGAGGCTTTAATGATAGGACAAGCTTCAAATTTATAATACCATGTATATCAAACTGTGCCGTAGAGCTATTTCCTGGTCCAAATGATAGTGATGATTCAAGAGGAACATTTTATGTTAATGATTTAACTGTGGATAGCCATTTTAGCAAAGACAGTACAATATGCTATTTAGATACACCATATAATCCTAGCTACTTCTATAAAGTGAATCCACAATCACACAAAGCACGAGGTGGTAATACTGGCAACGAAATTATAGATAATATTTTAGATTCCGGAACAATTGGCGGATTAGGAAATGTGAGACCTTATTCGTACTCTTTAATTAAAGACTGTATTTTAAATTTTGATAGACTATACAACAAGGATAATGAGTCGGCAGACAAAAGGTAGGAAAAAGCTGGTAAATTTATAATACAGAAAGCTTTTGCGTATATAAAATTGTATGAATAGAGCACTTAGCCATACGAATTTAGTATTGGTGTTTTTGATCCAGGTGATTGGTGGGGTAATGCGTTTTAGAGAACATAGTATATACAAGACTTTTAGTTAGTTGACCAGATAAAATGGGATTAGGCATTCAAAAGAAATTTTAACAAAGAAGGTGATGAGCAAACTTCATCAAAAGCTTACCCTAATTACGCAGTTTCTGCTGGCGGAGCTCTATTTACAAATATGATTACCGGCGGCATTTGTAACGATACTAATGGTAATATATTTGCATCGTTTGGTAATTATAATGGCGGATTCAAAAATGATGGAACTGGTACACATGGCAACAAAAACGCATGTTTTGGAACTGGCGGAAAATGTTTGTTGTTAAGTTGCTAGTATAAAGAAAAAGGTACAGCTGGTGCAGTTTCTTATTATTATCCTAAGAATGGAAACTATTATGATAGTTTTGAATAGGAGGCATATTAGACAGAACATAGTGAAATTGGAGAAATACTCAAGATAATTAGACCAACTCTACTTGGAACTTATTTAACTAACCTTAGACAGCAAATAACACCTTATGGTGGATGCTCATTCACAAATAGACTTACAAATGTATATTACGGAGATGGCAACTACTTCGAATCCACAAATGATTGGAATACGGTATTTGATGGAGATTGTCATGTAGAAACATTCGAGTATACTTCTATGCATAAAGTGTATGGAGCATATAAGGGATCAAAGAGTTTGGATTTCCCTAATACTCATATGATAACATATTCTATACCAACAGAGTCAAACATATGGTGTAAATTCCAACATGGATGGACATTCAGCTCTAATGCAAGAGATAATTACGCATCCTTTATACAGGCTGAACCATGCGAAATAACAGAAGCCTACGTACAGAAAGAGCCTGAATACGTTTATAACTCTGTCTATAGTGTACAGAACACAAGTATTCCGCTTGCTGTGTACGACGATCTTAATCCGCAAGATTATAATAAGACAATAGATACAAGAGTATATTATTCTGATTTGAAACAGAATGATGAAATCATAGATAGTTGGTGCAAATTTAGAAGCTCAAACTTTATAGATGTTGATTAGGAGTATGGCCCTATAACTGATATATGTACATTTAAGAATGTTCTTACATTTTTCCAGGAACAATCATTTGGTGTACTTAGTGTTAACGATCGTAGTGTTGCTACAGATAATTCTGGACAAAACATAGTGCTTGGAACAGGAGGAGTGCTTGATAGATATGACTACTATAGCAATACCTATGGAATGCATAAACAGCAATTCTGTGCAGCATGTACTACCGGTGGTTTGTATTGGTTTGATAGTCATAATAATGTAATCTGCTTATTTGATGGGTAGAGTGTAACATAGCTTTCAAAACAAGGTAAAGTATAGAATATACTGAACAAATACAAAAAGAACGACAACTTTAAGATGTTCTACAATAATAGATATAATGAAGTTGTATTCAATGTTTTGAACGATGATATGCAAATCGTGTACAACGAAATGCTTGGCAAATTCACATCAACATTAACAATACCATTCGATGGAGCTATATAGTTCTTTAATGGAGAATATCTTATAAAGAAAAACGATACTATATGTATATATTAGTATGACTACCTTGACGGATCACCTAAATCAACAACTCAGCAGCTGCTTTCAAGTTACGTTAAATACGTTGTTGCACAATAGCCGCTTGTTACAAAGGTGTTTGACAATCAAGAGATTGTTACATACGAAAACCTATAGCTATAGGCAATGATATCTGATTAGGATGATTATTTTTCAAAGAATCATAAATACGTATGGTAGACAGAATCTTAGAATATAGAATCCAATCTAGAAGAACAGATAACACTTAGAGAGAATAATCATAGATTTGCCATACCTAGGGCTGATGGATTATTTGGCAATAGAGCTAGAGGCAAGGTCATGATTTGCAGTATAGAAGATATCAAACCAAATCCAGCTATGGCAATACAATACATAATAACAAAATATAGATAGTCATGGAGCTAAAATAGAGAAAGAAGATAAATAATATGCCAAAATTCAATAATGGCATAGATTCGAAAGTTGGCTTTGGACAATAGCATCAAGCTAGTGATCTTACAAGCATGATTGGTGGCAATACTCCTATTGGATCAGCTATAGCCGGAGCAGGAAGTTCTAGCGCATCATTTAATATTGGCCAAAAACCGGCTTCAAGTTGGAATCCAAAAGGCGGAATTTAGACAGCCGGAGGAGGCGGAATAAGTGCTGGTGCTGTAACAGGAGCTGTTAATGGAACGATAGGAATGATACAAGGATATAATTCCATGTAGGACGCAGTAAAGGGAACAGATGAGCTTATGGCTTATTCTGGACAAAGAACAGACTAGGCATTCGGTGTAAACTATCAAGCACAGAATGATATTAATAGGCAAAAAGCAATGAGCGATATATCTAAGTCTAATAGAAACGCAACATTGGGAATGGTTGGATCTGGAGCTGCTGCAGGAGCTGCTATCGGATCTGCTATACCTGGCGTCGGTACACTTATAGGAGGAGCAGTTGGAGCTATCACAGGATTATTCGGAGGCTTGTTTGGAAGCAAAAAAGCTAGAGAAAGACAGCGTAGAAAAATATTTAATGCGCAATAGAAAGTTAATCTTGTTAACTAGGTTAATCAATCATCCGCTGCAACAGAAGGTCTTACATAGCAATATTATTTAGATAATGGTAACACGTATGATGATGTATTATACGCCAACCGAGGAAAAGATTTAATAAAACCAAGATATGTTAAAAGGAAATAAAGTATGGACACCTAATGGATATTAGAATGGTCCTGTAAATAGTTTAGTTGGTAAAGGGGAGTCCATTATAGATTATACTAATGGCACAGGAACTCTTGTAACCAAAGGAAAGGTTGGAGTTGATAATTAGCCTAGCTCTGTTAGTGTAAACGATAATAATGTTATAGCTGGTAATGATATAGACTGGAGTAATGGTATGAAGTTTTCTGATCAAGTAGCCCCATTAACAGCAAAGCTTTAGATGTATAACAACATTGAGAAAAGAGCCGGAAAGAAATCCGAACTTAGCTCTTTATCAAAATAGACTATGGAATTTTAGAAGAACCAGCTAGATCGCGCTAAAGCTCCTATTTTATAGGCTATGAAGAATATTACAGATAGACAAGAGAGATAGCATTAGATCGAAGATTATGCTGCCTAGATTAAACATAATTGTGGAAAAGACAGATTTGATAACGGCAAAAGCTTATGGGACAAAACCAAATAGACAATTTCTAGTTGGTCAAAATCAGGTAAAGGAAAGGTGTCGAACCTCATGCTTGATGCCGGATATGCGTTTCCTGCTCTGCTCGAAACATAGATGCTTAATCATTGGCGTAACGAAAGACCTGTAATGCCAAGCATTTATGCTGCAAATAAATATGCGCCAATAGCATTACAAACTATGGCTGGTAATAGAGTGTCAGCTAATCCAATTCTTGAAAAATTATACGCACAAGATAGATAGGCTGCTTATTAGCTCGCTAATTCTGGAGGCTATACAGGTGGTCAAAGATAGGCTAATAGAGTAGCTTTGGCTTTAGGTAATTAGAGAAATGTTGCTGATGCGCTCATGAATGTGCAGGAAAAGAATGCTGCATACAGAAACGCTTATGCTGAGATGGCTGCTAGACTTGGTGATAGTGACGCATAGAGATTACAGCAGTCTAACCAATATGGATGGGAGGCCTACAATAGAGCACATGGCGCTAAGACAAAGGGCATTGAAACGCACTTGTCTAACCTCGGTCTTATTGGTCAGAAATGGTTGTCACAGCGCATTAAAAATAAGCAGTACGGAGATATACTTGATATATATCAGCAGGATGTAAATAACAAGAAAGAAGCATTAAAAACAATATATGGTATAGGTGCAGGTGCAGCAGTAAGTAGATCTACAAACAAAGCTGATAGTACATCTAGGGTTTCTCCTAACAATCGCACGTATAGCGGTAATTTTAATATACTTGATCAATATTATCGTCATACTCCATTAGGAGATGTATTTTCGCTATATAGCCCATATAGAATTCCTTAGACCGATGTCTCTATGCAAAGAATACCTAAGGGAAAATATTGGATGACACCAGATCAGATGCCGTTAAAAAGATATAATTCAGATTAGATAAGACAAGCTATATCTAGCGCACCAAATACTAGATAGTGGGCATAGAATATACTTAATTAGAATGAAATAAATTGGGGAACTATAGGAGATGGTAATATATACAGAGATGCCCATATTTATTTTAGTACGCCAAATAATTATACGTGGCAATTAGGAAATAAGTATCCGATGGCAATGGTAACACATATACCAGGAATTGATGATTATACAAATAACGAAAAATGATAGGAATGTATGACGAACCAGTAGCGGTGCCTATAATCGACCTACTGGATAGCAGTATGATGTCGTAGTACATCAGTGCTGCAAGAGAGCAATACAATTAGGCTATACAAGAATAGAAAGAGTTCGCTAAGGAATTCGGTGAGTTATATGGTCCTAATGCTAATGTAAATAAATAGTTTTACGATATTACAAGGGGAGCCGTTAATAAGGGGTTAGATTACCTCTATTAGAATGGAATAGATCCTCTTAGATCAGCAGAAGGAAGAGCATATATAGCAAAGATTATTAGAGAAAGACCATACGCTGAAATAGCCAACCTTAAAGCTTAGAATGAGTCAATGAAGACTTATTAGAAGTATAGGGCAGAGGCTATGCGTAATGGTACATATGATCCAGATTTTGAGAAGTTTGCACTTGGTGGCAAGACTCTTGAAACATGGGACCCATCTACAGACGGAATGTGGACTAGAGAAGCTCCTTCTAAGTATTCTAGCCTTAAGGACTGGACAAGTAATTTGTTTGATAACATGTAGCTGGAATATGATCCAGAGTTAACAAAACAAGCTGGTGGAATGTATCAAGTATATTCTAAATCTCCAAAGAAGATGTAGTAGATTCTTGATGCAAATATAAAGGATATGATAAAATCTGACCTTGGCAGATATTATCTAAATATGTATGGAGGCGATATAGATGCGCTTAAAGCTGATATTGTTAACCGTAACAGAGAGTATACACAGATTGATAGACGTCCGGATCAAGTTTAGATACATCTTAACGATTAGCAGTTCTAGGCTAATGAGGCTGCTAAGAATAGAGCATTTCAGAAAGAAATGGCTGCACTTAAACATAAATGGGATCAAGACAACTTGGCTCTTAATGCTCAACTTAATGGTTCTGGCGCAAATGGACAACAATCTCCATTATAGTGGTCTACAAGATCTGAAAGAACTTCATAGAGATAGAAGGATAACTAGGTTATGACTAACTTGTTTGATACTATGGAGAGAGCATCTAAGTATTGGAAAGATAGAGCAAATAATACTAAACTTTCTGCTGCATAGAGAAAATAGGGTAGAGACCATGCTACATGGTGGGATAATGCTATTAAGCAAGCTGGTACCGATCCTAGATCTCTTATAAAGAATGGACTCGTACAAATTGATGAATATGGGCAGTATTAGCCATCTAGAAGACTTTTAAATGCAGATGGGTATGCTAGTCATACAAATGTTGGTACATTTAATGATCCTAAGAAGCTTGCTTAGGCTGCAGATAAATAGTATAGTGGATATATGTATAAGCCAACTGGTGGTTCAGCTGAGCATAAGGTTCTTTTAAATAAGTTTGCAGGAACAGAAAAACCGTAGCAATTTGAACTAATGCAGAATAAACATCTTGCAGTAAATCTTAAGGATTCTAATCTTAGATATTCTCCTATAAGGAGAATAAACGTTACTGGTAACAAGAGGCTTAGATATGCTACTACAATGCGAAAATTTGATAGATGGCTTAAGAGCGGAGCGGCTGGTAGAGGAGCTCTTGTAAACGAGGATCTTAACGCTGGATGGATACCAGGAAAGCATAAGTAGTTTGATATAGCTGGACACGTTACAATTACAGGAAAATAGTTTAGCGAGTTCTGTGTATCGATCGGAGCTACATCTAATAACGATAAGGCGAGAGTAGCATCAGAACTTGGTCTTGATGCATTTGATGCAGCATCTAAGCCTTTAACAAAGAAAGAAAAGGTTGGATCTGCTACATATTATTAGGTTCCTATGACTAGAACAATTTAGAATAATGGCGCATTTAAGATAAGAGATATAAATACAGATATCAATAAATAGGAATTCGGATCTAGTAATGCATTCAAGATGGCTAATGATGCACAAAATTCTTCATTAATGATAGATTAATAAAATATTATGGCAAATAAAAACAAAAAGACGTTTACATACAACTAGGCATATAGTAGAGGAGCTTAGATAGCGTAGGATTTGCAGCGTAGTATAGCACAAAGAAGTGCTGACTACGCAGCTCCTTATGTTGAGGGGAGTATGGGCGCCTATACAGATGTCAGTGACTTTAACAACATGACATTCCCTGCGTATACTACGCTAGATAAACAGGGCAAAGCTGTTGTAGACACAGAAGAAGACAATGGCGGCTCTCTTGGTGATTTCCTTTTAGGAGATTCCTGGGATTTAAGTAAGATGAAAGAGAGATGGGATAAATTCTCTTTCAAGGATATGTATAGGCTTACATTCGAAAAGGGGTATGGAGCCTATGTAGACTCTAAAGAAAAAGAACTTGATAATGTTACTTTTCAATAGAGTTCTTTAAAAGTAGCTTAGGACTACAATAATCTTCTAAAACAGAGAGAAGATCTCATAAATCAATACAAAGCCTTTAAGAGTCATGGGTACGCTTCAAAGGAATAGACCAGACAATTATAGGATGCTATTATAAAGGTAGATGATCAAGTTAAGAAATACCAAGATTTCTTTAAACAACATAAAAACGATGATGTATTTTTGGACTTGTTCTACGATACAAATAAAGCTGGGGCTAGCGATTATTTGGCTGCTCTTAAAGATAATACATTAGTCACTCATTAGTAGTTTAATACAAATGGTATTCTTGGTACTATAAATAATGCATTAAAATACACAGCTGGTACATTATCTGAAGGCCTTGAGAATATAGCACTTACTACATAGAATGCTATAGGTAAAGTTCTTCCTTAGGCAGTTGGCGGAGATAAAAACGGAACATTTATTAAACGTGCCATAAAGAGTGGTACCAGTAATTACGATAATTTATTTGAAGGATATTCAACAAAAAATGGATCACAATTATTGTAGACAAAGATAAATGCCCTAAAAACCGATCTTGACAGAGAGTAGAATAAGAAGGAGATTTCATTAAGATCGGCTATAAATCAATACAAAAATGGTAATTGGCTATTTGATCCAAAGAAGATTAATCCAGAGTTCAGAGATCTTCAGAATCAGAATAGAGGCGGTTTAATCGGTTCTATTATCGACCCTACACAATGGGGTTATTCTATACCAGAGATAGGTACATCATACAGTGATGCTGCAAGCTTTGCAGGAATGATAGCAACTAATGCTGGTGGTGCATTAGCTACAAAAGCAGCTGTTAAATTCCTTACCAGAAAGATTCCTGGACTAGGCGCTGTACTTACTGCTGAAGATATGGCAAAAGCTTTTAATTCTGCAGAAAATGCAGAGCAGGTCGCTAATGCATTAAGCAGAGTAGAATTAGCTAAAAATGTAATAGGAGGATCTACTGCTGCCGCCGGAATGTATTGGACAAAGCAGATGCGTCAATCAGAGACTAATGGTGAAGCCATAAATGCTTTAGCCCAAAGAGTTTTGGATTCTTCGTATAAAACAGACGTAGATTTCAATAAGGTATTTGATGCCGTTGACTAGCATTCTAAACGATTAGGAATCGATTCAAAAGATCTTGATTAGCTTGAAAAAGTAAAACTTGCGTTAGCTTACAATATACCTACAGGTGACGCTAACTTCGATAAGATTAAAGTAGACTCTAGAAAGGGTTTGGCTAAACTTATAAATGATAACAACGCGATGGCGTTTGAAGATTATTTGCAAGCTTTACCTTTTATGGATTATACTAGAGGGGTAATATCTAAGGCTGCTAACAATATGTTTTCTAGAGCCCCAAAGATGTACATACAGGACTAGGTACTTGATAAGGCTACAAAAGCTGCTGCTACCGGAGTTATAGATAACGCTATAGATAGAGTAGCTATGAGCAAATTTAGCAATATAGGTGATAGACTCAAATTTGTTCATGGTTCAAAATATCTTGCAAAGAAATTTGAAAGAGCATTTCCTCTTGCTACATCCGAGGCTCTTGAAGAAGGTAGGCAGTAGTTACTTACATCTAGATTTGGAAGAGGAGAATATGATGATTACTCAATAGGTGAGTCTTCTTTTTATTTGCCAAGTGTATTTGATAATCAGTTCTTAAACGCAGATGCTGCAGCAGCTTATCTTGGAATATCATCTGGAGACCCAGATAATGGAGATGCCGAGTTAAGAAGATCTATGGAAATAGGAGCTATGACAGGATTGCTTTTTAGAATTCCTCATAATGTTAAAAACCTATTAACTCCATACAAAGAAGGTAGTACTAGCCCTTTTAGTTCAAGCGATAAATATAGTTTGAGAAATACTGTAGCATAGCTTAGAAATGATAATGTTATTCGTAGCATAGCTGCTAATAATTATCAGCTTGCACAAGACAATGATCATGTAGGAATATTCTTTGACGCATTTAGTAGAGCTGGAGTAAATAAAGATAGACTATAGACGGCTCTTGATGATATGAAAAAGTACAAAGGATCTTTACTACAAGATGGCTCAGATAGTTATATAGAGAATGACAAAGAGCTTCTTAATGCTGCGTGGTTTGCCTATAATAACAAGAACCTCGAACGGTCTATGAAAGATCTAAACATTTCTAGAAATAGCGAGGATCACAAACAGTTAGTACAAGCAGCAACTAGAGTCATGATAGACTCTAGTAATGCAGCAAAGGATTCCGAGAAAGCTAGAAACAACATTGATTCTATAATAAATAAGACCGTACAGGATTACGAGAACGCTACATAGGAGAATAATCCGGCACTGTTTAATATCATCAATAAAATAAAGCAGGACTATCAGAAGTTTAATGAATCTATAAACTCTAGAAGAAATCAATTCAAGAACTCTGAAGAAGGAAAGAAAGCTGGTCAAGAGTGGATCGATAAGAACGAAGCTTATTATGAAGATGATGCACAAAGAACACCTTTGGACAAGGCTATCGAAAACGCAATGAATGAACGCGATGAGTTCAAGGTTGATTCAGAAAAGGAATACACGTAGTCTAGACTTGAATCAATATTCAGTTATAGAGAGTATAAGGCAGCTTAGAAGTTGGCTAAAGATTTAAAGGATCAAAAAAGAAGACTTTAGCTAATATCTAATGAAACAGGAACAGATATCAATACTGATAAGCTGACAGGTATGATAGATTACCTTGATAAGCTTATATAGAACAGAAAGAATAAAGTAGAGAATTCTAAAGAGATATTAGCATACAATGAAAAGGTTGATTTGTTAAATGCCTCTATAAGCGACAAGAAGAAATAGCATAAAAAGATAACATATGACTCAATCTTTAAAGATTACTAGGACTTTGATAACCAGGATGAAATAGATAAGGCTTATTAGGCATTTCTTATAAATGACGCCTTATTTAACGTGCTAAAACCTATGTCTGTAGCATTTACTACTGGATAGGTTGATCCTAGATCGGTACATTTTTCTAGAAGAGAATAGAATTGGAGCGAATTGTCAGATGAGCAAAAGTCTGAGTTCACTAAAAAGATATAGGGTTTGTATCAAGAACAAGGCAAACAAGCTCCAACTGAAGCGTAGATCAGAGCAGCGTACTTGAATGAGCAGAACAAGAAAAGAAGAGCTATAAAAGAGTTATCTAAGAAATACTTAGAGCTAAGAGACAAGATCGAAGGTAACGACGATATATCTAATATGAGTATGGATGACATTGCTCGTCTTACTGATATGGAAAGAGAGGCTGCTAGAGATCTTATTAGTTCGGTTCTTGCTGACAAAAAGAATCGTATGCGTATAGCTCGTAGAGAATGGGATCAAGAGAGACCACTTACGCCAGACGATGTTTAGCAAGCTGAAGATGGTACCGCTGATGAAGAAGTAACTCAGAGAATTAAAGATCTTGCTGGCGAGCCTAAGAGTCCAGATGTTGAGAAAGAGGCTGAAGATATGAATGTTTAGCCAATGCCTTAGGACAAATCTGTGCTTGGTACATCTGAGCTTGATGCAGCTATGGATAACTCTCAGCAAGGTTCTACAGAAAATGAAAGAAATCTCGAAGATGCCTTAGGCATGAGTCCTGCTGAAGATAAACAGCAGCAGAAGCTTAGAGAAAAGCAATAGAAACAGAAAGCCAAAGAGGAACAGCAATCAGATTCTACTGATTTCACAGATGAGAAAGATGATGATAATGATGAAGAATTACCACCTGTACCAGACAATGTAACAATTAATGGAGATGGAACGGTAACCGTAAAACCAGAGAAGTCTCAAGAAGCTTAGCAAAATAGCACAGATACTGGTGTTTAGGATAATACAGAAAAATAGACAGAATAGCAGTAGGTACAAGAAGATGAAGAGCCAGAAGATGAAAATAATAATGATTCTCCAGATTTGACTCCAGATAAGAATACAGCTGATACCGGTCTTAATGTTGAACAGATTCAGGAAGATCAGGACTTTCCTGACGATAACCCAGAAGACAACAATGATGATATAGATTAGGTTCCTTAGAAAGAAGACAAGACTGCACAGATTCTTGATCCTAAAGATATGGGTGTAGAAGATACTCTCAATATAGAAAGCCCTTTAGAGCATGAAGAACCAGAAGTATTACCAAAGAAGTATGATGATAACGGAACTTTAAACATAGAGGATCTACCAGAAAAGTTAGATGTAGATATACAAAGTGAATCCAACACTCTTAGCAATATGGATAATCCAACTGAGTCAACTGATACATCTGGAGTATACGATGACAGAAAGCCTAAGCCACAAGCTGTATAGGAAGCAGAAGATATAGAAAGAAGATACGCTGATCACACATTCTTCTATAGACCTGATGCAGAAGAACCTATGGATATAAGAGTTAATGGAAAGGATGTTGAGTTACCAGAAGGATGTACTATTGGTACCGGTGCAGAACTTGCGCAGAAACTTACATAGAAAGGATGGTTTGAAAAAGCTGATAAGTTCTATGTTGTATCGTAGATGTAGAAATACCAGAAAGGAAATCTTGGTGACGAAAGAGACATATTTACAGTATCTTTAGCCATAAGGGATGGCAATAAAATATATTTCTCTACTCTTAGAGCGTTAGGACGGTATCATGATAACTACAGAAAAACAGATGTTGATCTTTCATACGAGCTCGCTAATAAACTTAAATTTATAGGCGTCGATATGGATGCCTACAAGGTCAATCTGTTTGAAACAGCGAAAAATTATTACTTACTTCATAATAGTGTTGATCAATCTCTTCTGGAAAACGATGATAAACTGAATAAAGAAGTAATAGATTGGTATAACAATCTACATGAAAGTGATCCGGAAAACGCCGGTTAGATACGTGCGTATATAGACGATACTGCTAGAAATAAGTCAGCTATTCCAGGCAAGGTTCCTTTGACAAACAATTAGGTTGTACAGCAAATCTAGAGACTTAGAGATAATAGAAACGAAATAATTGAAGCATATTGTACATTTAAAGATGGTAAGTATATAATTCCATAGACTATTAGAACTGATGTCAAGCCACAAGAAGCTAGTATAAGTAATGGTAAAGTACAGACTAGACCAAAACTTGAAAATAATCTTGTTGATTTTAGACCTCTTAAAGAGAAAGATTTAAATCTTGATATTCCTTCTGATCCAGAAGAGCTTACAATGTATCTTGAGAAGGGCGCTATAACACTTGGCTATGGTACCGGAGTAATGGCTGATGAAGGTAATAGATTCCTTATTCGTAACCTTTACAATCCTTCTGGAGACACAATAGACGGTAAGGGTTATTCTGGTAAATTGTACTTTACAATAACCGGTCCTAGTGGATATGTTGTTCCTATAATGCTTAGAGAAGAAAGATTCAACTAGGTTTAGGGTAAAGATGGCAAAATGCAGTTTATTGATCCTGTTAATATGTAGTTGGCCATAGATCCGAATACAGGAAAGATAAATAGAAATGCTCCATTATCTATGGCTGAGCTTATATTGTACATGGTTACCGGTAAGATTAATCCAGAAGAATTTGAAGGGAACCAGGGACTTATTGCAGATCTGCTTGCGTTAAGTGTTCATACTACGTTTGCTACTAAAGCCGATAAAAAGCACCCTTATTTAGCTTCTAAGTAGTTCTATTTCGACGATGAGAAGAACTAGCTTGTGTTAACTCAACCAGGCACTAGATAGGACTTAAGATTGTCTATGGATTAGTTGTTTGGTGATTAGTCTGAGAAGACAAGAAGGTCTACTATTAGATACATAGCAAACAATTTACACTGGAACACAGATAAAGAAGACATGGTTGAACATTTTAATAAATCTATGCCTAAATTATCTGCGTTTTTGAGATAGTATTTTGAGGATAATCCAAAAGCTAAGTCATATAAATTCTTTGGTCTTAGTCAGCTCGAATTTAAGAGAGATGAGTTGTTCTCTACAAATAAGAATGGTTAGCTTAATCCTAAAAATGTATCACTCGCTGCATGGATGATAAATAACGGTAAACTTCTTACAGACTTAGCTCCACAACATTTCTATGCCCCATTTATATATTCTGATGGAGTACAGGCTTCAACAAAGAAGAAGGCTGTAGCAAAGGTAAAGAAAGAAAGTAAAAAGCAGGAAAATCCTAGTGTAATTGAGGCAGAAGCAAATATAGCCGCAAAGAGATTTACCGATAAGGCTATAAGCAGAATGCAAAGCAGATATAAGAGCGATTCGTAGAAACAGAAAGTTACTAAAGATGATTTCTTGGTTCTGTCCGATGAGGCTAGAAAAGAAGTGCTAAACAACTATAGAAAACGCGGTATATATGATATAGTTGTAATTGATGTACTTAAAGAGGATATAGAAGGTAAATCGTTAGACGACGTTAAACGTATTATTGCATAGCATGTATAGAAATATGTAGACTATGCTAATTCTTAGGAAGGCTAGAAGTTTGATGTAAAAGATCTTACATTTGTATCCGATACTATGCTGAAGAACATTTCAAGTAAAGGCTATGTTCCTATACTTAATGTTGGTGTGAACGGAAAGCTTCATATAAATGCATAGGATCCGTTATCTATACTTCGTAATAGCAAAGTTAGACAGGATGGATATACTGGTGTATTCTCTAGATTCAAATCAAAAGGAAAATTTGACGAGAAAGCTGCTAGAAAGTGGCTTAGCGAAAAGCTTGGATTAGACGAAACCAAAGTAGTTGTTCTTGATGGAGTACTTAAAGGCTGTGAAAATAGTAAGGTATATGGTATCACAAGCCTTGCAGCAGATTATATAGATAGATAGGTAAACGGTGTTATTACTTTATCTAATGAAGCTGGATATGGTATTCATTATCATGAGGCATGGCACTATGTTAACTTGTTGTTAAACAACAAAGCACAGAGACTTAGATTGTACGATGCTTATATTAAATCTCACAACTTAAAAAATATAACATTTGGAGAAGTTGAAGAGTTGATGGCTGAAGATTTCCGTAGATATGCAGAAATGCGAAACGGAAAGGGAATTGTTAATATAGTCAAGAGATTATATAACAATATACTTGATTTTGTAAAGGTATCTAGAAAGAAGGATATTGTACGCAATGTATTTAACGCAATTAATAATGGACGGTACTTCGACGTACATATGGATAAAGACTCTATAAAAGAGTTTGAAAATAGATATCCAAACGGCGTAGCTTCAGCAGACTACTATGTTCCTACTGTAGACCAATCTACTCTTGATAAGCTTGAAGGAATAAAGGATTACCATACATTCTATCAGTGTGGTGTAGCATTGGCACAAAAATTGTTAAGCGATTACGGTTTTAAAACACCAAATGATATTAATAGCAAAAAAGTATCTAAATTCAACGATCTTATTGAAGATTTAAAGAATAATAACGAGTTCGAATCAGATCCATTAAAGCAATCTATAATAAACGACATTTGCAATAACCCTAAGGCTTTTGAAGGTATTGTGGCCAATGTATTTGCTCAGTATGGAATAAAGGCTAATGTAAAGAAGTTCTCTTAGATGGATGAGACTAATGATCTTACAAATAAAGATTCTATAAATGATGACGATTAGTCTAGAGATATTGGCGATAGAGCCGATAATACTTGGGACGTAATGTAGTTGTCTATAAGTAAAAAAGATAATGTAGCATTTAGAGCTAAGCTTTTCTTAAGTCTTATAGAAAAAGGTAAGTTTGTTCTTGATCCAGAAACAGGAGAGCGTGAGTACGAGACGTAGTTTAATGATATTATTAGCGACGTTCCTTTGTATTGGAGCTATAGTGAAGCATGGAGTTCTATATTAAAGAACTTGTGGATGTGCGAATCTTATGATAACATAGATCCAAATACAGGTGTATTTGCAGCCAATTCAATTAGAGGTAAAGTTAAATAGCTTGCTGATAGAAAGATGGCTTTATTTGTTGCTCTTAACGATAAGCTTGAAGAAGTAGAAGGCGATATAGAACTTGAGAACTAGATACTTGCTACAGTAAAGAGTTCTTATAACCAGGTAGCATAGATTTGGCTTAATGATCCAGTAGAGAAATCTATGGGCATTATGGACCTGCCAGAAGACATGGTTTCGTCTGTAGTAGAAGTGCCTACCGATGAGAAGCGTACGTGGGAGATAAGAAATGATAATACGCTCAAAGCAAAGAGAAACTAGCCGCGTTTATGGAGTTAGGAATTTGCTTCTTCTAATGTAATCGTTTCTAAAGATGGCTAGACTATTATAAACCCAGAGTATGTAGACACACTTGTAAAGATGCGCCAGGATGCTATAGATCTTTCTAAAGTTCTTAATGAACCTACTATTCAAGATTTGTCTTCGGCTTACGATGAGGCTGCTACATAGGTTGTTAAAATCCTCAACTATATGGGTATACCATTCGATAGAGAAACACTTGATGCTTATACATATTAGGTAAAGGATGAATCTAATGGTAAAAACCCTATGCTAGCATAGCTTTAGGCTTTATAGATGATGCTTGGTGGCTCTATGTAGAAGAAAAATGGCTCAAAAAATAACTACAAATGGAAGACTAATAAGTAGACCGGTTCTTTATCATACTTTATTGATTTGCTTGATAAGTATAAGGGAAAGCCTTATCTTGAAACCAAACAGTCAAAGAGAAACAAGGATGTTGTTACAGTTGATCAGCTGTTTGTTGGATACGGTTTAAAGACACCTATATCAAAGATGGCTGAGGTTTATGCATAGACTAACCCGTCTTCTACAGATGTAAGTATTAAAGGACCAGATGGAGCTACATTATACCCTATAAGTGAGAATAATGAAGCTTCTGATAAACTTCGTCATATAAATGATAATAAGGATGGTGTCGTTGAATAGATGATGTTATCACCATATGCTAAACATAGCTCTATTCTTAATATAGCCAGAAACGATCAGCTTGGAGACAGACCTGGAGATAATACAAATAAGTTTAAACTTAATGCATTTGTTGGAATAAAAGATACCAGAGAGAATACTGGAGACGATTACTTTGGAATAACACCTCTTGCAGACTATATTTCAAAGATGGTTATGAAGCACAATAATATGCTTGTATTCCCTACAATGGCTGATAAAAAGACATGGTATTCTATATCTTATGATCCTCTTACAAAGGATGCCGAAGGTAAGATACTGTCTGACGGTTTATGTGTGCATGACCTTATTACGTATAATCATACAGATGAAGCTGGTAAATGGAATGCTATGCGATTCTCAGAAGGTACACTCAATAGATTTGTTGGATATTTCAACGATGAGCTTGAATCGCTTAAACAATACTATGATAGAAAGAATATAGCATACTTTGTAAATAATCCAGGAAGAGCAAGAGATAACTTCCATGGCAAGATTAAAGATGGTAGAATGAACATGGCTGGAAACGGTGGAATGTTCAGATACTTCTATGATGCCATAAAGATAAAGGACGATAATGGAAAAGAGATGAATCTTAACCAATATCTTGAATTCCTTTACAATAAACAGTAGACTATAGAAAAGAATCCTGTTAAGAACGGTGGTCTTGGTACCATAAGAGAAGGAGCTAACGAACTTGATGGATTTGAGCTTATAAGAAGATATATAAACGATCTTAGCGATTAGGTTAAGTCAGATCCATCTATGCTCAAAGACGGTATAAACCATATGCTTATATCTAGAGTTAGTGACGAGTTTTAGACTATATCTGACGATGGTTCTACAAAGGTTGTTTACTTTGATGGTAAAACATATCTTCCTAGAGCTATACCTGTATAGATACTTGATTACTATCATAATAGATTTGGAAAGAGCGGAAGAGTATTGTCTGACTACTATGAGGACGAAGCTGGTAATGTTGCAGACTGTACACTGTCTGCAATAGCTAACAACGTAGCAAATGAAATGATCTCTACAATAGAACTTGAGAAAGTATTTACAGGAGATCCAGCTTATTATAAATGGCAGTACAACAGAAAGGTTCTTGATAAGTTTACTGTTGACGGTCACACTGAAGAAGTAAAGAGATTGACTGCAAAAGATGCTGATAAGATTAAGCGTTTGGGAGCTATACTTTCTCCAGGACAGAATCTTAGAACAGAATATTCTGATAGAGAGATACAAGAATTTAAAGACCCGATAAGCGGTAAAGAAGAGCTTAGAGGAAGTAAATATACAGTTCTTAATATAAACGATATTGTAGCTAGATCTAAGTTTATAAATGACGTTTAGACTCAGTTTGGAAGGCAGATACTTGCAGACGAGATTAGATCCAATCCAGAATGGTTTGATAAGATTGTTGAGAAAGAGTCTAAAGAGTCAGGTGAAAAGCTTACAAGAGAAGGATAGATTACTAAGATGTATCTTAAAGACAATTATTATAAATCTATTCTTGATAAAGCCCCAAAGAGCGTAAAAGAAGCTGTTGATATTCGATCTAAGCAATAGATGTCTCCATACGAAGAGATTACTGTATCAGATGCATAGGTTTGTATTAGACCAGCTTTGTATAGAAAAATACGCATGAACCTTGGTAACTGGACTACAGAGCCAGATGAGTCTGGATATTCTGACGAGGAGGCTTATAAGATCCTTGAAACTGATGGATCTTGGATGAATGATCCAGAGAAGGCTAGAAAGGTTAGCAAACTTTAGCTGTTCCCACTCAAGATGACTTATTTCAGCAACAGCCCTACAGAACTTGGTCCTGGTATATTCCAGAATCTTCCAGTGTATAATAAGATGGCTATTTTCCCTATGTTTAAGTATGCTACATAGAGTACGTCTGGTAGACAGCTTTATGACCGCATGAATAAAGAGGGTAACGAGATTGATATGATAGCATTTGAGTCGGCTGTTAAAGTTGGTGATAACCAGAATAGATATTCTCCTTATAATAAAGATGTAAAGATTGTAGATGGAGATATAACAACTATGGATGATGCTATCAACAATGAGTCTGACTAGTATATTGATAGGTCTACAGGAGAAGTTAAAGCTAATACTACTGAAGGAAGTAAACTTTCAGTACAAATACAGGATCTTAATGGAATTCGTATGCAGCTCAATACTGATGCCCATGAAGCCATAGAGAGATCTATTGGTACTCAGATGTTTAAGCTTGCATTCTCTAACTTATTCGATAATCTTAAGTATGGCTTAAATAAAGCAGATTGGCAGGGTTAGAGTAAACCTTCTAGATATGGTAGAGAAATAAAGGCTGATCTTATGGCTTGTATCAATGCTATGACTATGCTAGGTATTAATAAAGTATAGGATAGATTCTATTCTTAGAACGATGAAGGTAGGTTTACTCATATCAACTAGAGGTAGGTTAGAAATCTTGTAGAGACTATTGTTAAAAATAATGGTCTAGGCGTATCTGCTGAAGAGATTATTCACAATGGTGGAGTTGTAGCATCACTTATGTCTAGAAAGGTATTTGAACAAAGTGTATTCTCTGCTGTTAGTAAAGACGTAATAGACATACAAACAAAAGGTGGTTCAGCCGTTCAGCAATCTATATTTGGATTTACAGGCTTTGATGACAATAGTGTTAGATCATATGAAGATGGCGATTATCATTTACTTAATGGTGGTAGAGAGATTAGATGGAATACACAGAATGGTAGTATGGAAGTTATGCTTTCTATTAACTTCTTTAGACCGGTTGTTCCTCAAGAGTATCAGAAGACTTATGGAATGATGAGATAGTGGCTTATTGATCACGACGTTATTAATGGCAAGAAGACAGATGGATCTCAATCTCATCCTAAGCCTTTTGGTATTGGTTATCGTATTCCTACGCAGGGTATGTCGTCTATGTTTGCTATGACTGTAGCCGACGTGCTTCCTACTCAATCTGGTGACACAATAGTTGTACCTAGAGAATTTACTGCTCAGACAGGTTCTGACTTCGATGTCGATAAATTGTTTATTGCGACTATGTCTTATACAAATGGTGAATTAGACACCATTACAGAAGAGTAGGAGAAACAAATATCTGACATATTCTCTAGTAAAGTAAAAGGATCTAAGCAAAATGCAGTATAGAAAATTTTACAGCAAGCTTCTTATGGTGCTATATAGAATAGATTGCTCAATAATTATATTGACATCATATCTGATACAAGAAACTTTTCTAATGCACGTGCTTCTATTGATACAATTACAGATGTTATTAAGTCAGAGATTCTTCCTCACTTAAAGAGCGGACTAAGTGAATATAGACCATCTATGTATGAGCTTACCCCTTCATTCTAGTCTAGACGTAAGATGGAGTTCTCTACAGGTAAAGACGGTATTGGTCCATTCGCATTGAACGTAACAAATATGGCTCTTACATAGTTCACTCATTTGTCTATGAGATACGGAGATAACCAATTCGGATTCCATGATCTTGACTAGGTTCTTGGAGAGGACGGAGAGCGTATTTCAGACTGGTTATCAGCTATGGTTAATGCCCATGTGGACGTTGCTAAGGATCCGTATATTTTTGATCTTAATATTAACTCTGCTACATACAATCATGTAAACTTCTTGCTTAGAGCAGGAAAAGGCAAGGCTACATTCTCATTTATTGCTTAGCCAATACTTAAGAAGTACGGATAGTTAATGGGCTCTGCTAAGGGTACATTTGGAAAGAACTTTAAGGCTGACGGAAAGTCTTAGGAACTGAATAATCATTCTTAGATATACAGCTATCTTCTTAATGTAACTAGACAAAATCTTGCTGATAAGCTTGGTTTAAATAAATTATACAAGACATTTGGAAAGAAGTCTGGTGGTATATCTTATGTCCTTAATGAAGACTACGTTAAAAAGCATAGAGATGATATTATTGACGCTATTAAGGCTTCGTTAAAATCTGATGGAGAAAAGAACTATGATGTTATCAACAAGTATGCTACAGATATATTTAATCTTATCATAGGTAATGATAAATAGATATAGTGGAAAGATGCTATGAACTTTGAGAAGGGTATCTACGCCATAGAGCATATTGATTCTACATTTGGCTTGTATTATCAAATGTTGTCATTAAGATCATTTGGTAAGATAAAGACGTATGCAGACGAGCTCGCAGACCTTGTAAAGGTATCTAAGATCGATACGAAGAAGTTTGGTAATAATATTTCTTCGCATATCAACTTTAAAAATACATACGAGCAATTTAAATATGGAGACCATAAGGTTGAGTGGTATATAAATGACGGAAATAAATACGAGTAGAAGATTGATGAAAAGACAGGAGAAGAATTGACTCCTACTGAGACAACAGCTGCCCTTATGAGATATTTTCACAATTTGTTCTTGGATTCTAAGTTCTATAATGCTACAGAGCTTGTATAGAGAATATTGCAGAATCAAACATTCTCAGCTACTCCTTTATATGCTAATCTGCTTAGAACGGCTCTCGCTAGCTTAAATGCTGATGAACAGTTCTAGGGATATACAAAGTGGAGATTTGATAAGGATGGTAATTATACAGGAACTCCTTACGATGGATACAAGTAGGTAATGAAAGATGATGTTGTACAGGCTATTGGTTCATCAATAGAAAGTATGTTAAGATTCTAGGCATTGCTTGACTTTGCTCCAAAGATTGAGGTTACAGATGATTACACCGGTCCTATAGACTTTACATTTGGTGGAGATAGATAGGAAATAGAAAGGAACTATAAAAGAATTCTGTATGGAGATAAAGAAGGAGATGAATATGATAGGAATACAATTTTCCAGAATCTCGCTAATCTTATGCAGAGTATAATAGATGATCCAGATTCTAATGAAGCTCAAGGTCTCGTAGATTAGGATGGTGTTATCAGTAATGAATTATTCGAATATCTTAGACCACAGACTGGAATAAAAGGCTCAAGCGTAGGAAGAATGATGCTTTCTAAGACGTAGATGAATGTTGGTGTAGAGTAGAAATAGAGACTTATGTCTGCCTTTGATTAGTTGTTGACCCATCCGTCTGAAAGAGTTAGAAGAGTAGCTAGGGACTTGGCTATATATGCATACTATTCTACATATGATACTAATAGTGCTTATTCTTTCTCTGATATAATTCCACCTAAATATAGACGTCAGTATGATAGAGCTCTTAGCTTAGCTCTTGATTCTAGAACCAGAAATGGATACTAGCATAAGTCTTTGGAAGATGCATAGTTGATGGCTAATGATATCCTCGATGTAATAGCTAGAAACCTTTATAAGAACGACGATGTTGTTCCTATGTATTTCGAAGATAAAAGAGATATCATTAAATATGAAGGCACCGTTCTTAAAGTAGATGGCATAAAGAAGAAAGTTAACGCTCTTCTTGTTTCTAATTCTAGAAGCATACCTAAGTCTAGATACTTTAAGATCAAACGAGGAGATCAATATGTTGTTTATAGATATGCTGGTGCAATCGAAGGCTTAAATAAAGAAAATAAAGCTCTGGAAACAAAGAGTGTTTATATGATTGTTCCTAAGTTTGGATTACAAATAAAAGGTACATAGTTATACGAATTCATGCAGGGCTCTGAAGGTGTTTCTATATTTGATGAAAATAAACTTCCTAGCACATTTAAAGCTGATAAACTTTTAGATTATGCTGAGCAGTATGCAAACGATCTTACTGAATCTTTATTCAAAGATTAGAAGAATAGAAAATCTAAGTCAAAAGACGAGTCTAAACAAATTGTTATGTACAGATTCTCTTCTACGGTAAATCCTATGAAGATAAACGGCTCGTATTACGAAGTTAACCCTAACGACAATAAGCTTAATAACAAAGTTACGAATGAAGATGGTTCTGTAGAATTTGTATCAGCCATTAATCCTATCAATAAGATTGAGTAGGACATAAAGAGTTCTGGAGTTGATATAAACATCAATAATGCTAATTTATAGTAGGTTGTAGAATAGATTCAATCTAGACAAAGTATCGGAATATATAGTTTCATACATTTCAATGGAGATACATCCAAGTTTGAACCATCTAAAAAGCAGATAAGCGATTATATCACATAGAAAGAAAGCGAATATGAAGATACTCTTGCTTCAGATTTAACTAAAGCTCAACGCAGATAGTTTATAGCAGAATACTCTAAGAAGCTCAAAGACGAAGCTCCAGACGTATTGTTGCAGAAGAATGTAAACGACAAGGTTGACTCTATTGTAAAGGACTTAATTTCATCAAGTGTAACAAACTTTACAATATTATCTACTGGTGATGGTGTTATAGAGCAAGCTGGAGCACATTCAGCCATGCTTAATTAGTCTAATATAACATCTACACTTGGACCTTGTAGGGTATACATTCTCGGTAAAACTATGAGTAATCCAGAATCTTTGGAAACAGAGAAGTAGAAATATATACTTGATGACGCTGATGTTAAAACCGATGAACAAGAAAGTACCGAAGATGATATAAATATGTTGCAGGATGCAGCTGACGACGCTGTTACAAATATCGAAGATATTTAGAATGCCCAGTCTGCAGATGATCTGTTATCATAGATAGAGGATTAGGATAAACAGGAGTCTACTCCTGGTGTTGATAATCCGAACGAAACTGCTGGTAGTTTAGACGATTTATTGTCTTAGATTGGCGCTTTGTCAGAGGAATCTAAAGAAACAAATGATAATAAAAACTGTTAATTATGTTTTGTCCTTATTATAAAAATAAAGATGTTTTTGATGGCTTTAACAGTATAATATAGGCACTTGGTGGTAAACCAATGACAGAAGAGGAATTTAGGTCCGCAGAGCTGAGAAATCAGCGAAGCGGGCTTGATTACTCCGCTATGGAAGCAGCCTATAAAGCCTATCATGCTAATAATGGCAATCTTATGGATTTAGCTCCAAATGGCTAGCCGTCATTAGTATTTCAACAGCTATTGTAGATATACAATGGCGATGTAAATAAAGCCATAAAAGCTAAAACTAATTTATATTCAAAGACGTTTAGAAAACACTTTGGAGATTGGCTTAGTGATAGTATCAGTAAGGATAAAATTGATATTAACGGAGAGCCTATACTTCCTTTCGGTGAATCATTAGAAAAAGCAAAAGCTTCCGCTTCTCTTAGATCAAAGATTGGAATACAAAATAAATTCAAGAGAGCTAATATATATTCGACTTTCGGGGAATCTATATCAAGTGCTTTATAGAGTGGTAAAGAATAGTCTAGTAAAGATATTGTTTCAAGATTCTCATAGTTAAGATTATTCTCTCCATAGAATGAAAAGCTTGCAGAAATATTGCAGAATCACGAAATACCTACTGTCTTTAAAAATCACGAAGATGGTAGTTTAATGAAGACTTATACAGTAAATGGTAAGAGCGCAATATCTATTGACCCATAGTTAGCTAACAATGTATCTAATCAGTATTTAGCCGATACGTATTTACACGAGATAGTACACGCCATAACAACCGATCCTATAAACAACGCGAAGACTAAGGAAGATATTAAATTTAGAGACCAGAATAGAAAGGTATATAATATATTTAACAAACTATTCCCTAAGGAGTTATTTAGTAGAATGGATATGTCTGGTCTTTATTACTGTCTTGAAAATGAAAAAGAATTTGCTTCTGAATTTGCTACAAGATAGGATGTAAGAAACATGTTGTATTAGAGAGCTATTCTAGAAGATAAAAAGAACAATAGAGCTCCTATACTCGCATTAAAAAATCTCGTTAACAGCCTATCTAGATTATTTGCAAATAGCAACGTATTTAATACAAATAAAGACCAATTAAAGCTGTATCAGAGGATTACTGCGTCTTATTTATTCAATAGGCCTATTATTAAATTCGAAGGATTATAGGCGTCTAAAATAATATAGGAGGTATATAAATCTTTAGACAATTCTGTGCTGTCAAACGATCAGATGCAATAGACTAGGGAAGATTTGATTAGAGCAACTAATTACGCAGAAGTTAATAATTCTATGCGAGTTGACAGAATTAACGATAGAGACCTCGGTCTTAATATGCAAGACTCTGAAGAAGTAGCATAGAAGAGAATAGAGGAGATGTGCAAGAATATAGCTACCGCTTTATCAAAGAGATAGGCTGCTATTAAGGTGTCTTAGCTTCCAGATGAGTATAAGAGCGAGAATATAGAGATACTTAGGTCATAGGTATAGTCTTTTAAAGACCGTCTTGGAGGAACATTTTACTCAATAGCTAGCCTTGTTCAGCAGATAGCTCCTCAGCTTCTTGTTGATTCTAAAAAGATACATAAGATAAGACAAGAGAATATGACTATAAGCGATGCTGAGTACATGTTCTTAACACATGATAACTTCGGTACGTATTAGAAGATTTTATCAGAAATAAATAGTGCTCTTAATTCTCCTACTGTAATAGATTTACTTATAAGGGAGCTGTAGGACAAACCACAATAGGATAGAGCTACCGTTAATGATATACAAAGAATAATATAGATTGTACAGAGTTCTGAAGCTGTGGCGGCAGATGCTACATCTCTTATGTCCGAGATTCTTATCAATAACATGAAGAAGAGATTTGCTTAGATAGGCAACGAAGTGCACTCTCCTACAATAGCTGATTATATTAATCACCTTAAGACTATAGGATATGATACAAGCTGGTTCTACACTACTGTAGGTTCTATGGATTCTGCAAAAGACGAAGCTTTAAGAGCAATGGCTTATCTTATAGATAAGGCCACTCATAAAGCTGATAGAGACACTCATGACAGAGTCGTAGAACTTATGTAGCTTAAAGAATAGCTTAAGTTTGGAGAAAGCGTTCTCGATCTTTATGAGGTTGATGACAATGGATTTACCACAGGCTATTTGGTAAGAAACTTGAATTACGGAAAGTTCTTTAGAAAGAGACAAGAGTTCATGGAGAAACTTAATCTCAAATACGGATTAGACCCATCTAATAGAGAATAGCCAAAAGGCGAAGACGGAATCAAATGGAGCAAAGAAGTAAATGATTGGTTAAGTAAGAACTGTCATAGAAAGTACAAGAAAGAATACTATGAAGCGTTCGCCAACCTTTCTGCAGATACTATGAGAGCACGTGATTCTATTCAAATACAAATTAAGGCTATAAAATCTGGCTGTAAAGATGAATTTGGAAACTATCATTTTGATAGGCTTACGGATTCCGAATGGAATACACTTAGAGGTTTGTACATACAAAAGAAGCAATTAGCTTCAGATTACGATATAAATGGAGAGCTTAAGATAGAAGGGACTCCAGAATATCGTATAGCTAAAGAGCTCTAGAAGTTAAACGAAACACTCTTTAACTCTTCTGATAAAGTTAAGAAGGATACAAAGAGATGGCAGGCTGACAGAAATAGAGTGATCCAGGAATGCGGTGGTCTTGAAGAGATGGCTAAAGGTGAAGATGGCAACTTTGATTTTGCTAAACTTAGAAAGTGGGATTCAAGAAATAGTAAGACTAGACTCAAGGTAAATGAAGAGACTGGAAAAGCATTACTATGGGAGACTATTGATAATGAGGCAGAAAAACCTGTATATGCAATAATTGTAGACGGAGTAAGCGATCACGGTGCTAGATACGAAGAACTACAACAGTAGAAGTATAATATATTGTCTACATACAGAGATTATAACACCGGTGATATAAACCCTTCTAAATTATAGAAGTCTATATAGAACAAGATACAGGCTATAGATAAAGAGCTTGCCAAGATTAGAAAATAGGCTGTAAGAGAGGATAAAGACATAAAGAAACTTGCTAAAAATCGTGCAAAAATTTTTAGAAAATACGCAAAGTCTTCATTGACTGACGTATACAAAGAAATGCATAGATTAGCTATTCTTAGAGACAAAGAAGAACCTGGCTATCTTGAGACATTCGAAAGAAATACAGGTAGACTCGTAGAGGACGTAGAAGGAGAAATATCATGGTAGGCTAAACCTTGGTTTAGAAAAGTAGTCGCAAAGCAGGCTTACTACGACAGATTTATGGAAGTATTGCCAGGAGATGGTTATCTTAACTCTGATGAGAATAACGATTTGCTTGATAAGGATTTTGACGAGAGTTACGGATAGGCATTTGTACCAAAAAAGGAATTATACGACAATTCTAAGTAGTATAACAAGATTATGAAATCTAAGACTCTTAAAGCTCTTTATGATAAGACGTATCAAACAATTAAGGAGTCTAACGAATTGTAGACAAATAGAAACTATGTAGACAATTATCTTCTTCCATAGATAACTGGTTCATTCTTTAAATATCTCAAAAAGCACAGCGGTAAATGGAGAATGGCTTGGGACTTTATTAAAACTGGTAATGTAGACCCATCTTCTTCTGGAGGTGCCCTTAGAGAATATTTCAAAGATACTGTTGGTATTGGAGAGAAAGGATGGGAACAAGATGGTACGTACGGATAGCTTATTGATTAGGCTTTATCTGACCAGGATTAGTTTGGAGATATTATCAACTCGAAAGACCCTACATTTGGTAGCGAAATTAGCGGAGAACGCCCAGATGGCAGACAGCTTAATATGATACCACAATACTACACTAGAAGACTTAAAGATGCATCGTAGCTTTCGTCTGACTTGATAGGTATACTTGGAGAGTACTATAATCAATCTTAGAAGTATAAGAATAAGAAACAGATAGAGGCTACGTGTGAATCTATGGTTGATATGATTGAGAATAGAAATCATGAAAAGGTATCAATTACAGGTAGTATAGGCAATCTTAAGAGAACTACTAGGAACGTTACGGGAAAGTCTTCTAATACATACAAAGCTGCTAGAAAATTCTTGGATATGAATCTATACAACATACGTTCATCAAGAATGTAGGTCAATATATTCGGTAGATAGGTTAACATGGGAAAGATAGCTCAGTTATTTAGAGCTGCTACAACACTTGTAAATCTTGGCTGTAATATAGCCGTATCAGGAACTGGTTTCACTACTGCCATATGGGCACATATTGTAAATTCTATAGTTGGATAGAAATATAGTTTTTCAGATGCTTGTGCTGCTACTAGATTTGTCTTACATCATTTGGTTGAAAATGGCATGGGTGCCAAATATATAGAAGATCGCAATTCTAAAGATCTGCTGATGCTTATAATGGAGCATTTTAATGTAGCAAGTCAGCTTGAGAGGAAAATGAAGGATTCAAATAGAAATAAGTTCATAAATGCCATAACTCATAACTGGGCATTTGGTGGCCTTACTATGTTTGACTTTTGTGCTAAGGCCCCTATAGCTATTTCTACTATAATGTCTTACAGATATTACAATGGAGAATTTACAACCAAGGATGACGTCATAATGAATAATATCCTTAATTCAGAAGAAGCTAAAAAGCGAATTAGAGAGTGGAAGAAAGGAAAAAGTTTGCTGTCTATTATGAAAGAAGAAAATGGTAAGCTTACTGTAGATAAACAGTATTACAAATAGTATAAACAGATAGAAGACGTTCTCCATTCTAGAATTGAGAGATATGCAGAAAACGCAGATGGTATGGCTACCGAATCACAAAAGGCTGCTATTACAACAAATGCATTAGGTGCTGCAGTTTTGGTTCATAGACAATATTTCCCTCTTATGCTTCAAGAGAGATTTGGCGATACCGTGTGGGATAATTCTACTTAGCAATTTAAAGGTGGTTCATTTAGGTCTGGATTACAGTTACTTAATGTGTTGTCTAAAGGGTATTCTGATGAAGCAAACCTCTAGAACTTTTAGGTGAACAGAAAGAAATCAATCTTAACTGGTCTTACAGCAGGTGCTGCATTAGGCTCTTTCTTGCCTATTGTTGGTCCTATGGCTGGTGTTGCTATAGGTTCTGCGATTGGCGCATTATTGGGCGCTAGAGCGAAAAACTCTAGGTCTTTACAGAGGTATTTGTACGACAACTCATCAGAAAGTTAGGCTAGATTGTGCAGATTTAGACGTCAGCAATTAAAACGTCTTGCAACTGAAATTGCTTTATATAAATTAATTGTTTGCCCTGCTGTTGCATTAATATGTGCATATGCCGACTCTGATGACGATAACAAATTAATGTAGCTGCTTGCATATATTGCTGTACGTACAAAATGGGAGGTATTTACTCCTTATCGTTTCGATGATGCATTAAATAACTTCAAATCAGTATCAGCGCAGACCGGTACTTTGGACGCAATTTAGAATGTTGCAAAATCCGTTCCAGAATACGCATTATATTCCATTATGCCTCGAGGATCGCTATTGGATACTTTCCTAGGTGGCTCCATCGACGATTACGATTCAAGTATATAGCGTGGAATTTACTCTGATTACAATATTCCATTTACAAATACTGAATGGAATAAAGCTTCAAGAGATGTATTCAAAGCAACACCATTTCATCATGCTTATGAACAAATTCTTGACTCAAAGAGTAAAAGAAGCTATTACGAAAATCAAATCATTCAAAATAAATCTTCAGATGACCCATTATATAATTGGGCTTTAGATAAGTTTAGTAAATAATAAAAAGACCCCGACTGCTCTCACGAGTGGCCGGGGTTTATTTATTCACTAATTCAAAACTTCTGGGGAATAATACCCCCAGTATATTGCGTTGTCAACTACATTTTGCTTTGTCAAGATATCGAAACCACCCTGCTCTATGCAAGACATTTCTGCTTTCTTTGCTTTCGGTATCTCATACAAGACTTCGAGAAGCACTTTATTATTAGCTTCTACATCAATCTTAGAGTCGAAATAATATTCATACTCAGATTGCTTGTATATCCAATAACGTTGTGCAACAGAAATAGGATTATAAAGAAGTCGTATATACTTCTTTTCTCCTACTGTAACTATTTCTGAAGAGTGAAGAGCATTTGTAGTTAGTAATTCCCTATTTGTTATTATATAGGGAACTACAAATATAGAGTTATTTTTAAATTTCTCTTTATTAAACATTCAAAATTGCTGCTTCTAATTCTTCACCTGTAGCACAATTCTCGAAATCGTCTACGTTAAGTGTATTCTCAAGATTCATAACGTTAAATGTGTTTTCTAACACTTCAACATTCAAAGTTTCGTTTTTCATTTTACTTATAGGTTTAAAGTTTCACTACCGTCTCCAGTATAGTAATCATAGCTATGGTCCCAGTTTCCTGTTCCCAAATGCCATAGATATGCGATCATGGAATCATGTATCGCTACGTCTCTAGAAGTAACTTGAAACGCAGACAATCTGAACACCCTTATTTCATTGCTACCTGTTGTATCGATAGCTATGATATAGAATTTAAATTCCCATTTATCGATTTCACCATTGCTTAATTCTAATACATTAGCTAGGTACCAATATACTGCTTTCTGATAAAAACATAATTGCCTACAGTAATCAAATTCTTTCATACTGTCTTCAAAGTGCCATAACTTAGCTGTAGTCTTGATATCCATAATTGTACACGTCTTTGTGTCAAAGTTAAATGTACAACTATCAAGCAATGATTTACATGCAATAGGAGTATAAGCTCCATGATTCAGTTCATCTATAACCCAGTAATCCCAGTTTATCTGGAACTCATGGTACACGTGTATATTACCATGCTCACCCGCTCTTCGTATTAGTTGTCTTGCTAACTTATGTTCTCCAACATTATGCTGAATCTTCATAAGTTGGTCTAAGTCGTACTGAGATATAAGTATTTTCTTAGATCTAATAGCTTCGATATAATCTTTATACTCTACGCTTATTTTAAGCGCTTCTGAGAGGATTTTATCTTCGCTCTTGCCAACTATACTATAAGACTTACGATAAGCGTCTGAGAGCTGTTTGTTTAGCTCTATTTCAACGGTATTTATTAAGTTTTCACAGAACTTTTGTGCTTGCGCACTTTTAGGCTTGTCGCCATCGAACAAAACGTAATCATCCCAGAATTTATCTGGCTGAAGCAGGAACTCATGTATCATTGTTCCTTTACGTAACTGTGGCAAATCTAAGCCTTTTTCTTTACCATCCAGCATATTACGAAAATAGGCCGGCCCTTTGTTCAAGAACCAGCCTATCGCACTATTACTAATGCGTGTATTATCTTCGTAGTATGGAATGTCGTATTCCGGTATTTTGTACTCTGGTGTAATCATTAGCATCCTGCACAACAACAATCACAACAAATGTCATCTGAAGCTGCTTTCTTCTTAACATTCTTCAGACAATTGGCTTTACAAGAACGAGAATGAGGTTTTATAGTACCTTTTGAAGAAAGGTTCATATCCTCAAACAACTCTTCAAATGTCGTAGTAGGATAATTATTAGCTTCCTTTACAAAAGAAGCAATGTTATCAAAACTACATACCTCGAAGTTATCCTTAATAAAGTCTGTTAAAGACTTAACTTCCTTCTTGTCGTTAAGCTTATCGTTCAATACCTCCATTATAAGAGATGGAGACATTTCCTCAAACTCACGCCAATAGCGAATACGAGAACAACGGTCTATCAGATACTCTGATATCTCGCGGTCATCGTTACAGGTAAACAAAATCATATGTTTACCCTTGGTATCAGAACCATCCAATACCTGTAACAATACAGAATCGTCATAATCCTCAAGAACTTTATCAAGTTCGTCAAACAAGAAGCAAACGCTTGTGTCACCAAGCTTTTCTACAAGATTTTTAAGGATATACGGACGTATACTTTTGTCTATATTTATAATTGGAAGACCGCTCTTGTTGGCTATCATCTTAGCCATTACAGTCTTTCCAGAACCCTTCAATCCTGCAAGCATCACACCAGTAAATCCACTTTCAGACAGATTATAGCTATTAATAACCTTGTCTATAAAGCGTTCGTCACGTTGTGTACAATATACCTTAGAAGGTAAAGATAAGCCGCTAGACTCTTCGAGTGAGATTGCGTCAGTAAAACGGTCTACTTTAATATTGTAAACCATTCCTGGAGTTAAATCACACTCAAGACCTTCTGTGTTAAACTTAAAGTTTACGCTCTTACCTACTTTCAAAAATTTCTTTTCCATATTTACTGATATTATAATACTCAAATATTGGTTTTTATCTCTTCTATCATCTCGTCTACCTGTTTATGGTTACGTACGAGATAACACTTCATTTTACTTCGATGTCGCTTAAGATAATGCTTAAACAATTTCCATCTAAGAGGGAACGAATCTCCCATAAGACCTTTGCATTCTACTACAAACCCATTTCCTATGAAGTCAGGTAGATATGTTAAAGGTCTTATTTTTTCTCCTAAATACTCGAATTTATCCAGTAATACGAAATGCTTTGGCTCATATTTAACTGGTATTCCAGCTTTCATAAAAGCTTCATAAGTATAGCATTCGAGTTTACTCCTAAAATGGAGACCATACTTATCGACTTTTGTCGCATTCCGTACTCTACCTTTAGATTTCTTGCCTATCATAATAAAAATTCTTTCCCCTTATCTTGGATACAGAAGTTCTATTAAAATAGACAATTTCGCCGTCAGTTACTTTTTGTTCACCTCCATGGTGGACACATGCGCATATGCATCCATCATCACTATAACTATCCCAGATAGTCATCTGCAACTTATTCGGAAGACAAATGCGCATAAATCCACCTTTTTCAAGATGAATTTTCTTAGTCAGCTTTTTTGTAAGCCATTTATGCAATAGAGGAGACATTACTGCACCTCCCAGCACACCAAGTAGGCATCCTATTACTACATCAATCATATTTCTGTAACGTTTTTGTTAACCAGTCTTTCATGGTGCTAAATCCGTTGTCACGAACAGCATCTGATAGATCTTTGGCTTTAAATTTCTTATTAATGAAAAAAGCATCTATATTGTATTGTTTACTATATTGTCTAGCCTTAAGCATACCTGTTCTATCTCTATCATATAGTATAACTATATGTTTCCATTTAGAACGTAGAGACCTAAGTATGTCTTCAGGTATAAATACAGTTTCACTAGCAGCAGCTATTGCATTAAAACCCATCTCGTAGCAACACATCACATCTTTAAGTGATTTTGTTATTATGAGTAGGTCGCCCCCTTCCTTAGGCAATTCGGATAATCCCTGTACGTGCCGATTCGTCAGATTGGTACGCCATTTAGTAAACTTGGAAGCAAGCGGACGATAAATCTTAAACTTATCATACACTTTATATGCATACATAGGACTATTTTCTTTGTAGATACTTCGGACGATACTATTACAAAGAAAGTATTTAATGCTGAACACATTGAACTTCTTTAGGGTGTCAATATGTATTCCAAACTGTTTCCAGTATTGTTTGTCTACATTGGTAAACGGCTGTCGAACTATTCCGATATCGGTATCCCCTTTCGGTTTATCGTACGTATTTGTCCTTACGGTTGTATTAGGATTTATTCTGCGTACAATTCTCAATAATTCTCGTTCAAGTTCTTCTCTAGTTGTTATACCTTTGTATTCTTTTAGGAACTTTAAAGCATTTCCATACTCTCCAGTTCCAAGGTCTTTCCATAACAATCCTCCGGTTTTGGAATGGAATATTCCAAATGAAGGATTGTTGTCTCCAGACCTTAATGGACTATTCATAAGTTTTCCAACTTTGAATTGTCCTAAACAATACGTATAGATGTCTAAATCATTTACTTTGTCCAAGATATCTCTCAAGGACATAGTAATTGCTGTTCTAGTACTATACATAACTTATAAGTTAGGTATCTATATAAACTGCAAGTTTATTAATATAAGAGATTTTATATATTAGCATGCGTGCATAGATACAATTCCATAGGGTTCCGTCGAGCTTTTTATTGTTTTGTTCTGAGCTGTTCAAAAAATCTCGTTTATGTATAGTTTATTTACATATTTTACGTACATAATAAATACTCAGCTCTGGCCTATACTTTTTATTAGATTAAGGTCATTGCTACTAACAAGTTTCTTTCTTATTAGTAGATAATCTCTCGTTCTGCCTAGGCAGTTAGCCTCTATACCTAGCTCTTTTTGCATAGTGGATTGTAGCGGAATCGAACCGCTGTTATAAGGCGCCTTGTTTTATGAATATTCCCTTATCTATTCTACCATTGAATTAACAACCCTAAAAACGAGCAGTTTAATGACATGCTCAGGTCTACGTTGACGGACGTATAGCAGTTTACGGAGATGCTAAGCTCGGACTTTAGGTTATTCAAACCCGCACTTACGTAGCGTACACGCGTATGAAATCTGATGCCAGGTAAGCTGTGCATCATAGATAATGTCGGCCTTCGCAGGCGGATAGAGCTATTACTTTCACAAGCTATAACTCTTCTTATCATCAGAAATGTTGTGGCTCTGTAGGGATTCGAACCCTACTGGACTATTTGTCTATATAACAAAAACATGATAAAAACCTCGATTTGGATAGTTTTCGCATATGTCCATGCTTGTGTCTCACGACACCCTGCGAGCCTTATTGGAGGCATTTCACCTCCATAGGGTAACTGAATTACCTAGCTCCACCAATACCCTTTCATGGCAGTATTACCTCCCTGGGTATAACCACTTGCTGTATAGTTTGACACTCCTGCTATGTAAACGGTACAAGAACCATTTACCGGATTTCATACAATCAAGCAGTATTTCTATTTCTTCAGGCGTAAACCCCTTAAAAGGGAAGATCAGATGCGCCTGCTGCATCCGCAGTTTCCGGAGTAACGGTTGGTGGCACGTTAAGCGGATCGTTGTTTTCCTTGTCGGCAACAACTGGTCGCTCCATAAGATCGTTCTTAAAGAGCTTAATCTGCGAATCTGTATTAGACATGTCTTCAACGAAGATTCCGAGCTTACTTACTTGAGTATAGCCCTTCTTGTCATAGATAACCTTCAAACGGAGTTTCTTCTTGGTAGCGATCATAGGGTCAAGCATTTGCTTTGTCCAGTCAATCATCTCCTTAAATGTAGAAAGCTCTGCATCTGGTCGCTGTGGATAGAAACAATCAAGAATCTGACAAACTCGTCCAAACTGAGCGTTATCACGTTTTTGCAAGTCTTCATCTGTCTTAATATACATTCCCTTTGTATTCTTCCACTCTGTCATAGTAGCTGTCTGACCATCCTCATTCTCAAATACAATCTCGAGGAAATCGAGACCCTGAGGAGACTTGTTACAGTTTACCTCTTTAAGAGTGATATTCTGGTTAATGCCTACTGGCATATAACTACTATTACTAAATTCTTCGTTGCTAGTTGTGGCTGTCTTTGTACTAAACATAATCTCTATTATTTTAATATACGTAATGCTAACATATCGAGTTTATTCTCAGCATAATATGCTGTTGATCGAATAAACCGATATATCAATTTACTTAAATATTCTATCCCAATGTGTTGTAAGTGTCCCATCTTCATTACCTTCTGCAATAACGATATCCTTTCCAGCTATGTGTCTTGCACGAGCCTCCATGATGGTATCAGATGTACCACCCTTAAAGGATATATGTGTCTCATTTCCTTTGCGATATACATAACCAACCGCATCGGCTAATCCACACACGATTTTACTCAGTTTACCAACCAAGTCTAGTTCTTTTGCAGAAACTTCAACACCGTCCTTTTCGGTTACGGTGTCTTTAACGTGACCTACAAGAATAAATTCGTCACACAAATCCCGGAACATATCAACTACCTTCTTTACTGCATCTCTAAGATACTTATAGCCAGCACCGTTAGGTAGGGTTGTTACGTCTGTACCATCCCATTTCTTACCCATTGGAGTTTGACGATCTTTTGCATTCTATATAGTTCGCAAAGCTATATACGTTCTTTTATGAACTGCTGTACGTCACCGTACAGAATAGACTATATCATCTCCTTTTACCTTATGCGGCAGTCAGGAGTTCCGCACTTCCATCACCATTAGCTTGTGATGTACTCCCTTTCGGGATAGTCGTTGAACACCTATCAACGTGAGTTCTATAAATTTCTCCAATTTTAGAAAACCACTTATCTATGTTAAATTTATTTTTCATAATATTACACATTCCGCAACAAGGAACACAATTATCCAAAGTGTAATCTTTAGATGAATCTATCCTATCTATTCCCATTGCGTTTTCTTTTCCGCAATAAAAACATTTTGAAGTTAACATTTTTTCTGCTTCTTCTTTAGATAGAAAAGATTTAACAGTCTTTCCTTTTCTGTTGCTATTGTGCGTATATTTTGATATTTGCATATTTAGTAATCTTCTTTCTTTCGGATACTTTTTATTAGCTGTTTCAACTTGCAAATCATCTACACAGTTAGTGCATGATTTTGGTATATATTTCTTGTTAAAAAATCTATCACTTCTAACTACAGATTCAGATCCACATCTCGAACACTTTACCTTAAAATATGTCCTTTTTGATTGTTTTTCTTTATCATAGTCTTCGTGATCTATACCAATACAAGTTAAGACTCCCCACGTTTTCCCAATATACTTTTCTAAAGTCTCTTGTTTCATAATAAATGCTGCTGATTTTCTTTCCTATTATACCTTATATTGCTATAACGATACAAATGGGAAAGAGGTTTCAGCAATTCACGGAATTTTCTATAGATATTTCTATCTATAGCTCCATTTTCACAGAGTGTACAAGCATAGCTCATACAAATATCTTCAAGTCGTGTAGCATTGTCGATAGTGATATGCTTATAGAAATTATGACCTACTTCTTTATTCTTGGCACGAATGGCACTTGCTGCTTCTCCTAAATCGTTGATCGTACGACACTGGATGGCCATCGCATCAACGAAGACAGAGCCTCCCTCAAGGTCTATGATAAGATTATTATCCAGCTGTGCAAGACAAGATGTCTTACCAGCCTTTGGAAGACCATAGAGTATAAGATATCTAGGGTTTTCAGAAACTGCAGGAATTTTACTAGTAGGTAATGTTAAACTCATGATACAATGATACTAAAAGTTTTAATTAAAGCTTAATGTTAATACTAATGATTGTCTTCTTAATCTCTGGACTAAGTGAAGAGATGAAGTTGTAATCACTAAAATCGGAGTAACTATAAATGTTGGTACCAATCTGAATCTCATCATTGTAGAAAATGATAGGGAGACCATTCTCAAGACGGTAAATCTTACCGAGCTTAATACCCTTCATAATACTCTTCTTCTTGCCATAGTTAGCAAGGATGTCACAAGCCTTTGCGAACAAAGTGTCGCCCTTCAGAGGCTTGTAGATATAAGTATGATTCAACTCGTCGAACATAGCATCAATCAGATTGTCATCCTCCTTCTTTGTGTTAAACAAATAAGAGTTGTTCTTCTTTACAGTAGAAAGAATAATATCATCGAGAATCTGAGAATAAATGTTACCATTGTTAGTGTTCTTAATGTTGTTGTCAGTAAACTTAATATCGTATGTTGTCATAATTCAGCCTAAATTTTAATTGCTTAACTTTCTATCAAGTTGTTATATGCTAAGTCATTCTGGAATTCAAGTATGCAGGGCTTTCCCGCGTCTCGATTCTTTAAGATGTGTAAATACACCTTATTCTGAGTAGGTAAATGGCTCGGGCCGTATTCTTGTATTCCAAGAATTTCAGGCCTATGAATAACTATAACATAATCGCTAGCTTGAAATAAAGCGTCAGCAGATGAAATGTCGCTTCTCATAGGATAATGCGACAAAGGATTATTTATTCTTTCTGGCGATTCAATATTTCTATTCATCTGTGCTAGTTGTAACACTGATGTCATAGGATACTTTTTAGCACTTATGAAAACTCTTTCGAGTTCCTGCATGGTTTCTATAACGCTGCCTATAGGCTTCGTCAATAGAGCATGGTCATACATTATCACAAAGTGTTTATCGGTACCCTTTATATATGTATTGTAGAAATACCTAATAATATCTTCTGCTTCCTTGGGAGTTGTAGGATTATCTACAAACCATATAGGATACTCCTTTAGTTGATTAGATACTGAGATGACTTTTCTGAAGGTATCGTCATCCAGGTCCGTTTCCGAACTATACAAAGTCGAAGTCGTTTTCCTAAGCTTACTAGAAAGCGTTCTTCCAACCTGCCTAAATCCAACCATCTCTAATGAGAAAATCAGAATCACTATTTCTTCACCAGGATTCAAATCAATAATATCAGTTGAGATCTCATTAGCAAATGAGCTCTTTCCACTTCCTGAAATACCAGCTATGGTATAAACGGTATTAGGTTCAATACCTCCCATACACTGCTTATTAAACTTAGCCCATCTAGTCTTAAGAGATGTTATAGAGTGATCTCTACGACCAGATATGTAGTTTATAGCTTCCTGAGCTACAACTGACATTGGTCGTATAAAATTAGATAAGTTCTGTTCCATAAGTCGATTCCTCAATTTTAGAGTTGTCTTGCATTTCTTCCTCAGATTCTTCCCACTGATGGTCTACGAGCCATCTCCACATCGTCTTCATGTAACTTAGTTTACCCTCGTTAGTCTTTTTCTTCATTTCGAAGTCAAGACATTGAATAAGATGTTGAGCCATAGCTTCGCTTTGACCTACATAGACATTGAATAAATGCCTACATTTGTTAACGTTAGCTCTTAGATAGTTTTTAGTACCATCTGGTCGTAGAACGTATATTGGGTACATTTCATAGAACAAATCGAAATAGTCCTTTTTTGGGCGAACTATATTATTGAGCGTGTCTGTTGCATGATATGTAATTGACTTACCTCTCTCGATCGAGGTAATAAGTCCCTGAGAAATTAAGTTTGATATTTCTTCGTCGCTAACTAGGCTGACAATTTTGCGGACGTCTTGATTATAAGTTTTTTGATTCTTATCCAATACCAAACTTAGGAATATTAATTGATTTGAATTCAGTCCTGGAATATCCAGGAGTTTTGTGTTTAGTTCAATAATCATCTTATATACGTTGATAAACGATTAATCATCGAATATTGTCAACTGGCGGTTAACAAACTCACTAGCTATCTTTTTTGCTTTGCTAATGTAGTATTGATAATCCAGGTGACGTTTATCTATTGGTGTGGCATATATCTTATTAAGAAGTCGGACTCCGTATTCTGTTATTCTTGTTTCAGAACGACTTTCGTACATTTTATCCTTAACTCGTATAAGATAATAGCCACTACTTGACGCGTAGTATCTATTAATACGTTGAATCTGTTTTCCACCATATTCAACTTTTGATTCCTTGTTTACGCTTTGTGACATCAAGAAATCACGGATATCTCTATCCTTCTTAATAAACTTGTCTATCGGTTCATTGTTTAAAAAATAGTTTATCACAGCTTTGGAGATAACAACTGGTGTCATGCTGTTGCTAAGACCAATTTCTGTGATAAACCTGCCTTTCTTTTCTATCAGTCTTGGATCTCCAGATTGGGAGTATCCTTTGCGAACACCAAAGTAATTGTTCACGTCGTACTGATAAAACGACTCGTAATCATCGGATTCGAATGTTAACTGGGTTAATTGCTCAACTTCCTTAATCGCGTCGGCTATTGCGAGGCGGGCGGATTTGTCGGCAATGTAGACGACACCATCTGTATTGACTTGTACAATCTTACAATTCAATGCCAGAAGCCTGTCCACCAACATAAGTAGTATAAGTTGCCCATTTATACGTATCTTATATACGTTAAGTGGATCATAAGCCCAGCTACTTTCTTGTTGCATCTTTCCTGTAAGAGCATTAAGAGCCTGTTTAAATGCCTTAGACTTTAATAACTCTCCATTACGTTTGGCAGCCAAGCGCTCCTTGTATAGAGCACTGTACACATTCCAAAAATCTTCTCCTAAGTGAACTGGAAGCCAATGGTTTACAATGGCTAGTGAAGGATACATAGACGTAACGTCGGAGTGTCCTATAAACTGTTCAGCTGTAGGTTTGTAGACTCTAGGTTCGTTGATGGTGTGTATACCACCTTCTCCTATAGAGTAGCAAATGTTTGAGAGAACAAACTTCTTCTCATAGTTTTCTTGTTTCTTATCAGACTTACTTGCGTTGCAAGTAGCATTCTTTACATCCAATAAGACTTCTTTCAACTTTGGATTAGAATATTGTATAAATGGGAGTATAATGTCACCTAGACGAATGTTTCCGACTTTTCTAGTACGGGTTTTCAATTCATCTTTTGTAGTTTTGGCGATATCCAGAGTTTTGCGCAAGAGCACCTCTTCTCCAAATCGTACACCACTCATCGACAGCGCATCAAACCCCCATTCTTTTTCCACTTCAAGACGTAGTTCTACATCTTCTTTTACTTTGTTAAGCAAAGTCTCAGTAGCTTCTACGTCGTTCACGTTATACTCTATCATAGCGTCAATATCACATTCCTGGATCTGCAGATCAAAACTTCCTTCATACTCTTGTACATTTGGCATATGTAAGAGTATTTCTATTTCTTTTAAGCTTTTCTGCTGTTTGGCGCTATAGAGCATCATCATAAGATCAAATGAATAGAAGTAATTTGCATACTTATACACTTTAATCTTATCAATATTTCCTGTTTTTTCCGAACTTATTATTTCTTTACTAAAATAGTAGAGAGAACTACAAATTCTCGAGTATCCTAGTCGCTTCATTCTACTGCAGAAATGTATAATGTAACTTATGATTATGTCATCATAATGCTTATTGTTGTAGCCGCACATTATATGATCAGTTCTGTTGGTGTAGAAGAAGTCAACTAGTTCTTCTAGTTGATTTTTACGACAGGATATCTCGAATTTATATAGTTTATGACTCTCTGAATCTTTACAAGTACAATGAAAACAGTTTGGAAAAACTTCTATGTCATATAGAACTACTGGTCTTTCCTTTACTATCATAGTTGTACCAACCGGATTCGAACCGGTGACCTCCAGGCCGTCTGCCTGGCGCTCTAGACCACTGAGCTATAGTACACGTCCCGTCGGACTATATAATATATGTAAAACATGCGGACATGACGGTTTAATTCTGTGTCTTCTGAGCGCTCTTCACTGCCATGTTTTATTTCTATTATATTGTCCACAGTGAGGGTTTGCACCTCGCAGTCATATCCTTTCGGAGCACACTGTGGTAACCAGTGGTGTCCTGGTCGGTTTTGAAGAAGTTACGCCTTAAGCTGCCATTCGCATTTTATTTGCGTTTGGCAGCAAGAGGCGTCCTGTCTTCTTGCGATGGTCCTTAAGGTTTGTACAAATAAGATTACTGCGCTTTGCTTTTACCTTATTTGTCTCCTTATGAGCCATCTTCATGACTTTACTGTGTTCTGGAAGATTGTTTACTCCTCCATACTTAGCAGTTTCGCCATTGTCTTTTATCTGAGCAACTTCCTGTTCAGAGAACTTGTCGTCCGAATGCTGGAATCGTCCAACAAGTTGTAATTTGTCATATTTAGCGACAACTAAGTCTCTAATATGTTCTTCTGCAGCATTCTTTTCTGCTTCCCAAACTGGGAACTGCTGCGCGTAGAACAAGTCGTCTTTCTTAACCGGGCATGGGTGCTTTCGCTCCCATTTCTGCAACTTGTGTTGAACATACCCTTCCATGAGCTCGGTATGGTTAAGCTTCGTAACCTTTCTGCGAGATTCAATTTTGATCGAATCACGCTTGAGCAGTATAAACCAAGGTTTCTTCCGGGAAAGACCATGGATATTGTGTTCTTTACAGAACTTAGAAGTAGTCCCATGAGACTTATTAAAATCCTTAAGCCACTTCTCTTTGATGTCACGATATTTTTCAACATAATCGTCCAAATATTGATTATTCTGGGTATTCATAACGTTGCCTCCTATGATTAAGCTGCTTGTTTAACTGACTTTTGTTTAATTTCTTTAACCTGTGTAGGCTTCTTGTTTACGGCTTTAGCTTTAACTTTGAGCCCACGACGAAGCTTGCGTCCTTCAGCCTTAGAGCCGTGACGGAAATTATAAGTGTTCTTCTCAAGATTCTCCTTAGCCTTCTTCTTAGCTTTACGGAGGTTGTAGAAGTTAACACTAGCGCTCTTTGAGCACTCGATAGTATGAGGATCGCCTCCCTTCTTGTGCTTATTGTGATTGCCTGACATATCTATGCCAGCCTCCTCGAATGGAGACTTATCATCAGAACGATACTGATAGAATGTAGCATTACCTACAATATCACGCAGTTTTGCTACTACACTTGCTGGCACGTTCTTAAAGAATGCTGTAGAGTTAGTAATACATGCAGACTTAATTCCGCAATCCTTTACCAACTTCTCGAGCTCCTTCTTCTTTTTCAGAACAGAATCACATACAACTGTAATATTGTATACAGTGGCGTTGTCCCACTGTTTCTTTGCGATGTCTATTACCTTCTTGGTGTCGGCATCATTGAGATGCATGCGCTTGCACCGACGGGTAACTGATGCGATATGACGAGCCATAGCGACATTACGATGCTCTTCCTGCTTCTTTAAACGGTCTTCCAGAGTGATTTTAACAGGCTCTAAAGCCTTTTCCTTCTTGGAGTCGATCAGTTTATCCATGATGCTCTTTTTGCGTGCCTTACGGGCCTCTATGCGAGCCTTAGAAGCGGCATATTTAGCCTCCTCATGAGCTTTCTTTTCGGCCTTCTTCTTAGCCTTAGCATCGTCTTTCGCTGCAGCGATTTCTGTATTTTTTACAGCAGCCTTAGACTCTTCCTTCTTAGCTGCCTCAGCCTTAACTGGTGTAGTTCCTATCTTAGCCTGAACCTTCTTGAGGTTCTTCTTATTATTCTTCTTTGACATAATTTTGATAATTTAATGTGTTAATAATGTTATTTTTAAGGCAAGGGATTCCTTATTTGTGGTTCGTGTAAGCCTCGATCTTACTCCTTTCGGCGACCCTTATATTTGTCTCGAACCTATAGCATTTAAGCTGCCAGATCCATCTCGAACTTATCTGCAATAGTATCCTTAATCTCAATAGAAGTCTCATTGTTAAACTTCTCAAGATTAGCATCAAACTTATTTGCTAGTAGTTGTTGCTCGTGAATAAGCTGAGCAATCTTAGCTGAGGAGAATACCTCACGCTTAGGCATAGCCTTCAATCCCTTTTTTGCCTTAGTTGATGGATCAAGTGTCTTGATCATCTTAAGTTGTGCTATTGCCTCCTTTGCCTCGCACGCTGCGAAAATACTATAGTTATTTGTCTTCTTAAAATCCTCGTAAGAGAATGTAGTTGTACCTGTATTAAGAGCTACCAAAATACCCTTAATCATAATACGCTTCTCACTAAGTTGTACAATCTGGTTATACAAGCTCTTGAGATCTAAGCCAGAACCCTGCTTTGCTGCAATTGCCTTCTTAGACATGAGGTTCTCTGCTCGAATAATTCGCCAATACTTATTGATAGTGATATCAATGTTCTTGCGAATTGTAATGATGTTTGCTGAGTTCAATTTAATTGATTTCTTATTCATATAGTTTGATTAAAATTAAACAATTTACTTGAATCAGCCATTTACCTAGTTCCTATATTACATATAACTGTAATAAAGAATAAAAGACATCCATTGGCAATCCTGCCCCGCAGGGCGGATTACCTATTCTCCGCAGAGAACGTTTAAGGATGCCTTTTAATATAAACTAATAATATCGTCTTTGTATTTCGTTATAAACAATAACGGCAATACCATGCATGAATGTGTACTCTTCTGCTCGCAGTTCATACACCATTCCCGCAGGAATGTTTCTGTTTATGGCATTACGCGTTTAGCATTTACAATTCCGTACTCCAACTCAATCATTGGTTTACCTATGCAGTCTTTAACCTGCAAAATTTGTTTACGTCCGTTGATATTGATAACAATTTTCTCAGGAAACTCTTGCTGAGCGTTAAGCCTTGGCCCTGACACCCGGGACCCCGCAGGGTCCGCTCCTACGCCATCAGCAATGCTAGAATTCTGACATACTTTTGTCGCAACATCATACAGTCGTTCTACGACCCAGTTAAAGTTTTTGTCTTTAACTCCTTTCATCACAATTTCTTGTGATAGTCCTTCCATAATGGCTTTTTGGTTAAGCCCTGTGGAAAGACTCACTAGTGCATCCCATACCTTGAGAGCGAAACTCTCAAATGGTAAGTTTTGCTCGCAGCCGATTATCTTGTTCCAAAAATGGAATCTGGTTGAACCGAGAGTAATACTGCCATCATCGTTAATGGTATAGATTTTGTACTTCTCTGTATGGTCCAACTTTTCATAAACGGCTGCTTTAATCTTCGGTTCGGAGAGCATTACAGCAATAAGCTTAACACTCTTCTCAGTTAAAACAGCCTCCATGAATCCTATGCGATCTTATCAGCTGGTTTTGACTCTGCCTTCTGGCGCTCGTAGTCAGCAATGATCTTCTCATTTGCTGAAATGGCAGATACACACTGTGCCTTAGCCTTCTGCAACTGCTCGATCATGGCGTCAAGACGAGCTATCTCACCACGGTTAAGGTCGTTAAGAATGCCACCCAAATCCTTAGGATCTGAGAACACAGCCTTAGAATTCTTGTCCTTGAGAGCGTTCTGGACAGCCTCTTCAGTGGTCTCACCAAACTTGGTGCTGTTCTCACCGAGAGGAATATCGATCTGGTTGTCGGTGCCCTCATTGAGACGGCAAACGACATCACCGATTGCGTTCTGTTTTGTTGCCATAGACTCAATCGTGATATAGCCGATCGAGAAGCGACGAGGCGAACGATTGAGTACAAGGTTTACATTGGAGCTCTGCTTAGCTTGCTCCAAAACCTTGTCATGGTCTGGGTTGAACATACGGGTCTGAGGAGTAAATACGTCCTGACCAAACATTTTCGCACCGAGCATGCTCAGTGGGGTACGATTTGACTTAATAGTTGTTTCCACGATGTTTACATTAATTTCTGACATAATCATATCCTTTTTGATATCGTTATTGATTAACTAACGATATGATTGAAAAATATGGTGTATTTTGGCTACACCTTTGCCGTTGTTTATTGAATAAAGCAACGCTGATACGAAGATACTTGGTTACTACTTTGCTTACTTAGTTTCTAAAGAAAGTTCTACTATTGTAGACGCTTTTAATAGACTTAGCCACACTCTTCCTATTACAACAATAGGGTAATAGGCTTGCAGCGGGAATTACATACATATGATGCAATTAACATTTACTGGATTATCCAGGCCCATCGTCTAAAGCTTTGAATGCTTCCTTTGCATAATCAAATGCTGAACTGTTTTCTGCTATTTTGTTCACGTTTTTTCTAACTTAACTATTCTAATCTTCGTTGGTGAAATTTTGCAGAGCAACTAACACTCATAGAATCTTAGAATTCTTATAACCCACGAAAATATGTAGAATCTCGGTCGTATTTCCCTTACTATACTTACAAGATATTCCTACACGATTGTTATTAAAGCAGATTGTCTCTACTGCTAACTTAGAAGCGACTGTCAGCTGGGTCTCCTTACTGCGGTACTCGGCTTATGGCATGTATCCAGCGGTTGGTTATCGGAATGTCTCAGGATCAAACCCATCACAGACTTTACGGCTTTTTACATCTTTGCTGATGTTTGCAATTTTTCTGTACCGGTATTACTACCTCCTATTTATAGTGCACGAATATTGGGAATTCAACCCATACATTTCATCTTGTCACCCACTTATAAACGTAATATACATGTATAGAGACAGTATACACATATAATATACACAGTCGTTTTACAACATAGAATATAAGCTGCCCATCAATTTCCTGTATTGCTTCGAACCTTTGTGTTTACATATACTGTTGCGCAGTATACTTTAGCATGGTTGGCATATCGGTTGGCACTCGATTTCTTCACCTCAAGTCCTTACTTACAATGTAAGATACACTCTATGAAGGGACATCAATTTTTTGTTAAACATGTTATCTTTTAAACTTTCTAGGTTTTCATAATCTATATCTCTTGCATACAACATACGCATACATAATATACCAGTTTACTACTCTGTAGAGACTATATAATATTGTATTTCATAGTGCAAATAAACTATTAGTCTAGATCGTTTTGGATGAAAGTGGAGGTCAAACGATCCTGGTTGGATATATCTCGAATCAACTTTCTACCTGCTTTACTATTTCTTATTCTAGGATAGCTCTCCATCAATTTTCTTTGACTGTAACGGAGTCATCGATCATAGTCTCATGAACGATTTAATTTTCACGGAAATTGGCTGTAAGTTCGGATTGCCTAACATCCTAATAATACAACTGGAATAGATTTTCACCGCGATCTTCACCCGCGTACGATACTCCCGTAGAGCTTCGATTAAGGGGCTGCCCAACCCTTGCGCTTGTTTTACTTTTATATACCGCATAAACAAGAAAAGCCTGGCGGTCACAATCAGACACTTCTACCCCATCCCTGGCACCCCTTCAACGGAGTTGTACTGAATCGAACAGTAAGGTTTTGGTATAGTCAGCAAACTCATTTAGTTTACTCTGTGTGGTATTACTCCCACAGTATTGATGCAGTTTTTCGGCCTTTATACTAGCTTTGGACACTAGAAACACTACCTACGGCTTAATAATACTTCTATATTGTTTGGGATATCCTCGGTTCTTCCAGCACCATGCACCATACCATGTATGCAATTCTGTTCACCTACTGGGGACCAATATAGTTCGTCTCGTGTAACGTTTGTATATGCTTAGTATTATCACATATAATTACGATACGGTTCAATATGCCCTTCTTGGGACTTATGCGTTTGTAATTACACTGCATCTTTTTAAGGTGCATTCAGCCTCATCCAGCTTGTCTCCAGACGGTTCTCACAAGTCCAGCTGTGCAATTATAGGAGCTGATACAACGCTTCTCCTACCTATATCAAACGGTTTCAATGCTTGATACATTTCATCCTACCTTTTGAGTAATCTTGCCCTGCAAGACAGGGTTAACATATTCTCGGATCAAGTTTAATATTGAGTTTTTCTTCTAGCTCCTTCGCGGGGGATGTTCCAGAATAGTACGTAGACTAATGGGATCTACTATATGTACTTACCCAATTATAGTGCATAGGGTTCTTATGTTTACTTATGCACATTGGAGGCGATTTGAATATAATCATTGAGCTCTCCCTTACGAATGGTAGAGTTGTGATTAGTGGAGTCGACCTTTTCTCCAGGTTCCATAATGTATAGAAGTGGTACATACGACGTATCTGTCTTCTTAATTACGGTGCGTTTAACAATTACCTTTGCAGGTAACTGTTTATGGTTACAAGGTACAGGCTTTTCTACCCTAACGGTATCATGCACTATATCAGGATTAGCACGATTCACTTGACCAAACAAATGGTCCATTGGTTGCGGTACAGTAGATGCTGCTACTGTCTGCACTGTCGTTGGAAGGGGAACATTCTTAAGATCAGCAATATTCATGCCGATAGCAAGAAATGCTGCTCCTAACAACGTGATCACTAATTTTTTCATACTTTGATAGTTAAATTATTTGCGTTCACTTTGCCATTGGATGTCAAAGGCTCTTTTAATGCGACCAACTAGTTGTGAACCAGTTTTCTTAATTGGCCGTATTATTTTTTTACCTGAGCCTTAGCCTTACCCTTGGCTTCCTTTTTCTTATTCTCGGCTGCCTTCTTATCAGCTGCTTCCTTAGCAGCCTTGGCAACAGCCTCTTCCTCAGCCTTAATCTCCTCATCGGTCTTGAACTCCAAGTCGATAATGTTCTCCTTGGCATAACCTACGAGTGGATCAGAAGGATTACGGAACAGATTAGAGATGATACCCGCATACTGTGTAGCGTTATCAAGCATTGAATCAGACTTAACCTTAGCCATCATCTCTGGAGTAACGTCACGATAGTATGCGCGCTTGATGGCGATAACAGTCTTCTTTGCAAAGTTGTTACCGTCTAAGAAGTTCTGCTTCAAGCTCTCAACGAAGCTACCTGGAGCTGCAAGAACTGCTGCAGTAGCCTTATCGGCAAATGCAATATTCTTGTTAGCTGCATCAATGTGCTCCTTGACGCGATCCTTTTCTGGCAGCTTGCTCTCTGCCTCGAGCAAAGTCTTACCCTTTGAGCGAACATCATCTGCACCAATGATTACGAGACACTTTACAGCGTCTGCAATCTGATCATCGGTATACTTGCATACGCCGGTGTTCTTGTCAGTAGAATGATCGCGAAGCTCACAGAACGCAGACACAGGAGATCCTGACGTAGCGGTAACGTTGAAGAAGTGAGCACCAATTCCATAAGTAAGCGTTCCGACACGACCTGTAAGCTCAACAATCTTGCGAAACGTATCATGGAAGCTCATGTTCTTGAGGCGCTCCATATCGTTCTTTGCAGAAGCAAGAGCCTTCTCAGCGTTTTCCTTGTACTTCTTGTCCTTTGTGTTCTTGAGTGTTTCCTCAGCAGAAGTGATAGCACGCTTAGCTTCGATAGAGCGATATGACTTATAGAAGTTCACACACTGCATGATGCTATCCATCAGTTTGGAGTCACGATTCATGGCCAAGAAGCCAGACAAAGCTTCCTTAAGCTCTTCTTCGTCCTTGATCTTTGTAGGATCAAAAACTTTACCTGCTGTTGCAGCGCGAGCTTTAGCATCCTCTTCGAGCTTCTTGGAAGTCTCTTCTGACACCTCTACAGCTGAACCTGTTACCTCAACTGCTTCAGCATCCTCTTTTGAAGGCAAGAGCTTTGTGTCATCAAAGCTTACGCCAATCTCCTTCAAAGCTTCAGTAAGCTCTGGAAGAGCAGACTTGCGAATTACAACCGCAAAGTCACTAGTACCATACTTGACCTCGTTACATACGCACACAGCGATGCCGAGTGCATTAATGTGGTTGAGTTTGTCGATAGTTCCCTGTGGAAAACCGGTGTGCTCGGCAGCCTTCTCATCCAAGAAGAAGCGATCGTGAGCCATCTTCAACAAATCTACCTGGTGGTTACGATCCATGCTTGATCCACCTGTTGTTGTGAGCATAGCTGCAGCGTCAACAGCTGCATTTGCATCGTTACCACCATTGTTGTTATTCTGAGCAACTTTTACATTGCCCTTTCCATTCTTTTTTGCCATTTTGATAATGTTTTTAAATGTTATTTACTAAAATTAATTAATATTTTCTGGGCAACTAACTTAAATTCAACTTGTGTCGAATATGAAGTTCGTTTTTAACCAATCTCGTGGAGGCTTAGTGAGCACGTTAATATGCTTATCTTCACCCAAGTTAAGCTCAGCAACAGTATCTACTACAACTGTATCCTTACCTGCTGGTTTTGTCTCGGCACATGTACCGGCGCCCTCTGAGGGTTCCAAAGCCTGAAATGAGCACGTCGGTGCCAGCATGGGATTTACAGAAGATTTAACTGTGCTGGCTTCACTTTTATGGTCAACAAAGGCATAGTTGACCATACTCTTACCGGTAAAACCGAGCAAGAGACTTACGAGAATGATCCAGAACAACTTGTTGCTCTTATTGTATCTTGCGAAACCAAGAGCTACAAAAATCGAGAGAATCAATAATAAAAGTGAAGTCATTTTTGTTAAACTTTTAAGTTATTTCTAATTTTCCTACGAGTGCGACTTAACGCAGCTTTTATAGTGCCTGTAGGAATTTTCAGCACTTTGCTAATTTCATCAACTGTAAGATCTTCTACATAAAATAAATTAAAAATCTTCTGTGTCTTCTTCGGGAGTTTTTCAAATTCCTTTAGAAGAGATTCATACTCAAGAAGATTGACAAGATCTTCTTCTTCTGAAGAATTAGTTAATTCAACAGGTAGTCGGCCTGTATCTTCTCCTAATTCCATTGATTTTTCCTTTACTTTTCGTAGATAATCTATAGCTGTTCGATTAGCTATAATTCTCAGCCATCCGCCAAAAGACGAATAATCTGTGAATGTCGAGAGTTTTTGGTGAACCTTAAGAAATACAACATTTGTAAGATCTTTAGCTTCATCCATGTCATTCACGTAACAAAAGAGCACGTTGTCAACGAACTCTTTGTAACGGTTAAACAATTTATTAAACGCTAGCTCATTTCCCTTTTGAGCTTCTTTTATGGTCTCAATCTCAGATTGAGTGATACGCTGATACTCCATATTGTGGGGTAGGGGAGATCTCTCTCACCCTACTCCTGATAAAACGGAAGGTCATACACCATCTTTTGACGGTACAGCGACCAAACGTTGTTGACGAAATTGTTAAAGAGGATAATCTTAAGATCTTTTCCTCCTGTTTTCATTTCTACTTTTTCAAGTAGTCCTGAACCAATACGCATACGAGTTGTAAGTGTTTTAAACTTTATAGGGCTGCTTAGAATCATCGTTTTCATAATCCAGTCACCAACTCTACGCAAATGCTCGTTACATGCATATTCATACAAACAATTATCGTCTAGGCTATCTCCTGCACAGAATATGTGAGGTTCATAGACAAAGCCTTTTTTAAGGCGGTTATGGAACCAATTAATCACATTTTCTATACCTTCTTCTTTATAGCCTAACAGACTAGCTCTGTAAATTAGTACTTTAGGGAAATACTCCATTTTATTTTTTGTTTAATTAAATGTTTTCTTAATAAACTTAGAGAAATCTTCAAGATAATCATCTAGAAAACTAGCTTTTTCCGACAATGCGTTATCAAATAAAGCCATATTACCACATTTACATGATATGTTATAATAGTTTTCTAGGTATTTATAGTTCTCTTGGAACCATACTACCCAGCTATTAACCCATACCCAAAATGCTCGTTCTCCGGAGTTAAATGTCTTGTTGATACAATCTAAGTTTATAGAGTCTGCAAAATTAAAATTTTGAGACCCCTCATGTATTCCAAGTGCTTTTCTTAATGATGCATTCTTTTCATCTGTTCGAGGTATCCCTCTTCCAGTGTTATAGATTGCTACATTTTCTTGGTATACACGGTCTATCCATCGCGTTTTTACGGCATACTTAATTCTTTCGTGTGGCTCCTTACCTATATTAGATAATCTACCAAACTCCGTACACCATTTAAATGCGAGGTTGACGACATAAGGACACCTGTCCTTTATCATCGCTTTATATCCCTTTGTCATAACTAATAGGAAGAAGCTGGGGAATCGAACCCCAGACCCAAACCAAAAAGGCGACGGTACCAACTTCTTTCTTCTCTCCACTTTGGTAGGAAACACCTAGACTAAACTTACGCTACGTTAGTATAGTCTACAATGTTATTTACATTGCCGTTTAATTTATAGTATAGTGCTTAACGTATTTATCTCCTCTGTCTGTCAAAACCAAACACGCCCGTGTAGGCAGTTTTACAACATGCCTGGGTTGATGTTCAGATTGAACACCCCTGCGGGAGGTTGTGGACGTGAGGGGAGTCGAACCCCTGTCCAAACAGATTATTTCATACACACTCTACATTCTTGTAAATGTTCCGATGATCAGTCAGAACATTCGATTTAAGCCACTTCAGAGTCATTCTAAGGCGCTTTCGGCAGCATCGTGGTTAATTACTCCACTTATCTCCTACGGCACCTCAGAATGCATTAAAACATGGCTATAAATATATAGGAATCCTCATGATACGAAGATACTTAGAGAGCTATATTCAGCATTTTTTGATATATTTTGCAGGGTTCTGGTAAATACTTCTCTTCTTTACCTGAGTCTCCCCGATACAATGATACGCACAAAACATATTGTTTGATCTACTGTCCCAATTTACTGTGTGGGTTCACATCTCTTCCTCTCATCGTGATACGAAGATACTTGATGAGAATGTTAATTCATTCTAAGATGCTTTCACCAATCTGCCTAAAAGGTCCTCTAGGTCCCTGGGCATCCATGTACGTGATACGAAGATACTTGTACTAGAAGAAGAATTAGAAACGATCGAAATCATACTTGGCATAATACCAGTTGTTCGGGTACTTAGTGCGCAACTCACGGTCGTGCTTTTCGTACTCGTTGTTCAAATCGTTCATCTGCTTACGCTGATCCTCATCGATCTTCTGCGAAAGGTCACGGAACTGATTTGGTGTAATCTTCTGGTCGTCAGGAACGACGGTACCATTCTCGTCCTTGCCCAGAAGACGAGCCAACAAATCTGTACGCTTCTTCAGAATATCAAGAGTGATCTTTGCCTTCGCACGGTCCTTGCGGACATTGAGAAGCTCCTTGATACGGAGATAGTCAGCACACTTAACGATCTCTTTGACCTGGGAGATCTTGCGTTTCTCCTCATCCTGGCGGATTTCTTCTGCCGCCTTGTCTGCGATGTCGGTTACAAGGTTGCCCTTAATCAACTTCTCTACTACGTTGTCTGCTGACACATTCTGCTGCTCTTTAGCAGCGCCTTTTGTTTCTGCTTTTGCCATTTTGATAATGTTTAAAATGTTTGTAAATAAAATTAATTAACATATTGTTACTTCACCCACACTCCAGGATGGATTCTTAACGAATACTGCACCATCATTGTTAATGGTGATATCGCATGGAGCTTTGTGGGTACAGTTAGCCAAATGAATGAGCGCGGATCTAGCCTCTTTAGCTTGATTCTCGTTAGGGTATTTGGATTCGAATACCAATGTTTTTGTATTCTTGCCCTTTCCCTTACCCTTGATCGTATATACTGGAATTTTCCACATAATCGAGAGGATTTAATTTGTTCTGAAACTTGTTACGCTTATAAGCCTTTGCTTTAGCTTCTGCGTGACGTGGACGATACACTTTCTTAGTATTACGTTGTGTTCTACACATAATTACATGTTACTTTGAACCATTTTAAATACCTGGATAACATCTGTAGAGATTCCGTAAAGGTCACGGAACTTCTTACTTACGCCACAAGATATAATCTTAATAGCATTTGTAAGAGATTCGTTTTTAGGCTCATCGTTTACAGCCTCAGACAATGCAAGCAACAACTTCATCTTGGAGTTGAAGAACTTGCCAAACTTCTCTTTTACGTAGATACATGCAGATTCCACTACAGACAATTCTGTAGCATTCTTGTTCTCTGCATGGCACACAATAACAGAGTTAACCTCTGTCTCATCCATTGTTACTGCATGAACGTTCTCAACGCTTGGTTTTATAGCCTTTAACTCTGTAGCTATAGACATAACTTCATTTGGAGTAAGGCTTGAGCCATCGAAAGAAATAATGATGTATCGCTTCATAGCTAATCCTCCTTTGTCGTTATATTTGTACTGGAGGACTGCACGAGCTGTACATGCTTACCGTCGATAATGGTGTCAACGACTTTCGTGTTGGGGATGTCAGGAGGAGTAATAGCGCTGTATTGATCCCGTTTATCAGGAAGATTCAGATACACATGCTTGTTCATTTCGAACTCATGAGATATACTTCTCTTGTTTATCGGTTCCCCAGATTTCTCTAAGACCGATACCACATCACGCATAACCTTTTCAGGTATGCTGAAGAATACAGAATCCTGATGTCTCCATTGGCCTTTAGCTTTCTGATATACTAACACATCAGAATAGTTGGCGAATGTAGGATTGTCAATTTCCTGCATCATTTTTGACACCATGAGTGAGTCATCGTGTCTGATCTCACCCTTTGCCTGTTTCACATAGTTACATGATGACACTGTGATGGCTACAATAAGCATGATTAAGCACATGCTAAGCTTTTCAAATAATCTCTTCATTTTGATAATTTATTAGAGATTTAACAAATGTTAATTATCCTATTAAGCTCAAGGAATTGCACTAGTCTTTGCTAGTAGTCATTGAATGTGCGATTTCTCGCAGGAATGTGATACATATGGGACTCGAACCCATGACCCATAGATTAAAAATCTATTGCTCTACCAACTGAGCTAATGTATCTAAAGAAGGAATAACTGCATACACCTAGTATTCGTTTAAGTATGCCCACCTAATGCGGTTACCAGGAACGCCGCCCACCTCTTCCTTCTTGTGGACCAGCTAGGGTTTGAACCTAGGACCTCCAGATTATGAGTCTGTTGCTCTAACCTACTGAGCTACAAGTCCAAATGGCAGTTTTTCGTCTTGTTTTTACCCCTTTCTTAGATGCTGCCGAAACTCTCCCCAGGGCGCTATAATGCGTGATTTTATACAGACTTGAACTGTTATGTAGGCCTCTAACCTAATAAATCTCGGGGACAGTATAAACTGCCCCCTTGAAATGCAACTAATTAAACTTATCAGTCCAGTAAGATATAAAGTATATAATACTGGAGAACAATACAACTATCAGCATAATAACTATTATTGCTAGCGAGAAAGCGCTAACGTTAATTGTGCTATCTATGTTTGACAGTATATCAAACAACGGGAACGCTGAAATAATTATTAACACTATTGCTACGAATAGTTCTGCATACTCTCTTTTCATAGATATAATGCTATTTGTGATATTTCATCATAGTCGTCTTCACTGACAAACCATGAATCGTTATCTATTGTTAAATAACTCTTTCTTGATCCCAAATCTACATCTTCTAATGATAATACACACATATCATCAGGATTTGCAGATTTATAATCTTTTAACTCTACATTTTCATCACTGCAATGCGCTTTGAGTCTACGCAATGATGCATGATGTCGTCTAACTTCTAATTCTTCGTCAGACATTTGTCCGTTTTTTCTACGTTTTGCCATAATTAAGGACTAATAAAAATTATTCCGTCTTCAATGCATGATAATGGCTCTTCATTCAAATCCTTTGAATCATTTACCCTTGGACAAGAGAAAGGATTGTTGAAAGTGCACCCATTGCAATCGTATTGACGTTTAGCCCTAACAATAATGCCATTTACGTTGTATATCCTGCCAGGACTAAGTTTTTTACTCATAGTTCACCAATTAATTGTAGCTTGTACATTGGTTGCTTTACTGAGACAATTTGGTAGCCTTTACGAGTTTCTCCAACTTTTCGTAATACTCTAGATATTTTTCCAAGTTGAAATGTTCTACGTACAGTATCACCTTTACTAGCTAGTACAAAACATACAAATCTTGATGGGTTAGCATACAGTTTATCGTATACCGGAGATATTACGTGATAAAATATACCTATTCCTTTTGTTGAGATAATTCTATCCATATCTTCTTTGCTAACCATAATCTTTGTAGTTTCTCCAACCTTTTCAAGGCTTATTGATCTGTACATATAGCATTTTCCGGTTACCACGTCTCTAACAGCAGTACACTTATCTCGCGTGCTGCTTATTACAACCATTAAACCTCCTACATTTATACCACTTGGCAACATTTGGCGCACAACATCATTTGGTTGAAATTTCATTTATGTACAAATTTAATTTTATAACGTACTATTGATGTGATTACACCATTTCTTAACCTAATGCCAATGTTTGGCGCAATAGAGAATTGCTTGCATGTATTGATATAGTCAACAACACTCTTTGAGATTGGAATAACCTCTGAGAATCCTATTGATTTATCAACATATACAGCCATATACTTAACGGTTTTGCCGTTAGCACTCGGTTTCTGTACTATTTGCTTAATACATTCAACCTTACACGTCATTGTGTCGATTACAGCTTTTTGCTGTGCATGACACTTCGATGTCATCAATAACAATATTATTATGATGACTATAGCTATCAATGGACCAGGACTGTGTTTGTCCGGCTTCTCGTATAATTTTACACCCATTCTTTATCACTTAGTGAATTGTTAAGAATTTTACACTTGTCTTGCCAGCTCCTGGAACATTTGAATGCTTGTTATTAATATAACTATTCAAAGTATTTTCAAGAGACTTGGCATTGACTTTACTTAATCCAGAAGAGAGGATCATTGTAGATCCCCCCTCTTTAGCAACTACCTTGTAGTTAAGATACTCAGCATCAGGTTTCCCTTTTGCTGACTGTGGCCTAACTGCTTGGTTATGCGTCTGCTTGTACTTCTTCTGGTTCATCATCAATGAATGGTTTACAATCCAACCCAATGTTCTTAATAGCCTCAGGTTCACTGAGTTTGTCTTCAGCGATTCCGCTAACAGCACTAGCAATACATGCTAAATTGTTGATACTGTCAACGTCGTTAAAGACGCCTCTAACTTCAACTGTTACGTTAATAGTCTGCTCACCTGTGTCCTTGTTCTTCGTAACAACGATTCCTTTGAGAATCGGAATTTGTTCCTTGAACTTATTCTCCACATAATTAGGAGAATCCAGATCAACATGATTAGGAGACAATGTGCGACATATAGTTACAATCGTCTTGTTACCGTCAGCATGAATAGTTGACTCAAACTGTGGGTACTTTTTGCCCATTAATGCTTCAATAATGTCCATAATTTTGATAATTTAAACATTTTTACTTGTATAGGACTACTTCTCACCTATACTTGAGCTTTGTGTTCCATCTGTAATTCGGTTTCCCTTTGGAGGCTTTGGACTCCCTACGGCTACATTAAACACTTAGGGTTGATGCAACTCAACCCTTATGCTTTTTAATTAATTCAAAATAGCACCAGTGTAAGTTATGAAGACAATACTTACACCAGTCTTTTTGTTCATGAAAATTTAAATCACACATATAACAATCTGTAAAAGCAGATCTATTTTTCACGATTCTAAATACATTCTTACAAATTGTTAATACTTGCCCTGGTTTATAATTCTTACGAGTACCAGATGTCTTCAGTATGTTCTTCTTTGCCGAATTCATTCATAATACTTATTTTACTAGTTTAAAATAACAACTAAAAGGCACATGTCCCCAACAACCAAATTGTTTGCATTTATTAGGCCATTGTTTGTAATTTACGCAATGTTTACATGTTGGTGGTTCGCTTGCTTTTGCTATCCTATACACATGTCCGCAAACCGTTATTAGTTGACCCGGCTTATAAAATTTCCATTGCTTATGAATACTAGACATACTACTTTGCAATTAATTCATCAACCTTAGACTTTGCGTCTAAATAATCAACACCATAATCTGTCTCAAGGTCTGTATCCATGAGGTCAAGATCATGTGTACCGTCGAGAGAGTCAAGCAATGTCTCAGTACATTTATAGTACTGTTCATATGCTTTCAGTTTATTCTCTGCCTTATTACTTTTGCCTTTATAGGCATTAATACTAAAACAGGATCCAATAATAGCGCCAATAACTGCTCCTACAAAGAACAGATTTAATTGGTCCATAAAAGAATGTTTCTTGTCTTCCATATCTATATATATATTTTGATTAATAATCTATAAAAATGGTATATCTATTCTCGCGAACCAACATACCTACATGGAAATAAAACTGTATAACTAAAAATGATGCGATAAAAGGTTGGGTGGTGATTGGACTCGAACCATGTGACTCGCCTAAACGTTCACTAGAATGCCCTTACATTGTGATTTTGTAAAGATGTGCACGTTAACACCAGATTGACTTATACGTGATTCGTCAAAACGTTTGTTGTCAGATTTCTATTTACCACTGTCTTTACCACTCTGTGTGCATTATCACCACTATCCGTCTCTCCAGATTGTCGTAGAGTATCCGCAACCTTTGTTGCATACGTTCTCAAGATCCTGTTGGATACTCAGCATACATGTAATACTGTTACCCATAAAAGCGGGCGACTCCCTCTGTGTCCCACAATCGACATCTTATAGCTTTGCAAGTACTATAAGCACGTATTGTAGTGCATGGGCTTGGGACCATGACTGCCACATTACTGTCTACGATTTATCACGTTAGCGTAGACTCTCCGTCGTCCTAGTTTGTATACCGCAGGAGATAACGGTTTATCAACAACTATCTTCACAGACAATTGTAGATGTGGTCTAGAGAAATACTTATAATTAATAAAAATCAGACTACACGTGATGCAACATGTAGTTTCGTCTAGGTCTCATCAGTGATTATTTTATTGGAGTAATACGTAGTATTACGTAATGCTCACTACACTCCCTAGCTGTGTTTATATTAAATAAACATATCACTATCTTCACAGACAATGATATGTATCATGCCAATGTTACCACGCTTGGCAATCGTTCACCTATTAAAATGAGCATATCAACAACAGTTTCATCATATACCGGATTGTCCGGCACGTAGTCCTTTCTACGTATTAAGTTAAATAATATGTCGCTCATTTGCTTAGGCATTTATATATTTCGTCTTATTTTGTCTTACATTAAAAATATACCACTATCTTCACAGACCATGATATATGTGAAACGATCTACTGCCTTGCCACACTTGGCAAAACCTTCATTCTTGCATATTGTGCAATTATTTAATGGAATCTTTAATCTTGTATAACTAAATATAACAGGTTTCTGTTCATATCAATAACTGCAATACATCTTCTACCGACAATAATATCTCTGATCATATCTTTACATGGAAGCCTATGATCGATATAATTTGTCCCTTTGTTCTTTTTCATATTGATTATGTTTTGTTAATAATGCTATATATTAAAACAGCCTATTTGAGCTGTTACGTAGGATTGTTCTAAAAAAGGGGATGGGGAGATTGTTCCATCAATCCCCTTCCCCTCTAGTCAGCATCAGCCTGACCAAAATCGAAATCATTATCGACCATATCAAGCATACGATTTTTCAGTTTGTTAAACTCGCTTTCTTCATCTTCAACACTACCTAAGTAAGTGTTTGCTAAAGATGAATAAGTGTGCGTTCCGTTATTGATAGCCTTTTCTTTGCCGTCTGTTAGTTCGCTAATTGTGAAGTCAAAAGTAGAAAAGCGTGCTTTCTTACCTTTGAATTTCTCAATCAACTTTAACAATGCCTTATCTTGTGTTCTTTCATCGTGCTTATCAGTAAGTAACGAATCAAAATTAATAAGGCATGTATAAGTCTTACCAACAGATGCACCAGCCTCTTCAAAATCAGCTAAAGACAATAAATCATCATCTTCTTCACCTTTTGAATCATCAGCAGAATAAGCGATACGCAGTTGAACGCGAAATGCTTCATTTTCTTCATTCCACTCTTTCAACTTATCATTGAGTGAAACGTCGTTAATTGTTGCAATTTGATTAATTTTCTTCATTGTGCTTTGAGTTTTGAATTGTGAATAATTTGTGTTTTGTCTTGGGGGGATACCCCAATCCGAAAGTATATACCGGGGTGTGATTCGTTGCTGTTTCGCGTCTTTGCACATTTACCACAATTCGAAAAATCAAAAAAAATATTTTTATTTCTCGTTTCTATACATACACAACAATTTAAAAAAATAAAAAAATAAAATATTCGGCAAGCTCAATAAAAAAGCCGAGGTTATAAGCCCCGGCTAATAATACTAAATGTTCTATATACATCATTCATGAATTCTCTGTTAAACATTAAGAACAGAGTTATTTCATATGCTTTATTTGTTACGCATGGAAGATGATTATTTTGCTCTGTTTGAATCTTCATCGTTTGACTTTTTCTATTTTAATTTTATTATTTTCTAGAAGTATTCGTCAGCAGATTCAGAATCACCTTGTGCAGGATCTTCGCATTCTACTTCATGTGCAGGTATATGAGTTTTATCTGCTTCAAATCCAGGTACATATCCATGGCCAATAATATCTCCAACATGATCAAGTGTAGTAGATTTATCTGGTTCTGCGAGTTTTATAAACTCAGACGCTTCCATCATTTTGTACACTCCCCTGTATTTATAGAGTATAGCATCTACCCATTTTCCAGAAGCTAATTGAAACTGACCGGTGCCGATATACATTACCTTTACACCGCTGTTTCTATTCAGTATAAATCTATCGTTCTCCATGTACATTATTTCTTTAAACTAGCAAGTTTTAATCTAATTGACAATAACTTCCTATGGATATTCTTGTCATTCTTAACCAATCTCTTTGCTATAATTATGTATTTAGCGAGCTCGGCAATAGGGATTGCAAGCTTTATTCCGATAAGCGAAATAGCAGCCCATAAAGGAAGAATTGTAAAGCATACGTACAAGAATATTACAGCGAACGCTATGTTCAGCATCTTTACTGTAACACTTTTGGTATTCATAGCCTTTATTACCTTATCAAATATCTCCTTCTCCTCTTCGCTCAGTTCTTTTCTGATCTCACATATATCTACTAACATATTTTAATCTCCTATTATTTATTTTCCTTCATGATATGGGACTGTAAGGAATGCCCATATAAACTTTAATACTTTCTTTAGAATCTCCACCATCTAGTTGACTCCTTCTTTAATTCGTTAAGACATGTCTCATACTTATTTTTCCAATAGTTGGTCCAGTCTTCCTGGTGTGCTAATTGCTGCTCTAATAGCTTTATTTGAGCCTCTCTAGCCTCTAATGCACTCTCATTGTACTTTGCTGGATTACTATTCTGTACAAGCTTCTCGTAATCTTTTCTGTCCAGGATTACGTAATCTCTAAGCTGTCTGACTAATTGTACTAATTCCGTTTCCTTCTCCTTCGTCTCCATATATAATATCTAATAATATTTTGTACGTTTCTTTATTTACCGTAAATTGTTCTAATATTAGCTAAGCTAAGCTTATTTCCGGTATTTCAAAACTACTTGTGTTCAGGTTCTTCTGACCCAAACACTTCTATGAATTTGTAGAACTCTCCTTTTTCATCAAGCTGCAGTGCTAATTGTAGTATCTGTCTCGTTGGATTCGCTTCCTCCCCTAGATTCTCCATCTCCTTCAGTAGGTTCTGATACGCATCCCTCTGTTCTTGGCTCATTTTCTCTTGTTTCTTCATCTTTTATATCGTTTAAAGCGTTTATAACCTCGGCTTTGGTGGTCTTTGTTTTAGACTTAGCGTAGTCATTTATTTTTTGTATAATGTCATTCTTGTGTGGATTTCCCTTTGTATCATACATACGCATGAGCACGGACATGCTATTAGTATACTCAGTACGTTTTGTTTCGTCTTTTGCTAGTTCATCTACAAACTTCTCAAGCTCTTCGATAGAGTATGGTTCCAATCTTCCGGAAACACTATCAATCGATCTAATAAGTTTTCCATTTCTGTCGTACAAATTGCTATATTTACTAATTTTTCCCATTATCTTTATTATCTTTAAGTATTATCCAACATGCGGTAGTAGCTACTATTGGAATTATTAAAAACATAAATATTATATCAAATGGATTCATCTTTGTCTGGTTCGTAAAATCCTAATCTTCTACCGTTTTTCTCGGCCTTTTGTATTATTTCTGCCGCTCTTAAATATTCTTTATCCTTTGCTATTTCGCTCAGCATGGGCTACGTATTTCGTGCACTCTTCCTCTACAATTTCACCATCGTCGTTATGTATTAAGTGAGTATATTTTGCTTTTGATCTGTTGAATTTAAACATTCTAAATGCTTTATCTCGCTCCTATTTATCGTCGTATCTATGTATATATTTCATCATTTGTGTAGCATTTACTGATCCCGCTACCCCTAGATTACATAGATTTTTAATAAAGCTCATAGCTCCATCTTCGCCAAATTTATGCTTTAGCATACTATATTCCTTAAGGCTCTTCTAGAACCATTGGTTATCAAGGTCATATATCGGCTCCTGTTCTACAATGTATGCTATATTCACTGGTACGCCATGTATAAAGAAATATTTACACTATTCTGTACACGGTTTATTCTAGTATTGTAGAGATAAGAAGTCGGCGTAATATAGTACAGCGCTCATCTCAAACTAGTTCATACCTTACTTGCTGTTTTGTTTACACACTCTGTAAAGTATCCAATTAAGTATGCGAATACCTCATTTGTATCATCAGAGAGCTTTATATGGCATGCTTCAAGTACATCTACAGCTGCATGAAATGATTCATGAGCAAATGTATTTATATCGTCACTAGACTCATTTATCTTGTTTATTACTATGATTTCGCAGTCTTCCTTAGTTAGTTTATCATATGCGCCCCTAACAGTGTAGGCTGTATAATCTGCCCATTCGTCATCAATTATAGAAGATTCGTCCTCTCTAAAGCTAAATCTTTTATCTACTATAGACTTATCTGGGTTAATTATAACGAATAAGCTAAATCCGTATACTGTCTTATATTCGTCTATTATACACTTTTTTTTCTTATCCATACTATTCTTATTAGTCTTACAATTATTATTAAGCTTATATATAGCTCTACTATACTTATATAGTCCTACTATAGTTGTATAGTCTTACATACTGTAATAGCTGTACTACTAAAGTAGATCTCCTAAAGAGAATATATAAGAGAAAGGGTTCTTAGTCTGACTAACCCCTACTATCCCCCTAACGTAAAAAAGCTAAAAAAGTTGCACATTTGCAAGGAAAATGCTATTTTTACAAAATTTATACACCATTTGCAACCTTTTTGAAAATTATTTCGTTATGGCAGCGTAAAACAATAAAAGCAATTGGATATGACAAAGATTTTAAAGGTTATTAAGCCTTTCTTCGTAATGGAGAATGGTGATACATTTGAGTACAATGCTGATACAGATCAGTACGAAAGTGTATATAACGAAGAGCATAATAGCTCAAACGAAGACAATTCAACGGTTGTTTCTTCTTACAATTCTGTTTATAGAATCTCAAAGGAATATGCCAAGATGCTTCTCGATAATGGATATGTTGAGGAAGTTGACGAAAAGAAGAGATTCGTAAACATCTTTGACGAGATCGACAATAAGCTCTCAGAATACAACGAGGAGCTTTACAATCTTAGCAGAGGAAACAACGAGGATACTCCTCAGTGTTTGCTTGTTGAGAAGGAAACAGTATTGAGAAACATGATTAAATTACTTGAGTACCTTAAAGGATTGAAGAAGTAATATGGATGATAAGATGATAGATCAGACTCAGCTGGCAGAGGACTTGAGCTCAAAAATAAAGTATGAGTTCAGACAGATGTTCTTGGTAAAGCCACTTGAGCCTGTTAAAGTTAAGAAGAAGATCTCCGAACCTGTGGCTAAAGATACTAAGTCTAAGAAGGATAAGGATGGGATCGAAGCAGTTGATTATGATGAAGTAAAGACAGAGATTAAGGAAGTTGATTCAGATTTCTCTAGAGCTGTGGTACTTAAGTTGCCATATGAGTACACACACCCATATGATGATGAGAAGATACAGCAGATGCCTATCAAGGTTGGTGATATCGTTATATATAGATCATCTAGAGGAGCTATGTATTTTGACTTGCTTAAAGATTCTCAACTTGTATCGCTTTACGATATTGTAGCAACTGAAACAGTAGAGAAGTAATGAATATAGATAAAGTTTGTAGATAGATTGGACGTACATTGAACGATGATCCAGAGCTAGTAAAGCAAATAGTTATGCATTAGTTTTAGTTTGTAGTTGATGTTATGAAAGATCAAGACGATACTAGAGACGTATTGATAAACAAACTATTTAGATTCAAGCTTAAGAATAGATTTAAAGATAATAAAAATAAACCATTAAGCCCATATGAAAAAGATAATAAACATTGATCGCAAGCCTATCATTGTTGATACAGATGCAGCAGAGGTTTAGGCGATTGATAGATCTGCAAGAGGTATCGATGATGTTTACGTTATTCCAGAAGACGCTCGTGTTGAGTGGACATCAAAGTTTTTCCCTAACAAAACTATCAGTGCAGATGTAAAGAAGGATGATATTCTTATCACATTCTACGACAGAGATCTTGGCGCAGACTTTGTAATAGTTAAGTCTGAAGATTGGTTGAAGGCTCTTAATAATGCTAAAGCTGCTGATCAGAAACGAAAAGAAGAGTGGGCAGCAAAGCAAAAGGAAAACGGACCTAGAGATCTTGCTTGTGACGACTGTGTAGATACTTGTAGACCATGTTAATATTTAAGTTATGAAGAAAGCTATTAAAAAGACAGTTAAGGTAAAAAGACCTAAGTATGTAATTTCTATGCTTGACGTTGCTAATGTAAACGATGTTACAGCATATTTCATTGGCAAGAAGATTTCGGCAGGTATGAGTATAACTGATTGTGATTATGATACAATTATATCAATCTTTACAGATTATTTGCTCGATGAACTTTTGCCAGAGAATCTCTCAGCCATAGTGAATGATGGTGGAGTTTACAGAAGATGTACAGCCGTACCAGTAGAAGAGAAGGTCAAGAAACCTTGGTACAAACGCTTATGGAATTGGATTACTCGTACTAAGTAATCACCTTTAGAGTCTATTAGTCAAACGGTAAAGACGACCCGATACAAAGGGAATAGTTAGCAGGTTCGACTCCTGCATAGACTCCTTCATTTTTTCGAGAAATTTAAATTCGACATATTGTAAGATTTATGAATTATAAGTGGCGTCCGCCTGATGCGTACACTATAAATAAAAGGTTCCGCGGAAACCGACACGGGCACCAATACTGGTTATAAGTCCAGCTAAAACTTAAAAGTAAAATAAACTCATAACTTAAGAGTCAAAGAAAACGGGCGAATACAATCGCTGAGAGGTTACGTCGTTTCTCAAATCTCTATAAACTGGGATATCCGGGTGAAAGAAAAGCTTTCTGCCCTAGCAGCGCTCGGAGCTGCAGGATCCAAATGGCGCTAATACTGGTTCTGCGTAACTCCAGCTAAAGGTTACGCATTTATCGCGAGATGATGAAATGGTATCATATTAGGCTCATAACCTAAATTTGCTAGTTCGACTCTAGCTCTCGCAACAACAGAATGAGGGTGTTGTAGTAACGGTAACGGATAAGTTTAAAGACTTATAGATAGTGGTTCAATTCCACTGCATCCTCATATATTGCCCATTCGCGTAACAGCTAGCGCGCCGGGCTCTTTTGTCCAATGAATAATTGAATATATAATAATGGAAAACAAAATATATAAACTCTCAGACGAACAGTTTGTTGAGTTGCTCAAGAAAAGTTCAACAATATCTGAAGTGTTGTTTAAACTTGGTTATACAGTTAAAGGAAATTCTTGGGGATATTCCCAAGTAAAAAGAAGAATGGATGATCTGAATTTAGATTACTCTATATTTAAAGGTAAATCCGCTGTTATAAACACAAACAAGTTAAACAACGTAAGAAAAGAAGATATACTAAAAGAAAATTGCAAGCATCAGCGTACAGTATTAAGGAGATATGTAATTAAAAACAATTTAATCCCATACAAGTGTGCAATATGCGGATGTACAGAATGGCAAGGAAAAACATTAAGTTTGGAACTTGATCACATCAACGGCATAAATAATGACAACAGATTAGAAAACCTTAGGTTTTTATGTCCTAATTGCCATAGTCAAACATCAACATACGGAAGCAGAAACCAACAGCTCAATAGTTCGGAATACGATATATCGGATGATTTGAGAAAGATGGTTGAAGAGAAGTATGATGAAGTTAAAAGCGTTAAAATGGTATCATCCATACTTGGAATACGAAGATGCGTTGTTACAAAAATAGTTAACGAATCTGGTCAAAAGCATTCTAATCAGAAGTATATAATAAGGTATGATAAAGATTGGAACGAGCTTGCAAGATACGGTTCTCTCGTAGAAGCTGCCAAAGCTTTAATAGAAGCTAATGAGGTTAAGACTAAGAGAGTGAAGACTTGTACTAGAACCATAATGTACAACAAAGACAATTTTTGGTTGAATAGTCATTGGAAAATATTGGATGGTAGCGGGATAATAAATAATCCGCTATTAGAACCTTCTCTAATTGACTCGGAAGACAATGTTGACGAGGCGCAAGCGAAAGCAGCGTGACAGACTAAACGAGAAGGCTGACCTTAGGGTTGGATGCAATAGTCGAGCTACGAACCCCGGAGGAGTGGGGGCAGCACCTACATGGGCGACAATAATAAAAAACAATATTTGAATACTATGGAGTTGAAATTTAAGAGACTTGAGGATAACGCTATCCTCCCTATTCGTGGCACAAAAGGTGCTGCAGGAATTGATTTGACTTGTACTAAGATTGAGACAGCTCTTAACGAAGCAAATCAGCTAATGTTGGTTTACCATACAGGATTGGCAGTTGAAATTCCTGCCGGATATGTTGGTTTACTTATACCACGCTCTAGTGTTTGGAAAAAGTCATTATGGCTTACTGATAACGTCGGTGTTATTGACAGTGATTATAGAGGCGAGATTACAGCATTTATGAAAGCTACAACCGATGCTGTTCCTGCTATTTATAAGCAGGGTGAACGCTTCTGTCAGTTAGTCATCGTTCCTATACCAGAGTATACAATCACAGAAGTTTCCGAACTTTCATCAACGGAGAGAGGTGAAGGTGGATTTGGTTCTACTGGCACAGGAGCTGAAAACGAATGTAGCGCAGCTGCGGGAACTCAGTCACAGCTTAAGGAACAGGTTGAGTCCGTACCAGAGCCAGCGGCGGCACAGGAAGGTGCTGAGGTAAGTGAAGGATAGGCCTAATTCGCTTACATAAAGGGGATTACCGAAAGGTAGTTCCCTTTTACTGTTTAAACACATATATCAAATTAGACATTATATATAATGAAGAAAAAGTTTATTAAGACACCTTTGAAAGGTGTTTATGTACATGGCGCTAAAGATGTTGGTACAAGAACAGTTAACCTCTTGATGGGCGAGCACGCCGGCGAATATGTGCGCGGTGATATTATGGATGCAAACGCCGTAATCCAGGCATTTGACGAGCTTAAGGGTAATGTTGACAATGACCATGATTCCCTTGAAGAAGTGGTAGACGAACTCCATAATCTTAGAGACGCTACAGATCAGAGCTTTGAGGTGTTCTAGGAGAAGGCAGAGGAAGAGACTGCTAATAGAATCCAGGGCGATAAGACTCTTGATGAGAAGATTGATCAGAAGGAGAGAGAGTCAAAGGAAAGAGATAACGTACTTCAGTAGAACATCAATACAGAGAAGCAGGAAAGAATAAACGCTGATACTCAGCTTCGTAATGATCTTACTGCTGAAGTTAATCGTGCTAAGGCTAGAGAGAACGCTCTTGCTTCAGATATACAGGCTGAGGCTACAAAGCGCGAGAATGACGACAATACAATCAAGGATAACCTTAATGCTGAGGTAACACGTGCTACAGCTAAGGAGAACGAGATTAAGGCAGAAGTAGATGTTATTAATGGTGACTCTACAACTGAAGGCTCATTTAGAAAGGCTATTGCTGATGTAGTTGGTGCAGCTCCAGAGGCATATGATACATTGAAGGAGATTGCTGATAAGCTTAATGAGAACGACGATCTGCATGCGGCTATTAATGATGCCATTGCTACTAAGGCTACTACAGTTGCCCTTAATGAAGAGATTATAAGAGCTAAGGCAGCAGAGGCTGAGAATAAAGCTGAGATTGCAGCAGAGGCAGCCAGAGCTAAGAAAGTTGAAGGTGATAATGCCCTCGCTATTCAGAACGAAGTATCTAGAGCTACAACTGCAGAAGAAGCTATCAATGAAGCTGTTAACACAGAGGTTGAGCGTGCTAAAGGCCAGGAAGCTTATCTTCAGAACCTTATAAATACTAAGGCTGATACTACAGCTTTAGAGGGTGCTAAGACAGAACTTGATAAGAAGATCTCAGATGAGACTACACGCGCTACATAGAACGAAATAGCTATTTAGAATGCAGTTAATAGTCTTAGTGGCCAAATCAATAACTGCGTTCGTGTAAAAGAGTTCAATCAGAAAGTTGACAGTCTGAATGCTGACATTGATGCTAAGTAGGATAAACCTGATGATGGCAATATGTTTTTGTAGGTTAAGCACGATAGTGTTAGCGGCTATTTCAAACGAGAAGGAGAGTTAAAGTTTACACATGATGATAACGACTCATATTATACGAGTATTAGCCCAAGTGGGATATATTGTTGGGACAAGAATTCATCTATAAATTTTTTAAGAATCACAAACGATGGTATAGAACTAGATGGGGGCCAAGGCACTAGTGGATACGCCTTTACTACAAATGGCGAAACGGCACACATTCCTACAAATACCAGTGAGCTTACTAATGACTCTAACTTCATAACAGCTGATGATATTGATTTTACTCCATACGCTACAATAGAAGCATTAACTGCAGTAGAACAGAAGGTTACAGCTAATACTACTGCTATTGCTAATATTAATAAATCAAATGGCATTCCATATGACCCTAGTGTTACAGGTGTATATTAGACAGATAAAAATCTTACTATAAAAGTAGATGATGCAAATACAGCTAGTTTTGGCCCTAATAGTTGTATTAATTTGAAATCCGGTGACCAAAACACTTTGGCAATAAGTTACGCTGGATTATAGTTTAAAGTTACTGGCTAGAATAAAATTGATATTGATCCATAGACAATTAAACTAGCTACAGCAGGCGGTTATATATTTAGTGTTGACCCAGGTGGAATTAATCAAGTTGCAGATGGGTATAAATTTAATGTAAGTAGTGCTTCCGGTATAAGGTGGTCAACTCCAGATAATGAAACTTATTCAAGCATAAATCCTCGTGGTCTTTTTTCCAAGATATCGAATGGGGATCACGCTAATTGCAACAGTAATAGCTTTATTGACATAAAATCCGGTGATAACAGAATTAACATAAACCCTACTTAGATTCATGCAACAAATGGCACTACTAGTATATCGATAAATCCTGTAGAAGTTACTATTAACGATGGCAGTAATAATATACAACTATATAAAGGAGGTATATACTTGCCTAATGGTGATAATAACCATGTGTTGACATCTCATGGGTCTACTATTGATATATCTCAGTATGCAAAGAAAACAGATTTACCGAAAATGCAATTTGTAAGTTCTTTACCAGAAACAACAGATAGTAACACATTATATTTTGTTATATGAAAATAAATAAAATTTATATAGGAAATATACATCCTTCTGAAATACGTCTTGGAAACAAAGTTGTAAAAGAAGTGCGACTTGGCGATGTTATCTTATACGGTAGTTCTGATGATAAAATATAGGACAACACAATTTATTGGCAAGGTACTAATTCTATAGAAATAGGTAAATATGGCAACACTACTAGTTTCAGTGCTGATGACCAAATGTCTACAATAAATGGAGAAGATTATTTTAAATATTCTCCAACGTAGTAGTTTAATTCGTAGTTTTATTCGTTTTCAAATGGATCTTTTTCAAAGATATTACTAAATGTTGACACAAGTGCCCTTACTGGAATGTATGCAATGTTTGCAAATTGTAAAAATGTAACTAATATTGTGTTCAATATAATTGATACATCTAATTGTAGTGAATTTGGAAACATGTTTGCTGAATGTTCTAAATTAGCAAACATTGATGTATCTGGTTTTGATACAAGTAAATCAATTGAATTCGAAGGAACATTTATGGGTTGTTCTTCATTGACCGAGTTGGATTTAAGTAAATGGAATGTTTCTAAATCTGACACATTTACGAACATGTTTAATGGTTGCTCTTCTTTAAAGAAACTAAATTTAAGTGGGTGGAGTTTTAAAAGTATAGCAGACGTAAGTGATATGTTTAAAAACTGCTCAAAATTAACTACAATTATAGCAAAAGGTTGCGACAGTAATACTATTGCAAAAATAAAATCAGTAGCTCCACAAGGATGTTTAGTTACACAATAACTAATTGCTAGGTCTTAATGAAAGCATGACGGGGTTCACTACCCCGCCTAGCACAACAGATTCTACCACGCCTCTTTTCAAATGCGTACCAGGGTAGGACTTTTATCACCCCTAGATGGAATATACTAGGGCTCGCGTAGTAATACGCTTTTTAGATTAAACGGGACTAGGATTATTCCAGTCCTAGTTCCATATTGTTTTACTATAAAACTTGTTAATTATGGATACGATCGAGAAAGTTTATTGTACAGGACACGACAATAACGACGCTTTAGTAGCCGCTTTGGCTTCTAAGAATAACTGTGATCCAATGGCTATGGCAGCCATGATGAACTAGAATGATTACATGAACAACCCATTTGCTTACCTTATCTGGATGATCTTCGCTATGCGTATGTGGAACAACCAGGATGGTAACTAGGGCAATGCAATCCAGAGTCAGATCGACGCAATGCGTTCGCAGATCGCTGATAATCAGAATAGTTCATTGGTAATGGACGCCATAAGAGGCAATGCTAATGCAATTACATAGTTAGCCTCTAACCTGAACTGTGACTTCAACGCATTGAATAATGCTATTTGCTGCGTTAAATCCGGAATTCAGGAAGTAGCAGGTAATGTAAACTTCTCTGCAGAACGCGTTATTAACGCTATTAATCTCGGAGATGCTAACCTTACATCTGCATTGCAGAACTGCTGCTGCCAGACGCAATAGAACATTATCAAGATGGGCTACGAGAATCAACTTGGGCAGAAGGACATCGTTAACCAGATGCAGACAGGTTTCAGCTACACAAACTCAGGTTTGGAGAGAGCTGCAAGTAACCTTGGTTTCCAGATGAGTTAGATGGCTTGCGATCTTAAGACGAACGCAAATACCAATACTCAGCGAATAGTAGATGTTTTGAACAATCATTGGCAGTCAGATTTACAGTAGAGATATAATGACGCTCGCCTTGAATTGTCACAGCAGAAGTAGAATGCTACTTTGATTGCTGCACTTAAGACAACTGCTACAGCTTAATAAGTTTAATTTATGTGAGGGCTCCTTCGGGAGCCTTTACATATAAAAATAAAGCTTATGGCATTTAAAGATGTAAAACAAAACTATTCAGTTTACATACTGAATAAACAGGATATAACTATTACAGATGGCAAAGTTATATCAGTTGGATTTCCGCATTTAGACTTAAACACAAAGCCTACAATGGGTTAGTCTCAGATGGTTGTAGATGTAACCATAGAGGCTAACTCAAAGACAGCTACGTATTCAATCCCAGAGAACTTATCTGTTACATATGCAGGAGATGTAGTATTGTCTACAGATAAGCAAGGTCTTATGGCTGAAGTAGAGCAGATGAAAAATACTGCTGAAAAGATACTTGAGTCAGTTCCTAAACAGAAGGAGGTAGTAGATAAGACGACAGCATTACTGTCTGAACTTAATCCTATCTATAAGGAAAAGAAAGAGACCGAATAGAGATTCTCAAAGATAGAATAGTCTATAAGTAGAATGGAATCAACTGTTAATAACTTTATTAATTCTTTTAGCCATGCACAAAGTAATAGTAATACGGCACAGTGATGATTAGCACGATACAAAGTACGCTGCTAATGTAAAACAGAATGAAGATGGTAGCTATACTGCTACCTTGGGTTCTTACAAAGATACAGATTATCATAAATATATAGACAAGTATGGTAAGCATTTCAACAAGAAGTTATGTGAGTATGCTTGTAAGTAGATGGTAAACGATAACGGTACTTCGCACACATGGACAGCAGATTAGATACAGAGTCTTATAAATGTTAATAAGATTAGTATACCTAGTACGTCTACAATATATGATATTACATATACAGCTAATATGGCTTATGCTGATTTCTACCCATCATTAATAAATGAGAGGTAGTGCTTAGATTACGCTATGGCTGTAGCTAATGATGAAGACGGATATGAAGGTATACAGTTCTGTAGATACATTGCCGATGTAATGAGTAAGAACGATACAATAGATTGGGACAACTTCATTTAATCTATAACTGTGGCGTTTTAGACGTGGTCTTCGATGACACCACAGTACAATAATTGTTAACAATTTAAACGAATTAATATGATTGATTTTTGTGTTGAATCAGAAAAACACTGCCATAGAGATCCAATTGGAGAACTGGACCTAAAGGTAGATCAGTACTATTCATCAATCTATTCTAGGTTATGCAAACATATCAATGATACAGTTGTTCATATAACACAGGAAGAGAGAGATGAATGGAACAATAAAGCTAGTAAAGAAGCTTTAAAAGACATCTAGGATCAGCTAAATGAAATAACAGGAGACGGAAGTGGCTCTATTAAATAGGAAATACTGCTTGAGGTAACAAAGTAGATAGCCGAAGCTATAGCTGGTTTGAACCTTGGAGAGTATGCTAAAAAGAAATATGTAGATGATGCCATCAAAAGTATCAAGCTTGATGGATATATTACAAAGGACTACGCTGATTCTACATATTTGAAAATAGCTAATTATACAAAATTCGACGCCGATAGTTATTATACTAAAGCAGAAATACAGAATATGCTTAAAAATTCTGATATAGCAAAAGATTATTCTATATCGGAATTTACGATAAAAGATAATAAGCTTATTCTTGTGTAGAAGAATGGAGGTTAGTTCGAAGTTGCCTTATCAGGTAGCGGATCTGGCAATGGCGTTGATATTAACTATGTTTAGGATCAGCTTAAGAATTATATAAGAAAGGGCACATTATCAAGGTTGGTTATAAACGACAAATTTTATTCAATCGAAAGCGGTGACGATATAAAAATCCCTGTTGGCGGAGGTGGATCAGATGTAGACCCTACTAAGTATGGTTACTACAAGTCTTATTTTAAAGAGACTTCTAATAAAGTTACATCTGTAACTAAGCCTGCCGATAATAGACCACCAGAGGAAGGTTCCGGTTGGCTGGAGAATGCCCCTAATTATAAAGAGGGTCACCTTGTATGGATGACATAGGTATTCATAAACGGTAATGGCTAGTATGGCGAATATATTAATCCGATATGTCTTACAGGAAATGGCACTGCAGGAGAAGATGGTAGTGGTGTTAATTTCATATACAAGACATTCATTAACGAAGAATAGGTATCTAGTCCTGGAGCTGTAATCGTAGAAAATGGGGTTCCAGTTGTACCAGAGGGATGGACCGATCATCCAAAAGGAGTCACTAAAAAGGTTCCTTATGAGTATTGCTCGGTAGCCATAAATACTAAAGGGCAATGGAGTCCTCAGTGGAGTCAGCCATTTGTATGGTCACACTTTGGATAGAACGGTATGGATGGAGACGGAGTAGAATACATATATTACGCTTCATTGATTGCCCCAACACATAATCTCCCAGAAACATGGACTAACGACGAAGGCTTTTAGAATAACGAATACATCAAGGAAGGTTCTGGATGGACTGATGATCCATAGGATTTAGAGAAGCTTGGTCCAGGTTATAAACAGTGGGTTTGCGTAAGAAAGAAATATGCCGATTCTGGTAGCGAAAATGTTTATTGGCACGCTTATTCTAGTCCTGCGTTATGGGGCTATTATTCTAAAGACGGTATAGCAAGTGCTCTTATCATGGATGTTGTCGGAGAGAACAAATATCTTTATTTGACACAAGATAATAAGAATAAGAGATTTGAATCGTCATCTATGGCATATATGTACAATGATGGTGATCCAATTGATTTCACATTGTCAATAGGCTCTTTTACTGATTCTGCTGGAAATGATTATAGCTCAAACAAAGATCAGTATTTCACAATAAATGGCAATTAGGTTAATATAAATATACCTGAAGATTCCTTATCTTTTAACAACGATATATATTACAAGATAATTCTTGTTGGTACCCCAACGTCTACATCTGTATCATCATAGGTAAGATAGGCTGAAATTTAGCTGTTTGGTCTTGTAAGAGGAGCTGATGGTAAACCAGGAGATAATGCTGTATCGTACGATATTAAGACATCTGCTTCAGCTATCAATCTCCAAGATGGAACAATGTATCCAAACCTCATTAGTGTATACGTTGCAAAAAGTGATGGCTCGTAGATTACAAATATTACTCCATCAAATAGTTCTGATTGGTAGTTCTCATATAGTATAAATGATGGAGACTCATGGAATACTATATCAGCAGATTAGATTCAAACAGAGGGTGAGAGCGGAATGTTATTTAAGGCTACAAATGGAACAATAACGTTAAGCGAATATGTCCCAATCGTTAAGTCTGGTATAGATGGATTGAACGGTGTAACATATTAGTTACAGCTTTCAAATATATCATTATCATATGCACCAGTTGATTAGAGTTACAACTTACAGATGAGCTGCGATGTTAATTTGTACAAAAACGGAAGTAGCGTAGGTGGTAATGATGCGGATATAAGGTTGTAGTTAAATTCAAATGATAAAACAGACTTACAGTATAGCTCTGATCATTGGATTGCTACAGTTAATGAAACTGTACAATCAAAGTCTAGCATTGTTACAATATATGCTTAGAATAAAAATGGTGCATATCTCACATCTATGGCTATCCCTGTATCAGCATCTGGAGAGAAAGGCGATAAGGGTGATAAAGGTGACAAGGGAGATACTGGAGAAGGATCTGTTGGACAGACATTTAAAGGATCACCTTTAAGAATTGCCGGTGCATGGTAGAGTGGTAAAACGTACTACGATGGAAAGAGAGATGCAGAAAATGGTATATTCTATCAAGATGTCGTACTTTATGAAAACATGTATTATGTTTGCGTAAATACAGATACTGGAGAAAAAGACAAGTGGGTAAAAACTCCGGATGTTGCTACATATTGGCAGAAGTTCGCCGTAACAGAGGATTTTGTAGCCGGTAAGATAATAGCAAATTAGGCTTATATCAAAGAACTGTCATCAAAAGAAGTAGTCATAATGGATGATGATAGTATTGTTGCTGGTATGACTTCTAGCAAGGCGCTTGAACACTCTAGCCTAAATGGTGTAACCAAGGGAGACGTTCGTATATGGGCAGGAGGAATATCTAATGCTGATTTAACAACAGCTCCATTTACTGTTACAAGCGCCGGTGTTTTGAAAGCTAATGATGCAACGCTTAACAACGTTGTTTTAAAAAAGGCGAATTTAACAGATGCTACGTTTGCTAATCCTTACGGAGAAACTTGTATAACAACAAAAGAACAAACTGTTTATACAAATATTTCTACTAGTATAAAAGCAATATCTTCAGGAGTATTTATAAATGATACGACTGGTAAAAACATGGCGCAACTCTATTATTTGTCAGAAAATTACTCTGATTCAAAACCTTAGTCTGGATTAAGATTAGCAACAGGTAATAATACTAAGTTTTTTTCCAATGTTAGAGATAATGACGCTTAGTTGTATATCGGTAGCGGTGTTGGTAGCGACATTGGTATCAGCTCTAAGATTTTATCATATTTTTCAACATATGTAGTTGATGGCAATTTGCTTGTTGATTTTATTTCTAATTCTATTTGTAAAATACGTGTAAAAGGACTTCGTTCATACGCTTTTGTAGAAGATGCGTATTCTGATAGCGCTCTATAGAAAAATGAAATGTTTTTGATTAGTAATACAGTAGAAGACAGGCAAGGCAATGCACATACAGATTATACCGTTCATATTAAAGGTGCCAAAAATTAAAATGAAAATAATTAGACAAAATATACTTCCTCCAAAAGGTTTTTTAGCAATTAATCTGTTCGGTTATCTATTCTGTAAACCAAATGCTAAGATAACTGATGTCACAATTAATCATGAACAAATACATACAGAGCAGATGAAAGAAATGCTGTACATACCGTTCTATTTATGGTACGGAGTAGAGTGGCTAATTAAACTGTTCTGTAAAGGAAATGCATACAGAAACCTTTCTTTTGAGAGAGAAGCTTACGATAATTAGTATAATCTAGATTACATAAAAACAAGAAAACATTATAGTTGGCTTAAAAGACTATTTAAGTAATGTTTGACATCATATAGAATAAAATACAATTAAGCACAGAAGATTTAGCTATACCACCATTTAAAGATTTCTATAACAATGCTAAAGATAAACAAGACGCATTAAAGAAGATCGAATTCATAGTGTGGAGATATAAATGGAATAGTCCATATGAGGCATATCCAGAGAAAGAACGCACATGGAGAGTGGCTGAGGCTGTGTTTAAGGATAAGGATTACAAACCTGATGATGCTGTAAAAGAATTAGCAAAAAAGTTTCAGGAGTTGCAAGAGACTCCTGCTACTCGCTTGCTTAAATCTTCTAAGAGCGCAGCAGAGGGCATTATGAACACGATGGATAGCTATGCTGAAGAAGAGCTTGATATAGATACAGCTAAGAAACTTTCAGCTATATTGAAAGACGTTAGTGGTATTATCAAGTCATTAGACATGGCTATGAAGTAGGCAAAAGCAGAACAAGCAGAAGCTGGTAGAGTCAAAGGTGGTGGCACTATTGGTATGTACGAATAATTATGATAGACTTTAATTAGAAGCTCCATAATACCGATAAGTTCAGATAGGCAGCCATCTTCTTTGAAAAGCATGGGTGCTATACGCTAGCTCCAGTCGGTACTACTGATTATAATAAATATTGGGAGCAAGAAACGGATAGGTGCAAAAATGGTTATATAGCTCCAGACGGAGAAGGTATAACTGGATACAACTACTTCTATTTGAACTATAGCCCAATTTTTAAGCTTGTAGAAACAGAATACACAGATAGAAATGGTGATTTAAGAAAACGAAGAGAACGTATATTACAATTCCCTAGCTTTTGGGATTACGACTATTATTATTTTTGCGCAATAGAAGAAGCTGAATAGCAAGGTAAACATATGGCTGTTTTGAAATCAAGACAAAGAGGGTATAGCTTTAAAGGTGCGTCAATGCTCGTACGAAATTATATGCTTATTCCTGGTTCTAAGAACTTTGCTGTAGCTTCAGAACAGAAGTTCCTTATTGGTGATGGTTTGCTTACTAAGGCATGGCAGATAATGGACTTTCTTGATCAGCATACAGCATGGGCAAAACAAAGGCTTGTGTCAACCCGTATGGAAAGAGTATCTGGTTATAAGGTTACCGATGAGTTTGGTAAACAGACAGAACGAGGATATCTTTCTAGTATAGTAGGCATTACTCTTAAGAATGATCCTGAACGTATACGTGGTACTCGTGGTAAACTTGTGCTATGGGAAGAGGGTGGTAAATTTCCAGACCTTCTTGATGCGTGGCGTATTGAATAGCCATCTGTAGAAACTGACGATGGAGTGGCATTTGGACTAATGATAGCGTTTGGAACTGGTGGTACTATTGGAGCGAGTTTCGATGGTCTAAAAGAATTATTCTATAAGCCGAACGCAAACAACGTACTAGCGTTTCCTAATATATGGGACGACGGTAGAGAAAATACGGAATGCGGATTCTTTGTTCCAGCTTATTCAAACCTAGAGTCATTCGATGATGATGGTAATTAGGTATACATGGACAAGGATGGTAACAGCTATAAAGAGAAGGCTATATAGAATCTTATAGATCAGAGAAACAAAATAAAAGACGGTGGTGCTAGTTAGCAATCTATAGACCGTTTTATATCAGAGCGTCCTATAAAGCCAGCAGAGGCTGTATTGGAGCTTGGTAAGAATATATTCCCTAGAAAGTTATTGATGGACCAGTTGACCAGAATAAGGACTAACAAGAAGCTTTAGAGTATGAAGCATATAGTTGATCTGGAATGGGATGGAAATGGTCAGGTAAAGGCTACGGAAAAGCCTAGTGGGGATATAACTAATTACCCTCTTAAGAAAGGAGATAAGCCTCATGGATCTGTAGTTATATGGGAGTACCCAGTAAAGGATCCTCCTTTGGGTTTATATATAGGAGGATGCGACCCTTATGATCATGATGATAGCTTTACAAACTCTCTTGGTTCTACATTTATATTTAAACGTGTAAGAGCTGGAGAAGCATGGACTGATGTAATAGTAGCAGAGTATTCTGGAAGACCGGATACAGCAGAAGAGTACTACGAGAACGTGCGAAAGCTACTTATGTTTTATAACGCTAGATTATTATTTGAGAATGAAAGAAAAGGAATCTACCCTTACTTTACGAATAAACACTGCGATTACCTCTTGGCTGATTAGCCAGATAAAATCATATCTGAAGTCTTTAAAGACAGCAAAGTGCAAAGAAGAAAAGGATGCCACATGACCAAACAGATTAGGGCATACGGCGAGGGATTAATATTAGAGTGGCTGTTAGACGAGTTTGAAGAAGGTCACCCTAATGTAGAAAGAGTATACAGCGAACCTCTAATAGAAGAGCTTATAGAGAACGATGGTGTGCGAAATGTAGACCGTGTTATAGCTTTGTGTATGGTAATGATATACAGAGAAGAGCTCTATTAGGTAAAGGTATCGTCTGCAAAAGAACAAAACAAATAGGTTGAACTCTTCGAGATGCCGTTATTTAGCAAACAATGGTTTGAAGAAGATAGCAGCACAAGTGAAGACGGTATGCCGATATTCACATTTTAATACATGGAAGATAACTTATACAATTCAGCTTTCCCCAGACAAAAGCTTCCTCTTTCAAAGAAAGGAAAGAAGTGGCAGGAGGATTGCGTTAACTATATTATAGGTGAAGGTAACGTAACATCTGGAGGAAATAGTACATCATATTACGGAGAGCTGTAGACCTATTATAATTTATATAACAGCATCTTCGACGAGAAGGATTTTAAATCAATTACAAACCCATTCAAGGTCGAGGATGGTTTTCCTGCTACTCCTCATGACTTTAATATTATAAGACCTAAAGTAGACTTGCTTATAGGTGAGGAGACAAAGAGGCCTCTTAACTTCAGAGTTATCAGAACTTCGTAGGAGGCTACATCTGAAATGCAGGAGAAAGAGAAATAGATGATTCTACAATATATAGAAGCAGCTATCACAGCTAGAATGAGCCCAGAAGAAGCTCAGTAGTTCCAATAGTAGCTACAATCTGGAGAAATTATGCCGCCAGAGTAGATAGCCAAGTATATGGATAAAGACTATAAAGATATTGTAGAGAATACTGCATATCATTCTCTTACCTATCTGAGAGAGAAGCTTGATCTTGACAACGAGTTTATCAAAGGCTGGAAGGACGGATTGATCTCAGGTAGAGAAATTTATTACGTTGGCGTACTTAATGCAGAGCCATATGCTGAGAGAGTTAATCCTATATGTTTCTCTTACGATAAAAGCCCAGACCTTGAGTTTATTGAGGATGGATCATGGTGTTGCAGAAAGATGCGCATGCCTATAACCGAAGTATACGATAGATATTACGATAAGCTTGAAGAGAAGGATCTTGATAAGCTTGAAGAGATGATTGGTTCTACTCCTGGTAGAAACCTCGGAGATAGAAGCCCTGTTGATATGGGTATACAGTTACGTATATACGATAATCCTATATTTGAGGGAGCTGGTAAATCTCTTGTAAATGTATGGCATTGTTGCTGGAAGTCTTTTAAAAAGATCTTCTATGTAACTACTACAGATGATGCAGGACAGCCTCAGATTAATATAGTCGATGAAACATATTAGCCTGTTGGCAATGAGGTTAGTATTGAACCAGATTGGATTATAGAAGTATGGGAAGGATACAGAGCTGGTAGTGACTTGTATTTTGGTATACAGCCTATTGAATATCAGCATGTAAGTATCGATAATCCTAATAGCCAGAAGCTTCCTTATTGTGGTGCTATTTATAGTAATACGAATAGTAAGCCTAGATCATTGGTTAGTATTCTTAAGCCATTACAGTATATGTATATTGTATTATGGTACAGACTTGAGTTAGCTATTGCTAGAGATAAAGGTAAGGTTGTTAATATGGATATAACACAGATTCCTAAGTCTATGAATATTAGCCCTGCTAAGTGGATGCATTATTTGTCTAGCGTTGGCGTCAACTTCATTAACCCATATGAAGAAGGTTGGAATATCCCAGGAAGAGAGGGTGGTAAGCCTGCTCAGTTCAATCAGATAACAGCATTGGATCTTACAATGTCTAACGTCATAGCTGAGTATATACAGCTTATGGACAAGATAGAGGAACTTGCTGGAACAATATCTGGTATTACGGCACAGCGTGAAGGAGCTGTAAGTTCGTCAGAAATGGTAGGTAATGTAGAGAGATCTGTTGTACAGAGTTCGCATATTACAGAGCCATTGTTCTGGGTTCATAACCAGTGTAAGCGAAGAGTACTTAATATGCTTCTTAACACAGCTAAGGGTGCTTGGGAAGAGACTGGCAAACAGAAGCTCCAGTATATCTTTGATAATGGAGAAAGAGCATTCTTGGATATTACTCCTAAGTTCTACTATGAGGACATGGATGTATTCGTAAGTGATACATCTAAGGATCTTGAGAACATACAGAAACTTCAGCAGCTTATACAGCCAGCTATGCAGAATGGTGCTAGCTTACTTGAAGCAGCAGAGGTTCTTACAAACGATAACTTCAATATCATTAAGCAAAAGCTTAAGGATATGCAGACTAGACAGGAGCAGATGCAGCAACAGCAGCAGGAAGCAGAAGCTCAGCAGCAACAGCAGTTATAGCAAATGCAGAATGAAGCTAAGCAGCAAGAGCTTATGTTACAAGAAGCTCAGATGGATCTTCAGAGATATCAGATTGATCAAGACAATTAGACTAAGATAGCTGTAGCGCAGATTAATGCTTATCGTGGAACAGAGGAGTTAGATCAAGATCAAAATGGAATCCCAGATCCAATAGAAATTGGAAAGCAGGCTATCGAGTAGCAGAAGATTAATCAAGAGGCTTATAATAAGCGTTATGAAGCTAAACAGAAGCGTGAGATAGAGGATCAGAAGATTCAGCTTGAGAAGGATAAGATGAAGCATGAGACAGAGCTGTAGAAGGCTAAGGATGATGCTGCTTATGAGCGCGAGAAACTTAAATCAAGGACACAATTAGCCAATAAAGTTCCGGGAGAGCGTTGATTATGAAGTTCGACAATAAGACATTTCAATAGAAGTATGAGGCGTGGAAGAATGGCGCTGATTACTGGAAGGATATTAGAGGAATCAACTTGGGTGGAAACACCCAGGCTGAGGAACCTAGTCCAGAAGAGTAGTAGTAGATTAATTAGAGTGTTTAGTCTATACTTAATGCTTATAATGAAGGTAAAGATGCTAATATAGCTGAAGATATAGTTAAGCCGCTACCTTTTGATACTCCATTAAATGAAGAACACCCAATACTGCACAAATATAAAGGAGGTAAGAATGATTCTATTAATACTTTTGTTCACAGAATGGGCCCTCTTGTAGGACAATAGCTAAGCAGATACGGATATGGTGATGCTGCATACTATAATGTAATGCGTCAGCTTGCATATGAATCTAATTATGGTAGATCTAGAGTTGCTAGACAATAGCATAACTATGGTGGTGTAGGTTGGAATGGTAAGACTTACACTACTTATAAGAGTGATGCAGATTTTGTTAAAGACTACGTAAGACTTATGCATAATAGATACGGAACAGCACTTAGAGCTAAATCTACATAGGATTATGCAAGAGCACTTAAGTAGAAAGGCTATTATGAAGATTCTCTTGAGAACTATTCTAGAAATCTTAGAGGTATGGATAGTTTAGTAAAGGCAGCTTACTATCATAGGAATGCACATAAGGATGCTTATAACTACAATGTATAGTTAAATGACCTTGAGCAGGATTATGAAGACGCTAAGAATGCTAGCCCTATAATTATTAGCTCGCCATCTACAAAATAGCCTAGTACTATTAGAGTTGATGTTCCTACAACTCTACTTGGTCCTACCTAGGAAGAGATTAAAGCTTAGCAATAGCGTGATCTCAATAAGTATAAGTAGTAGATGTATGATAGCATAACATAGCCTTCACTTCCGAATATACTTGATCTACTTCCTTAGAATAACTTTGGTAAAGACTCTTATGGGCAGAAGTTCTGGTGGAGAAGAGGTAATAATCTTAAACTGATGTAATTATGACACAGATGGAAAGTCCTAAGCGAAAGATGCAGAAGAAGAATGATTATCAGCGTCATAAGCTCTTTCGTAAGATTAAGCGTAGAAGAAAAGCATAGGCTGAAGCAGAATAGTAGGTAGCTGTTAAATAGCTTAGAAAGAAACTTAAACTACCTAAGTTTGGAGATGGTAAAGAGAAAGTAAATCTCGATAACGCTCATTTTGACAAAGAAGGAAATCTTGTAGATAATACTACTGGTATTAAATATACGCCAACTTCAGATGATGTCATAATAACACCTAATACAAAATACTTCTATGATCTATACGCTAGTGCTGATAATTATTTCAATGGCAATTGGTCGAAAGATTTAATAAATATGACGCCCGGTGTAGGAGATGGTATGGATATTGCACAAGCTATCGTTGACTCTACAAATGGCAAATATCTGACAGCTGGGTCAAGTTTAGCAATGCTGGCTTTACCGAATTTTATAGAAAAGCCAGGAAGGCGATTAATAAACTATATTCCTGGTTTGACAAAATACCTTTATAATGCAAATAATAAAGTAGCAAAATTCGCAAGAGATAACTTTCCTTCAGCATTTAAAAATATATCTTACAATGACGCTGTTGACGCATTAAATAGATTTGACCAAAAACTTATTGGTGACAGAATTATCCATAAAAATTCTAAACCGATATGGAATGAGCGGCAAAAGCTTTGGGAGCTAGGAACATTTAGGGATAAGAGTAATGAAAGATATTTTGAAGATATAATGGCTCCTAAATTAGACGTCGGGGACCCAGCAAAAATACATGGAATAAATATTTCAGACCCAAGACTTAATACCGTGATTGGATTTCATCCTTCGATTGGTGTTGGTGGGTTTAAAACACCAGATGGTTACACAATGGTAAATCTTAGAGGTAAAAGATATGCTGGGCAATCTGGCAAATAGCTTGAAAATAATATATCAGACGTATCTCTACACGAATCGTGGAGCCATATGACAGATGCTGATGCATCAAGAAATGTGATTGGTCAGAATACTGATGATTATAAGCTTTTAAGCAAAGATGGAAATGTTGGTGGATCAAGCAAATGGATTGAAGGAAGAGCCACAATGAATCAAATTAGGAAAAAGCTTTATGACGCTGGATATAATACATAGTAGAAAATAGACTAGTATATATCAAATTTATCTGATGAGTAGTTGTTTGATTTATTTTCTTAGCAAAATGGGTATGGAAAAGATTACTAGAGAGCATATAATTCTGCCGACGCAAACACAAAGAAACAAATGTCTGATAAGGCTAGAAATATGTTTAAACTTGCCGCAATTGGAGGCGTTGGAATAACAGCTGCAAATAAAGTTAACTCCGATAAAGGGTACAACTCTGGCAAAGATATTCATATAAAGAAATCTAAGCGCGGCACATTTACCAAAGCTGCTAAACAGCATGGTATGAGTGTATAGAGTTTTGCTAACAAGGTTCTAAGGAATCCAAGTAAGTATAGTGCAGCTATGAGAAAGAAAGCCAACTTTGCACATAATGCAGCTAGTTGGAGACATTAAACATTACACGGGTTCGACTCCCGTGTAGCGTACAACAATTAAAAATATTAACTTAGTTATAATTTAAATTATGGCAAGAAAGAAGAAAAATCCATTAGGCGATTTTGAAGACGCTTTGAGCTCTCTCGGGTTCGGTGGCCAGGAAGGTGGCGACAGCGTTACAGACATCGATAACCAGGATGTGGTTAATCAGGTGTTAGACGACCCTAATGACGATGTTGAAAATTTAGACAATCCAGATGACGATAAGTCTTCTGAGGATAATAAAGATAATAAGAATGTAACTGGTGATCCTAATGCTCATGATGATGAGACAGAGGTACCAGATAATATTTTAAATAATAATACGTCCGACACAACTACAGTTGACAACGAATAGGATAACGACAATGATAATAATGATCAGCAGACTGACACTGACGTCGTAGATCCTGGAGAAGCAGAATAGATTGGTGCTTTCTTTGACGCATTCGCTGAAGCTAATGGTTGGAGTGTTGATGCAGACGAGAAGCCTAAGTCAGTCGAGGATCTCGTGGAGTATATCAAAGATGTCGTAGATGAGAATTCAACCCCACAGTACGCCGATGATCGTATTGCTAAACTTGATCAGTACGTAAAGAATGGTGGCAAATTTGAAGACTTCTATCAGACACAACAGAAATCTATGTCTTACGATAACATAGATTTGGAGGACGAATCTAATCAGAAAGCAGCTGTTCGTGAGTTCTATAAATTGTAGGGTATGAATGACGAACAGATTAGTCGCAAGATTGAGCGCTATGAAGATGCTGACATGCTGGAAGATGAAGCAGCTGATGCTGTAAATTATCTTAAGGCGTACGAGCAGCAACAGCAAGAGTATATGGCTCAGCAACAGGAAGCTCAAAGACAGGAGCAAGAACAGCAAGCTGCACAGTTCATGGACGATCTTACCTCTAGTATTAATGGTCTTACCAATATTAGGGGTATTAATATCCCAAAGGAGGATAGAAAAGCATTGTTCGATTATATTACAAGAACTGATGCAGACGGTTTAACAGAGTATCAAAAGGCTTTTAATAATAACCTTGTTAACAATTTGATAGAATCAGCCTACTTCACGATGAAGGGTGATGCTCTGCTGGGCGAAGCACAGCGCAATGGTCAGACATCTGCTGCGAGTAAACTTAGACAAATGCTCAAACACCAAACAAAAAATCATACATCATACAATGTTGGGCATGAAAAACAACCTCAGGCATGGGATCTCGCGTCAAAATACCTATGATGAGACAATTAACATATTATGAATAATTCAAGTTCTTTATTAAATAATCTTCAGCTCTACCGTGGTAAGCGTTTTGCTGACTTGGTAGACGAAAACATGATTGCTAATGCAATGCTTACAAAGCCTCATGAAGTAGCAGGCTTGTTGTCATTGGTTTTTGGTACAAAGGATGATGGTATTTCAACTACCATCGACTTGTTAACTGGTGGTCTTGGTTCAACCATGACTATCGAAAACAGAGAATATGAGTGGTCTGTAATGATTGACGCTGATCACGCTGTTAATATCCGCTATGCTAAGTGGAATGGTAAGGAGATTACTCCTAAGTCAATTACAGATGGTTTGACTCCAGGTATTAATAATACTCCTATTTATCTTGGTCTTGAAGAGAAGTGGTTCGGTCCAGGTGCAATCCTTGCATTTGACAACGTAAACTTCCAGGTACGTGTAAACGGTACTCCATACCAGGATGGTAGCACATGGGTATATGAGTGCTACGTAGCAGAAGGCTTCCAGGGTTCTTATATTCCTTGTGAGTATTTGCTCCCAGGCCGTCAGGTAGACCGTATTGGTTCTGCATATGAGGAGTACAGTGATGAGGCAGATATCATCAACTATCAGACTCCATTTAAGATGCGCAATAGCTTGATGACTATGCGTCTTACTTACGATATCACTGGTGATGCTTACTCTACAGTATTGGCTATCGCTTTGACTGATCCTGAGACAGGTAAGAAGTCTTATTTGTGGTCTGACTATCAGTATTGGAAGGCTCTTCGTGAGTGGAAGAAGAGAGAGGAGAAGCAGTTGCTGTTCGCTCACTCTAACCGTAACGCAGATGGTACTTACAATTTGAAGGGTACTAATGGCCGTTTCGTTCCAATCTCTGCAGGTTTGTTCGAGCAGATTGCTCCAGCTAACGTACGTTACTATACAAAGCTGACTACAGAGTTGTTCGAGGATTACTTGTTCGATCTCTGCTACAACATTATCGGTACTAACGAGCGTAAGTTCGTTGCTTTGACAGGTGAGATGGGTATCCGTGAGTTCGACCGTATCTTGAAGGAGAAGGCAGCTAGCTTCAATATGATTGATACACACTTCATTACAGGTTCTGGTCAGGACTTGAAGTTGGGTGGTCAGTTCACAACTTACACTATGACTAATGGTATTGAGCTGACAGTTAAGCGTTGTGCTATGTTCGATAACATGGAGATGTTCCGTCAGCTTCACCCATTGACAGGTAAGCCATTGATGTCTTACACATTCTTGTTCGTTGACCTTGGTCGTCGTGATGGTCAGGCTAACATCGTTAAGGTATGTCGTAAGGGTCGTGAGTTCGTACAGTGGTGTACTGGTGGTTCTGTATTGCCAAACGGTTATGCAAACAACATCAACACTATGCGTTCTAACAGCCGTGATGGTTACCAGGTACACTTCCTTGGTGAAGAGGGTATCATGTTGAGAAACCCATTGTCATGCGGTATCTTGTATTGTGATGCTGAAGACCAGGAGTCTATCTCAGTTGAGAACAGAGCAGCAGAGCTCTAATTAATTAAATAATATACAATGTTCAACCCCACCCTATTTTGGGTGGGAGCTTGGCATTGCAACAACTAATTGAAAAATTATGGTAGTTGAATTAAAAATCAGAAAGAAAAATCCCTGGGCTGGATTATTAAAGTACAAACATTGCTTTGATTACATTGCACCTTACTTTACCAGATCTGGGTCGATATACACAGGTTTAACACCTGAGGACGAAAAGAAATTTGAAAAGGAGCTTGGCTATCCAGAAGGCCATCTCGCTAAGAATTCCCCATTCTGGAATACATTCTGTGTTAAGGTTGGTTCTAAGAGTACAATCCTCGACGACTCATTCCCACGTTAGGCTATGATCATTAAGTTCCTTGAGGGACATAAGAGAGTAGCTACATCACTTGATAAACTCAATGCTGGTAAGGATTACCTGCTTATTAATAGACAGGCTGAAGCTATTGAGAAGAATAAGATTAACAAGCTTCGTAGAGATGCCATTATTGCTTTTGGCAAGCTTTCTCTTGAAGAGATGCGTAAGTGTCTTAGACTGTTCGGTGTTAGTGCTGATACAATGTCTAATGAGCTTGTGGAGTCTACGTTGTTCTCATTGGTTGACAAGCAGCCACAGAACTTCTTTACAAAGTGGGTTAATAACAAGACAAAGGAAACAGAGTTCTTGATCGAGAGTGCTATTGCCAAAGGTATTATCCGTAAGGATAGAACACAGTATTACTATGGTTCTGAGATGCTTGCAGACTCATTGTAGGATTGTATTGCATACTTGGACGCAAAGAAGAATCAAGACTTAAAGATCTCGATTATTAATCAGGTCGAAAATAAATAATTAAACTAACGACGTATGACGCATAGTGATATTTATACTAAGTTTATGATTGAATATGACAAGGCAAATATAACTTCGTCATATCCGTCGCTAACTAAATATGAAGTTGCAACAATACTCGACAAAGCCTACTTAGCTCTTATAGCTCAAAAATATACAGGGAACAATCCAAGAAAGTCAGCGTTTGAGTCAGATATGAAAGCAACTGAAGATTTGTAGCCATTGATTAATAAATTCACAGCCATTGGTAGTTTATCTGGCGATAATAGCTATACATTTAGTACGCACACTATGGATAATCTTATTTTATATATAATTGATGGAGAAATAGAAATTAAGGGAAGTATTACTTCTCATGACGATATTGATCATCAGTATGAAAACATAGTATTCGTATCTCATGATATTGCTAAAAAGTTTAGAGCTACAAAAACAAATTTACCTTGGGTTGAATAGCCTGTAGGATGTATAGAAAATAATAGCGTTGTAATATACGTAGATCCAATGGATGTACAATATAATGGAGCTCAATCAAAAGCTGAGTTTACATTTATTAAACGCCCTGCAAAATTCGCTGTCGGACAAGGTCTGTCAGTAACCGACTATGATTTCGGTCAGACTGAATTTGAATTATCTGATAGCATGGCTGAAGAATTAATTAATTTGGCAATTATTATGTCTACTGAGATTGTAGAATCTAGTAGACTTGCTACTAAAGCTAATACTAGACCACTTGAATCATGACAAGAGAAGAAACAAGAAAACTTGGTATTGAGTTTGAGCGCAGACTGATTGAAGTATATCCTTAGTTTGCATCAGAACAAAAACTTAGTACCGATGCGATATATTCATTCTTAAGCGAGTTCTAGACACAGTATGTTAAAATACTGTATTCTACCGAAGACGATTTTCAGCGTGGTACTAGACGAGCTAAAAGAATAAGCGATGTTAGCAGATCTTTAATTAGACGAGTTAATATAAAGACATCAAATGATGATGGCATATATAACCTGCCAGACAATTATGCAATGTACGTAAGATCTGAAAGCATCGTTACAAAAAATTACAAAAGTGATAAGGTTTTAGAAAATGGCGTAATTACGCCTAACATACTTGTTAAGCAAGAAGATATAGACAATGTAATCAATGCATATTACAACTATAATGGAATCATAAAGAATCCATTAGTTATATTCGAAAATACTAGTTATACAAGTAATTAGTTTAAGGTTATATCTGACACATATACATAGATAGAAAGTGTAGATCTTACATACTACTGCCAGCCTAATGCATTCAATGTATTAAAGTTTGATGATAATGATCAGTCGGCTGGAGCTGTACATAGCTACTGTTCACTCCCATACTCATGTTTTGAGGAGCTTGTATCAGGTGCTGTGGATATGTATTTAACTCAGTATAAACTAAAACTTGCTTATGGTAATTCTAAACAATCACGACCAAAATAGTAGGAGGCTGAGTAATGAGGAATATAGATATTTTGGTAGGGCTAGAAAGAGAGATAAATAAATTTGATAGCCAGCTAGACAAACCATCTACTGACGAATCTTTATTCTGGCTTAATTAGGCTGTTGGTAAGTTTATCAAGCTTAGATTTAATAGTGATCTTGTTCACGGAACTTCGTATGAACAAAATGAAAAGCGTAGAACTGATCTTATTAAGCTATACAAATAGAAAACTTATACACGTCGAAGTATGACTGTAGACGATAGTCAGCCATCATACACATCTTATACGATAAATTATCCGGAAGACTTCATGTTCTCACTCAATGAGGACGTCGTAATAAGCGACCTTGATGGAGAGAATAAAATCAATACATGCATGTTTGAGTGCACATAGGATAGTTTTATGTACAGAGTCAACAACAGTCTTACAGACTTCCATTACAGATTTCATAGAGCTAGACCTCTACGTGTAAGAAACTCTAATGGATGCATGTTGCTAACAGATAAGCAATACAAGATTAGTAAATATTCTTTAGGTTATCTCAGAAAGCCTACAGAAATAACACTTGATAATCCTTATGGTGAATATGAGGATTTCGAGGATATCATTATGCCTGAGATTATAAAAATTGCAGCTCAGATGTATTTGGAAAACAAAAAAGATGAGCGCTATAAAACTATAACTCAAGAGGTAAATACACAAGAATAATAATTTTAACGTGGAAAGCCCAGCTAGTTAGGTCTAGCATTAATATTATAGGGTGAGTAGAAAAAATTAATTTAATATGATTACATACGTAAATTCAGTTCTCGTTTCTAACAAGAACGGTGAGACTCTCGCTACTGCAGAAGAGTTGAAAGGTAAGGCTAAGAAGGAAGATCTTAAGCCATTGGTTGGTAAGTTCGTATTTATGAACTGTGATCCAGCTAAGCAGGATGGTACTGCTATTGAGGATGTTTATAAGATGGATGAAGCTGCTGATCGTTTTAAGATTGGTGTTGTTACATCTGATAGCTTCCAGAAGGTTGATAAGCTTGGTAATGTTACATTCGTACCAGTTGTAAAATGGTCTAACATTATCAATGTAGCAGATATTAAGTCTGTTGCTAAGCTTGACTATAAGGAGGATTCAGAGGATGAGATCACAATCGACTTCAGCGGTATTGCTCCTGAAACTATGGATCTCCTTGCACAGGGTGGTTGCCCAGTTGTTCTCCGTCTTACTTTCAAGGATATGCCAATGCGCTATCGTAAATGGACAGAATCATATAGCTACGTAACTAAGGTTGGTGATACTGTAGAGAGCATTATGGCAGG
>ERZ1034962.23-NODE-23-length-98963-cov-310.294496_pt1 | contig 98963 bp, 135 predicted proteins | sample MGYA00520696_ERZ1034962 | MGnify/ENA primary metagenome ERZ1034962 (study PRJEB33766, sample SAMN09781770) | gut metagenome | biome: gut microbiome | host: Homo sapiens | place: Madagascar | study: EMG produced TPA metagenomics assembly of the PRJNA485056 data...
CCTTGTTTAAACGAAACATGGTTGCTACTGGAATTAGTGCAGTAATCAATACAGCTCTTGATGTACTTCCGTTCGGAAAAGTTGCAAAATCATTAAAGATAATGCCTAAGTTTGTACGTAACGTAGTAGCTGGTTCTATGAAGAGTCAAGCTGCACGTGAGGCATGGCAAACTGCACTTAAAGCTGGTAAAAGAGTCGGTAGTTAGTTCGCTACAGCATCTCCGTTAACAGGAGCTGGTGCTGGTTTAATTAGTGGATCAATTGCTTATGGCGCATCGAGGTTTGCATCATCAAAGGTTGCAAAAAGACTTGCTGCAACAACAATGGCTGAACGTCTTACTAAACTTGGATTGAATACCGCAGATGTAGTTCGTAGGGCTACTCAAAAAGCATTGGCGATCACACCAGGATGGTTGAAAAAAGTTGGAGCAAAACCAGCCGCTTTAGGAGCTAAGTATTTCAACAAGTATTTTGGAAAAAACACATTAATTGGAAAGACAAATAGATCTTTTGGACGAGAGCTGTTTGGACGTTTAAATACAGCTGCGTTATCTGAAGGTATTGAGGAAGGTAAACAACACGAGAATGCTGAGATGTTTAAGCGTGGTGAGCTTGATGAAAATCAAAGTTTATGGGACGCTGTTCTCGATGACGCACTACTCGGACTTGATGTTGGTAAAGATGTTCTTGGTATTCCTCTCGATGCACTAGGCATGCTACAAATAAAAGACCAAGATCGTCTTGCAGAAATAAAAGGTGGTATATTAGGTGGCTTGGGACACACGGCTCGTATGAGTGTTGCTCAGGCTTTTGCACCATATATATCTGAGATGAGAGCTGATAAATGGTTGATGAATAATCATATTGTTGATCAGGCTGATGCATCAGATACATTACGTAGATACGTTCAATATGCGTCTAAAGGATGGTTTAGTGCTGGATATAATGCGATGTCAAGAGCTCTTGATCACCTTGAGCAGATTAACAACAATCGTCATGATAACACCGGATCTTATTTGATACAACCAGAACTGATTGAACAAGAGCGTAAAAACTTATCAAGAGTTGCAAGTTCTGCTAGAAGTAAGTTTTTGCAAAAGGCTGCTAAAGATCAGGGTATTGACGTATATACAAAAACACGTAACTTTACAGATGAATATAAACAGTTTGTTGCTGGATGGAACATGGTTCTTGACAATCAACAAGATGTTTTGAAAAATACCAACGAGCAACTATCTGAAATAGATAATCGTATAAAAGACATTCGCACTAATCAAACAGACGAATATACAAATGCAAAGCTCGCAGAGCGAGATCCATTCAATGTTGATCCTGTTGTAACTGGTCAGTTAGCAGCTGTTCGTGCAGCAAAGGCTCTTGAAGAAAAGTTTGGGTATCAAGAAGCATTGGCTAGGATTGATGCTTTGATGAGAATGAAAGAGACCATGCTCAAAGCTATTGATAATGGTGTTGCAAAGTCTCGTGTTAATAAGTATCTCAATGCAATAGATTCTAGTTTAAAGCGTCTGGTAGAAGGTTATGTTGAAGAGCGTCCTATATTTGATGAGGATGGGAATGTTACTGAAGAAAAAACACAAGTTAGACATCCTGGAATCAATGATTATCTCCATGAGCTTTATAGTATCGGCCTTGAACAAAAAGATCCAAATGCTGAAGCAGTTGGTTACGGAAATCATAATAAGGATTCAGTACGAACAAGAGATGATGTACAGCGTCTTGTATTAGACCAATCTACTCACGATGCTCTTTCTGATTTATATTATCAGCGATTTGCATTAGAACAAAATATTAATAACGCAAACGAAGCTGTTGCAAATTTTATTGGAAAGCAGGAGAGAGATAACAAGAAGATCAAATTTGTCGGTGGAAATGGTGCTCAGATAATGGACAACATTCGTAAAACACAATAGACAAATGATGAATTCTGGAATGAACTTACATCTGACGCATTTGAATCTGACGAAGAGGTTACAGCAAAGATGGATGAGGAAAACGGATGGAGTCCTCTCATAGTATCTAAGCCGAATCCTGTTATCGGTAGCAACGGAAACTAGATTAAAGTTAAGCTTGACGAAGATGGTGTTCCTGTAAACCCACTACCAGATGGTACATTTATTGATAAAGATGGTTATTTATATGACTATTCTGATAAACATGAGGTGAAAGAAACTCCTATTTTTGGAGAATGGGATTCTAATTCAGGACATACGTATACAGAACGTATGGCATCGTTACTAGAAGGAATTGATGTTGGATATGAATTCTATAATCCAGAAGGAGATACTCCTTTTGCACGAACTAAAAAGGAATATAGTAAAAAATACGCTGAACTACAAAAAGATTAGGAACAGCCAACTGACACAACAGCTCCTGAAGATAAAAGTAATACTGGTGGCAAACAACAAGCTACTGGAGAACAAAAGCCTGCTGGAGAACAAAAACCAGATGATAAACAAAAACCTGCTGAAGGACAACAACAAGAATCTCAGGCTGGTGCCGGACAAGGTCAAGAATCACAGCCTACTCAGAAACAGCCTGAATAGCAGTATACTCCAGCAGGTAGTGGTACACAGCTAAGCTCTAGTGAAACAAAGACTTCACAGGAAGAAACGTTCGATGCACTTGATAATAAACGTAAAGATGACGAAGCTCGTGTAATAAAACAACCATTAAGTGTACGTAATGCAGACGATGTTGTATCAGCAATGGATGGTAAGTATGATACTACAAGCAGGTCGTACTTTATAAAACAAGATGATGGTTCTGTATTACGTTACAACAGAGTTCATAGCACCCTGCCTGAATCGTATAAAGAAGACTATTCTATAATTCAAAGTCGTGAGCGTGTAGTTCAGGAGTTATCTAAACTTACTACAAAGGCTGAAGTTATTAAATGGATTGACGAAAAGCTTAAAAGCGAGTTTAAAAAATCCATGTTACATGACCTTGTTGTATATCGTACGTATATTACTGAGAATCCTATATTTAATAATCTTAAAAACAATGCTGAATGGTAGGCTGTAATAACAGATCTTGCACACATTGTTATTTAGAAATCAGTTGGGCCGAGTGTTGTAGTAGGAAATATCGTTGATGATATTTCAAGATTCATGTTTGGAGACCCTAACGCAAGGAACGTTCTTCATAATATATATTCCAATGTAAATAACAAAGATCAATATGAGTCTAATATAAAAGACGGAGTTGATATAATAAAGTCTATACTTAACAACATTGGTGCAAGTCAGTCGATGTCTGACGAACAAATTCGTAAACTGGTTATTGAATTAGCTGGACTTAAAAAACAGTTCGATGATCTTGGATGGACGTTGATTACAAATGCTTATACGTGGCATGCTGAGTTTCCTGGAGTTGGTAGAGTAGCTGGTGAAACAGACATGATTGGTGTTGATCAAGATGGTAAAATACACATCATTGACTTTAAAACATCTAAATACTCGTTTGCTGAAACACGAGGTGTTAGTAGTCTTTTAACAGATCGATTTAAATCTGAGCTTAATAAACTGACAATAGATGACGTAAAGAATAATACTCCAGCTGCACGTAAAGTAATTAATAACATCAACAAACAAGCTGATGGTGGATATGGAGCTGAACTTGATGTTGTGGATGGTAAAATTGTTGTTGTACGTAAAGACTCTGGCTTCTTTTATCAGACAAATAAGACGTTCGGACAAGTACAAACACCTTTTGAGAACTATACGAATCAGCAGACGGTTTACCAAATGCTTATTCAGACTGAACTAGGTTTAAGTGTAGAATCTCTTGAAATCTTACCATATGTTGTTAATTATTCATATGATGTAACTAACAATAGCTTTAACATATACGACTTGAGCGTTAGTAACTTTGTCAACGGTGCTCCGTTGCGTTTAATGCTGCCTATAAGCACAGAGATGCAACGACTATATACAACGCAACCTGACACTGTTAATGAGGCTTGGTAGCAATATCAATAGCTTAAATTAGAGATTGATACATAGTATAATACGTTAGATCAATATTTATCAGAACTAAGTACATATGAGGATTATGCAGATACATACGATTACATCTCAGATCCAAGGCTTAAATCTCTTGATAAATACATCAAAGCTCTCGATAAACTTGTTAATGATATAAATCGATTTAATGAAGAGTCACAGTTAATAGATGAACAAACACTTACTGTAAACACCCTTGAGTAGGCTAAGAACTTAAAATCTAGAATCGATAAGGCTATTAAGTATTATAGTATGCTTGACAATGTACGTAACAGCATATCTAATCTTGAAGCCGAGTATGCACAAACAGCTGCTGCTTACGATAATTATATCAACTCACAACAATACATACAAGACATTGCTAATATTGATAGAGAAGGTTCTTTGACTGGAGAACAGGATCCTAGTGATTCTCAAGCGGCTAATGAAAAGTTATTCGTACAAGGTACTACTGTAAGAAAAGAAGGTAAAAAAGGTGTATATTATACTGGATTTGTAAACAACGGTACTGAGGAGAAAGCTGGTGTACAATCCACAGAGTTTGTTGCAAAAAATGCAAAAGACGGTAAATACATTGGAGGTGTTGCAACACTTGAATTACCGTCAGAATATTCTCTTGATCAAGAGTTTGTTGATAAATGCACAAGGCTTAATATAACGATACTTGGTGTAAGATCTTATATAAGCAAAACTGAGAATGGGCAATTTGTAGAGTCAACAGCTATTGTTAGAACAAAATCGTCTGTAGGCGAGATGCATGACGGTGAAGTTAAAATACTACCATCACAGCAACAAGGTCCTGGTGTTGACGCTAATTAGAACGAAGGTTAGTTCGGATTAGTTTCTGACGAAGAGATGAGCAAACTTCGTAGTGAAATTCTTGATATACTTAAAGGTAAGACCGGACAGTTAAATTCTGGAGTAGATCCGAGATTATTAACTTTGATGGCAAAATATGCTGTTGGTATAATTGATCGTGGTATATATTCATTCAACGATTTTGTAAAGCATCTTGTTAATGAACTTGGACAGGATGTAGTACCTTATTTGAAATCAGCATATGAAGGTGCGAGACAGTGGCCAGATATAATCAACAACGGTCTCAAAAACAAAATGACTCCGTTTGACCAAGTAGATAATGCTGATGTATATAAGATACTTAATACACCAACGTAGCCTGTACAAGATCGTACACCTCAAACTGCACAACCTAAGCCAGAATAGCCTCAATATACTCCTGGAGAATATAGAGTTGCTGCAAACAAAGGTGATCTTAAAACAAACCCGTCTCCATCATTAGATTACGAGTTCTTCTATAAAAATCAAAATAAAGAGCTTGCACAACTACTTAATGCTCCTGATTTTATAACACATGCTGTTGTTGAAATAAGTAGTGTTGAACGACATGCTGGTGCACAAAGTGCCAGACATACAAATCCAAGGTTATTTGCACATATCACGTACCGTGGTAAGACTTATAACAACATACCGCTTAATCTGTATCAAGCGTTTGTTAAAGGTAAACCACGTACACTAAGCCAGAACGGATAGAATCTGTACAATCGTGTTGTTAGTATTGAAGATGCACAGCCCGGTATGAAAATAATAGCTAATATGGCTCGTACAAATGGCCGTATTGTTGTTAAAGAAGGTGTGTTAAGACCACTAACAGATCCAGATGCACAGCTTCTTGCTGGTACAAATCTATATAAAATAGAGATGTCAAATGCATCAAACGATTTTGGATTCGCTAATGGTGAGAATATCAACACGCTTGTTGGAGATCGTGAACAACGAACAATATTCAGATACAACAATCCAAATCATGCTCCTGAGCGAGGTACGCTTGTTTATCTAAAAAGAATTGCTCGTGATGAAGGTAATAAGCAGCCTGCTGTAATTCCAGTTACTGTTCAAAAGAAATCATTTGCGGATGATGATATTGATTTCTTGATCAGTGTATTGAGCAATACAGATATACTCAATGGTAAAACAAATGGAGTATCTAATAGAACACTTGCATCATTGTTGATGCCAATAGCAGCAAGCCAAGATAACCTTGTCGGATTAAAAGCAATTGAGTTAATTCCTGGAAGACCTGGTGTAGTGCGTATACGAATGCGTCAAGATCTAGCCTCTAACAATCAACTTGGATATGCTGGTGAGATTGATTTGAACACAGATGCTGGAAAAACAAATTTCCGCAGTGTGATGAAAACATTAACTATACCTGAGCAACATAGTTTTATGTTAGCTAGACTTGGTTCTAATAAAGACAACACACTTCCTATAAAAGCAATTAGAGATTGGTTTATACAACATCCAGATCAGCAATAGTTCAAGGTTACTGAGACATTGACATTTGATATGTCTGATTTTAAAGCTGTTGATGATTATAGTGGATTGAGTGGCCTTGGGTGGTATGTTAAACATGGTGTATTTTTAACAGACTGTGCTGGTTTTGCACCACCTAATATGTACATTACGGACATATCAACTGTAGATCCAAACTAGGCACCATCTAACACTGGTGCAAACAGCCCTATACAACCAGATGTTCAAGTTCAAGAAGACCCTGAAGTTAAACCGGAAGGATACTCTAAACCAGATCCTGGTATAAATCCTGATGATTATACTACGAATCAAGATTGGGCTGAACAAATGCCTGATAATGATTCTAATGAAGAACTTAGCGAATCTCAAATAGATAATACTGATGAATCAAGTGTTGTTTTTTATAAGAAGAAAGGATCTAGTAAAACTCGTATAAGTAAAGCAAAAGCACAACGTCGTATAACAACGATACTTGGTAAGCAATTTGAAGGTAAGATCGAATTCAGAAAGAACCTTATATCTAATGCAATGCGTGACCCGTCTGTGTTGGGTATTTGTAAATCATCTGCCATTGTACTTAGTGAATACGCTCCAGATAGAGTTGATTTTCACGAGGCGTTCCACTTTGCATTTGAACTGTGTGTTCCTGCAGCAATACGTGATAACTTATATGAGTACTATGCAAAACGTAACAATTTGGATATCCATAGCAAAGATGATGCTATTCGTAAGAATGCTATTAGAGAAGTTGCAGAGCTTCTTGCAGATAGATTCATGAACTATTCTAAATGGTATGTTGAGCAAAAAGAAGGTGATGGTCGTATTAAAACTTGGATAAAAGGTGCTATTAACAATATAAGAGATTTCATATTAAGCTTTAGTCAAAGAAGTGATAGAAATCTTAATAATTTGTATGCAGCTATAATACGAGGTAAATATGCTGGAATAGAACCAGATAAGAAATCTGTATAGAGATTTAATGATCTGTTTGGAGGTTTGTATTATAAAAACCATGGTATTGAGTTTTCAAATATCATCAGTGATGATATGTTTGATAATCTAATGGAGACCGCTAAATTCTGTATCATGCACGGTTTCGATGTTAAGGACGATGGTTCTAATATCGCAAATATTGGAAAGCATATCAATAAAGAAACATTCGAAAAAGGTGTTGAAAGTCTATATAAATCTAAACTAGATATATTTGGTCATGGTGAATATAAAACTCCAGCTCAACTTGGTATGAGAGAGCTTCTTGAAAAATTTGATGCTGTTGAGTTAAGAAGAGATATGGCATCACGTATTTCAAGTATTTCAACCGATTTTCATGAGCGTATTGAACGTGATTCAAGAGACGCATCTGATGCAGGATCTTCTGTCGGAAATGATATTGGAGAACATACAAGACAATGTTTTGAATTCAGTAGATTTGATAAATCATCATCTCGTGTCAAGTTCTTCTTTTCAACAATCGCTGATTGTGAGTTAAAACCACTTACTGAAAAAGGCAAGTTGGTGTATAAAGACGGTCAGGTTCAATATAAGGTCATAAATAAGCTTAACAAGTATGGACTACCGCAATATGTACCTATGAATATTGCGTACAACATGATACTTAATCTGTGCCATGATTGTGAAAACGTACAGCAATTATTGGATACGTTGCGTAATGCAAGCATGTCCAATGGATTATTTTATGTTGCTTACACAAAGTTAAAGGCTCTTAAGCAGAAAGTTGATAAAGGTGATGCAGATGCAGAAGCATTATTTGTACAGCTAGTATCAAACATTAGATCGAATAAATATAATTTTGATATTGTACGTTCTCAATATAATAAGGAGTTAGCTAAGTCAGAAGCCCCATTTGGTCTTTATAAGTTAACATTAACTCCTTCAGGAACAGAGTATTCTGCTCGTGAATATTCATTACAATGGAGTGCTTAGTTAGCAAATGGAGGTACTGATTTAGTATCTATAGACCAGTATGGACGTCGTGTTCTTAATCCTAGAAACAGGAATGCTAGTACGATGTTTACTAGTATTGCTGATATGATTGACTCTAACAAACAGGTTACGCTTAAGAACGGTTAGGTCGCAAACATTGTTGGTTTAAAACAATGGGTTGCCTGGAGAGCATCTTGGCCTCATACAGGAAGACCTAAAGGAGAGGTTTACTTATTCCCTGTACGTCAGTACAATGCTAAGAAGAGTAAAGAAGCCGGAAAGCCTGTGTATGAAACTAAATATCTGGATAGCCCTGGACGTAAGGATGATTTCGATATGGCGTTAGATAGACTTGTAAGTGGTTTAAATGCTGTCGGAATCAATATAACAAGACCTGTATTTGATTGGATATTATTTAATAAATACGGTTCTGTTAATTACAAAGCATTGAACTAGATGTTGTCTTCTACAAACATCGAAGACTCACCAACGTCATTCTTACAATTCTTACGTGATATAAGTAAAAACGGAAAGCTTAATGTCGATGACAACATGGCGTATTCGTTAAGGGGATCTGGTAAGGTTAGATTGGAGACTATATATGACAGGTTTGCATTTACTAAAAATCTGGCAACGTGGGTTTATAATTATAGACATAATTCCGACCAGTTGACAGTGTTAGGTACTGGTAAAAACAAATTCTATCTGATGTCTGATAACAACTACATGTCTGATGTTGTGCATGATCTAAACATGCGAAATTCTGATTTCGTAGAGTTAACAGATGGTCGTGATCCATTCATATATAGAAAGCTTGAGGATGATGCTTTTGGAGGAAAACATTTCATCGGATCATACGTATTGGATCAGTTATCAAACAACCCGAATCTTCGTATTGGATTACACAACTTTATTGGTTTTAGAACGGATAATAAAGATGATATTGGTTCGGACTATTTTGACATAAGTCATACTGAAGACTGTATATCAAAACTTTGTATACTTGAGTCAGGTGGTATTATAATGCCAACATTGTCTGATAAAAAATCTTGGACATTCGTTAGTGGAATAAAGCTTCCTGGAATTGATTATCTCAAGATGTATGCTCCAAACGGAACAATATTATCTGTACCTGAAATCGCTGAAAGTATAGGTATGATTGATGGAAACATCATGCAACAAGAAGATGTTATAGATCTGTTTATGAGTTATGCTTATTCTGAATATCAATCTGTTAAAGATGCTGAAAAAGCTCTTGATTAGATGAATGAAGACGGCACTAAATCTACAGCTGTTGCAAACTATTATACCAAAGAACAAGGTGCTAGATTCTCATCACTACTTGGTGTGTGGGAGCTTGATAATAATGGCGATGAGGTATTTGTGTCATTTAATGATAAAAAGGATGGCCATACATATAAAGATAATATTAAAACAGCTGAAGAGCATTTCTTTAGTAAACCTATTTCTGAACAACGTAGATTAATCGCTAGAAATCTTGATCATAATACCAGAAATGAGATACAGAATCTTGTAGATTTAGGCCTTATCGATGTCATCGGATTTGATAACAAGAAGAACTATGTTATTAAAAATATAGGTTTGAACAATAGTGCCATTGAAGGTATTTATAGTGCTATATGTGCTAAATATAATATCAAGAAGGGACAAGAAAAAGATCAGGTACAACGTGATAAGATACTTAACCAAGCAATAGTTGCTTATATCAACGATCTTTCTAACAAAGCTTTGATATCTGGACATGAGGTTGAGCGATTGTTTGCTGGAAATCCTGCTTTCTATAAGTGGAAATACGATAATGATGGTAACTTGATCGATAGAACTGTCGATGAGCTTAAACGTCTTGGTGGTATGGTTTCTACTGGAACAAATAACTTCGAAGGCCTTGTTGGGTTACCAGATCGTTATCAGAAAGGTGTTTATGTATCAGCAGAGGTTAATAATGAAATGATTGAGTCTCCATAGGTTGAATATATGAGGCCTCTTGTATATACTGGCCAGCTTAGACAGACTGCTTATTCAATGTTATGTGATGAGTATATTGAAAAAAAGTTGAAGGGTTTCAAAAAATATAAAGACGAGACTGATATACAAGCTAGTAGGCGCAGACATAATCTTGAACAAGAAGCTCGTAATGACGTTGACAGCCAGCTTGAACGCATGAGTGATGAAGAGATCGAAAAACTTATAGAATCCAAGCACAAAGGTATTATTGCTGTTATAAAAAAGAAGGCTAAATCTGTTATAGATAGTTATAGGCTGTCTAAGGATGAAAAACTTGATGGTATAGATGTTGCTGATGGTGGTGCATACATAACTGATGAAATGTGCGAAGCTTTGCTGAGAATGGTTGGTTCTTGGAGCAGTGATATCGAACAAGCATTTAAGATATTACGTAATGGCGATATACATACAGTTCGTGCTAAATTGAATGCGTATAACAAGATTGTTACAACAGTCATTGGTACTCAGAAATATACTGCATTTGGACGTCGTAGAGATCCTAAAACTGGAATAATGATTACGTATTACGATAAGTATGCATTGTTCCCGATTTTTGAAAGTATTGCATATGGCCGTACAGCCAACATATTCCATGCAATGAAAAAACAGGGTGTTGATCAACTAAAGATTAACTCTGCTATTAAAGTTGGTTCGCAAGGATCTCAGCCTATTAAATGGGATGATTACTCTAGTGTCGAAGGAGATGAAAAGCCATTATTCTTAGATACATTTAAATTCAACTCATACGAACAACGTTTTAAATATTTACGTAAGCAGTTGAATACTGATCCGAATGAGAAAAAATACATGAACATCGGTACTCAAGCTACTAAAATTGTAATGAGTAACTTGAATGTCAATAACTATTATGTATTACGTGACGGAACTAAGATAAAAGGACAAGATCTCTTAGATACAATCATGAATTCTATGAACAGGTTGTCAGACATTGGTATGTAGAATGTAATGAAACAATTCTTCAAAACCAATGAAGACGGACAGATTATAGATGGAGACGGAAAAGTTATTGATAATAATAATCTATCAAGAGTTGTAATAGATTAGAAGAAGTTTATTGAAACTATTCTTGATATGATCAAGAGTGATGATCCAAATATAAACTTGTTATCATCACTTCAGGTTGAAGGTGACGAGAAATCTGGTTATCGTTTATCAATGCCTGTAGATGCTGTGTAGTCTTCTAACTTCTTAGAGAGTAAACTCATCGCTAAGATCAATGGAGAAGTTATTGATACGAAAACTCCTGGTGCTGCGTTTATTCAAAGATCTGTGTGGGGAATGTAGGGATCTAAGCTTTTTGAACGTAGTGATGGCGGTATAGTTGGAGACAATAATGTAACTTTATACAATGGTAAGCGTCTGTAGATGATAAATAAAGAGGGTTCTATGGACTGCGTATTATCAATAGACTACTTTAAGAAGCTTCTTGGAGATTTTGATATACAAACAAAACGAACGTTTGAGTTAACAAAGGATGGAGCAAAAATACCTCTTAAGGATAAAGACGGTAATATTAAGGTTGATAAGGATGGCAACACCATATATAAAACAAAACTAGAAAAACGTCAATTATCTTTTGAAGAGGCTCGTTAGTGGCTTATTGACAACGGTATAATCGGAGAAGAGGCTAAAGCAAATATATTAGCGTATCGTATTCCTACGCAGGCACAGTCTTCAATCCATGCGTTAAGATGTGTTGATGTAATTCCTGTTGTCAACGATACTGTTATTCTACCAGAAGAGTTTACAAAGATTACTGGTTCTGACTTTAAAATATTGGAGTCATTAAATTTCTTTAATTGCTGGGAAGTCCATGTTACATGGATAATCAGCAGCCAAGCTTCTATAGTATACGTTTATAGAAGAAGGTTCAACGACTAATGTCAAATCATAAATAACATACGTTTATCGTTATGAAAACTAAATTTAATAAAGATAGTAGAAATTTACTAATCGCAATGCTAATAGGCGATGGTACGATTTCTAAAAATAATGTATATAAGATAGCTCGTTCATATAAACAACAAGATTATCTTGAGTGGTAGATAAAACAATTAAATAATGCTGGTATTCGTAACAATGGTTGTAAATCATACACCTGTGTTGCAGGATATAATAAAGGGTCTGATGTTGTATATACACAATTAAACATTATACCGTTTACTAAAGTATTACGTAGAGTGTTTTATAAACCAATAAAACAAATAGCTAATCGTAAATTGCTAAATCGATTAGATGCTAAAGGGATAGCTATTTGGTATATGGACGATGGTCATATAAATATACGTAAGACCAAAGATGGTAGATAGATGGGTTTCTATATTAAAATATCTACTTGTACTACAAAACATGATACTCAAATTCTTATTGATTATTTTAAAGAAGTATGGGATATATCATTTTATATGTTTCATGAAGGTCGTAAAGAAGATTCGTATTCATTATGTTGTGGTACAAAAGAAGGTGTTAAATTTATAAACATAGTAAAACCATATGTATTACAAGTACCATCTATGATACATAAAATAACTTATGATTTGAGCCAACGAAGACGTTCGTTGGATGTACACAGTAATGTGGAAATTGGAAACACACGTAAGTGTGAAGATATAGTCTAATCTTATACGTAAGTATAAGTTAATATAAATGGATATTGATAAGTTGTTCCTATCAGGTCTTAATTATAAGACCGAGGGTGTTGAAAACATATACGGTTATGTAGAACAACGTCTTGTTAAGGAATCTGAACTCACAGAGGAACATCGACTTTAGAATAAGATTATCGACATGTATTTGGCGTTACTTATCGATAAAAAGGATGATGGTGGACCTCGTAACGTACAAATATTACATAGATCTATTGATAACGATACTGACTTGGCTAAGAGTGTTCTTAAAGATATAGAGGGTTCTGGTAAATCTAAAACAGAATCTCCATATTCATTCTACTCATTAGCTCGTCAAACAGCATCTAAGAACGATTATATCACAGGTAAGGTTGGTATTGGACCGTTTGCATTGAACAACAATAATCAAATTCTCACAATGATATACCATATATCATTTAGAGAATCCCAATCAAGTCTTTTAAATACACTTGGATTAAGTAGACTTGATAAGCAACTTGATGTTGATGGCAACTCAATCATGTCATGGATTTCAGCTATGATCAACGCCCACGTAGATATTGCTAAAGATCCTTGGATATCCAGACTTAATGTCAATCCATTCTCGTATAATATTACAAACCTGTTATTACGTACAGGATGGGGTGGAAACACATTCTACTTCTTAACCCAGCCTATTATGAAACAAATGGCTGATGCTTATGTAAAAGCTTCGTCTCAATACATGCAATAGAACGGATCTACGTATAGCAGACAACAGTAGTCTATTAAAGATGTTGCTGAACAGTATTTTGGTAAAGATGTAACATTTGACGGTAACACTCTTGATGATGCATTAAGTTTAATAGATACTGGTGACAAAGAGTCTATATAGGCTATAAATGAAGCTATAAAGAAGTTGTTTGAGAGTGAACAGTTTAAACAAGATGCTAGGGATTATGCACAAGGAAACGATATCGCTGATCAAAAAGGCCTAAAGTCTCGTCAGCTAGGTATTTATCTTGCATACGTTCAATTTAGCAAGTACGCAAATGCTTTAGCAAACCTTGTTAAATATTGTAAGATTGATACTAAAAAGCATGGTAAGAGTGCTGCTGAACAACTTGTATATAAAGAAGGTTTTGACGAATTGTTTGAATTTGCTACAGACGAAGATGGTGTATTGATTAAGAAAGGAGATGTTGGTGCATTGTTCGAGCCTGCTGGATTGTTAGATCTAGTTGAACATAGTTATGTTGGTACGAAGACTAGAAATGCAATTTCGTTAACAAAAGTTATACTCGGAGGACAATTTATGTCATCAACTACGGGATTCATACAAATGTTACGTTAGCTGAATACAATGGCTGGTAATACATCATTATCTGTATCATTTGTACAATCAGCACAAAAGGCATTGTCTGCAGCTATTAAGTCATAGTTCTTCAATGACTATGTTTCTAGAATATCTAATAATCCAAGATATATGCACGATCTTGTCAACTCTAGTTCTGAAGATCTTGAATTCTCTTACGATGCTTCTACAAATAGTATGTCAATTACTGGCAATAAGCATTCTTTAAAGAGTTATGTTGGGCAACCTATATTACTTTGGTACAAGGATAAAGATGGAAATCTTCAACAATATATTCCCCGTGATAAAAACGGTAATGCACTTCCATTAAAGGTGTTGACAGCAAAAGACGATAAGATTCAGCTGAATATATCTATAAATGGTAATTTTAATGGAGTATGTAGATTACTTGGAGGAGCTAATACTATTTTTGACAGATTATCTCGTCTCAAACCTATGATATATCATAACAGTGATTATTCTGATTTACAGGGTAATCTATTGTTAGAAATGCTTATCTCTGGAAAACGAGTTGAATATTCTCCCAAAGATGCTGTTCTTGGAGAACGTCCTGATACGTATGATGATCTGAAGTTTGTCAAGCTTCAAAACTTTGTTGATGATGGTGGTATTAATACGAACTATATAATCAACGCTTGGAATGAGTTGTTGGAATATTAGAATGATAAACAACCGCAAGTAGCTGAATATATACGTAATTTTGCAAGAGATCTTGTTGTATACGCTTTCATAACATCTGGAGATACTCAAGGTTTTACAAAGATGTTTAAGTATGTACCAGCATCTTGGCGTAAGAAGAGCGGTTATGCAGATTTTATCAATAGAAAACTAGTATAGCTCAATTCTATTCCTACTGTTGATCTTAATGATGTTTTTCTGAATAATTGGTATGATAACAAACTTGTTCCTACATATCAATTCTATTCAAAAGATGCTAATGGTAAGAGGTCTTCTAACTTTATAGGTGTCGCTAAGATGAATATTGTTAATGGTAATAAGCAAACGTTATCAGCTTATCCTACAATATTAGCAGCTCTTAAAAAGAATGATGAGGGTATGTATGAACCTAGTATTGCAGTTGAAAGCTCACCAAAGTTCATAAAGATACCACGTTCGTATAATCACTATGATTCACAGCGTCAATATAATGTATATCAACTATATGGATTTGCAAGACACGATAGTGGTATTATGTATCCTGTATATGTGCTCGTACAACCTAAGGGTACTAAAGTATCTGGAGGATTCATGGTTACAGAATATGGTCGTGATGATTCAACTCCATCTAGTACAGAGTATGTTGTAAACCAAGATGCATTACGAGCCTTTGTAGAATCAGCAGATTTTATAAATCAATTACCTGCAATAAAAAAGAATTTCGGAGATGAGTATGCTGCAATATTGAATGATCTACGAACAGAGCAAACTGGTGGTGTAGCAGCAGCTATTACTGATGATGATCAAGCACAACCTGTCAATACTGGTAATCAACCAAGTACTGCTAATAAGACTCAGCAATAGACTTAGTCAAACGATAAACCTATCAATATATACTTTAAATCTGAAGAAAATGCTGAATTAAGTAACTTTGCAAGAAGGCCATTTTCATTTACACCAAAAGATTTTTATTTCGGAGACGATGCTCGTGAACACGAATTTTATAATGTAGAGCAAGCGTTCCAATATTACAAAATAATGGTGTTGGAGTCTATTGCCGACTCTTTAAATTACTCAGTATCTACAGGCGCAGAAGAAGCTGCTAGAAAATGTAAGAGTGTAAATAGAAATATTTTATTAAAAAGAGCGCAAGAAATATTAAACACATCGAGTGCTGAAGTTGCAAGATACTTAGGTAAAAAATCTCTTGGGCTATAGGATATATCCTCTCAATTCGGAACTATTGCTTCTGCAAAAGAGATTGAAAAGTCTATATTTAAAGTTTGGGATGAGAGAAGTTCAAAAATAATGAAGGCTCTTATTAAAGCTTCTTTTGAACAAAATCCTCAAGCAGCTCAAAGGCTTCTCGACACTGGTAATGCTACACTCACGCATAACCAAGATAAATCTAAATGGAAGACTGAATTTCCAAGATTGTTAATGGAGGTTCGTGACGAGTTACGTAAATCTCAGGGTACTACTCAACCTCAAACAAGTACACCTACTAGCACTGATAGCTCTGAAAAATCAGTAACAGAACAACTTGTTCAACACCTTAAAGATAGTGGTTTTACTGTATACGGTATCGACAAGAATGATATTGAAAGGAATAAAGATTATCAGTTTGCTATAGAACGACCGAACGCTATTACTACTGAAACATATGATTATGAACAGAGATTGTAGACTATCTTAGATGAAGCTCCAAGAGACTCTAAAGGTAGACTGTTAGCTCCTAATGGCAAACCATCTAATTTACCAGAACGTCTATACGCTCAAGTAAGAACTAAAGAGTTTAAAGATTGGTTTGGTGATTGGTAGAATGATCCTAAGAACGCATCTAAAGTAGTTGATGAGAATGGTGAACCATTGGTAGTGTACCACAATACTCCTTTTAAGTTTAGTGTATTTGACATGGATCACGAGTCAAGGATTCTTCCAGATATGTCAGAACCTTTTGGTCATGTAGGAACACAGGAAACTGCTAATACGATTAAAGGTAATCAACTTGTTTTATTCCTCAACGCAAGAAATCCACTGTATACAGATGATTTTGTACATGAAACTGCAAGTTATATGTTGTCAGAGTTATATAAACAAGGCATTATTTCTAGAGAGAGATATTCATCTCTTAAAGGAATATCTAATTCTGAATTAAGAAAGTTAATGCTTTCTTTAGGATATGATGGCACAAAATATGAAAATAAAGCAGAAAGAGGTGGTATTTCTTATAGTTTTATATCTCCTAATCAAATTAAATCAGCTGGTGGAGAAAACACAACGTTCTCAATAGATAATAACAACATTCACTTCTTTAAAGATTCAAAAGGTGTTGTTTATGGATATGTTGATAATCATAGCAATATACATCTTGATAAAAATAAGATTAGACCAGAACATCCTATACATGAATATACACACATTTGGGATAGAGTTGTTGCTTCGAAAAATCCGTCACTGTGGATACGTGGTGTTGAGTTAATGAAGTAGTTCAATGGTGGTAAGCTTTGGAACGAAATAGCTAATAGTGAGTTCTATGGTAAGAAGTGGTCTAATATGTCTGATGAACAGCGTGAATTTATGATTGCTTCCGAGGTTCATGCAAGACTTGTTGGTGAAGGTGGTGCTAAACTTATTTCAGAGATTGAAGCTAAGCAAGGATCTTCTGATATAATATCTAAGCTTAAGGATTGGATTCTTAAGTTCTGGTAGAGCCTTAAGCAAACATTCTCTAATTGGTCTAAGGAAGATATTGAAGCTCTAACGTTGAAAGATTTTAATAATATGACACTGAGGGATTTCGTAACAAGTAACGCTGAAGTTTCGTATAACGAATCAGATGCACCTTTATCAACAGCAGAAAAGTTAAGATTGGTTGGCTCGGTTAAACACGATTACGAAGGAGATATAGATGTTGATGAGGAGGTTTAGCGTGCTATAGATAAATTAAATGCTATTTCTCCAAATGAACAACAATATATAACACCTGTTATAACAGGAAAGTCAGTTATAAACGGAGTGTCGCTTATTGATGCAATCAACATAGCTGCTAAAATATATAATTCTGAAAATATACTTGGCACAATTTCTAATAAATCTTTGCGTGAAAAAATATAGCAAATAGATGATGAATAGTTACGAGAAAGACTGTATAATATTTCAGACCTTGGTGTGCCTAACGAAGTTATGTTCATGATAGCTGATTATATTAGTTATAATGATGCAAGAGGCATTGTTGCAAATCATATATGTGACTTTTTGGAGAATGTTGATGATGACACGCCATACGATGATATCGCAGTTCCTATAATCGAATCTATTGATGTTAAGTATGATGATTCCCGTGAACAATCGTTGTTTAACGATGATATTATGAAACATTGTAAAGGTAATTAATATGTATTTTTGTCCTAATTTAAGTAATCCAGACGTAGCTAAAGAGTTTAATGAGCTTGTATCTACTTTAGGTGAAGTAGGTGCATATGCTGTATGGTCGCTTAATAATGGATACATGGTAGATAAGGCTCCTAACGGAGCCGACTCTACTTTGTTTTCAAATCTCCAATCGTTATATGGAGATCGATCATAGGCTATAAAAGCTAAGTCTGTAACATACACACAATATTTTAAAGATTGGTTTGGAGATTGGCTTACCGGTCTTGATTATAAAAGTACATCTGTTGATTCTAACGGAGAACCGAGGGTTTTGTTTTATGAGTCTAACGAACCATCTACAGCCTTTACAAATAAGGCAATATCGTTATCAGATACAAGTTCTTCCGCATACCCATGTTACGTATCTACATTAGATAAATCACTATCTATAGTTGATGATGATTCGTACAACATTGTTGTTAACGTTGCAGATCAGTATAACATAAGATCTATCAACAGAGATGGTACAATAAGCCCATTACAGGGTGGTTTACGATACAGTCTTGATGTACAATCAATGATCAACTGGTTTGAAGAAAACAAAACACAAACTGGTCATACATATAGAGCTGTTAAGGAAGCTAGACAACTTTTGAATGATCGTGGAATCAACCCAACACGTCAATATATAAGACATGGTAATGAATGGTTTTTCAAAGGTGGTTATACTATTATACAAGCATATAGCTAGTCTAAAAAGCCTTTGACAGTAGATCGTAAGGATATAATATCCCGTGACTTATTCAAGCCTGGGAATTCAGACGATATGCTAAGAGCTTTTAAACAAAAGCTACAGGACGTATTTGGAAACAGGTTTAAAATACTTGTTGCTGGCGAAGAAACATGGAATAAGTTATCAGATTGGTCTGTTGGAAAAGGTACGGGTATTGAAGCAAGGTCTGCTAATTCGTTCATTGCTGGTGATACAATATACTTGCGTGCTGGTAGATTTAACGGTTAGATTCTAGCTGAAGAAATGTTGCACGTTCTTATATACAATATTAAGCAGGATAATCCTGAATTATTCAAAAGACTCTTATCGTTTGCAAAGGATAATTTTCAAGAATTGAATCTTGAAATAAACGCTTTGTATAAAGAACACCAAGATGAAGAGTTGGTTACTCAGGCGTTGAGTAGATACGTATTTGATGAGTTTAAACATCGTTTTTCAGATAAAAAGAAATCTAAAGCTAAATATAATTTCGGAGATAAAGTTTTAGATTTGTTTAAAGGTATTGTCGGGTATCTAAAGCGAGTTCCTAAGTTTAATGCTATCATACAGAAATATGAAATCACAGCTGAGAACTTAGCTGAAGGTATTGGTTTTAAAAGATTAACAGAACTGATATTATCAGATGATGTGTAGTTTGTTGAGCTTAAAACAATTCCTGATTTTGAACAACGTTTTTCATTAAGCAACCAACTGTTTTTAAAGAGTATATCTGATGTATTTGATTAGGTTAAATCCGAAAAAGATAGATGGCTAAAGTCTCAAGAAGATGCTTTCGTAAGTGTTAGTAGTAAGATAAATAAATCTATAACAGGTTGGGATAATCAAACAAGAGCTGCTAAGATTGTCGAGTATGATAGTCATCGTATGAAAGATTCTCTTAAGTCCGTACAACAGTTATTGGCTAATCGTTACAACTTATAGTATGTCGATGGTATCTACGTTGCAACAAGACATCGTAAAACAGATGAGTTTTTAGAATATACTATAAATCAACTAAACGAGGATACATGGTAGAAATATCGTTCTAAATATTCTGAGCTATATCATGAAGTAGCTGGTGTTAGTGATTATAACAATGTAACAACAGCTTTATATAAAGCTTTCATTGAATGTGATATAGTAGCTGTTGATAAAGCAATTGCTCGTGATTATATTCGTTTATTTTGGAATTCTGATCTTATTCAAAAAGGCTTAGATATATTCAATGACACTGGTTCTAGAACGTCTGAATATCTTGAAAGAGCTTTAGTAAATGCCGTCACTGATCAAAACATCAACGATCGTATAAACAACAAGTCTATACTTGATTATATAGCTAGCTTCTGGGATAATCTTACCAAATTAGCTAAGAGCGTTTTTGGTGTTAAGACTATTACCGATCAACAAAAAGCAGAAGTCATTAACGCTATACGTGCTGCACAAATGTGGAATGCAGAACTCCATCACGATTAGAATGTACAGATTATATACGATAGAGCTGTTGGTGATTATTCATCATCTCTGTTGTTAAATGAAAAAGATCGTGATATATTGCACAAACTACATTCTAGTACAACAAGTCGTTTAAAAGCTTCTCAAGCTAAGAAGAATCGTAATGAGAAATTAATAGTTAGACTTAAGAACTAGATTGAACGATTTGAGCAATACGATGGCAATAAGGTTGAAGATTTGTATGATGCACTATTTGATTCGTTACGTAATGCTGATAGCGATATCGCACATGTATATCAATATATACAATCTATTGTTCATAAGAATCCTTCTGAGTGGAATCCAGACATGTTGATATCTCTAGAACGAGATTTGTTAGGTCATTATCAGTTATTGTTCTCATATATAAATCAACTATTCTCATCTCCAACATCTGCTGTTTCTCAGTACAACAAATATTGGTATAGTTTAAACCCAGATGGTAGAGTTGACCTTGCCGCATATTGTCAACAATTAAATGTAGCGTTAAATACATTGTATGATACGTATAAAACGCATCTGCTTCATCCATATGCTAAATATTATATAGATCAGACTGTAAATACATTAGATCTTAAAGATAAAGCAGCTTTTAGACAAAGAGCTTATGAGTTCTTAGAGGGTTCATATATGTATGGTCAACTAAATGCTGGTGAATTTTGGATAGGTATGGCTTCTCGTAGTAGATCTTCACTTATACGTATGATCGATGATGCTATTAAAAATGCAGATCTTGAAACTCATCGTCAAACATTAAGTGTTGGTACTAGACTTGTTAAAATGTATAACGAGATACGTCCTGTCGGCTCTCAATTAAGTATATTGAACTTTCAAAAATAGTTCATGGAACTTGATAAAAAAGGTGTTCCGACTGGATACTTTATACGACCTATTAACTACGGATAGTTCTATAAAGATCGTGATGAAGTTATTGCATAGTTAAATGAGAAATACTCAAACGTTGATAAATACGGAACTCATGCTATAACATTCGACGATGAAGGTAATGTCCAGTTTCATGATGATGACGAACTTGCAGATAAGTCTGTTTATAATCAATATTACGATGAGTTAGATGATTGGTTGGATACACATTCGAATAGACGATATACTGTTGATTATTATAAACAGCGTAGACGTTATTTGTCAAGATCCACACTTATTGCTCTGAATCAGATAAACCGTAATATAAATCTTATAACTAAAAATATACGTGATAAGGATGGGTTTATCAACACAAACTTATTGTCTCCTCAAGAGAAGAGGTAGCTTGAAGTATTACGAAGATAGAAGAATGCTCTTAGTTCGCATTATGAATCATGGGTTGATTCCGACGGAATAACAAATGTACGAGCAAAAGAAGGTGATGCATTACGTATAGCTGATGAACTTTCTAATTGGTACGCATTTATAAAAAATCATGTTAAGTTTAAAATCAACTATGATGTTTATAATAAACGTTTATCAGAAATAACAGATCCTGACGAACGTAATAGGTTCATAAATGATAATACTTCTATGCAACTCACCGATGACTTTTATGATCTTTTATCACAGTTAGGTTGTAAGTATAAAGATCCAAGACTAGACGCTTTAAATAAGCGTAAGAAGGAGCTTATAAATCTCATGAAATATAAACTCGGGTTCTATCAACCTAACTTAGATAAAGCTGGTACTGGATTATCAACTGACACATCTATGTGGAGAGAGCTTAAGAGAATTGATCAGGAGATTGCTAAAGTTAAACGTGAGCTTATTGAACAAGGTAAGATTTCTAAAACAAAACCTAAAATTCCGTTCAAGACATTTGCTAATATAATCCAGTGTGTTACAACAGATGGTAGTCACACTGCGTATTTCAACTATCTATCGCAAGTGTACAATAAAGTTGGTGCAACTAATCCTGCAATGTATCAACAGTTTGCAGATTTATTTACATATGTCGACGAAAGTGGTAGAACTGTATAGTTAAGTGCGTTTTCATATTTAGCACCAAAACTTGATACAATATCTGAGGGTGGTAAGACGTATAAACTAATTGAAAGAGTTCCAATTAGTGATTATCAAGAACTTGATGAGATGTCAGATTTTGTAAATCACAAAGGTTTTGATTCAAACGATAATCATCCCGTACAACCACGTGAGGATATTTATCATAATGATAAATATGATAAGTTGGCTAAGAATAGTAAATACATGCAGTTCTTAAACGCATTGAAAAGCGTTATGGATGAGGCTAATTCATATATACCTCAACGTGCTTCAGAGCGATCAGAGTTATTACCGCAAATAATTGGCGACAAGATGCAAATGTTGTATCGTAACATGTTTAATGGTAATATGTGGAAAACTATTAAATACATGGGTGTTGACGCGTTTAGTGGTAAATATTCTGAACAACATGCAGATGCAACTAGTAACTTAGATGTTCCTCGTAGACCAGATGGTACTCCTATTACAAACATACCAATTCGTTGGGTACAACGATTAGAAGATCCGTCTTTGATAACAACAGATGTATTAGGATCTGTTATTATGTATTATCAAATGGCTGCTAACTTTAACAACAAATCTAAGCATGTTGCATCGTGGGAACTTTTACAAAGAGCTCTTGAAACAACAGAACCGGGTGGTAATCAATAGTTACGTACAGATCAAGGTAAGCAAGCTCAGAAACTTAAGAACATACTTGATTCTCGTGTATTTGGTCAAGAGACATCTGCTAAGATTAGAACTAAAAGCAAACGTGACGCTTAGTCAGACAAAACCATTCAACAACGTGCTAAAACAATACGTTCTTTGGCAACAATTGCTCTTTTGGGTAACAATATCACGGTAATGACTGTCGGTTATGCTGATGCATGGATAAGCTCATTTGTTGACGCTATTAGTGGTAAATATATGACCGTTTCAGATTTCATATACGGATGGACACATGCAATGATATATTCGCTGCAATCGTTTTTCAACATAGGAGCTAGAGAAGCTCATAACAAGCTCGAAGCAGCTATGCGATATAATCAGGCTGGTGATAAAGATATACATGGTATATTTAAACAAACTGATCGTAGTAAGCTAAATAAACTTGCACACATGTTCTTTGGAAGAATGGCTGGATATTCGTTAGCTGATTATATGATTAACACATCAACACTGATTGCTTTTTATAGACACTTTAAGCTTGTTGAAGATCCAACAACTGGTGAGAAGAAGTTTATGTCTCGTAATCAAATTATTGATATGGAGCGTAATATTCTGAATAATATGAAGCTTGGTCGTAAAGCTGGTAAACGTGTTTGGAAAAGATCAGAGATAACACTGTGGGATGCTTATGAGTTTGACAAAGATGGTAACTTCTCTGTTAAAAAAGAGTATGAACAATACGTCACAGAAGATCTTAAGAATAGAATGGCTAAACTATTACATGATCGTACATCCGTATATAATGGAGTTGTTCATCAGTCTGAAAAAGCATTCTTATCTTAGAACATATGGGGTTCATTCTTCTTATTGATGCGTGGATTCTTCGTAAATCGATATTGGGACATGTTTGGAAGCAACGGTATTGATTATGTTAAATTCAACAATAAGAATGAAAACATAAGCTGGTCTAGTGAATACGGACATGTTGGAGATCAGATGGGTTACGAAAATCTATCAACAGGATAGTTTGATGGAGCTGTGTTTAAAGACTTCATACGTGGCTGTCAGAAGTGGTTACGTAGAACTTGGTTAAGTCAAGCTATTGGATGGAAAAAGAAGTCTGAACAATCTGGTATGAATCTTGAATATACAGACAATCAACGATATGCTGTTCGTAGAACGATTGCTGATATGACTATATTGGCTGGTATTGTTGTAGCGTTGTTAGGATTTGTTGTTCCGTTTACATATGGTCATGACGGAGATGATCCTGATAAAGATCCTGAATGGGTCATTGACTTACTTCCATTTGATGGAAAACCTATAATTGACGTAGACACAAGTAATATGGATTAGGCAACTAAGAATCTAGCTCGTTGGCACATGCTTGCATTTACGTTAAAGTTGTTTCAAGAGCGAGCTTCTGCGTATTCACCAGGCGTTGTTATGGATATACTTAGTACACCGTCTGTTGCAAAATCGTATATTGAAAATTTGAATAGATGGATGGATATTCCAATGGATATCATCAACGATAGATCAGATGAGGAGATCAAACAAGGTGGATATAAAGGTTTTAATAGATTTACCAAGGACATTTTTAAAATATTCCAAAACACTTCTGCAGATGCACTCATTAAAGGGTTACATGTAGAAGGTATTAAATCTACCACAAACTTCTATTTACAACAATCACCTAACAATTTCATCGTTCCTAAGAAGACACAATGGGTTAAGAATAATCAATCCGAGGTTTCTGATGATGAATTTACGGATGATTTCGGTAACGAAGGCTTTACAGACGACTTCTGATGACTATCTGTAATGTTGTTATCTGTTTAACATCACGACAAATGATGTAATATATAATATAAAAAAGAAAAGGAGACGTTCAGTATATCTGAACATCTCCTTTTTTTGTTACATAGACTCGTCGTCTGGCCTATAATCTTGTGCAGGAATAGGATCATACACATATGGTGTATATAACTTATTGTTCAATATATCTGAACTAAAGTTGAAATCGTAATTCCACCAAAAGTCTAATGCGTTTTTCTTAGTCTTCGTATCTATAAACGAACAACTCTTCATACGCTTTAGATTTACAGGTAATGTAAATGCATATACAACATAAGGCTTTTTATTGATAAACATTGTACGTACATTATACAAATTATCAAACGATCGTAGTTTATATTCTGTAGCAGCTACTTGCTTATCCTTAACACTCCAATCATACATCAGAAAGAAGTGATTATCTAAGAACGGCCTATCGATATCGTCAAAGCTGGCTTTAACAAAGCCTGCTTGTGGACTAACATCAGAATAAGTCAGATTCGTATTTAGATTAGATACAGCAAATTTTAACAATTGACTCATAGGTTCAGTTTTTCAGCACCATCAGACTCATAGTAAGATCTATAATAATCCCACTGATTTGTCTCTTGATGCCATTTGATTTCTTGAAGAGCGTTAATTATAGTATTTTCCCTACTACAGACCTGATCAGATGTTAATTCAAACACTCTCACCTGATTAGACCAATCGTTGGAAATTCCTACAATATACCACTTGAAAGCCCAGTCACAAGGATCATCATTTAATTCATTCTCAATATACCAGCTAAGAGCCATTGTATAGAAACATAATTGTCTCAAATAGTCAAACTCTTTCATGCTATCTTCAAATGAGTATAGATGTGATGTTGTTTTAATGTCCATCAATGTTATTGTTTTATGATCGATGTCAAATTTGACACAATCTAACAGTGATTTACATGCAACACCATATGCACACCAGTTGATGTGAAACTCATGATATGTTTTTACATCCGAATTAGTTACATTCTCAAGAAGCTCTTTTGCTTTCTTATGTTTGTTACATACTTCAGACAGTTCCATGAGCTTATTCATTGTATATGGGCTTATTTTAATACGCTTATCGTTCTCCTTAATGCTTTGGATATACAAATTAAGCGTAGAGGCCTTTTTTAGGCCTTCTGAGAGCATTTTACTCTCACTCTGGCCAGTTGTCCTGTATGCGGCTTTATATGCGCTTAGAACGGCTTTATCAGGCTCTATTTCAGTGGTTGTAGCTAGCTCTTCGCAGAACTTTGTTTCTTGTGAGGATTTTGGTTGTGGAGCATCCCATACAACGTAGTCTTTTTGGAACTCTTCAGGTTGAAGAAGGTATTCGTGTATCATTGTACCCTTAGCTAATTGTGGTAAGCTCAAACCTTCTTCTTTCCCATCAAGCATATTACGCAAATAGGCTGGCCCCTTCTTTAGGAACCAGCCTATGTTGCTATTGCTTATTCGAGTCATATCCTCATAATACGGGATCTTAGTCTTTTCCATTGGATCGATGTCTCAAACCCTTATGCCTACGTATTATTTCTAACGCAAGCTTAGGATCATGGTTTTTAAATGCAATCTCGAATTGTTTTTTCAGTTCGTCTGACTCTTTATTACTCATTTTTGAGTGCTATGTTCATGAATTTGAGAATATCTTCTTTCGAATCATTGGAATGATTTAACTCATCCAAGAAAGACATTATGTTATCGTAAGACAACACTTTGAACTTGCTGAATATAAAATTAGCTAATTCTTTATCCTCTTTTCCGCAAACACTAGTAACCAGCTTGTTGACTATGTCTTCATCAACACCATAGAATTCTCGTGTATAACGTATACGAGAACAGCGGTCAAACAAATAATCAGATAAACCTTTCTTATCGTTACAAGTCATAAGCACTAATCGCTTACAACCATCTTGGACTCCATCCAAAAGAGTTAGTACCTCAGAAGAATCCCACTCCTTCTCAAACTCATCAAATATTATACAAACAGCTTGATGAATCTTTGCACAAAACTCTTTCAGACGATTTATCCTGATACAGGGATTTCCAATCAGCACAGGCATTCCTGACTTCTTAGCTATATGTTTAGCCATAGCAGTCTTGCCTGAACCCTTTAGACCACACAGTAGTACACCAGTAGTCTTCTCACTTCGAGATGCATGGTTTAGGACACAATTAATAAACTTCTTGTCATCTTGTGTAAAATATAGTGCTTGATCCTTAATAGGATCTCGCTCTACAAGAAATATTTCACCACTATATGGATCATATTGCATCTCATACACATGATCACAATTAAGCTCATAATCAATACCCTGAGGTGACGGAATAATTTTGTCACCCATTTTAGCAAATTCTTTCATTGTTTCTGGATTTAATCTCTTGAATCATTGAATCTACCTCTTTGTGATTATGTACGATGTACGCCTTTCGTTCTAAGCCTTTCAGCTTAAAGTTGTATAAAAACATTTTCCAACGAAGGGGGAAGTCTCGTTGCACCCTCCCTTTACATTCGCACACAAACCCGTCTCCAATAAAGTCTGGAGTATACTTTATATTGCGATAGCGTTTCCCGAGGTATTCGAACTTAGGTTGTAATTCAAAATGTTGAGGCTCATATTGTACTGGAATATTATGTTTTTTGAATTCGTTCCAAGTATAAGCCTCTAATGGACTTTTAAATTCATAGCCATCTTGAATTACATGTTTTAACCTAGTTCCTTTAGGAATCGCTTTGTTAGCCTTAACTTTCGACATTTTGTATCATAGTATCTTCATATCTACTTAACGTTTTGGTCAACCATTGTTTTACTTTATCAAAGCCGTTGTCTCTAACGGCATCTGATATATCTTTGGCTTTAAAGCTCTTGTGGATGAAAAATGCATCATATCCATACTTCTTACTTAACTTACGAGCATTTGACATTCCTGTCGCATCTCGATCGTACAGTATTAGTATTTTAGACCACTTGGTACTCAAAGTAGCCAATATATCTTCAGGTATGAATGTTGTTTCACTTGCTGCAGCAATAGCATTAAATCCCATTTCATGTAGTACCATCACATCTTTAAGAGACTTTGTGATAATGAGAATACTCCCACCCTCCTTGGGTAATTCAGATAATCCCTGTACATCCTCATTTGTCAGATTAGAACGCCATTTAGTATACTTAGAGGCTAAAGGTCGGTATATTTTAAATTTGTTACCAACCTTATACGCATACATAGGATTACATTCTTTGTAGATTCCACGGACGATTCTATTACAAAGAAAATATTTAATGCTAAACACTTGATACAAGTTTAACGTAGACATAGATATTGAAAACTGTTTCCAGTAATCTCTATCTATGCTAGTAAACGGTTGTCGAACTATTCCGAAGTCCATATCATGGTACGTAGAGTAATCGTATGTGGAGATATGATAGGATTGAGAAGGATTCACCCTTCTTATTATACGAAGTAGTTCTTTTTCAAGCTCTGGTCTCGTGTTGATGTTTCGATATCGCTTGATAAAATCAATAGCGTTACCTCCATCACCAGTGCCGTGATCTTTATACAACAACCCTCCAGTTCTGCTTCTAAATACAGCAAACGATGGGTTCTTGTCATCAGATCGAAGTGGACTATTCATTAGCTTGTTGATCTTAAAATCACCAAGATAATACGAGAAAATAGCATAATCATCCAACTTATCCAATAAGTCTTTTAAACTCATTGTTTTAGCTGTTCTTGTGCTATACATTTGACTTATAAGTTCTATGTTAGTCTCGTGGAGAGGAATCGAACCTCTCTTCCTTATTAAACACACAAACTAAGGAAAACCGTTCACGAGTTGTCGGATTGTTTAAAGCACAATCCGGTAAGCTTAGGGTTTAGGATTTATTCCACCACTGACCATTTTAGAATGGAAGGTCGTCAGCACCTTTCCCAGTATCCGGAGTACTCTTACCAGTAAGCGGGTCGTTAGAAGTCTCCTTGTCGGCAACAATTGTACGTTCAAAGTTGTCACGACTAAACTTCTTTATCTGGGAATCTTTCTTGTCCACAGTCATCGGTTCTACAAAGATACCGTTCTTTGAGACTGTTACATAATTGTTCTTATCGAACACGGCCTTGAGACGAAGCTCCTTTTGCGTAGCGATCATGGGATCGAGTTTACTCTTAACCCAAGTAATCATCTCCTTGAATGAGTTAAGCTCAACATCCTCGATTGTCGGATAGAAACAATTGATGATCTGAATCAAACGACCAAACTGACGATCATCAGCACGCTGAAGATCCTCATCGGTCTTTGTATACAAACCCTTCTTGTTCTGCCACTCACTCATACTAACTGTCTGACCATCTTTGTTCTCAAAGACAATCTCCAGGAAGTCTAGACCAGTAGGAGATACATTTACGTTAACCTCCTTCAAATGCACATTCTCATTGATACCGGCAGGCATGTAGTTGCCGTTACTCTCTGTATTTGTAATAACTGCGTTCTTCGTATTAAACATAATTTCTTGACTTTATAGTTCTTAATCGTTCTTGTACACTTTATCCCAATACGTGGTTATCGTACCATCATCATTACCTGTTGCAATAATAATGTCTTTTCCACGCAAATGGGGAGCTCGTGCTTCCTTTGTTGTACCATCACCTCCAACAAAACTGACATGTGTTTCGTTACCTTTACGATATACGAGTCCGACAGCATCAGATTCACCACAGATGATAGTTCCAAGTTTTCCCACTAAATCGAGGGCCATCTGGCTAAGTTCTTCACCATTCTGTTCAATCTGTATGTCTTTTACATGACCTACTAGAATGAATTCATCACACAATTCACGGAACATGTCAATAACTTTGCGGACGGCTTGGCGAATATATAAATACCCTGATCCGTTCGGAAGAGTTTTGACGTCTGTTCCCTCCCACTTCTTACCAAGTGGAGTTTTCTTGTATAATGTAGCGGCGTAACCTAGGCAGATTTCTTCTAAACGAGTGGCATTATCAATAGTGATATGCCTGTAGAAATTATGCCCCACTTCAGTGTTCTTAGCTCTAATGGCTTGAGCAATCTCTCCAAGCTCATTAACACTTCTGGCTTGTACAGCCATAGCATCAATGAACGTACTTCCTCCCTCAAGATCGATTATTAGATTGTCATTTAATTGGGCAAGAGCGGACGTTTTTCCGCATTTGGGGCGCCCATAAAGAATCAAAAATTTGGGATTCGTGGATGTTGCTGGAACCTTACTTGTAGGTAGTGTTATCATGCTTCTTGAGTCTATTTTTTATATATTAGAACTTGAAATTGATCACGAAATCAATTATCAACTTCTGTGTTGACGGCTTCAGCAACTTGAGAATGGCTGCAGAATCATCGAGACTCAAAAGAGTATCGTTGATCTGAACCTCATCGTCACCGAAGATACGAATAATCGTACCGTCAGAAAGCTTAATCTTCGTATAATCACCGCAATAGTTGTTGGGGTGATAGTCGTTTGCAAGATAGTTGATTGCCTCCAACAAGCCAATCTCCTTGGTCGGCTTCGTTGTCTTCGCAGGCTTATTGTTGAACACAAAACTAAACAAACTCTTCTTCTTGGGCTTCTGCTGCTGCATAGAAGAGTTCTTTGCAATCACAGAAGACAAAATAAGAGAAGTGAGATCCTCAGAATAGTTGTCATACGTATTGTAATTGTTATTGGTGTTAGTCTTGTCAACGATAAAAGTATTCTTAATCATAATATTCAGCCTATAAAATGTGTTAAACGTCTTCTCAGATGCTTAGCACTCAATCAGATTGTTGAACTTAAGATCGTTCTCGAATTCGATGATGCACGGCTTACCTGCATCTCTGTTTTTTAAGATATGCATGTAAACCTTATTCTCTGTTGGTAACTTCATGGGTCCGTACTCCCTTATCCCCAACAATTCCGGTCGATGCATTGCCAAGACATAATCACTGCCTTGGAATACAGCATCTGATGATGATAAATCACTTCTCATCGGGAAGTGTCCCGATGGGTTGTTAATCCTTTCTGGCTGTTCTATGTTTCTATTCATTTGCGTAAGAAGTATAACACTCGTAAGAGGTAATTTCTTAGCTTGTATGAAGACTTGAAGTAGGTTGCTTATTGTCTCCAATACTGAACCATCACGTGTTGTTAGAAGTGCGTGATCGTACATTATAATGAAATGTTTTCCAGTACCTTTTACATACTGTTCATAGAATGCCATAATTGTATTCTTAACTTGCGTAGAAGTACCAGGATTGTCTACAAAGTAGATTGGATACTTCTTTAGCTTAGAGGCTACTGATACGACACTAGCGAAGGTTTTGTCGTCCAGGTCCTTTTCAGAACTATACAGGTCAGAAGTCGTTCTCTTAAGCTTGTTTGAGAGCGTCCTTCCGACCTGCCTAAAGCCAACCATTTCTAACGAAAAATTAAGAATCACAATGTCTTCACTCGGATTAAGATCAATAATGTCCGTTGCGATAAGATTTGCAAGAGAGCTCTTACCTGTTCCTGAAATTCCAGTAAACGTATAAACAGTGTTTGGCTCTATACCTCCCATGCACTGAGAGTTGAGCTTATCCCATCTTGTTCTTAGAGACACAACACTGTGTTCCTTCCTACCACGTATATAGTCAATAGCTTCTTGAGCTACTATAGACATTGGTCGTATCTTAAGATTAGATGAGTTCTGTTCCATAACTTTGTTGTTTTGTTTCGTTCACTTGGTCTTGCATTTCTTCCTCAGATTCTTCCCACTGATGGTCAACTAACCATCGCCACATTGTCTTCATATACATCAACTTTCCTGTTCTACTCTTTTTATCGAGTTCAAACTTAAGACAGTCAATGAGATGTTGGGCCATTGCTGAGCTTTTTCCAACATTTGAATTAAACATGCGTCTACATTTGTTTACATTTGCTCTAAGATAGGTTTTTACACCATCTGGTCGCATAATATAGACGGGGTACATATCGTAAAACTGATCAAACCAATCCTTTTCAGGTTTTAAATGGTTTTTAAGCTGATCAGTTGCTTGATACGTAATTGAATTACCTTTCTCTATCGAGGTTATAAGTCCCTGAGAAACTAAATATGATATTTCATCGTCCGTAATTAGGCTGACAATTTTTTGGACGTCTTGATTATTTTTGTGATTGTCGTCTAATACCATACTTAGGAACACCAACTGGTTCATATTGAGTTGTTGCGGTAAATCCGCAAGTTTTGTATCTAATTCAATAATCATCTCTTATACTCAAAGGTTAACAAGTTGGTTACTAAAAGAGTTCTAACTGTCGACATTTTAGATCATTTATAATCTTACGAGCTTCTGATATATAATAGCTGTAGTTGATCTTTCTGTCTTCAATTGGTTTGGAATCTAACTTGTTCAAGATCGTTATGCCGGATTTTGTTAGCATGTTCGAATAATGAGGACCATCATCCTCATATTTGACCTTAAACAAGTAGTGTCCATTTGTTGATGCATAGAAGCGGTTGATTCGCTGAATATACTTATCTGCGTATTCGACCTTGAACTTCTTATCAACGCGTTGTGTCATTAAAAAATCATCAATGTTATTAGCATTTTTGATAAACTCTGACACATCTTGTTTTGTAAGGAAATAGTTAATCACAGCTTTAGGTATGATCAATGGTGCAAGACCTTTACCTAGTTTGGCATCTGTGATAAACATTCCTTTTTTCTCTATCAATTTTGGATTCTTGGATTGAGAATACCCTTTAACGACACCGAAATAATCGTTAACAGCGTACTGATAAAACGCTTCGTAGTCATCAGTTTCGAAACCTAAACGTGTAAGTTGCTCTACTTCATGGATTGCTGATTGGACACCACTCCTATCTGCTTCCTTAGCAACATACATGACACCATCTGTATTGACCTGCACAATCCTACAGCCCAACTGGAGCAATCTATCTACAAGCATAAGAAGTACCAATTGTCCATTGATACGAATCTTAAACACTGAAAATGGATCATACATCCATGAGGTTTCTTGCTGCATTTTCCCTGTTACTGAGTTCAGTACAAGCTTTAGAGCTGTCGACTTGACTGATTCTCCACTACGTTTGGCAGCTATACGTTCATGATATACATGCTTATACAACTCCCAAAATTCTTTTCCTAAGTGACGGGGTACCCACTTATATTGTACAATAAAAGATGGATACATTGAGGTGACATCTGCATGCCCTATGTACTCACCTTCACTTGGAACGAAGATCTCTGGTTTGTTTAAGGAATGAATTCCTCCAACGCCCACAGAGTAGCGCGTTTTCGAGATAACAAAACACTTCTCGTATGCTTTTTGGCCTTTTGGAATAAGCTCTTTTCTGGTAGGAACGACTTGTCGTTTCATATCTTCCAAAACGCCTTGTAATATCGGATTTTTATATGTAATGAACGGTAAGATAACGTCTTTCAGAGGTACGTAATCCATTGGAGATCTTTGTTCACTGACTATACTCTCCCTTTGGTGTGTACGTTTACAATACTCCTTAAGAAGCATCGTTTCTCCAAATTTGACGCTATCCATAGATAATGCGTTGATATTATACTCATCTTCCATGAATAACCGTACATCGATTTCTCCTTTCTTTTGTAACGTATTCAGCAACTGTTCAGTTGAATCTACGTCGTTGATGTTATACTCTATCATTTTGTCAATCTGGTTAAGTGGAAGAAATTCATTGAAATCTCCATCGTACTCTTGGACATTATGATAGAACATCGTTATTTGCATTTCTTTCAAACCTACACGTAATTTACTACTAAACAACATTGTTAGTAGATCCATAGATTCGAAATAGTTTGCGAACATCCATCGTCTAAATGCTTTAGTATCTCCGTCTTTGGATAATACAACTGTTTGAGACAGCTTGTAGATACTATCCGTGCATCTCCATATAGGAGATTTGGATAATGGTTCTCGATACATGATAATATAGTTGATTACAACATCATCGTAGCGTTTATTGTTGTATCCACAAAAGAGATAATCTCTATTGAAGAACTCAACCAAACTATCAATATCAATTCTACGTTGCGAAATCTCGAACTTGTTATACTCTCCAGTTTCAGTGTTTTTGCAAGTGCAATGAAACACATTTGGAAACACCTCAATATCGTAGACGATAACTGGTTTGTTATGTATTACCATGGTTCTAAGACTCGTTTGGTTATAGAGGGCAGTTGGGAGTCGAACCCTTTCTCGAATCTCCGAGACCACTCTGCCCTGCAACTTAAACTATAGCGAGTTGCCAACTGCAGCCTACGTTCTGCACCATTGCTTGAATCCAGGGGCTCTGGCTTTACGATCCATACGTCTATGGCAGTGTTGGTCACGAACAATCATATTTATCAGTCCATGAAGGCTAAATACTTTAAAGTAAGCTTGCCACGACTTACTGCTTATATTCAAAGCACATATTTCAGCTGTTCGTGTTGTGTGGGCCATACAGGGCTTGAACCTGTGATCTTCTGATTATGAGTCAGCTGCTTTAACCACTAAGCTAAAGGCCCGGGTCTCATACTATCTTCACAGACCGTATGAGAAATAAATGGAAAAAACCACATGTTGTAACTAATGGAAAAACAAAATAACACGTAGTGGAAGAGGGACTCGAACCCTCACGCTCTTATAAGCACCGGGACTTAAATCCGATGTGTCTACCTATTTCACCATTCCACCAATAATAAGCCACCCCTTAAAGGAGTGGCGAGCCTTAGCTTTTTCCATCTAAGGGAGTTAGAGCCTCTTATCGGACTCGAACCGATAACCTCATGGTTACAAATCAAGTGCTCTACCAATTGAGCTAAAGAGGCAAAAACACCGACTACTGTCGGTGTTAAAACATCATTATTTCACAACAACAATGTTTTTGGACATATGGAAAATTTAATGCAATTCTTGTAAATGCGACTCCTGCGAGAATCGAACTCGCAATCTTGACATTAACTATGCCATGCTCTAACCTCTGAGCTACGGAGTCAAATACACCAACCGCTGTTGGTGCTAAAACATAATTGTTTCACAGCAACTATGTTTTTGTGGTATCATCAAATCATTGCAGAACCTTAATTTAAAGTAAAAAATGCTAATAAAAAGACAATTAACCAAAGTGATCCCTATGGGACTCGAACCCATGACCCCAACATTAAAAGTGTTGTACTCTACCAACTGAGTTAAGAGATCAAGATACTCATATGTTCACACACCTGAGTATTTTCGTCACACGCTTGTGACACAGACTTGTTTATGAGAAATTCCAATAACTAAAAACTTAAAATCAATCAATATGCATTGTGCGAATGACAGGACTCGAACCTGCACGCTATTTAGCATAACATCCTAAGTGTTACGTGTCTACCGTTCCACCACATTCGCAAAAGACCTATTCAACACCATTATAGTGCTAAATAGGTCTCACGTTAGGCAGCAATCTGATGAATCATGTCCATCGTCAATGTACGACCCAACGTCTGAGTTCGATTCTGTATGTACCCGCATACAACATTTTTGTTCATGGAATATGACAGGAGATCTTTTGCTCCTGTACGAACTAACGAGTTGTTTGCATAGTCGTCATTGTTTATACGACCGATATTGTTATGCGGATCACTGATCCAACTCACAATCTCATTCTTGTACGTGCCATCATAGTTCTTGACTCGTGCGATACACGGTACAGATGATTTGTCATACTTTTCTTTCACAAGATTACGTATGTAGTTACGTGCTTCACCCTCTCGCTTCTTCCATGCTGCTGTTAGCATCTCAGGGAAGAGGTCTTGTTTCAGCATCGTATCCGTAGGACGCGGGTACTTACGCTCCCAACGCTCCATCTTATGTTTCTCAAGAAGTTTCGTATAATCACGATAATACTCATATCGCCAATAAATACGCTTGTTATCCAACAATCCTACGTCAGAGATATCACGATACTTGATGTCCCAACCATAGTCCTCAACCTTCTTAGTGTGCGGAAAACGCCTATAAACGGCCGTATGGATCGTTTTAATGGGCTGACGTCCACTTGTAAGGTACATGGGATAATCTGGCTTCTCAGGTACATTCCAGGGCTTGTACGGGGCTCCTGGAGTAGGTTTCATATTACACAGATCAATCGCTTTATCGATGATTGTATATACGTTCCTACTGTTGTTAATAGTCATGAGGTTTATGCCATACATCATACCCAACTCTTTCAAAGAGAATTTGTGCAGGTTGTTAACGAACGATTGACCTCTTTTGGTTTCCAAAAAACACATTATTTTCCACAACAATGCGCTCTTTGCATGACTAATCTTCCAAAACTTCTTAAACTGCTTGTCAATATTATATGTGTTCATTTTGATAATGTCTTTAGTGTGTGATACATTCGATTTAAGGCCTCATACAGGCCTTCTAAGCGCATCTAACACGTCTCATGGTTAGTTGTTAAGCCGTGCTGATTAAACGCTCTCTGTGAGCTTTTTCTGCATCGATCAGAATCCCCTCTGGGCAGTCCAAAACACTAAGCTCTATCTTGTTTTATGCCGCAAGAACGGCATCGAGACTGTTGTCAATTATCTCAATCTGCGTCTCGTCGTTATACTTGGCAATTGCACTCTTGCAAGATGCCACCATCAACTCAAGCTTGTTGATGATAGATGAAATCTTCTCATGGGTAAACACCTCGTTATAACCAAGTGCCTTCTTACCCTTCTGAGCCTTCAACTGAGGTGCAAGACAGCGTTTACGAATCTCATTAAGCTTCGTAATCTGCTCCTGACACTCCTGAAGACGGAAAATATTATAGTAATGAGACTTCATAAACTCAGAACTACTAAAACTAAGCTTGTCGTTGTTAAGATTATTGAGCAAACCCTTAATTAGGATTCGGTGCTCAATCTTCTGCGTAATCTGGTTATATAGCTCCAGAAGATTGTGTGTACGAAACTTCAGAGCGTTATTACGCAATGTGTTCTCGGCCTTGATAAAAGACCAATAGGTGGCAATCTCACTATCGAGACGCTTACGAGTGCTGATAATATCATTGGCATTCAACTTCTTATTCTTCTTCATATTTGATATCTTTAAAGTAAAACATAGTTGAATTCGAGTGCCTCGTAAGTTACCTAGTTATCCCGCATGGGTTCGAACCATGAATGACAGAACCAAAATCTGTTGTGTTTCCATTTACACCACGGGACAATGTGAACTGCATAAGCTTGACTTGTAAGATACGCATTGATCTTACAAAGGCGTATGACTACAGCATACGGAGCGCAAACGCAGTTCTTTAGGGGTGATTGTTGTTGTTTGGAGTTAGCTCTTAGTTCATTGAACATACAAACTTTACTCTTAAGATACGCATTGATCTTAAGATTGCATATGACTACAGCATATGGAACATAAGTTGTTCATAGAACATTTTGGCTTATAATGTAGGAAGTCTATTGGTTTAATGATACGATATGTTACGAGCTCACATAAAGGTATGTTACAGATACGCATTGATCTGCAACTACAGATGACTGTAGCATCTGGTTAGCCCAAGTTAATCGTCCACATGCCGCACCTTATATCCAGTAGGTTCCATGTAAAGTGTCACGAGAATTTCGCCTCGGGAGTCGTATACAGGAAGATCGGCTCCTCCAGTGAATTTTAGTTTGCTAAGGATATCCTCAGCAGACTCACGCCGTAAGGGAGTCCCCTTAGACGCCATGGGGCTAGATTCGATTGCGAAGCGCAGCGTATCGAACAAACGATCCACCACGATATTCACATCTTTCGTAGCTATCAGTGCAGTAAGAATGTCTTTATTCAAACCACGCATGATTGTCTTTTGGGTATCGGAGCCCTCTGCACCAGCCATCTGGGCAATAGCCTCGTATACTCGCATACAGAACGTCTCAAATGAGATCTCCTTACTAAGGTTGAACAGATTGTTCCACCACTCATAAGAAGTCTCACCGAGATAAATTGATCCGTCGTTTCGGATCCGTGTAAGCTTATAGGTCTTACCCTTCTTTACATCAGAATACACAGTCTCACTGATCTGAGGAGTGAGAAGCATCTCCTGAATGTGGAGCTTACTGTTTTCGGTTATACAATTGGATGTCACACTCATAGTTACTCGACGCTAATGGATCCAACGATCGATGCGGATGTCACGGTCTTGCTACTGTCCCGTAACTCCTTCTTGTACTCCATGGCACGCTTGTTGTTGTTCTCGATCGTCTGAACGATGTTGTTCTTAGCCTTGGTGAGCTGCTGAATGAGACTGTCGATTCGTGCCATCTCATTCTGGTTATAGCGGTTTACGATATCCACCACACCATCGGGATCGGCAAAGATAAGATCCCGTCGCTGAGACTCGATAGCCTCGCCAATACTCTCCTCGGAAGCCTCCGTGAACGGTCGGTTGCGATTGCCCACAGGACACACTGCGCTCATGTCCTCACCACGAGAGTTCTTGTCACCCTCGTTGATAAAGACGCACGGCGTGCCGTCACCTGCGTTCTTGAACTCGATACGATGAATATCGAAGCCCTGGATTGCATACCGGTTGATGCCTCGGTTGAGGCACAACTCCTTGTTGCCCGTGTTACGAATCTGTGCGATGAGATTACCATACTCATCGTCAATTGCGTGCTTGTTAAGGCGGAAGAACCGTCCACCAAGCGTTCCACCAATGTTACTCAACTCCATACGATTACCCCGCAGAACTGCTGCGTCAATTTTTACTTTATTCTCCATGTTCGTATCCTCTTTGAGATCGTCAGTGATTGACCAACGATACGAATTATACAATGTTATTTATCTCTGAAATGGTTTATTTGTTTTAAGTCATACGTTCAAAGGATGCACACATGGTGTGCCGCTTTTATCTTCTATAGCCTACACCTTTATATTCCTTTAAGAAGCTCAATCAGTGTATTTGGGAATCCAACGGTAGGATTAGCTAAGCCCTTACTCTATAGTCACCGTCAGGAAAGCTTTGAATGATCCTTGACACTTCTGTGTATACGTATAACTCTTGAAGGTCTGGTTCAGGGACTCTTCTAGACCTCCAATAGTTTTTGTATTTATGATTTTTACTAACAACCAAATCGTCTCGACTAATGCTCATAGTATAAATACGTTGACAAAATTTCGATTCAATCTGGCTTGACCAACGAAAATTGAAAGATCGGATATATTTTGTGTTTCCATCCGAGTTGCTTGCATAAAAGGCTAAAAGCAACAAAAGCCTATGTTTCCTCAAGATGATTATAGTAGAGACATAAATCATCCGTCTTACTCGAAAACCTACCCTGCTCTCTTCCAGTAGAGAGTACGCGAGGAGTGCGTTTCATTATCGAACATACTAAGCATATCTACGGCTTTTTTGCCCTGACTTTGCTGTCAGTTCTTCTTTTTCATGAAATATTACTTGGGACTTCAACCCTATCGCTATTACTAATTATCACCCACTTCTTGCTTACCACAACATCCCGAGACAGGGGAGTGTGATTATGGCCGCGTTACTGAACCAAACCTGCATACGCTTTTGCACTGCGTCTCATGGGCTACGAAGCTGCCTACTAGGTTCACGATATATGTTCTATAGACTCGATACACGCATATTTGCTGTATGCGCTTTACCTATCTATTCGACATAGTGTATTCCATTAGTAACTTTCCGGGAGGTACAGGCAGTGTCTATCTTACAACGATAGCTTATCCATTCTCGTTCACATACTTACAACGTATGATATAGTGAGTGTTACTTCCATCCGGAGGACATACTGTTAAACATGTTAATTAACTCTATAAATGCGTCTACGACTGTCGGTTGATTTCGTGTCAAGGAGACTGATATGGTAAGTTAAAAGCATTCTGCTACGACTTGTAGGCGTTTATTCTACATTTTTACTGGCTCCGAACCATTCGTATCATAGTCTTAAAAAGTACCATATATACTTAACACTACTAAAACTTATTCGTATTAACAACTGACGGAGGTCCTTCCAACTTGGCATGTTGGTTTTCGAATCGATCAGTTCTTCTGTTTTTTGTTTGCTACGTATCCTGTAGCCCAGGCTGACTATCCGGCGTCACCCTACTCGCTTTCGCTTGAATACAACATCGCTTGCTAAGGGCTGGTTGTAAACTTAACATCAGACTTATGAACCCGGTCTCGTGTCGGGTAAGGCTTTCACTCCTACTACTCTCCTGCATCGAGAGTCTGGTCATTTTACTTTTATATACCGCATAAACGACCAAAGCCTGGCGGTCTCACTCTGTACTATTGCACCCCATCCCCGGTCTCCCATTCAACTGAGATCACTGGAATCGAACCAGTGGGACTTCCGTACGGCTATCCTAATGGTCACCCTATGAGTAGCACTCTCATAGTCTTCATGAAATTCTTCGTTCCTCAATGCACGCTTTGGAGGCGTGTGACACTAAACTAAGCTATTGATACTTACATACAGGTTGGAATTGTATGTATGTCAACTCGTGTACGTTAATGCACAACTTAGTATCATTGTTGTACTTATCGATACGGTTCGTTTTGCTCTTCTTGAGACTTATGCGTCTTTTCATATACACACATCGCCAGACGGTTCTCATGTATGTACAGAGTAGGGTTGATACAACGCTGACCCTACTTACTATGAGTTTTTCACATTCATAGCATTTCATCCTACCTTTTGAGTTTCTCACCCTTTGAGAGGGCTAACATATTCTCGGATCAAGTTTGTTGGTTGTCGTTTAACGGTTGATTATCCTCGACCGTGTCTAATTCATCGGATTCAGTGACAAGCTGTGGTCTTACCGATATAGTACCTATGCTAATGAGACATAACTAAAATGTACTGACCAAGGGAGACCTCGTCAATCCCTCGCTAAGCTTTTTACGTTTTTCGACCCTACACATGTCAGTTCTGATATGCGCATAGTACTGTCCGCCAGTACTGAGTCGAGGGAGAGCTTTGCACGATCCCGTGGTGTTGCTATGAACAGATAAGACTTGTTGCGAGTACGATACTTAATCTGTTTGCGTTTGGGTGCCACAACCGTCACGCTCATTGGTGTTGAACTTTGCTTTGATTCAACGTATACTGTATCACGTACAGTATCTCGCTGTTGAGTCAAGGCGTTAGTGCGCAAATGGTTTATGTCAAAACCAGGTGCACGTGGCTGACTTGCAGACACTGTCTGAGTTGGGCCACTGATCGTCAAGTTACTGCGCATACCCTTGATTCCTAAGAATAAGAATATTACACAGAACAACAAAACTGATATTTTACCCATAGCTTTGATAGCTTTTTTGTTTTTTACGAAAACAACTCTTTGAAAGCGGCTGCCATCTTTGTTGCGCATGTACTTATTTTTTGCGCGAAAGACCGAGCTTCTTCGCAGCCTTCTTCATCTTGCGCGACATCTTCGGAGTCATTTTTTTTTCCTTAGATGGTTCCTCTGCAGGCGTCTCCTCAGTAGTCTCGTCAGACTCTTTGGAATCCTGTGAAGACTCGTCAGCCTTCTCAGGATCGTTTGCCTCAGAAGTCTCCTTAGACTCCTCAGAAGACTCGTCAGTCTTCTCAGTAGTCTCAGTAGGCTTCTCCTCATCCTTCGGAGCCTCAATGAGCTCCTGGTCGAGATTTGCGATGTTGAAGTTACTAAGCGGACTCATCGGATCTCGGAAGAGATTCGTAATGATTCCGGCAAGTTGCTTTACGTTGTCCGCAAGGTTGGTGTAACGCTTGCGGAGGTCAGTGCCTGGATAGTAGCACTTAGCGATGATTCCGAACGCCTCTTGAGCGTGCTTAACAACAGTTGCATCATCGCTCTTGAAGTTATCAAGAACGTTGTCAGCAAAGTCGCTGTTCGGGTTATCGAGCATTGAGATAACGTCCTCAATGGCCTTGATGTCAGCATTGGCACCATCGATGGCCTCCTTGTTGCGCTTCTTGTCTGTGCTAAGGACCTCGATGTTCTTCTTCTTCTCAGAGATACGAGCATTAGCTGCCCAATTGACAACTGCATAGCAGATGTCGGCAATCTCCTGCTCGTCACATGTCGTCTTTCCGGTCACCTTGTCACGCACCGTATTACGCATAATACAGAATGCGGGAACAATACTATTGTGAGTCATCGTAAGACGCAGCAGATAACCACCAACACCCTTCAGAACGAAAGGACATGCGTTAGTGAAGTCTGCAATGTCGAGGATGATATCCTTGACAGTACGTGCATTGATGCGGTCCTTCTCGGCCTGATCATCCTTAGCTTGGATGAGAAGCCATGAACGATAGAAGTTCACAGCGGCCTTGATGTTGCTGTAGACAGCACCCTTGTTCGTAAGAAGATACTGGACGGTCTTAAAGACCTCAGTCTTGTTGTGAATCTTCGTGGGGTCGAGCTCAATCTCTTCCTGCTGGAGCTTGTTCTCGGCCTTCATCTGGTCCTTCACGGTCTTAGGAATCTGAACATCCTTAGACGTGACGGTCGTAGTGCCGTCAGATGAAGACGGTAAGGCGAGAATCTTGTCTGCCTTGATACCAAGCTCCTTAAGAGCACTTGCCATCTCAGGCAGCACTGCGGTACGCAGCTTTCCTGCGAACGGGGTCTTAGAGAATGTCATCTCATTGGCCCATGCTGCGGCAACAGCAATCATGTTGACATGATTCATGTTGTCGACAACGTCCTGCGAAATGTTGAACTTCTGGATGAGGTCCGGAGACTTCTTGTAGTACTCGTACGTCATCTTAATCAGGTCCACCTGATGATTGGGATCGAGACCGTTTGCCTGTACAGTAGTACTCGGCATGAGCGGCAAATCGAGCTGAGGTGGAACTATCGGAGTCTCCACCTTGGTATCAGCATTCTGCTCAGCATCCTGCTCGTTATCCACCTGGACATTCGTGTCCTTAACCTCACTCTCCTCCTGCTTAGTCTCAACTACGGGAGGTGTCACAATTTTGTTGTTCTTCTTGTTCTTCTTGCTCATTTTGATAATGATTTAAACTGTTAAACTTAATTTAATGAATGAACTTATCATCTATCCGCATGGAAGACTCTAGGTTCATGATGTGTCAAAGTACTTAAACACTAATCCTGGGTTTAAGAGATTGACGAAATTTCCTCTGACAGTAATGTCAGAGCTACTTGCAGCATGAGATACTGGAATGATGTCATAGTGATAAGATTGCTTCTGACTCATCGAAGGCTGCTCAAAGAGAGCAATGTACACTGGGGCAATGTCTGCAACAATGGCTGACTTCTGCACCCCAGCGTTCATCGACGTGAAAGCTTTCTTCTCAACATCATCAGTCCCCTTAACCTTCTCACACGAAGAGAAGATAGCTGCACCAATGGCACCAATACCGAAACAGGTAATGAGCAGCCAAAAAAGCTTTGCTGAACGCTTTGATCGACCAATGGCGAAAGCGAGAAGCACAGCTACGATGCAATAAATAAGTAGACTCATTTTGTTAATGTTTAAAAAGTTTACGTAATTCCTTACGTGTCCTAAATAGGACTGATTTTACAGTACCTAGGGGCACGAATAAGGCTTTTGAAATCTCATCAACTGTGTAACTATTACAATAATATAGCTCGTTTATACGACCTTGAGGATGTGGTAGGGTTTTGAAGTAGTCCACAGATTCCTGATAAATCAACCGATTGATCAGATCGGTCTCATTAACTTCTTTCTGTTTCGGTACAACCCAGTCCTTTTCAACATCTTCTGTAAATCGGTGTTTCGAACGTAATCGTAAATAATCCACAGCAACTCGATTTGAGATAACTCTCAACCATCCACCAAATGATTTATATTCAGTGAAGCTTGGGAGTTTCTGGTAGACCTTAAGAAATACAACATTTGTTAAATCACGTGCCTCGTCCATGTCTTTTACATATTCGTAAAGCACATGATCTACAAAATGTTTATATCTCTTGAATAGAGCAGTGAAGGAATGCGGTTTTCCTTCTTTCGCGTTCTTAACCAGAGTTATTTCTTCTGGAGTAATGTCTGGTAAGTTCATACACAATCTGCACTTTTGTGTGCATTGTAAACAGGAGGGCCTCAATCTGCCTACTCCCTCCTGTCTTCAGGGTTAGAATGGAAGTTCTTCATTCTCTATTCTGTAGAATTCATTCCATATATTTCTAGTCATATTCGTATGAATTAAGAGCTTTTCTTCTTTAGTTAAATCAAGCTTATTCAGCTTAGATGTTGCTATACGAAGTAATACTCCTATTGTGAGATAGCTGGCTCTTCCAAGTTCACACAGGATATTCCCGAGTATCCATTGGTTGAAGTCCCACATCTCTGCAAACATATGATTAGTAATAAAGGTTGGTGGATACGGTCCGAACGTCTCATATCGATTTATCGCCACTAAGTGAGAATGTTGCTTCACAAACGGCAAGAGTAGTTCGTAACGATCTCGTAATGAGTTGTTCTTATCCTTGATAGTAAAGGTATGACCTATTAACATAGAGCTTGCCTATCAAATCCGTTTATTAAATCACAGATGGTATCCACCGAAACCTTAAATTCTTGTACAAGAGCTCGAATAATCTTGGTACTAGATACTCCTTGCTGAGTGAGCAAGTAGTACTGTTCCTTGATATCGGTCTCCCTATCCATCGGGAGTTCGAGCTTTCCTGTTGTATGGAATTCGTTCTTTGCAAAAACAGAATAGTTCATGCCACGCATAGGTGTAAAGGTCCACATCTCAGGGAACAGCTCAATATTAGCCAGTATCTCTTTTGATGCTTCTCTTAGTTTGCGCTTCTTGAGGAAATACCCCAAGTCAAAACCTCCGTCTAATTGTAACGTAGGAAACAGACCTTTCACCACGATTATGATGAGGTCTGTGTCGCGTTGACACATATATGTGCCTGCGCTCAATGGGAATTGATTACGTACCATGTTTTATGTGCTTTAGAATTATTTTTACTACATCTTGAGTTAACTTGTATTTCGATTCCAGCTCTTCGATAGTGTCTTTTTCTGATTTGTATAGCACATTATGATTTATATCATATATGTTTTTGAAAACAGGATACATTCTTTGTAGATATTGTACCCATTTATCAGCTGTTTTGAATCTTTCGAAGACATCTTTATCTAAGTCTGGAAAATTAATACTTGTCCAAAACGTATGGAAAAACATTCTTTTCGGTATGTTGTGAATACTGTATCCGTGTTGTTTAAGTATGTTTGCATGTTTCCATGACCATACTCTCACATCTTCAGCAGTCACAGCCTGTTTTAAACCAAGAGCTTGCTTTACAGCAAGACTTCTTTGTTCTACAGGCACATGTTTTACAAACTTGTTATATATGTGCTCAATATAATTATTTTTGCACTTACAAATTTGTAAAGCAATATCAACATGTACAGGTAATCTGTCACGTATCATTCCTCGGAAACCTTTTGATGAGTGTTTCATATTGATTCTGTTTTAGTTGGGCGTGGGGGATCGAACCCCATACAGTCCTGTTACTCGCCCATGACACTTTGGTAGTCGAACCTGATTAGCACTTACGCTACGTGAGTGTAATCTACGATATTATAATCGCCAGTTGATGTTTAATGCGCAGTTAACGGATTTACTTCCTCATACAATCAAAACCAGTTAGGCCCATAAAATGAGTAACTATTCTCACGAACCGTTACCCTATGAGTTACGATAATAAACAATAATTAAAAAACATCAATTAAAAAACTTATGGAATTCGTGGACCTAGTGGGATTCGAACCCACGTCTTGTATGATTAACTCATCCCCACACATAGTTCCATAGAGAATGGCCAAACTCCCTATGGATGCAGCACGCTACGAAATACTGCGATAGTTAGAGATTCCAAAACTGATTCAAGATTCTGTTTGGGCTAACTATATTCTCTTTGATAAAACACACTTCAAGACGGAACCTACACGCATATGTAGGGGCCTTAAAGACTTATAGTTCTTGCATGTTCGATCATTTGATACGACAGTAGTTTATCCACCCCTGTTAGAGTGTTTTCGTCCCACATTGGCTCATGGCTCTGTGTGATAAGTCAATTCTTATGCTTTTAAAATACGTTTCTACGGCTCCAAACAATCATGATTCATCTGCGGTCATATTGAGTGATACATCGGGTTATTAATGTTTCAAAAGCGCTCATGGCTCTTAGGCTCTTGAGTTGGACTTTGTAGTTCTATTTACAGATACTATCTGATGATAGATTACCACTTGTAGTACTCGCCAAACGCGAGGCGCACCTTGTTCATCTCCTTGTCGAACTGATCATCGCACTTGCGGCGAAGCTCGTAGATGTCGTCGTTGATCTTGCCCTCCCAGACATCGTAGTCGGTGATGTCGATACACGGCTCGAACTTGTCACCAAGCTTGACTTTCTTGTCCTCAAGCTTGTTGTCCTTGCCAGGCATCTTGAGAGTCATCTCATCGCCCTTGACCTTGTGATGATCGAGGAACTCACGTGTGACCTCGAAGCCCATCAGGAACTTCACGAAGTCTGAACGACGGACCAACTCCTCCTTGGTGATCTCCATCTCGCGCTTGCGACGACGAACATCGATGAGGGTCTTTGCCTCCTTGAATGAGGCGCGTGAGAAGCGAGTCTTCTTCTGCTCCTTGATGCGCTCGTCCTGCTCGTTCTTGAGCTCTTCCTGGATCTTCGTGGCCATCTCAGAGCTACCGAGATTCTTGGCGTTGATCACGTCCATCACGTTGTCGCTGGTCATTACTACCGGGGTTGTTGCCTTTGCAGGCTTTACACTGTTCTTGTTTGCCATTTTTGATAAATGTTTAAAAGTTAATTAATACACATATTTGTCTAAATCTTCATCAAACACTGTGCTATGTCTGAAGGATCTGTTGTACGGCGTCATTTGCTTATGACGTTTTGCCTTTACAGGCTGACTATCTTTACGATAGTCCTTGTACGATCTACTCATACTAACGAAGCTGGTGTATCTTTGCCAGATCACGGATGATGTTGATAACCTCTTTCGTGATGTTGTACTTCTCACGAAGTTCAAGAGGTATCTTGATGAACACGTTGTCTCTGCTGAGCACCACGAATGCGTTTCGTAATGCTCTCGACACGTCAGTGTTACTGTTCAAGTGTTTCACCAGTGCTGCGTTAAACGCAAGTGTGATCACAGCAGGATTGCCACTTTCGAGTTTGCTCTCAAAAGTTGTACCAATAACCTTTGCTGCAGCCGCTTCGGGCGTTATTGCCACCTCAGGCTGCTCAAATCGATCACTAGACTCAACAATGTGCTTGACAACAATCTTCGTGATGTCATCTGCGTTGAGAACAGACACGTTTGGATAGTTCACCAGTCCGTCAGCACAAAGATCGACGAATGCTTCGACAATCTTACGCTGATCTTCAATACTCGGCATCTTGCCGTTGTACTCCACAACGACAATATACTTTGCCGGTTTGCGGAGGAGCTCTACTCTTTTACTCATAGCGAGAAGTGTTTATAAGTTGGACTTTGACACCATCAATGATAGTGTCTTTTGTATCACATACTATAGAATCTGCAGTGTGTTTTCCTCGCAAGGCGGAATAAACATCCTCACGATCGAGAAACTCTCGTACAATATCCTTTTTAGTGAATGATTCGTTCTTTGACGAAACAACAGTTGCAACGTTGTGCAAGTCTTCAGGCGACATTGCCTTAAAGATGATACTGTCACAATAATTGTTGTTGGCCTCGTCGTTGACCCAACTCAAGAAGTCCGTTACTCTGGACCACTGTTCAGCCGGCTTTGAAACCACTGTTGTGGTATCAACCGGTGTTACGTCGGGCTTATGTTCGCATGATGACGTTGATAACGCCATACTTACGACCACAGCCCACACTACCGCTACAATGAGCGATGCTTTGATGAAATGTTTCATTTTGATAATGAATTAAATTAAACATATATGTTCGTTCACTCTGTATTTATAGAGGCTTGTGACTCTCATCTTTCGATGGCTACATTAAACGAAATCCCCCATAGAGTGGGAAGGCTCTATAGGGGATAATGTTAATCAGTTAAAAACTGAGTTGGTTTGAGACGTAGATCTCCAAACATATTTGTTAGTTCTCTAAGTCTATTCTTTGTTACTTTACGCACATACAGTCTGTATTTGGGCTGTCCAGCCACAATGACCTTTTTATACGCATGTACTTCAAGAAGTTCTGACCTATCATGGTTGTATGGAACTATTAGTTTCAACAACATGGTTTTATCTTCTACGAAGTCTTTTTGTAACCACTCACGCATACTTTTCACAGGATTTACATGAATCTCAATTTCTTGAGATCCAATGTGCTCAGCAATGGCTTTGTTTGCTGCTGCACATGTGATCAGACTTACGTTTAAATAATGTACTCGCATATTATTGGACCGTGTATAAATGTCCGTTAATCTTTGAACCTGTTTCCTTCGTATACTTCTCAATCTGCTTTTTCAACAACACAGCTTGTACAACTGTTAGTTTACTTGCGATTAGAATAGAACTACCACCTATTCGTAAGAATAGTTTTGATGTTGGGTTGCCCTGTTTGTCCGTCTTAGCTATTTTCATTGCATTTGACTCATTATTGCGTCTAGTTCTTGGTTTGCCTCTACGCAATCACACATGATACCTTGTAATAATGACATTAACTGTTCAACATCACTCGATATGTTAGTAATCTCCTTAACTGAAAGTTCTTTATCAGGCAATGGAATCTCAAGATGAAATTCAGTGTCTGTTATCCAGAAACGAGCACCTTCACGATTCATGAGTATACTCATGAAGTAGCAAAGATTTTCTTTTCTGTATGCATCACTGATCAGTTTCAGATTGTGTACTATTTTACAGTACAACTTATCCTGATGAATAACGGTTTCTGGATTGTAGTTTATAGAACTCTCATACAGTTCTTGATCTTTTTCATCACTCATGACACTTGGTTTTATTGTAATCATTTATGATGTTGCTTATGCGATTGAATTTCGCATACACATCGATCAACAACTTAGCCAGCACAGTGCACATTTCCTTGTCATTGATCACATGCTGCATTTTCTGACGCGTGTGATAACTTACTTCAATGACAATTTGATTGTTGTCTGCACCCTTAATCTCGATGTTCGTGTTTTTTACGAGTACATCGTTGATTGCGCCGATCACAGGTCTCAGCAAACCTGGATCTTTGATGTCTTTGTCTCTTGTGACATCGACAATCTTCTTCAAATCGATAAGCGTCTCGTTCATCGCATAACCCTCCCTGATTCTGCTACGAGGCACAGATTCTGTCCTCTGTAGATGTTCATCACTATGACGATATCCTCCTTATCAAAAGGAGTTTTGTCAAGACCAGCTTCTACAATGAAGCCTTCATTCACACCACAGATATTGTCGTTCTTGTCTGCGATGAATGATACATCTATCTCATCACCAAAGGGAGTTTCGTAACGTAACAGTGGTGCAATAAAACCACTGACCTCTGTGGCACCAAACTTATGGCCAAAGAACTCACGTAGTTGGTGTTTGTTCATCACACCATGATTTCCGTTACGATGACGTGCAACCTTACGATTGCGCTTGTTGCTCTTACGACGCTTGTTATATGTCTTCTTTTTGCTTTCGATTTCCATGTTTTATTGATTAAAATTTGTTAGTATGAAGTGACTGGGGTTATTCCACAAGATTTTGATATCTTGTTGAAAGCTTCGCAATACTTATTGTATGCGACACCTTTTCTACGTTTCATCTCATCAGGTCCGTTATAGTACGGATCGAAGTTGTCGTAGAATTGGGATTCACTGAGCAGATTCTCCGTTGCTGCTACATACTGTTTGTATGCGTCAAGAGTGTCTTTGTACTGACTCTTGTAGTAACGGCTCATCTCTGCGATCTCCCGGTTCATATCACCGGTCATGTTCATTTGTCCAGCAGAGCAGCCAATGAATACACTGATTATGGCTGTTACGATTACTATAACCGCTTTGTTCATTGTTTTGAGTGTTTAAATGTTGTGCAGTCCTATTTAGAACGCCGGACTGCTTAGGCGTGTACATCATTATCGTCTCCTTTTAACAATGTATTTGGTTTTGTATCGTATCAAACCAACAATGATACCGTTCTTAAGACGGATAGCCAATGATGGTTCAATTTGATTCTGTTTACACGCATTGATGTACGAGAGAACAGTCTTAGAAACAGGGATTAGTTCTGAGATATTCTCTTGCTTATCATTGTAAACTGCGTAGTAACGAACTGCACCTTTGTCTGTTGTTTGAGATACAATTCGTTCGATATTCTGATACTTCACGATAGCTGTGTCATATTGTGCTGTTTGAGCACATGCACGAGTCACGAAAAGCATGAATATGAATAATAGGATCAAGAGTCCTATTTTATGACCAGGATCTAACCGATCATGATCATCTTTTTTCGGTTTCGGTTCCATGTTGCAACCCCTTATAAGTTTGAATAATTTATCGTCCGCAAGTCCAGATTCATCTGACGCTATTTCTTTGAGAGTAAAGTCAAATGGGTTCAAATACTCATCGTCATCTTTTGAATAGCTTGCATTGTTACATGTAAGGAAATATATCAATGCATCGCCAGCCTCTTTACGTGAAGGATAATCTATTTGCGTCAAGCGTCGATTACTTCCGTCAGCGTATACGATTGCGTACCTTTTCATTTTTCTGTTCTTTTTGTTCGTCTGCAAGGATGCTTTCGACATACCTCACAACTCTCTCGTATTCTCTACCAGACTTTTCACTATCTTGGTAGGCCTTCTTTATCAACTCTTCACCAGTACCACGAAAACACCCAACGTGCCATTTGTTGTTTGAACGAGTCCATGTAAAGTGTCTTCCGGAACTCCAAAAGTTCTTAAAGACAATGTAATCATCTGTCTTACACACCTCGGCACCATTTGAGATATATGCGGTTCCGTCTATCTTAATACGTCCATGAACGTATGCACCATCACATATAATGACACGGTCATATACTTCGGCATCGATGACTTTTGCACCAATCACTTTAACATTTCCGTAAAGCCGTGCATCACCATCTATCACCGATTTTCCGTATACTTCGACATTACCATACAGATACGTAAATCCACGGATTATTGATTCATCAGATACGAGTGTGTCATTACAAATGGTTGAGTTTCCACATGCTATTGCCTTACGCGTTAATATAGCACTGTCACCGATTTCTGCACCATCGTAGGCTTTAGCTTCCTTGGCTATCCAGCAATCACCAGACTGTGAGAGGTTTTTCTCTGATTCAACCCATCCACCAAGCTCTCCAGCTTCGACGTTTCCGAAGTCTTTGAGAGCCTTTATCCTATGAAGTGTTACACCATCGAAACACATTGTCTCTTTGGTGAATTCATACTTTTTCTGTTCCATGACTTTGGATTTACTTTACGAATACTGTTTATGAACGCTGTTTATGAACACTGTTTATAAAAACTGTTCTTTCAAGCATAGAATTGGCTTTTAGCTTAGTCAGTTCAGCGACTATTGTCATAGCAGCTTTCTTCGTAAAGTCTCTCACTATCACAGACGGCATATGATCAACAAGAGCTTCTGCATATGATGGTTCTATCATACGTACATTCGCGATAAACTTTATCAAGTCTTCACGATTCTCCCCTGCCTCAAGTAGTGTTACTTGATAAACAGGACACTCATCTTGCTCATCAGGTGGAATGGGTGTCCAATCCAACGGATCATCATCGCAGACTATTTTCTCAACGCGTGCAGTTGCCCCAGCGTCGTTCAACAGTTTTACGATTTCAGTCGCACGTTCAAATGTTAAACATGGGCTGATTATTGATGGTGCCTGATCCATAAGAGCTTTTGCAGTTTTGAGATCTACATCCATGCTATTAAATACAGCCTTTACAACACGGATTTTGTGATCACCAACGTTTGTTAATCGTATTTGGTAATCTTCGTAATCTTGGTCGTCTTTAGGCAGCTTGTCTGCAAACTCTTTCGAAAGTTCGATGCCGTACTCTTCTTTCAGAATCTTTGCGGTCTTACGTTCGATAGCATCCCGCAACATTTGTTCGATATTCATTTTGTTCTTTTTTGAATTTGATTATCTGCAATATTATACGAATAGGCCCCACCGGCACGAGCATGCGCCCGTGTCCGAGGTGGTCAGCGTGCTTGCGTGCGCGTTTGCGCAGGAGGCAGCTGTTGCAAGCTGTCGATGCCAGCAAGCTTGTTGTAGGCGTCGCAGAAGCGTCGGTATGCGCTTGAGACTGCGTATGCCTTGGCGTCGTCGCCGTCGTAGAAGGGATCAACTGAGTCGTCATCGATGCCGAGAGCTTCGAGCAGTGTGAGTGCTCGGTCAGCGAATTCTCGGTAGATAGCGAGAGAGTCTTCGGCGGTAGTAGCTCGCTTTTGTTGAGTGTAAGCGGCTGCATTTCCGTCAGTTGTGCCAATAGCATGGCCAGCTACGAAGCCTACGAATAGGCAAATAGCTATGATTGCTGTAAGAGCAAGGGAGTTCTTCATTGTCGTGAGTGTTTAAGAAGATGAATGAGGTCGTATTTGGAACGCCCGACCTCGATAGGCGTGGAAGAGTGGTTAGAATGTAGCAGTAGGTTGCTGCGGAGCTTGCTGCGGCTGCTGAGGCTGAGCCTGTTGGGGCTGAGTCTGAGGAGCTTGCTGCTGCGGCATCTGAGGAGCAACTGGAGCCTGAACGGGCGCACTGACAATCTCGCCAGTCTCAGGCAAACCTGTCTCGCGACAAGGCTTGTAGAGGTGTGCGATGATGCTCGTCATGCGCTCGGCTGGAGACCAGCCAGACTTCCAGCTCATCTCACCAGTCTCATTGTCCTTGACCTTGCGGCACCAGAGCATAAGAGAGTTGATTGGGACAGCGTTCTTCGCAGGTACGCGCACTCCGTTGACTTCAGTCGTACGAATGTACGGCTCGCCGCCAGGAGTAGGAGCCTCAGCTCGCACGATGCCTGGTATGACCTTTCTATTGTCAGGAAGAGCCTTGGTGGCATCCTTGAGGATAGAAGGAGCATACTTAACCTGCCCAAACTGATCTGTGCCGTCCGCCTGAGCGTCAGCATAGATACTGGTGAGGTATTTGACCATAGCCTTGTCCGTAGACTCGAAGATGGTCATAGTACAGCTTTCGCCCCAAGGATCGTCTGCGTCGATAAGATCGAGCTTGACGTACTTGGTTTCCACATTCTGTGTACCTACGTGAGCTGTGAGCACGTAGACGTTTTCGATTTGCATTCTCATGATTTTGTGTGTTTAGCTGGGCAACGACCTCGCTGCCCTTCTTGCTGTGGATGCCGTAGGAATCGAACCTACGCACTGTCGCTATCATCTGACAGAGTACCATAGCACCCGAATATGACCCCGAAGGGCCATATATTAAACACAATTATGAATGTGGGAATCTTAAAATCGTCCTTCACAGGAGGATAGTGTGGACATCACAGGAATCGAACCTGTGCATTACAAGCAACTTGTGCAAGAATGTACCATAATGCCCGACCAGCTGACTTAACAGCGGGTTAACACGGACATGACCGCCGTTCCCCGTGTAGACAACACGAATGTTGCTGGGAGTATCTCGGCATGCCACTACATACGACACAGACGCGCATGTCTGTACTGCCCGCACCTACACGTATGCAGGTATAGCGTGCTATGCGCAGCACGAGCAACGATTATAAACGATGTTATACCGTTGCCAATCTATAGGAACAGGCATGTTTGACGAATCAGCAAGGGCGAGCGAGGAACGAGCGAGCCATGTCTTGTTTGACGAAACAGCAAGAAATAAGCAAGAAAAGAGCAAGAAGGGAGGCAAGAAGAGAAGCAAGGAAGGGCCAGAAGGCCCATTCCTTACTGCGGAACAATGCACCAGTTGTCCTCGTGCTTGGCGCACCAATCCCCGTACTTCTCAAACAAAGCTTCGAGTGTAGGCTCGACGGGAGAAGCAACCCATTTCCAAACCGTGGCAGGAACTTCGCGTTCTTCGGCCAAAACAGGCTTGCCGTCCTGACCGTTGACGTAGGTTCTAACCTTGGTAGTTTTCCACTCGTGCTCGACTAACTTCTTGATTTTAAGAACATATCCCATAATTCATCTAATTTTACAGCAACACGACGTTGTGTTGCCAATAGGTAGGAATGGGCGCCTTTGACGAATCAGGGAGGGGGTGTTCCAATTTCCAAATCGGCCGGGGGAGGCTATTGGGGGACTTTCCCGTTTAAACATGTATAATATAAAAATTTTCTTTCTCGTTTAAATACATATGAAATAAAAATTTTATTATTTTTGAACAAATATAAAATAAAAAAATCCAACCCGAAGGCTGGATTTCTTATTATTTCGAGACAAATATTATCGTACAAATCGGAATATTTAGCGCATATCACCCGCGGCAACTTCATACCACGGTGTTTTTGTTATAACAGGTGTAGTGTTCTTATCAATAAACTATAAACCTTTTTTCAAAATCCGATTATAAATATCACCGTGCCCTTTACCAGGATTCCATTTGGCAATATACTCAGACGGGTTGAATTTAAAAATATCCTACTCTTGCGCAGCAGTATTGTTTTCAGGTGTAAGTCCTAATCTGATTCTATGTCCGCCAGCATTTACTTTGTTTGGATACACGTCATATACCCCAAGTTCGCTATCTATTTTAGTAAATGGAGTTCGTCCACTTATCTCATTATCGCTAAACATCGGTCTTTGCATGTTCGCAACCTCATACGTAGGGATTTGTTTTGCTTTTGCTGAATAATACTTATTAACATACCCGGGCACTCCTTCAAAATCCAAACCCTTCCCGATCAGTTTCAATCCGTATCTCTTATCAATTGGTTTCTAATAAACAAACGCATCGATCAAGTCATTCACTCCTGGTTTAATAAGTTGTTGGTCGGGTGCCACAAACCCTGTATAATATGTGGGATATTGTGCTGTTTTAACAGGGTGTTTATGTGAAAATGGCGCAAAAGACCTATATCGTGGCATGGGACCACTGCCAGTGCCAGTTAGTAAATACCTTGCCTAGCTAATAAATCGTGTAGGATCAAATGCGCCAGGAATAGTTTTTAATAATCCTTGCTGCTGATGAGGAAATATGGAATTATTCAGCTTCCTATATGCGTTTTTCACATATGGTATACCGAAATCTTGTGAAAAGCTACGCATAATATCTGGTAGCGGATTTGGATCACTTGTTGACCGCAATGCCATTTCAACAAGCCTCTGTCTCACACTTGTCGGATATGCTGCCGCAGCATTGACTATTTTCAAACCATTTCTGTTAAGACCACCTATTAAATAACCAGGATTAGACATATTTCCTAGAAACCCACCAATATCTCCAGCGACATCTGAAGATATACCAAGTTTTTGTAAATATGGTGTAATATATTCACGACCATATTGATCAAAACCTTTTCCAGTAGCCCATTTTAGAGCTTCATCCGCGCCATATCCTACAATCATACCCATTGCACCAGGCTTTGTGAACATTAGAGGAAATCCGCCAATAGTCATTTCAAGACCTTGTGTTTTAGGGCTATTTGCTTTATTATAATTAAACAATGCTTGTGAATAATCATCTCGTAACTTGTTAACATAACCATTTTGTTCTTTGAATTCTCCAGGCATCACAGTTACTTCATCTAACGGATGCTCGACATTATACGTATTACCAGATACATCAGCCCACTGACCTGAATCATTCATATACGTATATGTTGGAGATCCATTGACACTGTTTAAGAAAGCTGGTAACCACTAATTACCAACCTTCATTACTTTATTTGTTTGTCTTATTTTAGGCATAATAAAAAAAGAGCCTACTTAACGTAGGCCCTGAATAAATTTGTTTAAGTATGTATTTGATCTTAATTGCAACGCAATTGATCTTAAATACGCGTTTATTCAACGCGTATTTGATCTACGAAATCAATCAGATAAAGATGCTCTTTACCATATAACTGTTCTTTTGGAACAGTACTCATAATCTTTCTGTTATACTTTTTAGCTTGAGACTCAAGAGATCCTTTAAAGTAATTCTTGAAAGACATTGTACCGTGTAACTCATGACAATTACCACTCCAAGGAGCATCCTTAGCGAATAGATAACCTCTGTTGTATAAACTATCATTGTTGTTACAAATACCGTTCGTCCATTCTTTGTACGATTTTATTCCAACTCTCCATAGATTAGGGTATAAATCACATAATGAACAGAGTTGGCTTGTACTTTCTGCAATAAACCTTCTCTCAACATCTTTTGATCCTTTTTCGAGCCATATACGATAGATAGCATCTGGATATCGTAACTCAAAGAAGTGGCATATCGATGATATTGTTGCAAATGTTTCATTGAACTCAGCCGCTCCATGACACACTCTCCATCTCCGTCCGTCTCTACAAACACGTATATCAAACATACGAACTCCATGCTCATACTGTTCATCCAAGCTCATATTTTGAGCTTTCCATGTTCTACGTATTAAAGACTTATTGTATATACCCTTAGTAGCTTTATGGAACGTATAACTATCATGTGATCCTATCATACCTCAGTCGCTTTTAACAGTTCGATATATTTGTTTCGTAACTCATCATCTTTAACTGGATCTAAGATCTTATCCCAATCCAATACAGACGGCTCATCTTTTGTTTCAGCCTCATATTTAGCAATAATAGCTTGTTTCGTATCTTCATCAAGCTTATCATTATCAGCTGATATAATTGATGCAAATGCTATATACATAAGCTGTTTAGATAACGAAGTATTTACATCAATGTTATTTGTATGTTCTATATTATCCATGATTTTTATTTTTAGATGTTTTCAATGGTACAAACATGTATTCGCATGCGTATGACGATATCATTTTTTTCTTTTTGTTTTTATTTTTATCTGCAGCTGGATATTTGCCAACCTCAAACAGGTTATCTGATGTATATAACTTACCTATTGGCACTAACTCTATTGGTTTACCAGTGTACCAAACCTCGCCTGTTATATGAGCATCTGGACATTGTTTTTTCGTAGGTTTATGAACCTTTATCTTCTAATTAACTGGCACATATACTACGTATGAATAGTTAAAGCGAAGTGTGCCTTGCGCAGCCAAACACCCTATCAACGAGTCACTGAAGCATAATCTAGGAGTTTTGTTATCTTCATGACCATTCTCGGTGAGACCATTGATAGGAATGGTTGGTGTCATCGTTATCTTATCTGCATAAAAACTATCAATCCTGTATAACATCGTTTAGTATATCTGATATTTGATGTGCTATTAGTTGAGCATCTGGATGAGCTCCTTTAGCTAATCTTAACTTTAACATTTTATCCCAATCATCGATGAATCCTGTCATAACAAACTCAGTCTTAATCCCACAAGGGAGAAGATCTCTAGCTCGTTCAGCTTTCAAACCTTTAGATAACAAGGTCTTATATACGGATTCAGATGCTGTTATATGATCTTTAAACAGCTTCTTTGTTTCAGCATCATACGTATTCCAGTCAGACGGATAGATATATTCAAGATCTCCGTTATACGTAACATACCTTGTACTCTCTTGTAGGAACGAAAATACTCTATGTCTCATGAATGATTGAGAGTTAATCCTGTTGCACGTAATCCTAAATGAATAACGTTTTACATGGAGTTTATGAGGCGCTGTAAGGTATTTAAGATCGTAAGTCCAACTATTTTCAATGATTACTCGATAGTTTGTTGTGATGTACGCGTTTCCATCAAACTCGATAACTCTAGAGTACTTATTATCTTTATACATCTTAACCATCCCTTTGTACAACTTCTCGGCTTTAGGTATTGTCAAATAGATCGTAGCATGCTCTAATGCGGCACCATGGTTGTACGATATGAGTTTATTAGTAAATGCCTCAGCTGTTGTAGAACGCCCATTCTCATCAAAAGACATATTCTTCTCTGATTTGTACGAAGTTCTACCAGCAAGCTCAACCATTTCGAATATTCCAAGTTTGTCGTACTGCTGAGTAAGTAATTCAACATGTGGTTTAATCATCTTCATAATCAACGTTGTTATATATTCTTAATAACTTCTTCTATGCTTGTATCATGCGATCAACAGATTTTACATATTCAGGATCTGTTGCTGTTGATTTTAGCCTAGACGTGCGCTACATATTTTGTGCACTCTTTTGTTTCTGGTCCGTGTTCTCCTTGTGTGACATAGTGATATGATTGATTCTATTTAGACTCGTTGTATTTTCTATATGCTTTGCTTCGTATGTATCTATCACTATCTCGATGTATGTGTTTTAACATAGACTCTCCTGTAACGCATCCTGAGACTCCTAGGTTGCAAATATTGTCTAAAAAAGATAAAATTCCATCTTCTCCAAACTATTTTTTTAATATTCCATATGTCTCTGTTGCTTGTACAACATAAGGATTGTGTTTATCGTACATGGGATCAACACCAGCTATATACGAAATATTCATAGGAATCTTGTGTATATAGAAATATTTGCATGTATCTGTTACAGGAACTGATTTCTACTACATAGATAAGAAATCCGCATAATACAAAATAGCACTTAATTCAAATTTATTCATGTTATCTAATATAATCTAATTAGTCTCATGAGTCTATGTAGGGACGTAAGAAGTAATATTATATAGTCTTACTTTCCTAAGGAGACCCATGTTATATTATATATAGTCTTACTTATTATCATGAGACTCATGTATATATACTATTAGTCCTACTTACTCTACCGAGACTCATGATACTATATTAGCTTATATTAGCTAATATTATCTAATATAGTTTATATATAATATAATATTCCCCCGAAGCTCTCGTGGCTGTAACGTATTAACTAAACGTTTTGGTTTCATGAGATGTGAAAATTTTTATAAAAAAATAATTTTTTAATATTTTTGCAACCAAAATGCATACTTCATACGTTACTGCCCCAGTAATTTAAAACAACAGATTGCTATGACAAAGAAATTAGAAGTGATTGAACCGTTCTTCGGACTTGAACTTGGTGATGTTATGAATCTCTCTGATGACGAAAAGTCTTATGTTGCAGAGTATAATTCTGCATACAAGGAGAATGACGATGATGATTCTTCTGTAAAGGCTACCTATTCGTCCAAGTGCTCTATCTCTGTCGATTATGCAAAAAAGCTTATTGACGAGGGCATGCTTAAGGAGCTCATTGATAAATCAGAGCCGTTTATAAATGTGTTTGATGAGATCGATTCATTGATTGAGAAGTATACGTATGACCTGAACAAGGTTGATACACAGGATATGCCTGAGTGTATGAAGGTCGAACAACGTACAGTGATGCTTAATCTCATCAAAGTTCTTAACTATTTAAAGGGTCTTAAGAAGTAATGCAAGAGAAGATTAATCAGAAACCTTTAGCTGAGGATGTAAGTAATAAGATCAAATATGAGTTCTTTGACAGCTTTTTAGTAAAGCCACTTACACCAGTAAAGGTCAAGAAGGAATTCAGTACACCGATTGCGACAGATAAGCCTAAGGCTGATAAGAACGGAATCGAAGCAACTGATTATGATAAAGTAAAGAAAGAAGTTAAAGAGGTTGATTCAGACTATTTAACAGGTATTGTACTTAAGGTTCCATACAGATATACTAAATGGATGGAGAACGAGAAGAGCTATGATCTTCCTCTGATACATGTTGGAGATACGATTTTCTATAAAGCCAGACACTTTGAGTACTTCGATCTTGTTAAAGACTCTCATCTAGTACGACAATTTGACATTATCGGAAAGGTTCATGATTGATGTTAATAGTTTGAGCAATCGAATATCTAAAGAACTCAATATTGATAAAAACATTGTCAATGATGTTATACACCAGGTATTTGATTGCACAGCAACAATTATGAAAGACCCGAATGATCAAAGAGATATATTGTTTGCTAAGTTATTTAAATTTAAATTAAAACCAAGATTTAAACATGAAAACAATTGCAGCGACGTATAATTCAGATGTACTTATTGTCGATACAGAAACCGCTAACATCGAACCGCTTGATGTACAAAGAAATGCGTGCAACAGAGTATACATGGCCCCTGAAGATATGCATTTCAAATTCGTGGATCGCGATAAGAGTGTTGAAGAGTTCGATGTTAAAGCTGGTGATATTATACTTGCGTTTTGGGACACAAATTTCCCGCACAAGTACATAAAGATAACATCTGACGAGTGGAAAGAGAACCTTGATAACTATAATAAACGAATTAAAGAACTTAAAGCAAGTAACAATGAAGTCAATGAAGCCTGTTAAGAAATATGTGATCGTAGATCTTACAAACGTTGAGAGCCCCAGTGATGTATATGCAGCTTTTGTAGAGGCTAAGTGTGGTGTAGAGCCTATCACTAAAGAGGAGATGTTCAACTACGCTATGCACGTCACAGAGCTGATGAACTCAACCATTGTCAAGTCATGTGCTTCTCTAGTAGATTATCTTGATGCACTGATTGATACGATTGAGAGTGCCTATGATAATCAGGAGGATACTGATGATCTTGTGATAAAGCGAGAAGAGGAAGAGGAAGAGAAGGTTGAGAAGAAACCTAACATCTTCAAGCGTTTCTGGAACTGGATTACACGTAAGAAATAAATAGTTGGTTACTAAAAACTAAAGTATGTGGCTCAAAGAGTCTAATAGACCAAAACATTTGTTGTACGCCATTCCTGCAGCATTTGTTGGTACGATATTATTCAGTACAGGTCTAGCATTTGGAATGGAGTTTAAAGACAAACAATGGGGAGGTAAGTTCGATTGGCTTGATATAGCTGCCACAGAAATAGGTGGTTTAATCGGACAAGCACTTCAAATAGGAGTGATTTCATTATTTGTTTAATCAATTAACCTCCTTAAGAAAGAGGTTAATACTGCCCTATGGTGTAGTGATAGCACGAGAGGCTCTTTGGTGGAGCTCTACTTGGAAACGAGTAGATGAACATCCCGCTAAGTCGGTGAACGTCTCAAGTAGATAACGCCGAGCTATGTTAATACAGAGTGTAGAGACTTTACACGGGATACCTAAACGTAAACGCATGGTAAAGACAAAGTCCAGCCAACAACGAATACGGCCATGGTGACATGGTGTTGGATGAACCCTCACGGTCCGGGTTTGATTCCTGGTGGGGCAACTAAAATATAATAAGATGGAAATTAAATTCAAGAAACTTTCTCATAAGGCTGTAATGCCTTCAAAAGCACATAAGACAGATGCTGGTTTTGATTTAACTACTACGGGTATAACGACAGAATTGAATGAGTGTGGTCAGCTGGTAATCGTATATCACACAGATCTTGCATTAGAGATTCCTGAGGGATACTTTGCTCAGCTGATGCCAAGATCATCTATTGCAAAGAAGTCATTACGTCTTACGAATAGTTGTGGTGTGATTGATTCAGGCTATCGTGGCGAAATACTTGGTAAATTTATAGCAACTACAGATGTTGTTCCTGCCGTATACAAGGTTGATGATAAATTTGCTCAGCTGGTGATCTTGCCTGTTCCTGATGTAGAGTTTGTTGAGTCTGATAGTCTTTCAGAATCTGATCGAGCTGATGGTGGTTACGGATCTTCTGATAATGCACAGACTGCTGTAGACTCTGATGCTAATACATCTAACGACAGTGAGCCTGTTGTTTCAGAACAGAATAAGCCTATCATGATGCAGGGTCCTTCTAACATGCAAGGTCCTTCTGCAGAATAATATATAACAACAGCCATCAAGGTTGTTTGGAAGTTTAGCTCAGTTGGTTTAGAGCGTCTGCCTTACAAGCAGAAGGTCGATGGTTCGAATCCACCAACTTCCACTTTACAAGAATATTTTCCATAAAAGACTTTTAAATTTGCGTTACTCCAACTTCGGTTGGAGTAATTGCGTATATACGTATATATAAATATGATTTATTCAAAGCTTAGACGTACAAATATACAGAATGCGGCAGGTACTCCTGTCACACCTCGTATTTTACATATGCAAGAGCCTGATAAATTGAAAATCGTGGATAGCTCTCAGTTTCAATTCGGAGATGTTCTCGATGCAAAATCTACAATGGAACTTATCGGAAAGGGCGGTGGTTCTGGTGTAGATATGAAAATGCTCCAGGCATATGTGAACAAAATGACGATTGAGTATGATCCAGCAACTAAATCTGTAAAACTAATCTCTCCAGATGGGATTGTTATTGGATCTGCTGATATGTCATCTATTGCAACAGAGGGTGGTGTTACAATTGAATCTGGTTCTTACGATAAGGGTAGTGATAAACAGAACGTGCTGCGTCTGAAAATGACTGACGGATCTTCTAAGGAGATCTCGATGAACGATGTTATGGACTCTAATGACGATTATTCTATCGACACAAAAGACATCGCATCAATCTTAAATTAATCACTTAAATTTTTAAATTATGGAAGAGATTAACAAAATTTATACGAGTGACACGGCTAATAGCTTTAGCAATGGTGCTATGATGGGCGCAATGCTTGGTAATAATGACCGCAATGATGCCTTGACAGCTATGTTAGCTAATGGTGGTAATCAGCAGATGTGGAATAACCCGTTTGCATATCTGATATGGTTGATATTTGCCGGTCAGTTTGGCGGCTTCGGCAATAACGCAAATAATTGCATTGTTGATCAAATCCAGAGTTTACAAAATCAGATTCAAGACAACCATAATAGTGATCTCACTATGCAGGCTGTCAATGGTAATAGTGAGGCTATTGCACAACTGTCTCAGACATTGAACGTCGGATTCAATCAGGTACAGTCAGCTGTTAACCAGATGAGTACGATGATGCAGGGTGGTATGAATAACATCAATACATCCATTTTGTCTCAGGGTTACCAGAATCAACTGAACAATTGTCAACAGACAAATACTATTCTGATGCAGAGTCAGGCGCTTCAGAATGCTGTTCAGAACGGTTTCGCACAGGTAGGTTTCCAGGCTGAGCGAAACGCATGTGATGCTAAGGAAACAAGTACACAGAATACACAGAAGATCATTGATACCCTGACTAATCATTGGAATCTGGAACAGCAGACTACGATTCAGCAACTACGCGATGAGATTGGTAGATTAAATCAAACCAATGCTCTAATCTCAGTTCTTAAACCGAGCTCTGCTGTCACAACAACTACAACAGTTTAATAAAATAATAAATGCAATATTTAGATCTATTAGGCCTTCAGCAACTTTGGACGTCTGCTAAGGCCAAGTTTGCTACAAAGGGTACTCTTGCAAATAGTGGTATTACAGACGGTTACTCAAGCATTGAGACTGGTTCTGTTGTTCCTATTAAGAATCTTGAGAATGGTATTCTCGCAGATATTATCACTGGAAGTGATGATCATAAACTTAAGACTCAGTATGTCACAGTTGACGCCACTGGTGGTCTTGCTACAACGAACTATGTTGACACCAAGGTTGGTGCTGTAAAGGTTCCCGCTTATACGCTTACCAAGTCTACATCTACTAATTATGCTGCCGTATATCACCTCCAGAAGGACGGTGCTAATGTTGGTGAAGCCATCAACATTCCGAAGGATATGGTTGTTGAGTCAGGTAAGGTTGTTTGGGGTTCTTACTCTGATGGTGCGTTCACTCCAGCAACGGATAAGAAGGATGCTACTCCGTATGTTGAGTTGACTCTGGCTAACAGTACAGCTAACAAGATTTATATCGCTGTTGCTGATCTCGTCAATGAGCATAAGGCTGGTACTGGTATTTCTATCACGAATAACACTGATGGTACTCGTACGATTGCTCTTACAGCAACGTATAACACCATGGTTAACGCTGCCGTGAAAGCATTCGGAACGGATGCAGAACATCCTGTAAAGTTTATTGCTAAAACTAATTCTGGAACGGTTGACGTATTTACTATAGATCCGACCTTACGTTGGGCAGATACCAATCCACTAACGCTCGGGGTATCGGACGGTTTGACGGGTATGATTAACGACGCCGACACTCTTTCAAAAACCAACAAGACTGGCCTCGAAGCACTAACTAAGCGTGTTGATGGTATTGTTGCAACAGGTGGTGAGGCTAACCAGGATGCTTATTCTAACATTAAGGTTGGTGCTACTACGCTTGCTGCTACTAGCAAGACTGACACGGTTGCTTTTGAAGGTGGTAGACACATCTCTGTTGCAGGAAGTACTGCTGATGGTAATAAGAGCGTTTCGTTCTCTCACGCAGTTCCTACTGGTGCAGCTACTAAGACTGTTGGTTTCTATAAGTTTGCTACGGATTCTACTGGTCACGCTATTAGTTTGACTGCTGTTGCTGCTAGCGATATTACGGCACTCATCGGTGCTCACAGCCTTACGCTGAGCAAGACGAATGCTGCAAACGATACTGCTGCTATCACAATTGGTAGAACTTCTTACACGGTTGGTCCGATTCCTCTTGGTGATGAGACTAACCCTGCTAAGGACACTGTTCGTTATATTCTGAATCATTAATATTGGATGGGTACGGGGTTATCTCGTACCCAATCCATTTTTTAACAACATACATATGCTATTTAAAGATTTGAAACAAGGATGTTCTGTCTACATGTTTGACAGGAACAACATTGAGGTACACACTGTACAAGTTGTAACAGTCTCAACACCTCATATGGATAAGTACAATAACCAATTTGATATGGTGGTTGATGTCGCAGTTTTAGATGCCGGTAAGACCCAGACGTATACGTTTAAAGATAGCAATGAAGTTGGGTATACCGGTCAACTTATGATAACTCCTAATAAAGAGTGTGTTATAAAAGAACTCCAGTTACTTAAATCTCAATCACAGACTATACTTGATAACATCGATCAACATAGAAATAATGTTGAAAAGTGTAATGCACTTATTCAAGAGTTTGACCCTGCTATAAAAGCAAAGCAGGAAAACGATGCTCGATACGAAGAGCTAAAACAATCTATAGAGAGTTTGAAACAAATGATTGTTGATTCTAATAAACCTAACGATGGAAACGCTTGATAAGATATTTAAAGATTATGGATACGATAAACAAACATTGGTAATTCATAAAGCGATCACAAACATATCTGAATATTTACAGAAGGTTTTAGATAAAGACCAATATTGTAAAGTGATCAAAGATACATATTGTACGTTTGTTGGTGGACATTACAATGAACCGTTTGCTGATGATCAAGTATCTAAGATGTATTACGAAAAAGACGGATCTAAATACACAGGACCGTTCTTGAACAAGAATCTCGTACTAAATAAGTATAAAGAGATACGTGGCGTAATACCTGATTATAATGAGTGGGATTATTATGTAACTGTACAGATGATATATTCAGATAACTATAATCTCATACATGAGTGGTTTCCGAACATATCAGAAGATGAGTTCAATCAAAAGATTTATCAACTTGCTACCAACTGGTTGAACGATAAGGATAACCCGTTTGGTAATAGTAAAACATGGTGTTATTTTAACTAATATAAATAATGAAATTTTTAGATCAATCAGGTTTAGTAATTGTTCAATCTTGGATCAACAATAGCTTTGCAAAAGTTGATCAAGCGTTCGGTACTATAAGTTATGCAGGAAACATATCCGGTATAACTGTTAGTCAAGTCAGTACGACAACAAACGGTAGTCCTTCAACTGTTTATTACGACACAACTGGTGGACAATTTGTATTGAAAGCTGGTAACAACGTATATTACAATAACTGGCCGAACAAATATGTATGGGTTGTTCCTGGCATTAACGAGCCTTGGGGTGGTGTAATCTATAAAGATCTAAGCTCAAATAAGCTATATAAATATCTTCCCGAGGATGCTTCTATGACGGCGTGTGACATAACAGATTATCCTGCAATGCGTCTTCGTGATCTGCTTGCTGATATTGAGATGTATATTGCCCAGAAAGGTATGTATGCTCCGTCACAGCACACGCACTCTATTGCAAATGTTACTGGACTTCAGGCCAAACTTGACACTATAAACAAGGGTTTGACCGTACTTGGACTTGGTCAATGGGGTGCTGTTAAAGTAGATGGTGTCCTGACCAATTCTATTAATGCTGCACAAGGTGGTGTTGGAAATCCTACCGCTATATATATTGCACAGTCTATTTCAACTCCGTCTGGTACGATATCTGGAATTGTTGGTAAGATTGGATCTGCATATTATACGACATGGAGTGGTACTTCTGTGCCAACCAACTTGTATATGAAGACAAACGGTAGTCCTTATTACAGCAAGTATTATTATACTATGGGTTCTAATGGTCTGCCAAACGCAGTATACAGATGGAACGGTCAGAAGTTTACGATCGATGAGGATTATTCAGATCATTCGATTTCTGATGGATTCGGCAAAGACCTTGAGGATGCAATACAGCCGGCATTGGATTATATTGATACAGTATCTGCTGAGTCGGTATCTAGAACAGATGCTGTTACTCATAGTGCTATTAGCAGTACATCTAGTACAGTAAGATTGGCATATGTACTTTCGTCAGCAAGTACACATGGTAATATTAAGAACGCTAGTGCTTCAGAGCTCGGCCTTGTCAATGGTGTAAGTTCATCAGGTACAGGTAATGTTGTAACAAGTATGTCAAAGGCTGCTGATTCAAGTAGTATTACGCAGAATAAGGCATGGGTTGAGCCGTGGACAGTTAACGCATACCAAAAACAATCATCTGCAACAGCTCGTATTTCAGCCACTGAGGGTAAGTTCTCGGTTCTTGATTTCAGATCAGGTTCAGGTATGTATCTTGGTTTTGCATCTCCGTATGGTTTGACTAACGGTATGAACCATCATTGGAAAGGTTTGATTATGAAGAAAGCTAATCAACCTATCAATATTGCAAAACCATCAATGCTTTCGTCAAGTTCTGTAATCTTATGTAATCTTCCACAAACTCAGATTGTTAGTGGTACGAATTTCTATTTTGACGCATATACTACGACAAATACTACTTCAACATCACATGATACTTTGGTACTAATATTGTATCCGGTTACGAACGTATTAGAGTTTTCAGCTTAATCAATAACCAGCCATGATAAACAATAAACTATTATATTATAAAACAAAGGATGGTTATGTTAAAGATGTGTCAAACATCTCTTCTGAATCAATAGTTTTCATTGAAGACGATGGTACAATACGCACACATAACAAAACATTCGGACAGCCGTTGACGGCTGACGAGGACAACCTTACTGTGAAAAACAATGTGATCACAGTTAAGAATCGTACATCGGATCGTGGTCGTGGCTATGTTGTTCTCAAGAAAGACGATGACTTTGTATCATCTATTGTAGACCAAAATACAACATATGTTATCAAATACGATTATGTACTAAATGAAGGTCTTAATCTACCCAAGGATGTGACTCTTAAGTTTGAAGGCGGTTCTCTCACAGGTGGCAGTATCGTTGGTCATGGAGCGTATATAGACGCTCCGACTGATCATAAGATATTTAACAATGTACTTGTTGGAGGAAGTTTCTATAATCGTTACTTCCCTATCGAATGGTTTGGATTCCAGAGAGGTACGATATCTGGTGTAAACTCGTTTAATCTAAAAGGTACTGTTAAGTCTGTAGACAATCTGCCTCAAGACCCTCAAGAGTATGATGCATACGCTATAGGCCATGATGTATACGTATATTATGAGAATAGAGGTTGGATTAAGCATGAGAATATTATATCAAGTAAAGCTCTTGATATACAAGCATTACAACTCCCTAAGAATATTTCAATAATCGATACGAGTATCGAATACAATGTATCTGATGACGGACAGAATGCTCCTGCGACAGGGTGGTCAAAAGCAATACTTGCAACATCGAAAGACTATCCGTATATGTGGACTCGTACAATCGTTGATTATTCTGATGGCACAAACACGACATCTTATTCTGTAGCATACTCTGGTAGAGATGGTAAAGACTCATCTGTATTTACAATAAAAGGTTACGCTGGTGGTCATTTTAAAACAACATCTGATCTGTTGGCAAGTAACCCTCCTCAGATTGCAGGAGATGTTATATATCTAATAGATGAGCCTGAAACGCACATTACTATTGTGCAAAATGGAAATGTGTTAGCTGGTCATGACAAATTAGCTAAAGAAGGCGATGCATACATCATAACGACAACCGATGATTCTGGTACAACAAGCGATACGACTTGGATTGCTACAACAAATGGTTGGTTCACTATTAGTACAATTAACAATGTACCCGGTACAAGTGGAGCATCAATAGATCGTACAATATCATATTGGGCACTTAATACAACACCCGATTGTCCTCCAAGCAGTTAGTTTACAAAAACACAACCTGTGATGACACCGTCAAAACCATATATGTGGTGTTATCAAATATTCTATCTTACGAACGGAAGGAGTATTGGTGGGTATGAAAATGCATATTTAGCTGGGGTATATGGAAAGACAGGTGACGACGGAGACAGTTGTACGCCAACTTATTACTTCTTACTTTCCAACAAGCGTTCCGGTATAACTCGTAATACTGCAGGATGGACTGTTAATTCAACACAATCACCAAATGAATCTAATAAATATCTCTGGTGTTATATTGAGCTTAGGTGGAACAATAAATTAACAACATACGTAGAACCATTTATAATAGCCCAAGCTGGTGTACAAGGAAAGTCTGGTCCGATCGCATATTTAGCAGGATCTTGGAATTCTACAACAACATATGTGCGTAAAGACACAGTGCCTGTTGTATATAGTGGAGGTAAATATTGGTATTTAAATCAAGAAGGTTTTTTTAAAGGGAAAATCCCTGGCCAAGATAGCGTGTGGTCTGAACTTGAAAAGTATCAAGTATTGTTTACAGACATGTTAATAGCTAATGCAGGAACAATAAATGATGCTGTGTTCTGGGATGGATTCATGTATTCCAAACAAGGAAGTGTTGGTAATACAGTGGTATCTTCCACAGATACTAATCAGCCATGGAGACAATTTGATCCGTACAATCCTACGACATCTGTCAAGTTCACAGATGGTGAGTTTGCTGGTAAGTATAATTTTATACCAAACTTGTGTTTAGATTTTGAATCAGGAATGTTGTATTGTGACAATGCTACAATATCTGGATATATTACAAGTAAACCTGTTACACTAAAAGATTACAATGTAGAATATTATTGGTATCTTGACGGAAAACCAAATCAGCATTTAAAGACTGGAACAATTCCTCCGTATTGTAAGTTCGATTGTAATAGTAATCAGACGTTTATACTTCCGAGTATAACTGCATCCGAAGAACAAAAAGATGTTGTGCGTATGTGTTGTGAAAAGCCTCTTCGTATAGATAACGTCGGAAAGACAACATTATCTATTAAAGGATTTATGACAAATAAAAACAATGGCACATTATCTTCGGGTGTGACAGTATTGCCAGGTCAGGCTGTTGTAATAACTCCGCATCTTTCGATCGTCACTACTACAAGTGCAGAAGGTTATTCGTGGGAATATATCAAATTTCAATTAGTATGATTATGAATAATATGATGCTTCATTATAAAACATATAGTGCGTTTAAGAGAGACCTTGATGCTGGTTTGATTAAAGATCAATCTGTGGTTTATATCAAAGATAAACGCATTATATATACGCACGGTACTGAATACAATGGAAGTATTAGCTCAGGGTCTGATATAGATGTCATAACGGATAAAGACCTGTCTGATATTGGTATTAAATGATATGTTTGACATACAAGGAAATAAAATAAAACTAAGCACTGAGGATTTAGCAATACCCCCGTTTAAAGATTACTACAACAATGCTGAAGATAAGACGTATGCATTAAAGGCTATTGAATACGTCATATGGAATAAGAAATGGAATAGTCCATATAATGCATATCCAGAAAAAGATAGAGCGTCTAAGATAGCTTATGATGTATTTGGAGATGCTAGTTATATTCCAGATGATACGGTTAAAGATTTGATGCAGCGATTTACAGAGTTTCAAGAAACTCCTGGAACAAGATTGCTAACAGCATCTAGATCTGCTGCGGAAGGACTTATTGAAGCATTGAGTAGTTATTCCGAAGATGGTATGGATATTGACACAGCTATCAAAGTTACTCGTATCCTTAAGGACGTTGGTAATATAGTCAAGTCTCTTGATATAGCTGAAAAACAAACTAAAGCTGAACAATAGGAGACTGGTAGAATTAAAGGCGGTGGTACACTCAGCGCTTTTGAAATTGCTTAAACATGATTGATTTTAATAAGAAAATAGTTAACTCAGATAAGTTTAGACAAGCTGCTTTATTCTTCGAAAAGAATGGGTGTTATACGTTTGCTCCAGAAGGTACAACAGACTACTTCAATTATTGGAAACAAGAACAACAAAGATGTTTAAATGGATACACAGCTCCTGATGGAGATTAGATAACTGGGTATCATTACTTTTATCTCAACTATAGTCCTATTATGAAGCTTGTTGAAACAGAATACACAGATCGTAACGGGACTAAGAGAACTAGACGAGAACGTTTGTTTAGATTTCCTGATTTTTGGGATTACGATTGGTTCTATTATAATGCTATAGAACAGGCTGAAGATGAAGGTAAACATATGGTTGTACTTAAAGCTCGTGCTCGTGGATACTCATTCAAAGGTGCGTCTATGTTATGTAGAAACTATTTTCTTATTCCAAAATCAAAGAATTTTGCTGTTGCATCGGAACAAAAGTTTCTAACAGGTGATGGTTTGTTGACAAAAGCTTGGCAAATCATGGACTTCTTAGATAAGCACTCTGGATGGGCTAAACGAAGATTGAGAGCAACTTCTTTAGAACGTACATCTGGATTTAAGGTTAAAGATGAGATAACAGGTAAAGAGGTTGAAGATGGTTATCTGTCTAGCGTAACAGGTATAACACTTAAGAATGATCCAGAACGTATTCGTGGTACTCGTGGTAGATTATTCTTATGGGAGGAATCTGGTAAATTTCCAGACATTAAACAAGCTTGGCAAATAGCAAGACCTTCTGTAGAAACAGATGACGGTGTTGCATTCGGATTAATGATTGCATTTGGTACTGGTGGATCTGAGGGTGCAAACTTCGAGGGTTTGTCAGATATGTTTTATCATCCAGAAGGCTTTAATTGTTTAGACTTCGATAATATTTGGGATGAGGGTATGGCTGATAAGAAGTGTGGATTCTTTGTCCCAGCATGGTCTAATCTACAATCAGACGAACATCCTGAATGTATGGATTCTGATGGTAATACGAATAGATCTGCATCTGTATAGGTGATATTAGAACAAAGAAGAATCGTAAGAGATAGTTAGCCTGATGAAACTGTAACAGATAGATATATTGCAGAGCACCCCAATACACCTTAGGAAGCAATTCTTGAGGTTGGTAAAAACATATTTCCAAAAAAGCAATTACAGATGTAGCTTAACAAACTAAGAACGAACACGAAATTAGCTAATATGAAACACGTTGTCGACTTGGTTTGGGAAGGGGATGGTACTGTAAAAGCCATTGAAAAGAAGGGTGGTGATATAACGCACTATCCACTAAAGAAAGGAGAATAGCCAACAGGATCTGTTGTTATATACGAATATCCTGTTAAAGATCCTCCTTATGGATTATACATAGCTGGTCAAGATCCTTATGATCAAGATGGTTCTCTTACAAATTCATTAGGATCTACGTTTATATATAAACGATTCTAGCCAGGAGAAGCTTGGTCAGATGTGATAGTTGCTGAATATAGTGGAAGACCTGATACAGCTGAAGAATATTATGAGAATGTTCGTAAGCTATTAACTATGTATAACGCGAAATTATTGTTCGAGAATGAACGTAAAGGTATATATCCATACTTTACAAACAAGCATTGTGATTATATGCTGGCAGACCAACCAGATAAGGTTATAAGTGAAATATTCAAAGACTCTAAAGTACAACGTAAGAAAGGTTGCCATATGACAAAACAAATTAGATCATATGCAGAAGGTCTTATAAAAGAATGGTTACTTGAAGAATATGAACCGGGTCATCCAAATCTCGAACGTATATATAGTGAGCCATTGATAGAAGAGTTGTTGTTAGATGATGGTGTACGAAATGTAGACCGTGTAATAGCTCTATGTATGGTCATGCTATATAGAGAAGAATTATATCAAGTAAAGATTGCAGCAGCAAAAGAGTAGAATAAACAAATAGATTTCTTTGAAACGCCATTGTTTAGTAACCAATGGTTTGACGAAGATAGTTCGTACGATAATTAGTACGACAATAACATTCCGACATTTACGTTTTAACAATGATAAGAGTAGAAGATAATTTATATAATGCGAACTTTCCGCAACAGAAACTACCTCTAAAGAAAAAAGATGAGTAGTGGTAGCATGACTGCGTGAATTACATTATCGGAGAAGGTAATGTTGTATCTGGCGGAATGTAGAAGACTCGGTTTAGCGAACTTCAAACATATTACGATCTATATAATAGTATCTTTGATGAAAAGGACTTTAAACGTATAACCAACCCGTTTAAAGTATCAGACGGATTTCCTGCTACACCACAAGACTTCAACATAATTAGGCCTAAGGTAGACCTCCTTATAGGTGAAGAGACAAAGAGGCCGTTTAATTTCAGAGTTGTACGTACATCACAGGATGCAACATCTGACTTGATGGATTAGGAGAAAGAAATGCTAATCCAATATATGATGAGTGCTATTATGGGCAGAATGAGTCCTGAAGAGCAACAATAGTTCCAACAACAACTTTAGAGTGGCGAGATAATGCCGCCTGAAGAGATTGGAAAGTATATGCGTAGGGATTACAAAGATGTTATAGAAAATACAGCCTATCATTCTCTGATGTATATACGCGAGAAGTGTGGTATAGATAACGAGTTTATTAAAGGTTGGAAAGACGGTTTGATAGCGGGACAAGAGGTATACTATGTTGGTGTACAGAACGGAGATCCTTACATGGAACGTGTGAATCCTGTATATTTTTCATTCGATCAGTCACCAGACCTTGAGTTTATAGAAGATGCATCATGGTGCTGTAGAAAAATGAGACTTCCTGTAGCTGAAGTATATGACAGATATCATGATAAGTTGTCTGAAAAAGATTTAGACAAACTAAACGAGATGTTAACAGGTCGTCCATCAAATGATCTTGGAGAAAAAGATCCTGTCGATAATTTCAACCATATACAAATGCATATATACGATAATCCTATTTTTGATCAGAAAACAAGACATAACATTAATGTATGGCATTGTTGTTGGAAATCGTTTAAGAAGATTAAGTATGTTACGTTTCAAGATGAAAACGGAGACGCTTAGATTGAAATCGTAGACGAATTCTATAAACCTGTTGGAACAGAGATAGGTATTGATGAAGATTGGATTGTTGAAGTATGGGAGGGATATAGAGCCGGATCAGATTTGTATTTTGGTATACAGCCGGTTGCTTATCAACATATAAGCATTGACCAACCAGATAGTCAGAAGTTACCTTATTGTGGTGCTATATATAGTAACACTAATAGTAAACCAAGATCGCTTGTGAGTATTCTCAAGCCTTTGCAATATATGTACATTGTATTGTGGTATAGACTTGAATTAGCAATAGCTAGGGACAAAGGTAAGGTTATCAACATGGATATTACGTAGATACCTAAATCTATGAATATTACACCAGATCGATGGATGCATTATTTATCAAGCGTTGGTGTGAACTTCATAAATCCTTATGAAAATTAGTGGGGTATTCCTGGCAGAGAGGGTGGTAAACCAGCCACGTTTAATCAAATAACATCACTTGATCTTACGATGAGTAATGTTATTGCTGAGTATATTCAGCTCATGGATAAGATTGAACAATTAGCTGGAACAATCACTGGTATCACAGAACAACGTCAAGGAGCGATTAGCACATCAGAACTTGTTGGAAACGTAGAACGATCTGTATTACAGTCATCTCATATCACAGAACCTTTGTTCTGGGTACACAACCAATGTAAGAAACATGTATTAACAATGCTTCTTAATACAGCAAAAGGTGTTTGGGAAGAGTCTGGTAAGAAAAAGCTTCAATACGTATTTGATAATGGAGAAAGAGCATTCTTAGCAATAACAAAACAATTCTATTATGAAGATATGGATGTATTCGTTAGTGACACATCTAAGGATGCTGAGAACATAGCAAAACTTCAACAGCTTATTCAACCTGCAATGCAAAATGGAGCAAGCTTATTAGAAGCAGCAGAGGTTCTTACGAATGATAACTTTAACATTATCAAACAGAAGCTTAAAGATATGCAAGATCGTCAAGATCAACTTTAGCAGCAGCAACAAGAGGCTCAGCAGCAACAAGCAATGCAACTTCAGCAGATGCAGAATGAGGCTAAAGAGCAAGAACTCATGCTTAAGGAAGCTGAAATGGATCTTCAAAGGTATAAGATTGATGCTGATAATCAAACCAAGATTGCTGTGGCTGAAATTAGTACATATAGAGGTACTGAGGATAAGGATATCAATATGAATGGTATTCCAGATCCGATGGAGATTGCTAAGGATGCTACACAGCAACGTAAGATAGATTCAGAAGCATATACTAAGCGTTATGAAGCTCGTCAGAAAAAGGAGATTGAAGATAAGAAGATCAGTCTTGCTAAAGAACAGATGAAACATGAAAGTGAACTTTAGAAATAGAAGGATGACGCTGCCATGTAGAGAGAAGAGCTTAAGGCTAAGACCGCATTGAAAAACAAAGTAGCTGGTGAACGATGAATAAGGATTATATAAAACCTTCTGAACTTCTACAAAGACAACGACAAACAGGTGAGTCTTATTGGGACATGGTTGGAAAACCGTTGACTAATAAGACTCAGTCTGATCGTCAGTTAGATTCAGAGCTTGCAAAGATAGAATATCTAGCTAACAAGTGGAAGGAAGAAGCTGAAGCAGATTTGTAGGATTATGATTATTAATTACTTACCAGAATATAGAAAAGGCAAATCTAAAGTAAACCAAACATCTAAATAGTTTGTTGATAAAATGGGGCCCCTGGTTTATGACAAGATGCATCAGATGGGTATCTACTCGGATAGGACGTTTGATTATCTCATGCGTCAATTAGCATTTGAGTCAGCAAACGGAACATCGAATGTTGCGAGAAAATATAATAACTATGGTGGTGTTCGTGTACCAGGAAAGACACAATATCAATCATATAAAAACGATTAGGCGTTTGTTGACTATTGGTTGCCAATGATGAATCGTAGATACGCAAAAGCATTGAAGGCTCGTAATATCGATGAGTATGGTGCAGCACTGAAGAGTCTTGGTTATTATGAAGCTCCTGTGTTACAATATACATCAGGTTTAAAGAGTTCTACAAGCGTTGGATCTGCTGCTGCAGCTTATGCTACAAGTAGAAACAAGGCTAATAAACCAATGCCTATGCAGACATAGCCTGTATTAAAACCTGTAATAAATCTAATGCCTGATTATATGAAAAATCAGAAGCCTTGGCAACCAACATCTGATATTCAAGATGTTCCTGTACAGCAGGAACCTACACAACAGACATTATAGTTTACTTTACCTCCAATAGAGAATCTATATGCAAAATTGGTTAACGATCAGCCATGGATTCCTGGAGAAGTTCCAATGAATGGATTATTATAAACAGTTATATTGAACTGAAATCAATAACATAAATATATTTATGGCAGAAAAACAAACAAAAGAGACAGCAGCATTGAATGATGTATTGAGCATCTTCAGTGAACCTGACACTGCGTCAGGACGTACTAATATGGATACTAGAGTACTGGATGCTGATAGTAAGAATGCACAAGACCCTGTGTCTTAGGATGGCAATAACGCGGATGATAATTCAGATATTCCGCAGGATGTGATGGATCGTATGAATGGAAAGTCAGACGATACATCATCGCAAGATAATATACCTAGTGGCAACAATATTCCAGCGGGGGACATTAATACTAATAACAATGACAATGAGCCTTCAGCAGAGGATGTTGCTGAAGCAGAACAGGTCACAGCGCTATTTGACGCTATTGTTGAATCACTTGGTTATAATCCAAACGATATCGACGGAGATAGAAAACCTTTAACAGTTGATGATCTTACGACATCTCTTGGTAATATTGTAAAAGAGAATAGTAAGCCTCAGTATGCTGATGAACGAATTGCTAAGCTTGACGATTATGTTAAGAACGGTGGTAAGTTTGAGGATTTCTATGGAGTACAGCGTGATTCGTTGAATCTCGATGATATTGATTTGGATGATGAGAGTAATCAAAAAAGAGTGGTCAGAGAGCTTCTTAAGCTCGATGGTTATTCTGATGATCGCATCAATAAGAGAATTGAACGATTCGAAGATGCTGATATGTTGTACGATGAAGCAGAGGATGCAGTTGATCGTCTTAAGGAGATTAAGAAACAACAGGCTGAGCAGCTTCAGAAAGAGCAAGAGGCTTATCGTCAACAGCAGGAGCAGGACGCTCAAAAGTTTTTCACAGACGTTAGAACTCAGATTGATAGTTTGAGTACTATTAGAGGCGTAGCTGTTCCTAAAGAAGATCGTAAAGCGTTGTTCGATTATATCTTTAGGCAAGATGCTAACGGAGTAACCCAATATCAAAAAGACTTTAGTAAAAACTTGTCTAAGAATCTTATTGAATCGGCTTATTTCACAATGAAAGGTGATTCTCTCATCAATGAAGCACAGCGGGATGGACAAACATCCGCAGCGCAGAAACTTAGAAATATGTTAAGAGATAGTTCTCGTAATCATAGCAGTAGAACTATCGATGATGGTAAACAACCTCAGGCATGGGATATTGCGTCAAAGTTCCTATGATGAGAAAGATTATTAATAAAATTTTATGAATAACGGTTTGTTAAACAACCTTCAGCTTTATCGCGGACGTCGTTTCAGCGATCTTGTTGATGAGAATATGATTTCTAACGCATTGCTGACTAAGCCTCATGAGGTATCTGGTCTGCTTTCACTTGTCTTTGGTACCAAGGATGATGGTGTTTCTACAGCAATCGACTTGATTACCGGTGGTCTTGGTAAAACAATGATCATTGAGAATCGTGAGTATGAGTGGTCTGTTATGATTGACGCTGATCACGCAGTAAATATTCGTTGGGCTAAGGCTAATGGTCAGGAGATTACTTCAGCTAATTTTGCTGATGCAACTGCTGGTCTTAACGGTGCTCCGATTTATATCGCACTTGAAGAGAAGTTCTTCGGTCCTGGTGCTATTCTTTCTTTTGACAACTATAATTTCCAGGTTCGTGTAAGTGGTCAGCCTTATCAGGATGGTAGTGCTTGGGTATACGAGTGCTACGTTGTTGATGGTTTCTCTGGTTCTTACATTCCTGGTGAGTACTTGCTTCCTGGTCGTCAGGTTAGCCGCATGGCTTCTGCATATGAGGAGTACAGTGATGAGGAGGATATCATCAACTATCAGACCCCGTTTAAGATGCGCAATAACCTCATGACGCTTCGTCTTGGTTATGACATCACGGGTGATGCTTATAGCACGGTATTGGCTATTGCATTGAAGGATCCTGAGACTGGTAAGACATCTTATCTGTGGTCTGATTATCAGTATTGGCTCGCTCTTCGTGAGTGGAAGAGACGCGAGGAGAAGGCTCTTCTGTTTGGTAAGTCTAATCGTAACTCTGATGGTACGTATAACCTCAAGGGTTCTAATGGTCGTCCTGTTGCCGTATCAGCTGGTCTGTTCGAGCAGGTTGCTCCGGCTAATGTACGTTATTACACGACTCTCACCGCTGAGTTGCTTGAGGATTATCTGTTTGATCTTTGCTACAATATGCTTGGTACTCAGGAGCGTAAGTTTATGGCTCTTACTGGAGAGATGGGTTAATTTCTAGCCCCTCATGATGGAAACATCATGTAGCAAATCTACCTAATTGCTGGAAACTCTATTAAAATAATTAACATAGATTAAAAACATTATGACGAATACATAGATGTTCGATAGAAAATCAGCAGCAAAGACTTTACATAAACCATGTAGAGGTTTTGAATATAGATATATTTTATATATTGATGGTAATGTTTATGATAGGCATGCTAAAAAACTAGTGAAAATTGTACATAATAAAGCAACACTAGTTGGTATGAATAACAAGGAGTATAACATTCCGGTTTAGAAGTTAATCGACTCAACGTTTTGTGATTTAGATTTAACAAGATTTGATCAAGTAAAAGATCATAATGGTTATCTTATAAATAAAAACGGAACGTTGTTTAATACTAAATCTGGAAAATTTGTATCTACCACGATTAAACACGGATATATGAGATATAATGTTGATTGGAAGAGAAGACTTGTTCACCAAGTGTTAGCTGATCAATATATTCAAAATCCTAATCATTACGAAACTATTGATCATTTAGACGGAAATAAGCTCAATAACAGTATTACTAATCTTGAGTGGTGTACTAGAGAAGAGAATAAAAAACGAGCTTATGATAATGGTTTGACATGTGTTATTAAAACACTTGTCACGTTCAATAAAGGTGATGATTCTTTTACTCTATTGGGACTAGAAAATGCTAGTAGAGTATTTAACATTAAGAAATCATGTCTATGTACAATGATACAGAGATATGGTAATAAAGATATGGTTATCCCAAGTGGTTCTATGAAAGGTTATAAAATAACTACATAGAAATGTAAATGTAATGTTCAACGACTATCCCCTGTGGAGTAGGATTCAAGCGAGTCCGAAATGGTAGACATCCAAATTGGATGAAGATATAGTCTGGTCTCTCATGAAAGTGAGAGCTCGAAAGAGATTCAGTTTAGCGAACTGAATTAACATAAACGATTAGAGAGTTCGATCGTATTTTGAAGGAGAAGGTTGCTTCTTTCAATATGATTGATACGCACTTTGTAACTGGTTCTGGCCAGGATCTCGTTCTTGGTGGTCAGTTCACAACCTACAAGATGACTAACGGTATTGAGCTTACGCTTAAGCGTTGTGCAATGTTTGATAACATGGAGCTGTTCCGTCAGTTGCACCCGCTCACTGGTAAACCTCTGATGTCTTACACGTTCCTGTTTGTTGATCTTGGTAACCGTGATGGTCAGCCGAACATCGTTAAGGTTTGCCGTAAGGGTCGTGAGTTCGTACAGTGGTGTACTGGTGGTTCTGTAGTTCCCAGTGGCTATGCTAACAGCATCAATACGCTTCGTTCTAATAGCCGTGATGGTTATCAGGTTCACTTCCTCGGTGAGGAGGGTATCATGCTCCGTAACCCGCTGTCTTGCGGTATCCTGTATTGCGATGCTGAGGATTCTGAGCACACGAACAACGGTGGTATCAAGAAAGGTGCCTAAGAAATAACAAGCCTCGATCTCGGCTTGATTTCAACCTAACGGTTGAAATAACAAGCCTCGGGGCTCGTAATAAATGTATATATAAAAAACCGCTCGCATCTAGATAAGATGCTCGCGGTTTCTTATATATAATTTATTATAGGTGACAACACTAATTTAATATTATGGTAGTTGAATTAAAAATTAAAAAGAAGAATCCCTGGGCTGGACTGTTAAAGTATAAGCATTGTTTTGATTACATTGCCCCTTATTACACTAGATCCGGGTCGATATATACAGGATTGACTCCTGAAGATGAAAAATATTTTGAGGAAGCTATGGGTCTTCCGGAAGGTAAGTTGTCTAAGACAAGTGATTATTGGACAACGTTTTGTGTAAAGGTTGGTGCTAGAGGACTGCTTCTTGACGATCAGTTCCCGACACAGGCTATGCAAATTAAATTTCTAAGCAATCACAAGCGTGTCGCAACATCTCTTGATAAACTAACTGCTGGTAAGGATTATTTGCTAATCAATAGTGAGGCAGAAGCTGAGCAGAAGAATAAGGCTAATAAAGTACGTAGAGAAGCTATTAAAGCGTACGATACTATGTCTATGGATGACATGCGTAAATGTCTTAGACTATTTGGTGTTCGTTCAGATAATATGTCTAATCAGCTTATAGAGTCAACAATGTTTGATATTGTTGATAAAAAGAGTGATCAGTACTTGACCAAATGGGTTAATAATAAGAAGAAAGATACTGAGTTTATCATTGAAGAGGCTGTGGCCAAAGGTGTGCTTCGTAAGGAGCGTACACAATATTATTATGGTACTGAGATGATTGCCGACTCACTTTCAGACGCTGTTGCATATCTTGATAACAAGAAGAACCAAGACCTAAAGCTTTCTATTATAAACGAGATTAAGAATAAGTAATCTTAATACACGACAAATATGACGTATAAGGACATACATAAAAAATACATGATTGAATATGACAAAGAGAATGTTACTTCGTCATATCCGTCGCTAACAACATACGAGATTGCTACTATATTAGATAAAGCTTATCTTGCACTTATTGCTCAAAAGTTAACTGGAAATCAACAAAGAGTTCCTTTTGAAGGAGACATTAAAGCCATAGAGGATGTTAGGAATCTCATAGCGTCTAAGAAAATTAGTAAGAGTAATACTACTTTACCAATAGATAACGCTGTGATATACAAGTTGTCTGACATCTTATACTTCTTAACTGCATTAGTACTGATTGATGGGAAACTTGTAACAACAAATCTTGTTAATCATGAGATTGCTAAGAATTTCATGCATACTGCGACAAATAGACCGTGGATAAAGAACAGTGTTTGTTATATAGAAGGAGATAATCTAATTGTTTTATACGATGATTATTCTCATAAAAATGTCGGGGACCTACAACTTACGTATATCAAATAGCCAGATAAGTTTGTAGATCACATAATCGGAAAAACATTTGATGACACTCAATTTGCATTGAATGATACTATGGTTGAAGAGCTAATAAGTCTTGCTATTATAATGTCTTTAGAGACTGTTGAATCTCCAAGATTACAAACAAAGTTGAACACTAAAGCACTAGAGTCATGACGAAGAAACAAACGAGAATGCTTGGAATAGAGTTCGAACGCAGGCTCTAGACAATGGATCCAACCCTTATTTAGATTAACAAGATTGATACTGATGATATATATGCTTATCTCAATGAGTATCAACAACTTTATGTAAAATAGTTGTATACAGCTGAAGATCAGGTCCCTATAGGTACTAATACGTCGATACGAATATCCGATCAGTTAAAACCGCTATTGTCCAATAAAATTCTAACAAAATCATCTATCACAGATACCACTTATGATGGAAGGTATATAATGTATAACTTACCCGATGATTATTATATGTATGTCAGGTCTACATCGTCTGCTGATATTGCGTATAACAATAAAAGTGGTTATAGTATTCCAAACGTATTGATTGATCAAAATAACGTACATAAAGTTATAGAATCTGCGTACGACACGAATAAGATTATTAGAAACCCAATAGTAGTTTTATCAACGTCAGATGATAAACCTGTATTACAGCTTATACATGACGTATATACCAATATTATAAAGGTTAGTCTTACATATATTAAACAGCCAAATAGGTTCGGAATAGATGACGATGACGATGCTTGCGAATTACCTATAGATTGTTTTGAGGATCTTGTTTCTGGTGCTGTTAATCTATATCTCACATATAAATATCCTGGATCTAATAGAAAATAGGATAACGATAAGAAAGATGAACGAAAGGAGAATGTAAATGAGAAACATTGATATATTGATCGGTTTTGAACGTGAAATCAATAAGTTGAACAATAGTTTGGATAAACCGACAACAGATGATTCTTTGTATTGGCTTAATCAAGCTGTTTCTAAATTCGTAAAAACAAGATTCAATGGAAATCTTCCACACCTTACATCTTACGAACAGACAGAGAAAAGATCGAAAGATTTGATTAACTTGTTGGTTGATAAAGAACTTCCTGTTGAACAAGATATTCATGGTATACGACCTAATTATGTAACTTATCATGTACAATATCCTGATGATTTCATGTTTGCATTAAACGAAGATGTTATGATATCAGATTTGTCTGGAGATCATAAAACAATGACTTCTGTGTTTGAATGCACAGCTGATAGTTTCATGTATCGTGTAACAAACTCGTTAACAGATTTCCATTATCGTCATTATAAGGCAAGACCTTTAAGAGTACGTACAATGGTTGATGGATCATAGGGTTGTGATTTGTTAACTGACGGTAAGTATAAAATATTGAAATATAGATTAGGCTATCTACGTAATCCTAATAAAATATCTTTGGAAAAACCGCTTGGTGAGTATTCAGAGTTTCCAGAGATAATAATGCCTGAGATCATTAAAACTGCTGCTCAGATGTATATAGAAAATAAATCAGATCAGCGATATCAGACATTAACTAATGAAGTGAATACTCAAGAATAATTTTAACGTGGAAACCCCAGCTAGTTAGGTCTAGTATTATTATTTAGGGGGAGTAGAAGAAATTAAATAATATGATTACATTTGTAAATACGGTTTTGGTATCTAATCTCAAAGCCGAGAATATTGCTACTGCAGCTCCTGCTGCTTGTGACAGCATGAATGCTGTATCTGCTGATTATGGCAAGTTTGTCATCATGGATGTGGACAAGGGTATGTTTGTAACTGCAGCTGAAGCTAAGAAGGCTGATCGTATTAAGATCGGTCTTGTTACAAACAAGAACACTGTTCGTCGTGGCCCGAAGGATATTAAGTACCTTCCGATCATAAAGTGGTCTAACGTAATCGCTATGGATGCTATTAAGAGCGTTAACGCTAGCGTTTATCCTACTGGTGATGCTGAGACTGAGGATACGGTTACGATTGACTTTTCAAAGATTGATGCTACGACTCTTGCTAAGTTTGCAGAGGGTGGTAAGCGTTTGATTGTTCGTCTTACGTTTAAGGATTTGCCCACTCGTTATCGTAAGTGGACTGAGTCTTATGAGTACGTGACTGAGGTTGACGATACTGCTGAGACGATTGCTAAGAACGTTGCTAACATGATCAATGCTCAGTGGAAGCGTGCTCGTGTACAGGCTTCTGATGCAGCTGGTGTTGTTACGCTCGTAGCACTTCCTTACGATGATGACGATGCTTCTAACACTATCAACTGGGCTGCTAAGGTTCGTTTTACTGTAAATACGTATTACACGGATCCTGCTGCTGATGGTTGGGAGAGTAAGAATAAGCATTTCCCGAAGGGTGTTGTTATCTCAAAGACTGAGGGTAAGCAGTATCCTGCAATGGGTAAGCTTGTACGTGATGAAGAGTCTAAGGCAATGGGCTATCAGGGTATCCTGAACCAGGGCTGTTGCACGTGGCCGATCATTCGCCCCGAGCTCGAAGCACAGAATGACGGTAAGTACAACATGCTTACGATTGAGTTCCGCACTCCGTATCGTGCAGCTGACGATATTACTCGTTATACGCAGCAAACGCTGAACGTATATGCACAGGGTGATATTGCAGCTCTTGCCGGTATCTTTGGTGTAACTCCTGAGGCTCTAACAGACGCCAAACCTTAATAGTAACAACAAAGGTAGAGTAGAGGTATTCTCTACCCTACCTTTTTTTATATCAGTTCGTATGAATAATAATATATTAAATCAAGATACATAGCTTGATAATATCAAAAGAATTCGTATAGGCAATGACATACGATTGCGTATTAATCTGCTTAATATGAAGGGTATTGATACAATCAACATCAAGTCTATTAAAGTATATATAATAAACACATCTCGCGAAAAAGAGAAGGCTGACAAGATAGCAAATTGTACTAAGTTTATCAGCCGTTTTCCATGCGAACCACATCACCCAGCATTTGAGCCCTCTGCTTACGATTTGAATCTTGTAGGTCTTCCAAGATACTATGCATATCCTGAGCATCATTGTCATTATTTTTATCATGGATTCGGACTTCATCCTGATTGGAGTCATATATATCCTGTTGAAAATTGTACTAATGATACAGAGTTTATTGCTCCTGTTCAAGCTACAGAATATAAAGATCAAGTTGATGCATACTTTCCTGCAAATAGCCAGCTGTATTGTGGCGTATATAAGATCGTAGTAGTAGCTCGCATATATCAACCCGGTTATGGTTTGGACAATTTAAGAACTATCACAATGGATTATAATAACATATTTAGACTCGTAGACGATTCAACTGGTACTAATTCCGATGTAACTATAGAGATTGGAGCAGCTTCTGAAGTTGGTGTTCAGGGCCTTGAGCTTAGTGGTTCAACAGAAATGACTGTTGGAGAAACTCAACTAATAAGTACTGTATTTACTCCGTCCAATGCTACCAATAAGCAAGTTACATGTACGACTAGTGGCAATAGTGTTGAGACTGTTGCACTTAGTCCAGCAGGAGTTATGGTTCGTGCAACACAGCTTCCCAACCCTGCTGTTGGAGATACATACGGTACTATAACAGCAACATCGTATGACAATAATTCTGTATCGGCATCTATTAAGATAAAGGTACATAATTATGCAATAGCTGTAACACTTGGGACGAATAATTCTATATCAATTCCTGCAAGAACGTCTGTTATAATAAACCCGTCTGTACTTCTAGAAAATGCTGATATTGTATATAATTATAAGATTGGTGGCAAAATACACAATGCTGCACAGTTTGTTGTAGATGGTGTTTATTTTAAAACACAGGATGGTGAGACCTATGATCCTCATTATGGTAATTATGTTACAATCAACGAAGTTGGAGATATATCGAATCAGATCGTTATATCAAACAAAGGTGCTAATACAACTCCTGCTATATTACGAGTAAGGATTGTTTCTAATATTGTTGATGAAAATAAAGACAATATCGAAAAAACATTCGATATTCAACTGCAACAGTCTACTAATGTTACGACTGATGATAAGTACATACAGTCTGGTGTATACAACAAGCAGAATAATAACATTGAGTTGTCTAGGTCTGACAACACTGTTGTTAATGTAGATCTTAGTGATGAACTTGGTTGGTATGAAGGAGAGTAACTTAAACATTTTAATAAAAAGAGTTGCACTAAAACCCACGTACACAATCGGTCATATGTATATTAACGGTAAATATATGTGTGATACATTAGAAGACACTAACCGTGATTCAAATAAGAATGGTGTTTTCGATAACGGTGAGGTTAAGATTAAAGGACAAACAGCTATTCCATATGGCACTTATGAAGTTATTTGGGCATATTCTCCTAAATACAAACGATTCACTCCAAGATTGTTGAATGTACCTTCATTTGAAGGTATTCTGATACACTCTGGTAATACATCTAAGGATACTGAAGGTTGTATATTAGTCGGAGAAAACAAAAAGAAAGGTATGGTATTAAACTCAAGAGCCACTGTTAATAAATTGTATCCTATCATAAGGAATGCTTGTAAACAAGGTAAAGTGCATCTCACCATACAATGATATGAACAATTGGAAAGATGTGACGCAGTACGCTACAGCTGTTGCTTCGTTCTTATCTGGCGTAGCAATGGCTTTTGCGTCATTTATTAGAAATAATACAGTAGGAGGAGAAATCTTAGGATTCATCGGAGAGTGCTTCACTTTAACTGGAGGTATATTTGGAGTAGGTTTGTATGTACGACATAAGACCGAATAGATGGGTGCAAGAATTCGACATACTATATTAAATGATCTTAAGAATGTGGACAGCGATACTGAAGTGGCTGATGGGCCACAAAAAGATCGTCTATAACGCTCTTGTAGGCTCTCTAATCGCATTTCTAACAGCGTTTGGTATAATTACTCACAACAAGAATAAAATGCTCTCAGAAGAGCTTTTAGAGGCCTAGAATAACATTGAAGCCTATTAGGGAATGCTTAGTGGTTCCCAATAGGCTAACAATGTCTTAACACTTAATATGAAGAAACTCGGATAGTCTAAAGATTCATTATTGGTTGAGATGGATCGTATAGCTAAGGAGAATAATATTAAGTCTAAAAATATCATAACTGGTGCAACCAACCATGAGCAAATAGACGTTACCCTCGACAAGGGGGTGGAGAGGGTTGTTGAGAGAGATACTATTAGAGATCTGGTGACTATATTAAAAGATACAGTATATACAGACTCTATACTATACAATCCTCAAACATCCGTACACTACACTATAGGTAGAGATACGGTATAGGTGAGACTTAAGTTAGATAATACACAATACTTGTACATATATAAACGTAAGGAATACAAAAACAAAAAGAACTTCTTCTAGAGATTATTTACTCTTGATTGGAAGAAAGTAACTAAGTACAAGTATAAAATAATAAACACGAATGATCTTATAGACAATAAAGATGTTCGTATAGTAAACGCTTAGTAAAATGACATATACTTCACTTAAAGAGATTATTGACGACATCCTATTGTTAGTCAGGAATAATAACATTAGTGAGAGTGAGGATTTATCAAGAGCTTAGATAGCATTATGGGTTCGTACATATAAGGCTGCTATAATCAAAGACAGGTTTGATAAATAGAAAGCTGGTCTGCTAGACGATGACGATGTAGTAAAGCTAATCGACAGCCTGTATATACGAGAGAAAGGCCCTCTTGAGTTAGAGGATGTTCAATCTTTAAGTGATAAACCCACATTTCTCAAAAGAACTAAAGATGCTCTAGAGAATATCTACGATAATGATGAGAATAGTATTCTTGCTATATATGATCAGCAAGGAGAGATTATTCAATATATGAGTCATACTCGTAGACACTATCAATACTTTAGAAAATACACATTTGGAGAAATGACTGGTTATTATAAAGATGACGGTCATGTTTACATAGAAGGCACTGCTGATAAAGGTAAGCTTAAATACATATGGGTTGAAGCTATCTTTGACACCATTGATGATGATGAAGATTCTGATAATATGGATGAGTCTGATGTTAAAATACCATCATGGATGGTTCCGTTAATTAAGCAGAATATCATGAAGTATGAGCTTGGTTTAATGGTTGAGATGCCTAGTGATGATAGTAATAATGCAACGTTGAGCAGTATAAAGAAGCCAGGTCCTCAAGATAATGAGAAATAAAACCGATTCACATACGTATCATAGTATGTACAAGTATTATAAAGCAAACAGTCCATATAAGGTCGAATACAGCCTCTATAAGCGCATTTTAGACAGAATGAGTTAGATTATAGCAGAAGCTGTTTTAGATCGCTCAGAAGGCTTTAAAATGCCTTGTGGGCTAGGTTATATCCAAGTTGGTAAGTATCAACCTAAGAACTATAATTCTAAATCTCTGAGTATAGATTATAAACTAACCAGAGAGTATGGTAAGGTGATATATCATTTGAATGAACACAGTAACGGATATAAATATCGACTGCATTGGTCTAAAGTCCCTATGACGTTTGCTGGTAGATATAAATATCAACTATGTCTTGTACGTGCTAACAAGCGTAAATTAGCTCAACTAATATTTAACAAACACGATTATTTAAACATCAATGATATACAAATATGTAAAATGTGAATCTGTCATAGCTAAGATAATGGCTGATTCTGACGCATCAGAGGTTCGTAATAGAATATCAGATATACGAGAATGGATCTTTGAGGCTATTGAGAAGATTGGTGCTCCAATGTAGTATATTAGAAAAGAGTCTGGTGTAGATGAGCCGTTACTCAAGCTTATAGATTACCAAGTGCCAATCCCTGATGATCTTATCCATTTAGATACTGTAGCATATTCTAACACACCTAATGGTCCGTGGATACCTGCTAGAAAAGATACTTCGGATATACACCGATTTAAACATGGCATTGTACATAAACCTGAATATGTGTATATTCCGCATGACAATGCAAATAAGACAATACCTGATAAGATACGAGTTGCTCCTGAACATCAGGATCCTGCACACAAACTTATAACATCTCAATCTCAGTTGTTGACTATGAATGGTCATAAGGCATTTCATCAGTTAGCACGTAATATATAGAGTAGTCCTACGTATTTCATTAAGCCAGGATGGATCGTTAGTAATAAAAGAGATGGTTTTATTAAGCTTGTATACAAATCTATCGCAACAGATGAACGTGGATACCCTCTTATACCAGACAATGCAGCTTATCAAGAAGCTATTTATTGGTACGTAATGATGAAGCTAGCATTCCCTAAGTTTATGAAAGGTAAGCTTGGAGGTCGTAGTGTTTACGATAATAGAGTGGCTTATACTCATATACAACAACAGTGGGCTTATTATAGAGAACAAGCTTATGCTGAAGCTATGATGCCAACACAAGATGATCTTAGATCAATTAAAAATGATTGGCTAAGATTGATACCAGATATTGATGCAGACGATTATTTCTTTAAATCCACTGGCGATAGAGAATTAACTTATAACGATAGCTATTATGACTAATACAAATACTCAATAGGTAAACATGTTTTCTGGTGGTATGGATACTGATACTTCAGACATGTTTATTGATAAGAATAGATACCGCATGGCTAAGAACTTGAGGTTTGTAACAGACACTCAGTCTAGTGGCGGAGAATTACATGCGGTACAAGGATTTAAGCCTGTACTCAAAGGCTTATTGTCAAACGTTATTGCAACAACTGTTGTACGTAATCTAGGTGTTATTGTATAGAAAACGCCTAATGATGACGAGTCAAAATGGTGTGTTAAGACGTTTGACAACAACAAACCGATTTAGCTAAAAACAGTCTTCTTATGTAAAGAAGAGATTGGCTCAGATAAACCCAGTGTATTAGGGTTATACGAAACAAACAAGATCTGTAAGCTATATATCGCAGATGGAGTACATCCATTGATGATTATAGACTTACTCCCTAAAAAAGAAGTAGTCCCTGTTAGCATAGATGAAGCTGCGATATACTCATCTGTTGTGTTAAATAAACCTGTTATCAATGGGTTTACATCTGGATCTCTTAAATCAGGATGCGTGTCGTATGCATATAGGTTATACGGATTATATGGTCCTGGAACAGAGATGTCTATACCAACAAGACAACTTCAGATCCCAGAAAAACCAGTATCTGGAAATTAGTTGAAGGGTGCTAAGAGTGATTACGCAACAGGATGCGGAGTGTCAATAACATGTAATTTAGACAATCCTGTTCCTGATAAATTTGATCACATTCTTATATACAGAATATCATATCAAGTACAAGGACAACTTCCGTTGATAGAGCTTATATACGACGGTAAGCGTACTGGTAACAGTGTGAAGTTTATAGATTCTGGTCAGAAAGCTCTTGGTACATTAACACTGGAGGAATACAACAGTGTATCTGGAAATCATATTATCCCCAAGATCATTGAATCTAAGAACGATTATTTGTTTGCTGGAAACATTAAAGAACAGCAACACGATTTGTTTGAAGACTATGACACACGAGCATACTCATTCAACCCTATTGGTATTGCTTACTTATATGACGCGTCTGGTATAAATAAGATCAATGTGACAAGCTCTACGTATGACACTGTTAAACCTACTGGAGACTGTTTCAATAAGTACAACGATATGTCAACAGAACCTCTTGATGATCGCTATAATTATATAGACGGAGATGGTTCTTATTGTAGATACGACATAGATAAGTACTATGGCGGTACTGGTGTTAATATATCTTGGAGGTTCGTAACAGCATCATTAGTTGGAGATGCAAATGTATCTGTGCTATCAACCGATCCTAAATGGGGAAATGATGGTATTGGTACTAGTTCTATATGTATCGATAAGAATACCAATAAGAGTACTGATGTTACAAAACCTGTTGTATGTGAATATTTAAAATATCACAATGATAACAGCTCTGAAAATGCACAATATGATACATCTGAATATGTTAGTGTTAGCTCAAGTTTATCGTATTCTGATGCAAAGACATCTATGTTATTCAGATCATTAAGACGGGATGAGTTATATAGATACGGTATTGTGTTATATCATAAGAATGGATCTGCATCTAACGTCAAATGGATTGCTGATATACGTACACCTAATATAACATGGGATGGTTGTGAAACATTCTATGCTCGTGGTAAGAATGGAAATAATCCAGAAGATCTTATTGTGAGACCATTGGGTATTGAGTTTGATGTACGCAATCTGCCGGAAGACTGTGTTGGATACGAGATTGTTAGATGTCAACGTAAAGAGTCTGATATAGCAACAATATCACAAGGAGTTATATCAAGGCCTATTGCTGAACAATATTCACCAGGACTTGCATCAAGACCAACTACAGCTGGTTCTACAGTATATACGCCAAGTGGATTTATAACAACGAATCGATATTGGACTGGTAATGATGCTTATGCTAGAGTACATAGTGATGCAGATAGCTCTGGCTGGGAAGCTGATAATTTTGAAAATAACACAATATATCAGTTTATATCACCTGAAGTATCTTATTTGAAAGGATCTATAAAGGATTTTGATAACAACACATCTTTATCCCTAAACCCTGTAAAATATATATTTGGAGCAAGTTCTACAACCCTTGGAAATACGTACAACCAATATAAAACAAACCTTGCGTATGGTGGTAAGAAGTATCGTGGTATATATCCATCTGCTGGTAATGGTAGGTTTGCTTGTGGCTACGATACATTCGTACAATCTGATAATGGGCAGAGTCCTGTATACAAGACTCTAAGCAGAAAGGATGCTAAGTCTAATGTGTTATTCCCAACACTTTGTGGTAAAAAAGATGGTATTGATATTGTAAACTCATTATACAAGTTTAGATCAACATTTGAGCAATCTATAGAGGGTATCTATGTACTAGAAGCTGGTCGTGATGATATTAGTACAGATGCAGAGGGCAAACACGGACAATATACAGGCGTAACTCCATCACACGGGAATATATATATAAATAAAGGTACTCTTAGTAGAGGTGTCTCATGGGTATCATCTACCGGAGATGAAAGTGATGTTACCAACGGAGGATTCCAAACGGTACGAGATGCTACATATATGTACGTAAAACTATATGAACAAAGTTCTAATGTTTGGTCGCGTGTACATAATGCAAATCATATTGGGCAAGCTGGATATATTAAAGACGATAAAGCTATTGGATACGTACCTGTATATAGAAGAATCACCAACAGTCTTAAGTTCTCAGTAAAAGACTCTGTAATACCAAAAGAGTTTAGTTGGGATGATTATGCATCACGAATCAAAGATACTGCAAACTGGACTAAATCGTTCAATAACAAAATAGACGCCATTGGTAATACAAATTATTGTAATTACGTATCTGGTGGCGGATTCTCTCAAAACCTAGAAGCTAAAGACGGTAATAATTTCATACGAGATTGTTAGTTATATGGCCCTGGAGGATCATGCATGTTGTTACAAATAGATCCGTACGATAATTATTTAGATAATGTGTCATACGATAAAACTGTTCCAAATCCTGAAACACAGATCTTGTTTGATACATTTGGAACATCAGATGCTGTAAATAGCAGACCGTTTACTGTTCCAGGATATAATCCGAATGAGCCTAGTGAACCAGGTTCTGAAGATCTATATACCATCACAGGTTTTTCATCACTTATACCATACAACCCTGATGGATCAAATAACGTATCATTGGTTGTTAAACCTGAGAGCTTAATGGGTACGTTCTTATGTAATCTAAGAAAGGATATTATTCCTTATGGTGGTTATTCTGCTGTAGATAGATCTCTCAACACATACTGTAGTTACGGCAATTACTTCAAGAAAGATGATACAAACACTAAACATGTGATCTTCGACGGAGATTGTTATATACAGCCGTTTGAGTATGTAAGTATGCATAAACAAGCAAATCCTGAATATCTTATCATGAAGACTATGATGGTTGTTTACGCAATACCTGTCGAAACAAATATCAACTTAGCTTATACGTATGGACATGAGCTTAGTAGGAATCTTGGAGATTGGAAGACGACTCTGTCTCAAATACAACCTGCTAACGTGATGAATAAATATACTCAAACAACTCCTATGTATTAGTATAACAGTGCTTATTCTATTGATCCAACGACTAAACAATATGCAGCACAATCTATAGAAGAGGTATCTGATACTGTTGACACTAGAGTTGTTTACGCTGGGCCTAAGTAGAATGGAGAACGTATAGACAGTTGGAGTAAGTTTCAAGCATCTAATTATATAGATGTTGATTCTAAGTATGGACAACTTACTCAACTAAAAAGCTTCCATAATCAGTTGTTATTCTGGCAAGAAAATGCATTTGGTGTACTGTCTGTAAACGAACGAGTGTAGATTACTGATGATAGTAATATGCCGTTGATGCTTGGTACTGGTGGTGTATTGCAAAGGTATGATTACGTATTAACAACAAATGGTATGAAAGCTGGTCAATATGCAGATACTCAATCAGATAGTACGGTATACTGGTTTGATAATGATAGAAGGGAATTATGCTCATATACCCAAAATGGAAGTACATCATTATCTAAGGCAAAACAAATACAGAATCTTATGAATGCAAGCACACTCAACTATGAGCCTGTTGTTACGTATGATAAGAAATTTAACGAGGTGCTATTCAATGTTACAGATACTGGAGCTGTTGTATATAGTGAGCAAGCACAATCATTCACAGGTTTATACACGATACCGATGAAAGCAGCATTGTCATTCTAGGGTGATTTATACTTTACAGATGATACAATGTATAAATGGAATGAAAATGGGGGCAACCTTGGTCATTCTCTTAAGTATGTCGTAAACGATAACAGTAGCTATGTGAAGATATTTGATAATGCTGAATTTGGTGCTTAGACAAATGATGAGTATAATAATATGAAATTGACATTCAGCACAAAAGTTGGTACCGGCACATTAACAAAAGACGATATAACGAATAGAGAATATTCGTATAGATACGCAATTCCAAGAGCAGACAATGCTGATTATGGAGATAGAATGCGAGATAAAACAATGTCCGTTGAAATGATTACGGATGGTGATAATAACTTTTCAATACAATATATAATAACTAAATATAGAATATCTTGGTCATGATAGATGGATTAACAAATTACCCAAATACTAGGAGTTTTGCTGATTATTATTATAACAATCCATATCCTGCAACATATACTGGTATGACTGTTCCATCTGGAAATGGACGTGTTGATTTGTCAGGAGCTATGCCTAAGTTGGTTAACAATCCTCCTAAACTACAAGCTCCTGCATCATTCAATAAGGCTCCGTTCAATATAAATAAGTACGGAGATTTGGTACAGCCAGCAATTCAGTTCGTAGGGTCTGCTATAAACGCATTTGGTTCAACAGATAGTACACAATCCCTTATGCAGCAAAGTGGATCGTCTTACGTAGATACAGGCGACTTTGGGTATACGAAACAGAATGATGTTGATTATGCTGATCAAATGAGAAAGGTTTCTTCTCAGAATAAGATCAATACACTCGGAGCAATGGGTGCTGGAGCTGCTTTAGGAAGTGTCATACCGGGATTGGGTACATTAGTCGGTGGTGGTATTGGAGCTGCTGTAGGACTCGTAACAGGATTGTTTGGTTCTGGTAAAAGAAAGGCTCAGGCTCGTAAACGATTGTTTGATGCTCAACAAACAGTTAATAGAAATAATAATTATGCACAAGCATCTGCTTAGTCAGATTATCTTCAAAATAAGTATATACAAGAGAATGGAGATGCTTCTAATCAGATGTTATATGGTGCTAAGAAAGGTAAGGATAAAGGTATGCGATTAAATGGTAGGTTAAGTACTGAACGTGTGTGGAGTCCGATTGGACTAACCAGTGCTAAACCAAATGCTAGAGTTAGTGGAGGAGAATCTATATTTGATGGAGAATCTGTCGATAACGCAACGGGTACGTATGTGAGCAAAGGAGCACCTAACAAGGATGATCAGTTAGCTAATTTAAGAGATCAGTCTGTTGTATTTGGAGACAACGTTAATCTGAGAACTGGTTATAAATATAAAGACGAAGTTGCTCCATATATATAGGCACTTGAGAAAATAAATAAGAAGTACGAAATACGTACTGACAATAAATTAAATCAGCTCAGAGGCACTGTTGGTCAACATACAGACAACATAAACCAACAAGAGATAAACAAGTTAAAGAAACCGATTGTTGATTTCCTAAACAACAAAGCTGATGAACAAAAACAAGATAGAGAAATGATGAGTTATTATCCGTCATACAGATGCGGCAAAGATCGTCTGCCTGGATATGCTAACGGTCGTCCGACAATATTAGATACGATCATACCAACTGGTACCGGAGCACTATTATCTCTCGGACAGTATTTCTAGGCCAAAAATCAGCGTCCAAAAGGATCTGATATATATGCTAGTAATCCTTACGAACAGGCTGCACTTAATCAAATGGATTCGTTTAGAATCAATCCGTATGCTATAGCTAGAGCAAATGCTGATGCAGAAAGACGAGCAGCTTATCAAGTTGGTAATATTGGTGGATTAACAAGCGGACAAAGAGGTGCTGGTAGAATTGCATTAGCTCTTGGTACAATGGCTAACAATGCCAAGGCCTTGAGTGATATTGAACTACAGAATATTCAGTTAGCACAACAAGCTGCTCAGGCTAAGATTAACGCTGGTGATGCTTACGCTAAACGCAGAATGGCTGCTAGTGCTCAAGATTATGAGAACTACGCATCAGCACATGCTGCAAGACAGCAGGGTATGCAGGTAGGTTTACGTAACTTTATGGATTATCTCAACAGCTATATGTCTAATGAATACAAACGTAAGCAGGGTATTAACATGCTTGATCTATATCAGCAACAGATAGATTTAGACAAACAGAAGCAGTTATCTGAATACGAAAAGAATTTGGAAAGAAAGGCTAGTTCAAAGCCTCTTGATCTAGCAACACTTGCTAACATGTATTCATTAAAATATCCATGGAAGCAACCTGTGAGTTTTGAAGCAAATCCTGAAATATCTACACTTGCTAACATGTATTCAGAATTGTATCCTAAGAAACGAATGTTTGACTTTCCTAAAATTATATTAAGATGATATATTCAAAAGACTAGTGGATACAGTTACCCACAAAAGATTTATATGATTCTCAGATCATGCTAGCATCTATCAATGCTGCAAGAGATATGTATGAAAAGGGTTTGCAGGAGACTAAGGAGTTTAATAAGCTGTATGGTGATTTTACAAGCCCTATTGCAAGAGATGTTGATTATTGGTACGATAACACATTGAAACCTGTTAGAGATGCTATAAACTACATGTATGACAAGGGTATAGATCCAACACGATCTGCTGAAGGTCGAGCTCTTATACAGAAGCTTATTAACCAAGCACCTGTTGCTAAGTTAAATCAGATCAGACAATCAGCTAAGATAGCAGATGAATACGTAAAGAACCGAGGAACCATGTAGGCCAATGGCCTATATGATCCCGGATTTGAATAGTTTGCTTTACGAGATCAGTATGGTAGACCTGTTGATCTATCTACTTGGAGTACTATCGATGATGGAACTTGGGAACGTACAGCACCATATAAGTATGAATCTTTATACGACTATACATCTCCAATGTTTAAAGACCTAAAGCCTCATGAACTAACTAAAGCTGAAGTAGAAGGTTTCGACGGTTGGAGATACGATCCTAGATATCAATATTAGGGTATTACAAAAAAAGATCTTGAAAGAGTTACAGGAGAGAGGATTCCTGGTGTTCAGAATGATACTTTGTATAAATATTACAGAGATCGTGCAGCAGATGTTGTACGTAAACAGTATATAGCCGCCGGTAAGAATCCTGCTGAAATAACTCAAGATGAAATTGATAGACAGTTTGTTCAAGATGTGATACAAGCTAATTCAGCTCGTATTATGGAGCCAACTAAATCTGCTGATCAGTTCGCTGTGATTGCACAAAATCACGCTAATGAAATGAGTAGGATTAAGTTCCAAGAAGATCGTCAGGATGCACGTCAGGCTAGACAGATTGCAGCAGAACGTGAAAGAAATGGATCTGGTTCTTCACTTAGTCCTACATTAACACCTGGATCACCATATGATGTTCTAGTACAGCAAGTTATCAATCAGAGTAATCAATATCGTAAAGATTTACAAGCAAACTTTAGAACTCGTAAGAAGGCTGCTGATACAGCATATAGAAATCTTATTAGGTTATACGGCGGATATCGTTTGAATGCAGGTGACGGTAAACAGTATAGAGTATCAGAGGTTATTAAACATTATCTTAACGTAGCAAGGAAATACGGTTGGCAGATAGCTGTTCAGGAAACTAATAAAACATACAGCATAAACTTAAACGCCATTCAAGGTAAGACTGGTCAAGCATTCCGTCAATACATCACAAGTCGTAAGAATTACGAAGCCGTTGCTAACAATATCAAAGGTATGGATGCGGTAGGACAGTCTAGATACGACAGAATAAATGCTAACTCAAAACTGTATGCACAGCATTATGAGATTCCTCGTAATTCTGATGCGCATCCGTATTACGCAGGAATGTTTGGTATTAGACCAGATAAGTCTGGTAAAGGTTATTATGGTGTGACAGACATTAACACACACGTCAGTGCTTATTATCAGAATAAAGTTGTTACTGGACGTAGAGGAACACCGTCTGCATATTTGAACAGAGTTGATCAGCTTATTAGAAACAAGCAGTTTACAATGAGTCAGTCTCAGTATAACACTATGGGATTTGGTGGAGGTCCAGGACGACATATGTATAATGTATATGCTAGATTCGGAGCAACGTATAAAGTCAGTAGTAATGATCCGTTATACAAATATGTAAAAGAACATTAGAATATATTACGTCCATATGGTATTGTATTAAATGAATCTCAGGCTGCAGACAAGGGGCATACTATTATAATCCCGATGATGCAGGAGCGTGATCGTAACACATCAATGACATATACAGCATTAAATGCCGACAAACAATTTGGTGGAACAACAAATGCAGCAGGATTGTTCCCAACAAGAGATGCTTAGTTTATAACTAACGAACAATAATTATTATCATGGCCAAAAAGAAGAAACAGATATACGACCCAAGGTATGCTCTTGGATATAGACTCATGGCTAATAGAGATGCAATCAATAGAGCATCCAATGAGCTTGGTAAATATGAGCAATAGTCTCGTAGTAAAGCCATTGACTATATGATGGCTTATAGACGAGCATATGCAGAAGAGGCTCGTAGAAGACAGCAACTGGAACAACAAGAAGAGACGGATCGCCGTAATCGTGTAGAGCAACGTAAGAAAGATATTCCTGACGCATTGAAATCTCGTCAAGAGGTTGAAGAGGAAGTTAACTCTGCATCGCCAAAATGGCTTAGTATGTGGAGTACAGATCCTGATGATACGACTAACGATCTGTTAAGTGGTGGAAACGTTGCTCGTGGAGAAATAGCTCGTCAAGAGATTCAATCAAACCCTGGAGGATTTACAGGTTGGCTTGGTGATAATCTCAACTCATATCTCAGTAGATTGAATAGTGCTCAAGCTGATAACCAGATAGGTATGATGGCGCGCATTTCAAGATATGAGCAACTTATGAACGATTATGAGAAATCGTTGGATATCGAAGATAAACTAAGCTCACTGCATGCAACATATGACGATCTTGGTTATAAGTTAGACAATGCTAGAATGTCTCAAGAAGAGCGTAATAAGACATTATAGGTTCGTAATACAACGAAGAATGCAATAGCTACATTACAAAACCAATACAATGCTCTTGGTAATAGTAGGAAATCTCTTGATGCATTGCTTCTGAACGGGTTTGAATCTGCATGGCAGCTGACGCAAGAGCTTATGCCGAATCCTATGGCAGCTTTGTTCGGCGATGACAATATATCATTACGTGATATATCAAAAGATGTGTTGTTGCGTCTTGAAGGATTTAAAGACGCTGATGCAAAGCTTAAACGTGCTATGTTAAACAGTGCGTTGAATGTTGCTAAGAACAGAAGAGCACTTTTGTCTGAACAAGAACGTATTAACAGAGACGATGCTAATGCGTATGAGCAACGTATATCTACGTATTTCAAGGGTAAACGCAATCAACCTGGAATGAATCTTTCAGACCCAAATACGTATTTATACAAGTTGTCTGGTGTCATGGGATCATCTGCCTCTTCTTGGAGAAATAATTATGGTTCGATGGCGCTGGGATTGCTTTCTGGAGCTTTAGCTCCTTATACAGGCGGTACATCTCTTCTTGTTGGAACACCTGTTGTACTTGCTGCAAATATGGGTTCAGGTATTGCAGAAAATAATGCTGAGGTAGCTTCATCAGTACGAGAACTGTATATAAACAAAGTAGGTGGTTCTGATTCAAATACTTATAAGAACATAATAAAAGCTGCTAAAAAACAAGTTCCAGATTGGAAAGCTAGAAAAATGACTGAGAATGATCTCATCGACCAATATCTAGCTGGAAATGTTATCGTAAATGATCGTAGTGCAAATAATCTTAAGGTTGATGCATTACGTGATGCTGAAACCTTGTTTAAACGAAACATGGTTGCTACTGGAATTAGTGCAGTAATCAATACAGC